>Ga0190275_10000293_pt1 | contig 48921 bp, 47 predicted proteins | sample Popmic550T_FD_133745 | JGI IMG/M metagenome (GOLD analysis project Ga0190275, IMG submission 133745) | Populus adjacent soil microbial communities from riparian zone of Yellowstone River, Montana, USA - 550 T | ecosystem: Environmental > Terrestrial > Soil > Riparian zone > Trees stand | place... | reverse complement strand
TGTTTCAGCATCCAGCTTTCCGCTTCCCGGGCGAGCGACCAGCTGGACCCTGAAACAAGTTCAGGGTGACGCCGATGTCGGGAAAAAGTCCGCGATTCATTCTCAAGCGATCACGCTCTAGCGTCCCAGCCTGCGCTGGGACGACGGTTCAGGCGAAGTCCGACGCTCTATCCCCCAACAGGAACCTCGGCCCTGTCCCCCCGCGGCCCGCCCGGTCTTCGGGATTGTAGAGCGCGCAGGTCTCCAGGGAGAGGCAGCCGCAGCCGATGCAGCCGTCGAGCCGGTCGCGGGTCCGTTCGAGCATCGCGATTCGGCCGTCCAGAGTGTCGCGAAGTCGCTCGCTGATCTCCTGCCAATCGGCCTTGTTGGGCGCCCGCCCGTTCGGAAGCGACGCCATCTCCTTCTCGATCTCGGCGAGGGTGAGGCCGCAGCGCTGGGCGATAAGGGCGAAGGACAGGCGGCGGATGTCGGAGCGCATGAAGCGGCGCTGATTGCCGCCGGTGCGGATCGCGCCGACGAGGCCGCGACCCTCGTAGAACCGGATCGCGGAGACCGAAAGGCCGGTCCGCCGCGCCAGCTCGCCGATGGTGAGGAGGGTTGAGGATGCCATGCGATACGCCTTCGAAATGAAGCTTGACCTCAACTTAGCTTGAGGTCGTACGACTCGCAATCGAAGGGGCTTGAAGCGAGGAGAATTGGAATGGCGCTGCCGAGAATCGAGCATGTGAACGTGACGGTGAGCGACCCCGAGCGGGCCGCAAGGCTGATGGAATCGGTGTTCGGCTGGAAGGTCCGCTGGCAGGGATCGTCGATGGCCGGCGGCCGCACGATCCACGTCGGCACCGACGATCATTATATCGCCGTCTATACCGATCCGGGCCGGACCTATGGCGAGGCGGATTTCACCAGGGGCCGGCCGCTCAACCATATCGGAGTCGAAGTCGACTCGCTCGACGAGACCGAGGCGCTCGTGGCCGCCGCCGGACTGATCCCTTTTTCCCATGGCGATTACGAGCCGGGGCGGCGCTTCTATTTCCTGGACCCGGACGGAATCGAATATGAGGTGGTGAGTTACCGGTAGGCGCGTCGTCCCAGCGAAGGCTGGGGGCCCGGCGGGCGAAGGACGCTAGAGCGTGATCGCTTGAGAATGAATCGCGGACTTTTTCCCGACATCGGCGTCACCCTGAACTTGTTTCAGGGTCCAGCTGGTCGCTCGCACGGGAAGCGGAAAGCTGGATGCTGAAACAAGTTCAGCATGACGGGATGAGACAGCGCTTCAGCCTAAAATGACCATGGTCTAGGGGGTGAAGGGCTCAAGTGCCTTTTCCCCGCTGGGAACCCAGCCCTTGCTGGACGACGATATCATCCGCCCGCCTTCGCGGCGGCGATGGCGGGGGGGAGGTGGGCGGCGACGAAGGGTTTCTTGACGATCGCCGCCTCGGGGTCACGCGCTTTCACTTGCCGGATGTGCTCGGTGATGAAGAGCACCGGAACCTCGATCTTCGACCGGATCCGCTCCACCGCACGGATCCCGCTGCCGCGGTCCAGCTCGACGGCGGAGGTGACGAGATCCGGCGGCTCGGCTTCGGCCGAGGCCACGGCCTCCTCCTCCGTCGTCGCCATGACGATCGAAGTGAAGCCGGCGTCCCTCAGGGCGTCCTCGATCATGAAGGACGTGAATATCTGTGGCTCGATGATCAGAGCGCGCATTATCTTCTCTTGCCTTGAACTCGGTGGCCGCGGGGGCCGTGAACAACCCGACGAGCAGACTGAACGATGCTGATCTATGTTTGGTTGCCCGTGAGAAAAGAAAAAAAGTTGTTTGATTGCGGAGTTTTACCGTCCCGTCGGTTTACGACACCGGCCGCCTCGCCCTCAGCGCCTGGGCCAGGGTCCCTTCGTCGAGATAGTCGAGCTCGCCGCCGACGGGGAGGCCATGGGCGAGCTGGGTGAGGCGCACCGGGAAGCCCTCGAGACGTTCGGCGAGATAATGGGCGGTGGTCTGGCCTTCGAGCGTGGCGTTCATCGCCAGCACGACCTCGTCGATTCCGCCTTTGGCCACCCGGCCGAGCAAAGTGTCGATGTTGAGATTCTCGGGCCGGATCCCTTCCAGCGCGGAGAGGCGGCCGCCCAGGACATGGAAGCGGCCCGGGAAGAGGCGGGAGCGGTCGAGCGCCCAGAGGTCGGACACCTCTTCGACGACGCAGAGCAGCCGGTCGTCGCGGCGGGGATCCGTACAGACGCTGCAGGGGTCGACGGTGTCGACGTTAAAGCAGGCGGAGCAGATCGAGAGATTGTCGTTCACCCGCTCGAGCGCCCTCAGCAACGGCGTCAAAGCGGTATCGCGCTTCTTCATCAGGTGAAGCACGGCCCGGCGCGCCGAACGCGGCCCAAGCCCGGGCAGTCGGGCGAGCGCCTGGGTCAAAGCGTCGATCTCGGAAGAAGCCATGAGGGGTAGGTAGAGAGGGAGCGTCGGGGTTTCAAATCTTCCCGTCATCGCGGCCAAAGCCGGGATGACGATCCGACCCTCCATGGGCCCCCTCCCCATCCGGCGATGGGGAGGCTAGGACGCGCCCATGCGCATCGCTTTCATGGGTACGCCCGAATTCGCCGTTCCGACGCTCGACGCCCTCGTCGCCGCCGATCATGAGGTCGTGGCCGTCTACTCGCAGCCGCCGCGTCCGGCAGGCCGCGGAAAGGCCTTGCGCCCCTCCCCTGTCCAGCAACGCGCCGAGGGGCTTGCCATCCCCGTCCGCACTCCGCTCTCGCTCAAGGGCCCGGAAGCCCAGGCCGACTTCGCCGCGCTCGACCTCGATGTCGCGGTGGTCGCCGCCTACGGGCTGATCCTGCCCCGGCCGATCCTCGAGGCGCCGCGCCGCGGCTGCCTCAACGTCCATGCCTCGATCCTTCCCCGCTGGCGCGGCGCCGCGCCGATCCAGCGCGCCATCCTCGCCGGCGACCGGATGACCGGGGTGACGATCATGAAGATGGAGGAAGGGCTCGACACCGGGCCGATGATGGCGGTGATGGGAACGCCGATCCGCCGCAAGACCGCCGGCGAGCTGATCGAAGAGCTCGCCCGGCTCGGCGGCGAGTGGATGATCGAGGTGCTCGATCAGTGGCACCGGATCGGGCCGAGGGTACAGCCGGAAGAGCAGGCCACCTACGCTCCCAAGATCAGCAAGGCGGAGGCGCGCCTGGATTTCACGCGCCACGCGCTCCAGGTCGATCGCCAGGTCAGGGCTTTCAATCCGGTGCCCGGCGCCTGGTTCGAATTTGCCGGCGAGCGGCTCAAGCTTCTCGCCGTCGATCCCGTCCAGGTCGCCGGGGAACCCGGGACGGTTCTGGACGAGTGGCTCACCATCGCCTGCGGGGAAGGCGGGGTGGTGCCGACGTCGATCCAGCGCGCCGGCCGGGCGCCGATGAGCGGCGCCGACCTGCTCCGCGGCTTCCCGATCCCGCCCGGCTCGAAGCTTGGATGACCCGATTCAAGCTCATCGTGGAATATGACGGCCGGCCTTTCATGGGCTGGCAGCGGCAGGCGCACGGGCCTTCCGTGCAGCAGGCGATCGAGGAGGCGGTGGAGACGATCACCGGCGAGGCGGCGACCCTCCATGCCGCCGGTCGGACGGATTCGGGGGTCCACGCTCTGGCCATGGCGGCCCATGTCGACGTCGAACGGCCGATCGCGCCCTTCCGGCTCGCCGAAGGGCTGAACGCGAGGCTTCGGCCGCTCCCGGTGGCGATCCTCGACGCGGAGACGGTGGCGGACGATTGGCACGCCCGCTTCAGCTGCATCGGCCGGCGCTATCGCTACCGGATCGTCAACCGGCGCGCGGCTCTGGCGCTTGAAGCGGGGCGCGCCTGGCAGGTGGCGGCGGCGCTCGACGCCGAGGCGATGGACTCGGCGGCACAGGCGCTCGTCGGACATCACGATTTCACCACCTTCCGCTCGGCCCACTGCCAGTCGGAAAGCCCGGTCAAGACCCTCGATCGGCTGGAGGTACGGCGCGAAGACGACGTCATCCTGGTCGAGGCCGCGGCGCGGTCCTTCCTCCATCACCAGGTGCGCTCGATGGTCGGGTGCCTGCAATTGGTCGGGCGGGGCAAATGGAGCGCGGCGGATCTGAAGGAGGCGCTGGAGGCGAAGGATCGGGCGGCCCTGGGCTACAACGCCCCGCCGCAGGGGCTGTATTTCGTCGAGGCGGTTTATCCCTGACGGGTTTACCCCGCCTTCCTGACTCCCGCCCCAAAGCCGAACAGGCGCTGGAGCGACTTGTCGAGCATCAGCAATTGCCAGAGCAGGCGGCCATGCTCGGCCCTTCCGGAGCGGTGGGCGGCGGCGAGGCGGGCGATCGCGTCCGGCTTGAACCAGCCGAGCTCGGCGAGCGCTGGGCTATGGGCGATCGCCGCCGCCTCGCCGGCGAGCGGCCCCCGGAACCAGGCGCTGACCGGGGTGACGAAGCCCATCTTGGTGCGATGGAGGATCTCGTCGGGGAGATAGCGGCTGAGCGCCCGCTTCATCAGCCATTTGCCAGAGCCGCCGCGAAGCCGCATCCCGGCCGGCAGTCGGGCGGCGAACTCGACCAAGCGGTGGTCGAGCAAGGGCTCTCGCGCCTCCAGGCTCACCGCCATGCTGGTCCGGTCGACCTTGGTGAGGATGTCGCCGGGAAGCCAGATCTTGAGATCGGCATATTGGGCTCGGGAAAGCGAGTCCCCGGCGGGGGCGCTCGCCATCGTCTCGACATAGCGCCGCTCGGCCCGGTAGCCGCCGAGAGACGCTCTGAAGCTCGCGCTGTAAAGGCTTGATCTGATGGACTGCGGTGTCACGCCCACGCCCGCGGCATAAGCCTCGCCCCCCTCCCGGCCGATCGCCTGCAGGGTCGTCTTGGCGCGGAGGAAGCGGGGCGCCCAGTCCATCTTGGGATAGAGATTGCCGACCGCGCCCAGCATGTTCCGCGCCGGGCCCGGAAGGAGCCCCCTCACCCGCTCCTCCGCCGCGAACATCTTGTAGCGGCGGTAGCCGGCGAAGGCTTCGTCGGCGCCGTCGCCGGACAGAGCGACCTTGACCCGCTCGCGGGCAAGCTCGGAGACTCGATACGTCGCGAGGGCCGAGGCGTCGGCGAACGGCTCGTCGAAGGCATCGGCGAGGGTGTCGATGAGCCCGAAATCGCCGGCCTCGACGATCCGGCTGCGGTGGTTGGTGGCGAAGCGCGCCGCGACGAGCTGGGCCCATTTGGTTTCGTCATGATCGGCCTCGCCGAAGCCGATCGAGCAGGTCTCGACCGCCGATCGGCTCGCCTCGGCCATCAGTGCGACGACGGCCGAGCTGTCGACCCCGCCGGAGAGGAAGGCGCCGAGCGGAACGTCGGCGACCATCCGCGAGCGCACCGCGGCCTGCAGGCGCTCGACCAGTTCCTCCTCGAGCGTTTTGACCGAGGCGCTCGAGGGGTTGGAGAAGTCCACGTCCCAATATTGCACCGGCTCCGGCAGGGCCCGGCCCCGGCGGACGAGGAGGAAATGGCCGGCGGCCAGCTTCCTGACACCCTCGACCATGCAGCTGTCGTCGGGGATGTAGCCCAAGGCCAGATAATCCTCGATCGCCCGGTGGCTGGGCGCGCGCCTCAGCAGGGGATGGGCGAGAAGCCCCTTTAGCTCCGAGGCGAAGACCAGGGCGCCGTCGGGAAGGGTCGCCCAATAGAGCGGCTTCACCCCCAGCCGGTCGCGGGCGAGGAACAGGCAATCCTCGTCCTTGTCGTAGAGGGCGAAGGCGAACATGCCGTTGAACCGCGAAAGGCAGTCCGGCCCCCATTGCCGCCACGCCGCCAGGATCACCTCGGTGTCGCTCTCCGTCCGGAAGCCATGGCCGAAGCCCTCGAGCTCCGCCCGAACCTCGCGGAAATTGTAGATCTCGCCATTGTAGCTGAGCGCCAGCGTCTCGTCGGCGGAGCGCATCGGCTGGTCGCCGGTGGCAAGGTCGATGATCGAGAGCCGCCGATGGCCCAGGCCGACCCCCGGAGCGGTCCAGACGCCGCTCCCGTCGGGCCCGCGATGGGCGAGCGTATCCGTCATCGCCCGGACCCTCTTGGGGTCGACGGGCTTGGGGCTGCGAACATGGAAAAGGCCGGCGATGCCGCACATGGCTCAGTCCCCTGCCAGCCCGGCGGCCCGGTCGGCAAGGGGCGCGACCGGACCGAGGTCGCGAAGGAAGGCGTCGATCGCCGGCCTCGGGCTGAGGCCGTCGGCGGGCGCCTCGGCCGCGACCAGCAATGCCACCGCCCGCTGCGGCCCGCCGAGCAGCCGCACCTTCACCGTCTCCAGCTTGACCCGGGTCGCGCTACCGGTGACGATGTCGCCGACCCGGTAGAAGCTCGCCACCTCGCGCACCTTGCCGTGCGACCCGATCGTCTCCGCCTTGCCGCCGGCCGGCGGGGCCGTCGCGCCGGTCCACGACCAGGCGCCGTCCTCGTCGGCGGCGCCCTGGCCATAGCCGACCAGCTCGCGCCCCTCGCTCTGCCGGGCGAAGACGATGATCGCGAGATCGACCTGCTGCCCGGCCGAATTGCGGTAGCGGGCCAGCCGGATCCGGTCGGCGGCCGAATAATGCGGCTGCCATTCCCGACCGGCGGGAAGCCGGGTCCAGCCGGCGACGTCGGGAAGCGGGCCGTCCGGGACCGCGCGGGTCCCGGCGGCGGCGACGGCGCCGGTCCACAACGGCGCCGCGGCGGCGACGGCGAGGGCGATCGCGGCCATCTGTGCCGCGCCCGCCGGCCGCCCCGGCTCTGCGCCCGGCGCCTGGAGCCGGGCCGGGTCGAACCAGCGCGCCGTGGGCGACCGGTCGAAGAAGCGCCAGGCCGCCGCGACGATGAGGGCGATGACGATGGCGAAGAAGACCCAGCCGTAGACGAGATGGTCGATCCCGACGGCGACCTCGTTGTCGGTCTTGTAGGCGATGTAGATGGTCCCGAACGCCCTCACCCCATTGGCGAGCACCGAGACCGCCAACGCGAAGGCGACGAAGGCGAGCCGCCTCGGCCAGGCCCGGAAGCAGAGATTGGCGGCAAGCGCGCTCAAGGCCGCCATCGCCACCAGGAACCGCACCCCGGAACAGGCCTCGGCGACCCTGAACAGGCCGCTCGGGGTCGAGATGAAGATGCCCTCGATATGCGCCGGCACTCCGGTCAAGGCGAGAAGCGCCATGCTCATCTTCGCGGTCAGGGTCTGGAGCGGCGGCACCAGCTCCTCGCCGAACGGCACCAAGAAGAAGGCGTAGAAGATCGGAAAGGCGATCCCGCGCGATACCGCCTTGCCGAGACAGGCGATCGCGCTCCCCTGGAGCATCAGAACCAGCCCGAAATGGCGAAGCAGGGCGGCGTTGCCGGCCTCGCCGAGGAGCCAGGCGGCCGCGCCCGAGCCCACGACCGCGAGGCCCGGCGCCCAGGCCTGTGGCGCTAGCGCCTTGAGATCGGGAAGGCGCTGCCAGACCAGCCAGGCGATGATGGGCAGGACCAGCGCGCAATGGTTGAAGGTGGTGCTGGTCCACCAGATCCGGGCCATGTCGAGCGCGTCGCGGGCGAACAGAAGCAGGATCGCCGCCGCCGCCGCGGCGAGCGCGGCGAGGTGGTTGCGCCAGGCCGAGGCGAGCGGGCCGGCCCGGACGATCGGGAGGACCGCCGTCATGCCGCCGCCTTGCGAACGGGATCGCCGACGATTTCGCCCAGCGACTCGAGCCGCGCCTCCCAGCGATAGGCCTGCTCCATCCGGCGGCGGGCCCCCTGCCCCATGGCCCGGGCCCGCTCGGGATCGTCGAGGAGGCCGGCGATCGCTTCGGCCTGGGCCTCCGCTTCGCCGGCGACGAGCAGATGGCGGCCGGGCTCGGCCTCGATGCCCTCGAAGGCGGCCGGCGAGGCGACCACCGGCCGAGCCATCGCCATCGCCTCGAGCACCTTGTTCTGGATGCCGCGGGCGATCCTGAGCGGCGCCGCGACGACATCGGCCGCGGCCAGCCAGGAACGGACGTCCGGGACCGCCCCGGTGACGATCGTCCTGGGCCCGGCGAGCCGAAGCACCGCTTCGGCCGGCTTTCGGCCGACGATGGCGAAGCGCGCCTTGGGAAGCATCGGCATCACCTCGCCCGCGAACCAGCGCACCGCGTCGACATTGGGGGCGTAGTCCATCTGGCCGGTGAAAACGATCAGGGGGCCACGCTCGTCGACCCTCGTAAACTTCGCTTCCGGATCGTAATAATCGAGATCCACCCCATTCTGCAGCGCCCTTATGTCGGCGCCCGCCAACCCGCTTCTTTGCCTGAACAGGGCCGCCTCGGCATCGCTGACGAACAGGCTGACGTCGGCGCGCCCGGCGACCGCCCGCTCGAACTCGGCGAGCATCCGGCCTTCGCGGCGGTGGATGAGCGCCATCGCTCCGCCTTGTGCGCCATAAGCTTCGAACTTGGCCGAATCGACGTCGCCGAAATCCATCACGAAGCGTGCCGCCAGGCGCTCGGGCACGAATTGCGCCATCTGGCCCGAGAAAGCGAAGAGGGTTTCGATCCGGCCGCCGGCCAGCAATCTCTCGACGAAGCCGCGCAGGGCGGGGCTGTCGAACAGGGTCAGCGATACCGGCTTGCGTTCCAACAGGGCCCGGACGCCCGCCGCGGCCTTCGAAACGCGGCGTATTTCGACATGCGCCTGCCCCAGGGCCGGCCCGATCGCCGCGCGCAGGCCGGCGAGATGGGCCGCATCGGCCTCGTCGTCGGCGAGACAGGCGAGGTGCACCGGCCCGAGCCCGGCGAGATGCTTGAGCTCATGAAAGGTTCGGATCTTGTCGCCGCGGTCGGGCGGAAACGGGATCCGGTGGGCGAGGAACAGGGTCTCCGCCATCAGCCCAGACCCCTGGCCAGGACCGGGCCGAGCCGGTTCGAGACCCAAAGCGGCAGCTTCTTCCAGGCCTCGACCTTGAGCCGGTTCCTCGGGCTCAGCGGGTTGATGTCGCGGGCTGCCGCGCCCGGCGCGGTCCGGACCCCGTAGCGAAGCGGCTCCGGGTCCATTCCCCAGTTCGTCTTGAAGCTGTGATTGCCGGTGCCGACCTTGGAACGGCCGAAATCGAAGCGGGTGCAGCCGCGCCGGGCGGCGTTGCACATCGTCTCGAAATACATGAGCTCGCTCGCGAAGCAGTCGCGCGCCGCTATCGTGCCCCCGCCCCAATAAGGATGGACGATCCCCTTGAAGTAGAAATTGAGGACGCTCGCGACCGGTTCGGAGCCGTTGAAGATGGTGACGATATCGGAATCGTCGCCGAACAGGTCGAGCATAGCGCCGAACAGGCGTGGCGGGAAAACCGGCGAGCCGAGGTTGCGCATCGATTCCCCGAAGACCCGGAAGAAATCCGACCGGTCGGCGGCGCCGGCGCCGACCCGGACCCCGAGCTCCAGCTCGCGGGCGCGCCGGACCCCCCGGTGGCGGCGCTTGATCGACTTGAGGATCGCGGCCTCGTCCTTCGGCAGATCCATGGCGAAGCCGACATAGACGTCGTCGCGGACGGCAAAGCCCTCCGGATAGTCTCCTCCGCGAAGCTCCAGAGTGGCGCAGCCGAGCCGGTCCGAGAGCCCGGCGGCGGCGGCCAGAAGCGCCTCGGCGGCGGCGGCGCCGTCGGCGATCACCCCGCCGCCGGTGCCGAAGCCGGTCGAGACCAGGGCGCGGCCGAACAAGGCCGAGCGTATGTCGGTGAGCGGAAGGCAGCCGGCGAGCGCTCCGCCGGGGCGCTCCGCGACGAGATAATGGCCGCGCTGGCCGCAGCCCCGCTCGACCGCCAGGCTCCACTGGGGGCGATGGAAGAAGACGGAATCCGGATGCTCCGCAACATAGGAATCGATCCGCGCCCGCTCGGCGGGATCGGCAAGGTCGGCGGCTCGGACCGCGGCGGCCGTGATCGGCGCGTGAAGGGTCACGCCATCCTCTCCCGCTCGCGTTCGACCACCTTGTCGGTGCGGTCCCAGGCGTGGGCGTTAAACAGTTTCAACAGCTTGGGCCGCATTGCGGAGAGACGGCTGTAATGACGAAGCCGGGATTTGAGGGGCGCTCCGGCGACCCGGGGCTGGCCGGGATCGATCTCCCAGGGATGGAAATAGAAGACGGCGGGCCGCTGGTCCTCGCGGTTCACCCGGTCGATCGCCCAGCTCGAGAAACGATAGGGCAGCAGCCGGAAGAAGCCCCCGCCCCCCGCCGCCAGCCGCCGCCCGGCGAGCTCGACGGTGGTCACCGGAAGCTCGATCAGGTCGGAGCCGGGCAACGGCCGGTGGGCGAAGCGCGGCGCCTCGCGCCAGCCATAATGGTCGTGAGCGATCGGAGCGACGCTCGAGGAATAAGCATAGCCTTCCTCGGCGAGGATCCGGTGCGCCCAAGGCGTTCGGGCGTCGATCGAGAAGCTCGGCGCGCGATAGCCTCGCGGCTCCACCCCCGAGGCGTCCGAAATGGCGGCATGGGCCCGGCGCAGATCGGCCCGGAAGGCCGCCTCGCCGAGCGTGAAGACCCGTCGGTGGTCCCAGCCGTGGCTTGCGATCTCATGCCCCTCGGCCGCGGCCCGCCGGATCAGCGCTGGATGGCGCTCGGCAACCCAGCCCAGAGTGAAGAAGGTCGCCTTGACCCCCGCCTCGGCGAACAGGTCGAGCACGGCCCCGGCGTTGCGCTCGACGCGCTGCTCGAGCCCGTCCCACTGGTCGCGGCGGATGACGGTTTCGAAGGCGCCGACCTGAAACCAGTCCTCGACGTCCACGGAAAGCGCGTTCAGCATCTTATCCTCCCCAAGCGTCGCTTGGGGAGGGGGACCAGGCGAAGCCTGATGGAGGGGTAGATGGCGCAGACCTGTTCCAACTAACCCTCCACCACCCTGCGGGCGGTCCCCCTCCCCATCTGGCGATGGGGAGGATTTAAACTGCTCAAGCCGCATTGCTTCGGCGGGGCCGGCTTTCGTTCTCGACCCAGTCGAGGAGCACGGTCAAGACCCGGCGGACCGCCGCTTCCTGCTCGTCGAGGCGTGCTTCCATTGCCGCGATCCGCGGGTCCATTGAAGCGTCGACCGCCACGTCGGCCGTCGGCTGGCGCAGCGGAAGGACCCGCTTGGAGGCGCTGGCCGGCCGGTCGGCCGCCATGTCGGCCGCGACCGCCTCGACGTCGCCGCCGCCGATCGTCTCGAGCCCCTCGACTCCGGCGTAGAGAAGCAGCCGGGTGGCGAGCTGGTTCAGCTTGCGCGGAACGCCGCCGGTGTGGCGATAGAGCGCCGCGAAAGCCTCCGGCTCGAAGCCCGGCCGCCCCTGCCAGCCCGCCACGGCGAGGCGGTGAATCGAATAAGGCTCGATCTCATTGGCATCCATCGCCTCCAGATGATGGGCGGCGATGACCCGCTGGCGAAGCTGCTCGAGGCTGTCGTCGGCGGCGACCCGGTCCCGGAACTCCGGCTGGCCGAGCAGGAAAATCTGAATGAGCGCACGGCCTTGGCTGGTGAAGTTCGAAAGCATCCGAAGTTCTTCGAGCGCCGAGACCGGAAGATTCTGGGCCTCGTCGACGATCAGCAGAGTGCGCTTCCCCCGACCCGCTTCCTCGCGAAGCCTCTGTTCGATCCGGTCGAGCAGCTGAGCCTTGGCGACTCCCTCGGTCTGGAGGCCGAGCCCCAAGGCGGCGAGGCGGAGCATGTCGTCGCCTTCGACCTGGGTCGAGACCAGGCTGATCGCGTTCAGCCGCTCGCGGTCGATCGTCGCCATCAGATGGGCGACGAGGGTGGACTTGCCGGCACCGATCTCGCCGGTGATGACGATGAAGCCTTCGCCCTGGGCCAGGCCGTAGCCGAGATAGGCCATCGCCTTCTTGTGGGTTCGGCTTTCGAACCAGTAACGCGCGTCCGGAGTCAGCTGGAAGGGGCGTTCGGCGAGGCCGTAATGGTCGGTGTACATCGCTTGAAGTCCCTCAGAAAGTGTAGCGCAGCCCGACCAGGATCGAGCCGTAGCTGGCGTCGAACTCCCCGGCCTGGGTGGTGTAGAGGCCCGCCGCGATCTGGGCCTGGAGCCGGTCGCGGAAGACGTTGCGGTAATAGCGCCCGGTCAGCCCGGCGCCGAAGCTGGCGTCGGCGTCGGTGATGCCGCTGTCGAACCAGGCCGCATAAGCGTCGAAATCATAGCCCGAGCTCCGGGTCAGCCGGCGGCCGAGATTGCCCTGTAGCGAGAAGCTCTGGTCGGTGACCCCGTTGAGAGCGAAGAGGCTGGAATCGGGCGCCAGATATTTGCGGTTGGCGTAGCCGGCGCCCACACCCAGGGTCCAGGGACCCCGAGCCGCCGAATATTGGACATTGGCGCCGCGGTTGCGGAAGTTGAAATTGGCGACCGACTGGAAGGCGTCGCCGAAGCAGGCGCCGGTCCCCGGATCGTTTCCGAAGACGCAGCCCGAGCCGGTCAGGCTGCCATTCGACGGAGCCTTAAACTTCGTCGGCAAGCCATTGAGATCGGCTATTAAAAGCCTACCGAAGCTGCTTACGCCGTCATAGATGGAAGCGTTGAGCGCCGAGCGGCTGTTGATCTTGTGCGAGAGCGAGGCGGTGAAGCTCTCGCCGCCGTAGCGCCAGCCGCCCCGGGCCTGAAGCTCGGTCCGGGGCGAAGGCCGCCAGATCACCCCGACGTCCCACATCGTTCCGTCCTGGTCGACGGTCTTGAGCCGGGGACGCGAGGGATCGGCGATGAGGTTGCCGCCGGGGGTGAGCACCGGCAGTCCGCCGGGCGTGCGCAGGAAATCCTGCTGCGAGCCCTGCATCGTCTCGTAGCCCACGCCGCCGGTGACGGCGAGGGTCGGCGAGACCGGAAGCACGACGTCGCCGCGGACATATTTGGCCTCGAAGCGCGAATCGAGCCGGTTCATGTCCTCGCGGACATAGCCGGCGCCGACGGTCCAGCCGAAGGGCAGCCGGCCGGGCTCCATTCCCAGGCTCAAGGTCGCGTTGTGGACGAAGCTGCTCGAATAGCGGTCGACCCGCGGCGCTCCCGGCGGAAGGCCGGAGCCGGCGAGGCTGTTGTCGTCGACCTTGACGTAGCCGAGGCGATAGCTGGCGCCGACCGCGACCGGCCCGGCATGGGTGGTGAGGGTCGGGCCGGCATAGACGCTGTAGATCTCGGCGACGTTGGCGCTGTCGATGGTCCGGGCGGCCGGAACCGGAAGCCTGATGTCGGCATGGCTTCGCGCCGCCATGGCGCCGGCGTCGAAGGCGAGGACCCCCGGAACGGCGTCGACATGGACGGCGGCGAGGCCGCTCAGCACGTCGTTGTCGCTCATCCGGTCGTCCCAGCTGACCCGATGCTGGTAATTGGCGCTGATCGTGGCCTGGACCCGCCGGGTCGAGACGGAGGCGTCCACGCCTCCGCCGACGCCCGTGTAGGTAAGGACCTCGCCGCGGTCGAAATCCACGGTCGCGACCTGCTGGACCTCGAGATAGGGGTGGACGCTGGTGCGCGGCTCGCCCTGGACGGCGGCCGCCCCGGCGAGCAGGCTGACGCTCGCGACAGCTGCTGCACCGAGCCAGCTTCGCTTCGTAAGCCCTTGGAGAAAAGCCTGTTTCATTGGCCGTATCCATAATAAGAGCCGAATTTGCGGCCCGTGGCGGCGAAGCCCGTGCCGTTGAGCAGGAGGCTGATCTGGGGGCAGCCCGAGAGCAGGCCGGCGGCCTCCTTGAGGTCGGCCTCGTTGGTCTGGTCGGCCCTGACGACCAGCATCAGCTGGCCGACATGGGCGGCCAGCGCCGCGGCGGCGCTCGCCATCAGCGCGGGCGGGGAATCGAAGATGACGATCCGCCTGGGCCGGTTTTCGGTCAGGCGCCTGAGGACGAGAGCGGTGCGTTCCGATCCGATGAGCTCGGGGACGTCGTTCTCGTAGCGCCCGGCCGGCATGACCGAGAGGCCGCCGATGTCGGTCGGGATGACGAGGCGCTCGGGATCGAGCGAAGGATCCGCCAAGGCGTCGACGAAGCCCGCGTCCCGGGCCTCGAGCCCGAGGATCGAGAGCACTTCCGGCTTCGGAAAGTCGGCGTCGACGAGAAGCACTTCCATGTCGCGCTCGCCGGCCAGCGAAAGCGCCAGGTTGACCGCGCAGAAGGTCTTGCCCTCGTCGGGCTGGGCCGAGCAGACGAGGAGGGTTCGGCGCTTGTCGGCGCCCACCGCGCTGCCCGCGCCCATTCCGAGCAGGAGCTGACGCTTGACGATCCGGAACTCCTCGGCGAGCGGGCCCGCCGGGCTGCCCGGGACGATGAAGCCGCGCTCGCCCAGGGACTTGCGGTCGACCTCGGCCTTCGTCTCGGTGACCGCCGGAAGGAAGGTGCGACCGGGCGTCGAGACCTCCTCGTCATTCCCTCGAACGCGGGAAACCGGTTCGGCGGCCGGCTTGGAATCCTGCTTTCGCGGGGATGACGGTGACGCGGAAACCCCCGCGGGAGCCACCTCCGAAACGCGTTCCACTTCCGGCTCGGGGCGAGGCTGCGCCGAACCGAAGCCGTAAAGCTCCGCCGCCCGCTCGAGGAGCGAGCCCGAATGGCTGAGAGGGCTGTGCTTGTTCATCTCGCTCTCCCTCACGCGACCGTGCTGCGCTGCCAGAATTCGACGGCCAGGAGCAAAGCCCAGGCCGCTCCGAGCGCGCCCGCCCCGCCGCCGAGCCAGACGAGCCGCTGCCGGCGGTTGGACCGCGCCGAGTCGGTGAGCACTTCTCCGATCGAGCCGAGCACCGGCAGCCCGGTCGCCTCGGCGAGCCGGGTCTGGGTCGGGAAAGTGGTCTGGATCTGCCCCAGCACGTAAGCCGCCCCGGCACCGGCGGCGAGGCCGACGAACAGGATGAGGGTGAGCAGCAGGGGCCGGTTCGGAGTCATCGGAACGCTGGGCTGGCTCGGCGGATCGATGACCTTGAACTTGACCGCGTCGGTCTGGCTCCGGACGTCCGTCCTCAGGCGCACCTGGTCGCGGTCCTCGAGCAATTTGTCATATTGCTTCTTGAGCACGTCGTAATCGCGGTTGAGCCGCTCCTGCTCGGCGGCGACGCCCGGCTCCGAGGCCTGGCGTGTGCCGAGCTGGGCGAGGTCGGACTGGAGCTGCGCCTTGCGGGTCGCGGCGGCGTTCACCTGGCCCTCCTTCTCGGCGACCATCGAGCGGAGCGACACCCAGGAAGGGTTGGCCATCGAGCCCGCGCCGGCCGGCTCGCGCGCGGCGAGCGGCTTCAGTCGGGCGATCTGGTTGCGGAGCCTGACGACGTCGGGATGCGAATCGGTCCAGCCTTGCGCCGCCGACTGGGCGAGCTGCGCCTCGAGCGAAGCGAGCTGGCCTCGGGCGCCGCCGCCGCCGCTCTCGCCGCCCAGAGCGGGCATCGAGGAAGGCGTGGCGCCGAGCTGGCTTCGAAGCGCGGCGAGCGAGCTTTGCGACTGCATCAGCTGCTGCTCGATCCCGGCCAGCTCGGTCCGGGCCAGGCCCATGCGCGAGGCGATCGAGCCTTCGCCGGGGAGAAGGCCGAGATAGCGCTGCTCGAACTCGACTCGGCGCTGCTCGGCTTCCTGAAGCTGAGCCTCGCGGGCCTTCAGCTGCTGGTCGAGGAAGGCGAGGCTCTGATTGGCCTCGTCGCGGTCGCCGGCGAGATTCTGCTCGACGAAGAGGTCGAGGAGCCCCTGGACGATCGCGGCGGAAAGCTTGGCGTTCTGGCGGTTGGAGAAGCCGGAGACCTTCGCGGTGGCGCTGATCTCGAACATGTTGTCGGGCTGGGCGGTGACCTTGATCGCCGTCCGCAGCCCCGCCACCTGAACGGCGAGATCGCGCTCGCTGGCGACGAGGCCGTTCAGGTCGGTCCGGCGAACGACCTTGGCGAGATTCTCGCTCGAGGTCAGGGTCTGCTTCACCCGATTGAGGTCCCCTTCCCTTTCCTGGACGGTGATCCCGACCTGGTTGGGAAGGATGGACTGCGCCTGGACGAAGACCCGCGACTTCGATTCGTAGGTGTTGGGAATAAGGGCGATGGCGAGCCAGCCGAGGACGCAAATCCCCCACGCCACGGCCAGGGCCAGCCAGCGGCGGCGCCACACCTGGTGGATGGCGATCCTGATCTGTTCGTAAAGTCCGTCCATCGACCCGGTCGTTCCTTGATTGCGTGAGACAAGCGCGGCGGATCCGCCTCAGAACATGCTCTCGGGGATGATGATGACGTCGCCCGGCTCGAGCCGGACGTTGGCCTTGTAGTCGCCCTGCTTGAGCAGCCGGCCGATCTTCACGTCATATTCCGTCTGCGACCCCGTCGCCTTGTCGTGGCGGATCAGCCGGGCGCGGTTGCCGGCCGCATATTCGGACAGGCCCCCGACCGCGATCATCGCGTCGAGCAGGGTCATGTTGGCCCGATAGGGGAGCGACGCGGGCTTCTCGGTCGCTCCGACGACCCTGATCTGCTGGCTGAAGCTGCCCTGGAAGGTCTCGACCATCACCGTCACCCGGGGATCGTCGACATATTTGGCCAGGGCCACCTTGATGTCGTCGGCAAGCTGGGCCGGGGTCTTGCCCGCGGCCTGGAGGTCCGGGATGAGCGGGGTGGTGATCATTCCGTCCGGGCGGACCTGGACCTTGCCGCCCAGATCGGCATTGCGCCAGACGAAGACGTTCAGCTGGTCGAGCGCTCCGATCATATATTTCTCGGTCGGGGCGGTGTCGTCGGAGCCGACGAAGCTGGCCGGCGGAAGCCGGTTGCCGGACTTGGCTCCCGCGGTGCCGCAGCCCGCGAGGGCGAGCGCGCCGAGGCCGAGAGCGAGAGCGAGCTTGGGACTTGGACTCATCTTAACGATCCTCTTCTGGTCGCCGCGATCCGCATCCCTGACGTCAGGGGCGCGAAATTTGGGTCCGCTATGGCGTGAAGAGGTAAAATTAACGTTAGGAACAACCGCCTTTGGAGGCGCGTCCCGTTATGGGACTGGGGCGGCGGAGGGGGTTAATCGCCCTAGTTCCTCCCCGGCATTTGCCGGGGAGGGGGACTGCACGAAGTGCGGTGGAGGGGCTCTTCAAGCGCCGGAGAACCCCTCCACCCTGCTTCGCATGGCCCCCTCCCCGCGAAATCGCGGGGAGGATTTTAAACCGCCATCTCCAGCGCCGGAGGGTGACCCAGGAACGCCGACGGGCTCGCCGACAGGCCGTAGGCGCCGGCGAGGAAGACCGCGACCAGGTCGCCGACCTCGGCGCTCGGAAGGATGACGTCGTCGGCCAGGCGGTCGAGCGGAGTGCAAAGGCAGCCGACGATGCTCGACTCCTCGAGCGCCGGAGCCCCGAACCGGTTGGCGATCGCGACCGGATAATTGCGTCGTACGACCTGGCCGAAATTGCCCGAGGCGGCGAGCTGGTGATGCATCCCGCCGTCGGTGACGAGGAAGGTCTTGCCGTGGCTTTCCTTGCGGTCGACGATCCGGGTCAGATAGACTCCCGATTCCCCCACCAGCCAGCGGCCGAGCTCGATCGCGAAGCCGGTGCCGGCGAGAATCGCCGGCCGGTCGCGCAGCGTCCCGGCCAGGGCCGTGCCGACCGCCTCGACGTCGAGCGGCGCTTCGGTCGCGAAATAGGGAATTCCAAAGCCGCCGCCCAGATTGACCAGCGGCGGCGCGATTCCCACCGCTTCGGCCAGCTCGGCGGCGAGCGCCACCGTCGCCCGCTGCGCTTCGATCAGCGATGGCGCCGACAGAGCCTGGGAACCGGCGAAGATATGCAGTCCCCTCCACACCCCTCCACATTCCACCACTTTCCGGATCAGCGCCGGGACCCGAGCGGCGTCCACTCCGAACGGCTTGGCGCCGCCGCCCATGCGCATCCCCGAGCCCTTGATCTCGAAATCGGGATTGACCCTCACCGCCAGCCGAGGGGACCGCCCCTGGCCGCGGCCGATCGCCAGCGCCCGCTCCGCCTCGCCTTCGGACTCGACGTTCAAGGTCACGCCCGAGTGAATGGCGGCGGCGAGCTCGTTGTCGCGCTTGCCAGGGCCGGCGAAGGAAATGTCTCCGGGATCGGCGCCGGACTCCAGAGCCGCCGCCATCTCGCCCGCCGAGGCGACGTCGAGGCCGTCGACCAGCTTGCCGACATGCTTCAAGAGAGGCGCATAAGTATTTGCTTTTATGGCGTAATGAAGATTGACGTTGGGAAACACCGAGCGGAAGCGACGGACCTGGGCGGTCACTCGCGATAGATCGTAGACGAACAAAGGCGTGTCCCCGGCCGCCTCGACGAGCGAGTCCGAGCGGCGGCCGCCGATCAGCAGCATTCCATCCTCGGCCTCGAAGCCGGCGGGTATCGCCCCCATGGGCTTGCTCATCGATCCAGCTCGCTCTTGATGGCTTCCCGATCGAGCTTGCCGTTGGGAGAGCGCGGCAGCTCGTCGCGCCACAGGATATGCGCCGGCTGCATAAAATTCGGTAACTCGCGGCGAAGATAGTTGCGAAGCGCCTCGTCGGGCCCGGTTCCACGGACCACCAGAGCGATCGCCTCGCCGAGACGGTCGTCCGGCACGCCGAGCGCCACCGCCTCGGCCACGACCCCGCTCGCCACCGCGGCTTCCTCCACTTCCGTCGGGCTGACCCGGTTGCCGCTGGTCTTGATCATCGAATCCTCGCGGCCGACGAAATAGAGCAGGCCCTCCTCGTCCTGTCGCACCCGGTCTCCCGACCAGACGGCGACACCGCCGTAATTCGAGCGAGGCGGCGCCGGCCTGAAGCGAAGGGCGGTGCGTTCCGGGTCGTTCCAATAGCCCTTGGCGACCAACGGGCCGGCATGGACCAGCTCCCCATCCTCGCCGGGAGCGCAGAGCGTCCCGTCCGGCTTTGACGTCATGACTTCGGCGAAGGGAATGGCGCCGCCGATCGAGTCGGGATGCGCGTCGAGCAAGGCCGGCTCGAGGAAAGTGGAGCGGAAGGCCTCGGTGAGCCCATACATCAGATAGAGCTCGGCGGCCGGGAACAGCTCGCGCAGCCGGCGGACGATCGACACCGGAAGCCTGCCGCCGCTGTTGGTGAGCCGGCGCAGGGACAGCGCGGCCTCAGGGGGCCAGGGCGCCTCGACCAGCTGGACCCAGAGCGGAGGCACGCCTGCCAGCGTTGTGATGGCGTGGGTCTCGACGGCGCGGATGACGTCGCGGGCCGCGAGATATTCGATCGGGACGATGCAGGCGCCGGCCGCCCAGCTCGAGAGCAATTGGTTCTGGCCGTAATCGAAGCTGAGCGGAAGCACTCCGAGCACCCGGTCGTTCGGTTCGAGACGGAGATAATGCGCGACGCTGACCGCCCCCAGCCACATGTTGGCGTGGCTCAGCATCACGCCCTTGGGCCGGCCGGTCGAGCCGGAGGTATAGAGCAAGGCGGCGAGATCGTCGGGGTCGGCGCTCGAGGGCGGCAGGCGCTCGCCGTCCGAGAGCATCGCCGCACCTTCCTCTTCCACCGCCGCGGCGCAGCCGGCGGGCAGGTCTCCGTCCCCCAGGGTGCCGAGCCGCGCCTTGCCCGTGATCAGGAGCCTGGCGCCGCTGTCGGCGAGGATATGCCCGATTTGGGCGCGCTTCAGGAGCGGGTTGACCGGAACGTGGACCAGGCCGGCGCGGGCGCAGGCGAGCGGCAGCAGGCTGGTCATCCGGGTCTTGGGAAGCCAGCTCGCGATCCGGTCGCCCCGGTTGAAGGCCCGGGCCTGGAGCGCCGCGGCGAGCGTCCCGACCGCGGCCTCGAGGCCTTCATAGTCGAGCAGCCCCTCCTTCGTGAGCAGGGCCGGAGCGCCGGGCTCGCCCATCGATGCGAGGTGGTCGAGGGGACGGGGGTTCGGATCGGGGACTTGCACCGTGGCTCCACTGTGCGCCACAGCAGGCGCGCTGGGCTTGGAGCCGGGGGATAGCGCGTTGGGCTTCGAGGTGGAACTGTTCGATAGCCTCGACTCGGCGGCGGCGGAGTCCGGCGGCGCGCTCGACCGGCCGCCTTCGCTTTTCGACCGGATGGACTGGTTCCGGATGGTCGCCGAACACTGCCCGCCGCCCGGGCGCCTTCTCGTCGCTCGAGCGCGCTCCGGCGGCGGGGCGGAGTCCTGGCTCTTCCTCGCCGAGCAAGGCGGCAAAGCGGAGGCCTGGCGCTGCTGGTACAGCCTTCGCTTCGGGCTCGTCGGCGCTGCCGAGGGCGCCGAAGCCGTCGCAAGGACATTGCGCAACCGACTGAGCCAACTGGAAATTGCTCCTCTCGAGGATCCCGAGCCGCTCGCTTCCGCCTTTCGCCGCGCCGGCTGGGCAGTTTTCGTCAGCGCCGCCACGACCTCCTGGAGGATCGGCACGGCGGGTCAGGATTTCGAATCCTATTGGGCAGGACGACCGGGCAAGTTGCGCAACACCGCCCAGCGCAAGGCGAAGGCCGCGAAGCTCGACATCGAAGTATATCGCCATTTCGACCCCGAAGGCTGGTCCGCCTATGAAGAAGTCTATGCCGCCAGCTGGAAACCCGAGGAAGGCTCTCCCGCTTTCCTCCGAGCGCTCGCCGAACAGGAGGGCAAGGCGGGGAGGCTCCGGCTTGGAGTGGCCCGCAAGGACGGGCGTGCGCTCGCGGCGCAGCTCTGGACGGTGGAGGACGGCACCGCCTGGATCCATAAGCTGGCCTATCGCGAGGATTCCAAGTCGCTGTCGCCCGGGACGGTGCTCAGCATGGCCATGTTCCGGTCCGCGCTCGACGAAGACCGGGTCGAGCGAATCGATTACGGCACCGGCGACGACGGCTACAAACGCGACTGGATGGCCGAGCGGGCGACCCTTTGGCGGATCGAGGCCTTCAACCTCGCGTCTCCCCGGGGGCTGCTCGGCGCCGCGAGGGCCGGAGCATCGGCGCTTGTCCACGGCACGCGAAGCCGTTAGGCGCGGCGCGCCAGGAGGGGAGCCCGATCGATGACCGCCGCCTTGAACGACGAACAGGAAGTCGACGCCACCTTGCGGGCGGTGCTTCGCGACGTCCTCGGCCTACCCGAGGCTCAGGTCGCCGAGCTCGACGAATCGAGCCCGCTCTTCGGAGCCTTGCCGGAATTCGATTCCATGGCCGTCGCCGGGCTCCTGACCGAGCTCGAGGAAAGGCTTGGGATCCTCATCGAGGATCACGAGGTCGACGCCGATCTGCTTGAAAGCTTTGGCTCCCTGCTCACCTTCGCCCGCGCCAAAACGCTTCAGTGACCGCGCAAGGTCTCCACTATTCCCGCTACCGGGTGGGAGACCGAGACGAATGGGCGATGCGGATCGGGAGCGGCCCTGCCCTGCTCTTCCTGCCGCCCTTGTTCGAGGAGATGAACCGGACCCGGGCGCTGCTCGCGACGACGATGCGGGCGCTTGCCGGGAACGGTTTCGAATGCTGGCTGCCGGATCTGCCCGGGACGGGCGAGAGCGAGCGGGCGCTGGCGGAGGTCTCCTGGCTGGACTGGCGCGAAGCCGCCGCGGCGGCCTTCGCGGAGTCCGGGGCGGTGGCGTCGGTGAGCCTTCGTGGCGGCGCCCTGCTCGACGAAGCGGCGCCGGCGCGCTGGCGCTTCGCCCCGGCGACCGGGGCCTCGCTGGCCCGCGACCTGGGACGCGCCGGGCTGATGACCGAAGGCGGCGGCGGCTATGCGCCCTCCCCGGCGCTGGTCGCCGAGCTCGCCGAAGCGGAGCCGGCGGCAGGCGGCAGCACGCGGACCCTGCGACTCTCGACCGATCGCGACGAGGCGGACCTCAAGCTTGAAGGGCCGCCGCTGTGGCGCCGTGCCGAACCTCAGAATTCGTCTGAGCTTTCCGACGCAATGGCTTTGGATATCTGTTCGTGGGTGCGCTCATGCGGCGCCTGCTGAGCTTCGACTGCGACGGCCTGGCGCTCGGTGCGAGCCTCGATTCCGCCGAGGGCGAGACCGGGCTACTGCTCGTCACCGGGGGAACCCAGACCCGAATCGGCTCGCACCGCATGTACGAGCGGCTGGCCCGGGCAATTGCGGAGGCCGGCTGGCCCTGCTTGCGCTACGACCGCCGCGGAGTCGGCGACAGCGAAGGCGAGGATCCGGACTTCAGGGACAGCGGTCCCGACCTCGCCGCCGCCGCCGCCGCCTTGCGCCGCGAGCAGCCGCACCTCAAGCGCCTGCTCGGCTTCGGCCTGTGCGACGGCGCCTCGACCCTCGCCTTGCACGGCCAGGCCGCCGGTCTCGACGGCTACATCCTCGTCAACCCCTGGTTCGTCGAGGCGGCATCGGGCGAGCCGCCGGCAGCGGCGATCAAGTCGCGCTACAAGGAGCAATTGCTGAGCCTGGAGGGCTGGAAGCGTTTGCTTTCAGGATCAATATCCTACCGGAAGATCTTGAAGGGACTTCGAAAGATCGTCGCGAACGGTCCGTCAAGCCTCTCCGGCGAGATCGCCGTGGCCCTCGGCAAGGCTCGGGTCCCCGCCCAGCTCGTCCTGGCAAGCGGGGACAATACCGCCATCGCCGCTCAGGCCGAATGGTCCTCGCCCATCTTCAAGAGCCTTCGCCAGTCCAATCCGGCCCCGATGAGGATCGACAGCGATTCGCACACCTTTTCCCGACCTGGCGACGAAGTCGCCCTGCTGAATGCGGTCTGCGAGATACTACGACGCCTTTGAGAAGCGCGACCTCTTCGCGTTCTTCGCGTCCCTTCGCGTGAGTTCATCTGCATTTTCGGTCACGCGAAGAAACGCGAAGACCGCGAAGGAGAAATTCAGGCGGCCGCCGCCGCCGCCGATTCGAACTCGGCCTCGGCCAGGAAACGCTCCGCGTCCAGGGCGGCCATGCAGCCCGTCCCGGCCGCGGTGACGGCCTGGCGGTAGATCTTGTCCATGACGTCGCCGCAGGCGAAGACGCCCTCGACGCTGGTCCGGGTGCTGCCGGGCTCGACCTCGACATAGCCGTCCTTGTCGAGCGTCAGCTTGCCCTGGAACAGCTCGGTGGCCGGCGAGTGGCCGATGGCGACGAATCCCCCTTCGACGTCGATATGCGACATCTCGCCGCTCTTCGTATCGCGCAGGTCCAGGCCAACCAGCCCCTCCGGCTCGCCGCCGGCGACGAAGCGGTCGACCGCCTTGTTCCAAAGCACCTTGATCTTCGGGTTGGCGAAGAGTCGGTCCTGGAGGATCTTCTCGGCGCGAAGGCTGTCGCGGCGGTGGATCAAAGTGACGTCATGACTGTGGTTGGTCATGTAGAGCGCCTCCTCGACCGCGGTGTTGCCGCCGCCGATCACGGCCACCTTGCGGCCGCGGTAGAAGAAGCCGTCGCAGGTCGCGCAGGCGGAAACGCCCTTGCCCTTGAGATGCTCCTCGCTCGGAAGGTTCAGCCATTTCGCCTGGGCGCCGGTGGCGATGACGAGGACGTCGCCGGAATAGACCGTGCCGCCGTCGCCGACGAGTCGGAACGGGCGCCGGGTCAAATCGACCTCGACGATATGGTCCCACATCATCTGCGCCCCGACATGCTCGGCCTGGGCCTGCATCTCCTCCATCAGCCAGGGGCCCTGGACGACTTCGCGGAAGCCGGGATAATTCTCGACGTCGGTGGTGGTGGTGAGCTGGCCGCCGGGCTGGATGCCCTGGACGACGATCGGGGCAAGGCCGGCACGGGCGCCGTAGATCGCGGCGGACAGCCCGGCCGGGCCTGAGCCGAGGATGAGCATTCGGGTGGAGTGGGTTGCGGGCATCGGGGCGAGATATGGCTGGGGCCCCGCCGGCGCAACCCATTTGCCGCTGCCCCGGCGGCTTGGTAGAGGGCGCGCAACCCCGTCAGGAGTGTAAAGATGCCCCACGAAAACCCGCTCGGCCTCGACGGCTTCGAGTTCGTCGAGTTCACCAGCCCCGATCCGGAGGCCCTCGGCGGCCTGTTCGTCGCGATGGGCTTCAGCCATATCGGCAACCACCGGTCGAAGAACGTCCGCCATTACCGGCAGGGGGACATCAACTTCATCCTCAACATGGAGCCTTCGGGCCAGGCCGCCGATTTCCGCCACGCCCACGGCCCGTCCGCGAACGGCATGGCCTTCCGGGTCCAGGATTCGAAGAAAGCGTTCGAAATGGCGATCGAGCGCGGCGCCGTTCCGGTCGAGACCGCCCGCGGCCCCGGCGAGATCGACATCCCGGCGATCGAGGGCATCGGCGGCTCCTACCTCTATCTCGTCGACCGCTACGGCGCCCAGACCATCTACGACGTGGATTTCGAGCCGGTTTCCGGAGCGCCGCAGGATAGCGCCGGGGTCGGCCTGCACACGCTCGATCACCTGACCCACAATGTTCACCGCGGGCGAATGGACCATTGGGCGCAATTTTACGAAAAGATCTTCAACTTCCGGCAAATCCGCTATTTCGATATCGAAGGACAGCAGACCGCCTTGCTGTCGAAGGCGATGACCGCGCCCGACGACAAGATCCGGATTCCGCTCAACGAGAGCCAGGACGAATTCAGCCAGATCGAGGAATTCCTGAAGGAATATAAAGGCGAGGGCATCCAGCACCTTGCTCTGGCCACCGACGACATCTTCGCCACCGTCGACCGGCTGCGGGCCAACGGCGTCACCTTCCAGGACAGCCCCGATACCTATTACGACATGATCGACAAAAGAGTCCCCGGCCACGGCCATTCGATCGCCGAGATGCGCAAGCGCCGGATCCTCATCGACGGATCGCCCGAGACCGGCGAGGGCCTGTTGCTCCAGATATTCACCGAGAACATGATCGGCCCGATCTTCTTCGAGATCATCCAGCGCAAGGGCAATGAGGGCTTCGGCGAAGGCAATTTCAAGGCCCTGTTCGAATCGATCGAGCTCGACCAGATCCGCCGCGGAGTCATTCCCGCCGCGAGCGAGCACGCCTGAGACTCGCCTCCCCACCGCTTCGCGGCAGGGAGGCAAGCAACCGCTGCAGCTTCAGCGCGTCTCCGGCCGCGGCGGACGAGGCGGTATTGTCGAAGATGCACCAGGTCGGCACCGTCGCGCCCGCAAGGCGCTTCGCATAGGCTTCGAGCCGGCCGTCGTCGTAGCTCGACCGGTAGACCGCCGGGGAGCCGTGCAGCCGGTAATAAGCGAGGCCACGCCAGCCGCCCGGCTCGACCGCGGCCGGCACCCGGGCCGGATCGGCGGCGACCCGGGCGATTCGCCGGCCCTCCAGCAGGGCGTCGGCCCCGGGCTCGAACCAGCTCGGATGGCGGGGCTCGAAGGCGACCTGACGATCCCAACGGGAACGAAGCTCGGCGAAGAAGGCCTCCGCCACCGCCTGCTCGAAGGCCAGGCTCGGCGGCAGCTGGACGAGCAGGACGGCCAGCCGGTCACCCATCCCCCCCATCTCCGCCAGGGCGGCGGCAAGAGGGCCGCCGCAGTCCACCAGCCGCCGCTCATGGGTGATTTCCTTGGAGAGCTTGGCCGAGAAGAGAAAGCCGTCGGGAACGGAGGAAGCCCAGCGCCGCCAGGTGTCGGGGCGATGCGAGCGGTGAAAGGACGAATTGATCTCGGCGCAGTCGAGACGCGCCGCATAGCGATCGAGGCTGCTGCCTTCGCGGGGGAAGGCGCCGGCCGCCGCCGCGGGGATCGACCAGCCGGCGGTGCCGATTCGGAGCTTGGATTCGCGCATCCGCCCGAAACGCGTCGAAGCCTAGTCCGGCTCCTCCGGCCGATAATCCTGCCGGCCCGAATGCAGGGTGCGTCCCACCGAGGCGAAATTGCGGTTGAGGTCGCCGACGAGCCGAAGCACCGCTTCCTGCAGATCCTCCGGCAGAGCCAGGTAGGCGGATAGGAGCTGGCTCGCGTCTTCCCCGAGCCAGGCGCCCTCGCTCCTCTTGGCGGTGAGGACGTAGACCACGTCCACCTTGGCGGCGGCGAGGCGCGACAGATAATCCGCGCGCAGCTCCCGCCGATCGTTTTCATAAAGGCTCTGCTTGGGAACGTCGGTTCCAACAAGCGATGCGAATTCCGCCTGTTTTAGGCCGAGCCGCTTCCTCTCCTCCGCAAGCCTAGCGCCGAAACCCATCGAAACTGACGACCCCCAATCGACTGACCCTCGAAAAACGACGGTCTACCACGGATTTAATCCGAATCGGTTCATTGCACAGGCGATTTCAATCTGTCTCCTGCATTTTTTGGCACCGGGGTCATTCGAGAAGGTCATGGCAGGACTCCGCCCTATCCTTCGTCCCGGACCGGGACCCGGTTTCCCCGAGCAGGGGCCGGTGAGAATCCTCGCCAACCGAAATATGGCCTTCGGCTTTCACCGGAATGACGGTTGCCGGGAGCAGGAAGTCGCCGTCACTGGGAGCGTCCGCCCTTTGGAATGAGAGCGATAGGGAGGTCGGCCGGCTTGTCGCCGTTCGCCTCGCCCTCGACGAACCCGGGATCGCCCCGGGGATGGGCGCGGAGCCGACCCGCCGTGCCGGTGAACCGAACGCCTGCTCGCCCGCAGAGGCCGTGTCGGAGTCGATCTGGCCGAGGTCCATCCGATCCGTGCCCGGCATGAACTCGAGAATCTGGTCCATATTGGCGGCATCGGTCTCGGTCGCCCGGCAGCGGAACGAATCGCGCCGTGACGGCGATCGCGTCCCGATTGCAACGCGCCCTCGGCTACACCTGGCAGCGCGCTAGACCTCGGACCCTGCGGGGATCGTGCGCTGCCGAAGCGCTGTACCGCCGCGCGCGCATCGTTGCGCCACGCTATTCCCGACGACGATCCGTCTTGGGGGTCAGGCTGAGCGAGGTGACGACTGATCAGTCATCGTCGTCATCGTGGTCGTGATCGTGGTCGTGGTCGTGATCGTGATCGTGGTCGTGGTCCCTGCCGGGCCTGTCGTCGTCGTCGTCGCCCTTGCCGGGCTTGCCGTCGTCGTCGCCCTTGCCGGGCTTACCGTCGTCGTCGTCGCCCTTGCCGGGCTTGCCGTCGTCGTCGCCGCCCTTGCCGGGCTTGCCGTCGTCGTCGTTGCCCTTGCCGGGCTTGTCGTCGTCGTCGTCGCCCTTGCCGGGCTTGTCGTCGTCGTCGCCGCCCTTGCCGGGCTTGTCGTCGTCGTCGTCGCCCTTGCCAGGCTTTCCGTCGTCGTCATCATCCTTGCCGGGCTTGTCGTCGTCGTCGTCGCCCTTGCCAGGCTTGCCGTCGTCGTCGTCGCCCTTGCCAGGCTTTCCGTCGTCGTCGTCGCCCTTGCCGGGCTTACCGTCGTCGTCGCCGCCCTTGCCGGGCTTGTCGTCGTCGTCGCTGCCCTTGCCAGGCTTGTCGTCGTCGTCATCGCCCTTGCCGGGCTTGCCGTCGTCGTCGCCGCCCTTGCCGGGCTTGTCGTCGCCGTCGTCGTCATCGCCCTTGCCCGGCTGGTCGCCGTTTTCAGGCTTGTCGCCGTCAGCGCCGCCGACGGGGGTATCGGTGACGACCTCATCCTGGTCCTCGCCCGATCCACCGCCGGGCGTTGCCGGTGCGTCGCCATTTCCCGGCGCCCCACCGCCACCCGCGGCGGAACCGCCATTGCCGGCTTCCTGGCCAGGCTTATCCGAATCGGGACCGGGAACCGGCGGGCTCGGCGCCGGAACCGGGCTTGCGGACGGGACGAGAACCGCCTCGCGGGCCTGCTGGCCCAGGTCGGCCATGGCCAATTCCGTCGAAGCGTCCTCGAGCAGGCCGTCGGTAAGCTCGGCGAGCGAGGCGGGCTCCGCCGCGACTGCCGAGGCGATTGTTACATCCGCTGCAGCGGGTCCCTCGTACACCGGGCCCGGCACGCCTTCGGCCGAGACGACCGTCGCGGCCGCATGAACGACGGGAGCGGCCGTGCCGACGGCCGACGCAACGGCGCCCGCCGGAGCGCTTTCGGAACGAATGACCTTGCTGACGTCACCGTCGATCGTGAGCCGGTACAGGTCGCCGGCGCCTACGATTGCGATGTCGCCAGGCCGCACCAGCTCGGATGCGCCTCCGTCGAGGGTCGACACCTGGACGGCGCCTTCGGTCACCTGGACGCTGCCGCCCTCCGGCCCGACGGTCACGGTGAAGGTCGTACCCTTCACGAGCGCGACCAGATAGGGCGTCCGGACACCGAAATGCGGCGTGCTCTTTTTCTCGATCTTGAACATCGAAGTGCCAAAGTCGGTGATCATCTGCATCAGGCCGCCGCGGCTTTCGGCCGTCGACGGAACCCGCAGCCGGCTGCTCGGCGAGATGATCACATATTCCTTGCCCCGGACGATGACGGCTCTGGAATTGACGCCGGTAGCGATCATGGATCCGCTCGAAAGGAGCGCTCCACGTGTCGCCGCCCGCGTGCGGCCGCCTTCTACCAGGCGCACCTCGCCCGCGGTTTCGATCACCTGCCACGTTGGCGGCGCGGCGATTGCCGCGCCGCTCAGGCTCAGGAGGATGGGCATCGCGGCCCCGAAGATCATCTTCATATTCTTCGCCCCTGTCGGCCACACCGCAGGCTGCGGCAGGAACGGGCTCCTTTATCCGCAGAGCCTTTCGGGCAGGTGCCGAAGAATAGTTAATCCGGCATAAGCCAACACCCTTCCTAACCGTTTTTTCAGCTTCTCTCAGTATCTTGCCGTCATCCGGAAGAAAGGCGCGGCGAGTGAACCGAATCTGTGGACTGATGGCCGCATTGGCGCTGTGCTGGGGCGCGGCCTCGCAGGCGTCAGCTCAGACGCCCGGGGACGAAGCGGACCCGGCATTGGTCGAGCAGCAGCTTCGCGACGAGCCCCCTCCTCCAACCTCGCCCCGCAGGCCGGTCACGCTCCCGCCCACCGGTGAGGCCAGCTCCGCGCTCATGAGGACGGTCCTCGCGGGGGCGATCCGAGTGGACGGCGCCGTCGTCGCAGAGCAATCCGACTTCGCCGCCGTCGTGGAGCGTTACGTCGGCCGCACCCTCGGGCCGGCGGACCTTCGGCAGCTTGCATCCGATGTCGCGGCCGTTGCCCACGACCTTGGCTATCCACTCGCCAGCGCACGAATTCCGGAGCAGCGCGTCGCGAACGGCGTCCTCCGGGTCGAGCTCGACGAAGGCCGTATCGACTCCGTCGAAATCAGCGGCGGTGGACGCCGCGCCGTCGAACCCATCCTGGCGGCGCTCGCGGACGGCAAGCCCGTCAGGGGAGCGATACTCGAGCGCCAACTCCTCCTGGCCGAGGACGTCGCCGGAGTCCGCCTCGGCAAAGCGAGGCTCAAGCGGCAGGGCGGTCGCAACATCCTCGCCGTCTCGACGGCGCGGGACCGCGTCGTGGGGCGGCTCAGCCTCGACAATTGGGGAACATCGACCTCAGGCCCGTTCCGCGCCCGAGCCGGCCTCCAGGTCAACGACCTCGGGACTCGGGGCGGCCGCCTTGCGCTGGACGGCGTCATGACGCCATTCGACCTCAGCGAGTTCGCCCTGCTTCGCGCCACCTATCGGGCCCCTTTCGGGCGCTCCGGAAGCGAAGCGGGCGTCGGAGGTTATGTCGCCCGCAGCGAGACGGACGGCGAGGCCGCCCCGCGCAATATCGACGGGCGTAGCTCTCAAATCGAAGCGGACCTTCAGCATCCGCTGGTGCGAAGCCGGGCCTTCAGCCTCTGGGTCGGCCTTGGAGGACGTTTCCGAGAATCCAGATTGACGCGCGACGAGATCCTCATTCGGGACGATCGCCTTGCGATTCTCAGCGCCGATCTCGTCCTGACCAGCTCCCATCCGAAGGGCCGGTTGAGAGGCGGCGCCTCCGTCGTCCGGGGGTTCGATCTCTTCGGGGCGACCGAGCGCGGCGATCCGCTCGCCTCGCGATCGGATGCCGGCGGCGTCTTCGTCAAGGTCCAGGTCTGGGGCGATTATGAACGTCGCCTCGGCAGGAAATTCAGCCTGATGGTCCTGGCCGAAGCCCAGACCGCCGACCGCCCCCTGCTTTCAAGCGAGGAAATGGGCTTGGGGGGTCGCTATTTCGGGCGGGCCTGGGACTATCGTGAATTCGCCGGGGAGCGCGGTCTTGCCGCCGCCGTGGAACTCCGCTTCGACCTCGAGCGCCCGGCACCGAAGGTTACGGGCGTCCAGATCTACTCTTATGTGGACGCCGGGACGGTGGAGAGCTTCGGTCGCGGCAGCCGGTCGCTCGCCTCCGCGGGCGGCGGGCTCCGCCTTCATCTGCCGAAAGATATCCAGGCCTCGTTCGAGCTTGGCGTTCCCCTGACGGACGGAGCCGAGCCGGCCAGGCGAGATCGGCCCCGCTTCTCTCTCCGTCTCGACAAGCGATTCTAGAGATTCGTGCAGGCCGGCGGCGCGGCCAATGGCGGCCTTGAAGGCTCCCCGAGATCTTGGGGCCGCCCAGCGGCGCGACACGTCGAGATGACGTTGGTAGCGGAGGAGGGACTTGAACCCCCGACACGCGGATTATGATTCCGCTGCTCTAACCAGCTGAGCTACTCCGCCCCATCGGGCTCCGGCGGCGGCCGGGCGTGCGCGCTATAGGAACCGCCGCGCAGCCGGTCAACTGGAGCAGCCGCCGCCCGGTTTCAAGTCCGGGCTCCTTACATTTCGGCTCTGGAACCCGCTTGCCCCTCCTGTCGTTTGCGGGCGGACTGGAGAGAAGAATATGGAATTGCTGACCCCGCTTGAGACCCTGTGCAGGATCATCATCCGCGCGAAGGAAAATGAGGCGCAGGTCCCGGCCCAGGACCCCGACGAGGATCCCGACAATGTCGACGATTTCGACGACGAGGGCGGCGAGGCGCTTTCCGTTCTCGAGGACGAGCTCAACACCGGGGTCGAGGAGGAGCTTCGGGCCATTCTCGACGATCTCGCCGACGACCAGCTCGCGGAGACGCTGGCGCTCGCCTGGGTCGGGCGCGGCACCTACGACGTCAGCGAGTGGGACGATGCCTGCGCCGAGGCGAACGACGAGGATCCCGAAAGCCGGATCGACGAGCTGATGGACATGCCCCTGCTCGCCTCGCACCTGGAGGCCGGGCTGGCGGCGTTCGACTTCAGCTGCGACGGAATCGGGCAACTGGACTGAGGCATCATTCAGCCTGGGCCCTAAGGCGTGCGTGGAGCCTTCGGAAGCGGCGGAGGCCCGGCAACGGCGTCGGGGTCGGTCAGGGCGGTGAAGAGCTTGGTTGCCGCCGTCAGCGGGTCGCGCCCTCCGCCATAGCCATGATCCAGGCTCTCCCGCTTGCCGCAACGGCGCTGGCCCTCGAAAATTCCACATGGGCGAAGCTTAAAGGCTCCGCCGAAGCTCTGGGCACTTCGCCGGGGACCCGCCGATGGCGGGAGGACGGGTCGTCTTCTCCGGTCCGGGGCATGCGATAGCGATCCGCTTCGCCGCGCCGCCCGCAGACGATTATATCCCCTTCCGCCCCGTCCGATCCGCAGGGATCGAGAGAAGGAAGCACGCGCGAACGGGCCAGGGCCTCTTCCGCCGTCATTTGCGCGGTGGACGGCAGGGACAGGCAAAGCAGGCACGAGCCCGTCGCCAGATACAGTCCGATTTTGCCTGACGACCGAACCTTCAACCGCCCTTCCGGCCCCGCATCGCGTCCAGCCTGCCGGATCGTCATGCTGAATATCCTCGGAAGGTCCAGCGCTTCACCGGCTCCCAGGGGCCTTCCAGGTACCGCCACACCGCCAGTCCCTTGACCGCCAGCGGCCGTTGTTCAAATCCGGCACGAAGATGGGCCTGCAAGGCCTTGGCTTCCTTAGGCTCGACCTTGTTCTGGACGGTGATGTGCGGTCGCCAGGGCGCCATATCCTGTGGAGTCAGCAGGCCCTGCAGAGCGAGGGCGAGGTCGTAGCGCATGTCCTCCAGCCCTTCGCTTTCGACGCGCAGCGCCGTGCCCCTGCCGAGATCGACTATTCCCACGATCGCCGCGGCCGGAGGTGGAGACGCCGCATAATGCGCGATACGCCGCCCGAGCTCGTCCACGACGCTCGGGGGCAAGTGATGGAACAGGGTCAAATGGGCCGGCACGCGGTTGCGCTCGGGCGGATAATGGGCCCGGCGCATCTCCTGCAGCCAGCCATTGTCGCCGTCGCCGAACAAGGCGGTGACGATGAGGGGCGCCGACGCGCTCAGATTTCCACCTGGCTGCCGAGCTCGACCACCCGGTTCGGTGGGAGCCTGAAGAATTCCATCGCGCTCTCGGCATTGCGGAGCATCCACCCGAAAAGATGCTCGCGCCAGACCGGCATCCCGCGCTTGCGCGCCGCGATCAGGGTCTGACGGGACAGGAAGAAACTCGTCTCCATCATCTTGATGTCGCGCCCGCAGCTCACCGTCGCGAGCGCTTCGGGAAGGTCGCTGTCCTCCATGAAGCCGAAGCGGAGGATGAGGCGGAAGAAGCCCTCGCCGAGGTCGGTGAGGTCGCAGCGCCTATGCGGCTCGACATGGGGCATATCCTCGATGACGACGGTGAGGAGCATCACCCGTTCGTGAAGGCAGCGATTGTGCTTGAGGTTGTGGAGCAGCGACGGCGGCACGCCCTGGTGCGACGTGGTCAGGAAGACCGCGGTGCCGGGGACCCGGACGACACTTCCCGCCGCGGACTTGATGAAAATCTCGGTGGGCATCGCCGAATCGGCGAGATGGGCCCTCATCAGCTGCCGCCCCTTCGCCCAGGTGGTGAGCAGGATGAAGGCCACGGCTCCGACCAGCAAGGGGAACCAGCCCCCGTCGGGCACCTTGGTGAGGGTCGCCGCGAAGAAGCCGATGTCGACCGCGAGGAACAGGATCAGAAGCGGCACCCGGCGCGACGGCTTCCACCCCCACAGCGACGAGATCAGGGCCGCGAGCAGGCAGGTGTCGATCAGCATCGCCCCGGTGACGGCAACTCCATAGGCCGAGGCGAGGCCGGAGGAGCTGTGGAAGGTGAGGACGAGGATGAGCGCCGCGGCCATCAAGGTCCAATTGACGACCGGGATGTAGATTTCGCCATGCTCGGCGGTGTGGACGATCCGGAGACGGGGGATGAAGCCGAGCTGGATTGCCTGCTGAGTGACCGAGAAGGCGCCGCTTACCACCGCCTGGGTGGCGATGGTGGCGGCGAGGATCGAGAGCAGGACCAGGGGCAGCTCGAAGCCGTTCGGGGCGAGCAGGAAGAAGGGGGCGGCGGCGGCCTTCGGCTCGGCCAGGATCAGGGCGCCCTGCCCCAGATAATTGAGCATCAGGGCGGGGAGGACGAAGAAGAACCAGCCGTAGCGGATCGGCCGACGGCCGAAGCGGCCCATCTCCGCGTAAAGCGCTTCCGCGCCCGTCACCGCCAGCACCACCGAGCCGAGGGCCAGGAAGGCCAGCCAGGGCTGCTCGGCGAAGAATCGGAAGGCGTGGCGCGGATCCACCGCCGCCGCGACCTCGGGGTGCTGGAAGAGGGCGAGCGCCCCGAGCAGTCCGATGGTCAGCAGATAGACCGAGATGATCGGGCCGAACCAGCGTCCCAGCCTCGCCGTTCCGCCCTTGCGGCCGATGAACAGGCCGACGATGATTCCGGCCGACAGCGGCAGGACGAGCGGCGCCAGGCGCGGGTCGACGACGGCCAGCCCCTCGACCGAGGCGAGCACCGAAATGGCCGGCGTCACCATCGAATCGCCGTAGAACAGGGCGCAGGCCAGCACTCCGAGAAGGACGATGCCGCCGCTCCAGCGCGCCTTGCCGCCGCTCTTGCGCGAGATGAGCGCGAGAAGGGCGAGGCTACCGCCTTCGCCCTTGTTGTCGGCGCGGATCAGGATGACGACATATTTGAGCGTCACCACGATCACCATCGCCCAGAAGATCAGGCTGAGCACTCCGAAGACGTTGAGCGCGCTGACCTCCAGGGGATGGTGGCCGGTGAACGCCTCGCGGAAAGCGTAGATCGGGCTGGTGCCGATGTCGCCGAAGACGACTCCGATCGCGCCCAGGGCGAGCCGCGCCTGCGATCGCCCGCGCTCGGCGGGCGCGAGCGGTGCGGCCGCGGTGGAATCGGAGGCGATGGGGGCGTCGGTCATGTCGGAAAGGCGGCGGCGTCTAGCATGGCGGCGGGCGCTTCGGCAACGGCGACAAAGCCGACGGGCACCGCTATAGGGCCGCCGACAATATCATCAGGAGTCGGATATGCGCGTCGGCGTCCCCAAAGAAATCAAGAACCACGAATATCGGGTCGGCCTTACCCCAGCCTCGGTCGCCGAGCTGGTCAATGCCGGTCATGAGGTGATCGTCGAGACGAGGGCCGGCCTCGGCATCGACTTCGCCGACCAGGATTATATCGACGCCGGCGCCCGAATCGCCCCCGACGCCGCCTCGACCTTCGCCGCCGCGGACATGATCGTGAAGGTGAAGGAGCCCCAGCCGCAGGAGATCGCTCTGCTGGAAGCGAGGCATTTGCTCTTCACCTATCTCCACCTCGCTCCCGATCCCGAGCAGACCAGGGGCCTGATGGAATCGGGCGCGACCTGCATCGCCTACGAGACGGTGACCGCGAACGACCGCTCGCTCCCGCTCCTCAAGCCGATGAGCGAGGTCGCGGGCCGGATGTCGATCCAGGTCGGCGCCCATTATCTTGAGAAGGAGCAGGGCGGCCGCGGAGTGCTCCTCGGCGGCGTCCCCGGAGTTGCTCCGGCCAAGGTCGCGATCCTGGGCGGCGGCGTTTCCGGGGTCAACGCGGCGCAGATGGCCGTGGGAATGCGCGCCGACGTCACTATCTACGACATCTCCAACGCCCGACTCGCCGAGCTCGACATGTTCTTCGGAAGCCAGATCAAGACGGCCTACGCCTCGAGGGCCACGATCGCCAAGGCGGTGACCAAGGCCGAGCTCGTCATCGGCGCCGTCCTGGTGCCCGGCGCCGCGGCGCCCAAGCTGGTCACCCGCGAGATGCTGAAGACGATGAAGCGGGGATCGGTGCTGGTCGACATCTCGATCGACCAGGGCGGCTGCTTCGAGACGTCGCGGGCGACGACCCACGACAATCCGGTCTACGAGATCGACGGCGTCATCCATTATTGCGTTGCCAATATGCCGGGCGCGGTCGCCCGTACCTCGGCCTTCGCGCTCAACAATGCGACCTTGCCATTCGTTCTGAAGCTGGCGGGCCAAGGCGCTGAGGCAGCGATGAAAGCCGACCCGCATCTGGCCAACGGCCTCAACGTTTCCGGAGGCAAGATCCGCCATCAGGCGGTGGCCGAGGCGCTCGGACTGCCGTTCGAGGCGGCGTAAGCCCATCGTCCCTCGTCATTTCCGCTAAAGCGGGAATTCAGCTCCGACTCAGCGCTGGATTTCCGCTTTCGCGGGAGTGGCGACGCAAGGAACAAAGTTCGAACATCGTCGTTGATATGGCGAACCGAAACCCGAGGAACACATGTCGACCGATCAGAACCCGCAGCCCGCGCCCGAGAAGGATCCCAAAGACTGGGCCACCGGCAACGAATCGATGACGGGGCCGCAGGCTTCGTATTTGAAGACGCTCAGCCAGGAGGCCGGCGAGGAGTTCGACCCGGATCTCAACAAGGCGGAAGCCTCGGAGCGGATCGACGCGCTCCAGCACGAGACGGGTCGCGGCATCGATCATTAATTTCCTTATCCTCCCCGCGGGCGCAGCCCGTGGGGAGGATTATCGTCCCCCGGCCCTCGCCCCTGCCACCATCTCGATCTGCCGCTCCAGCCCCTGTCGCCACGGCGCATCGGCGGGGCTCAGCGCCAGCGCCTGGCGCCAGCGCAATTCCGCTTCCTCGAGGCGACCGTTCTGGGCGAGCGCGATGCCGTGGAAGAGGCGCGGTCCCGGATGCTTCGGAGCGAGGGAAACGGCTCTTCGGAAGGCCAGGTCCGCCGCCGGGCTGAGCATGCCGCCGCCGTGAAGGACGAGCGCGTCGGCATAGCCGGTCCACAGGATCGCATTGTCCGGATGGGCTCGGATGGCGGATCGGATCAGGCCCGCCGCCTGGCGCGTGTCGCCTTGGCCGAGGTAGCGCTCGGACATCGAAAGCCATCGGTCGGCGGTATCGAACTGGCCGAACATATCCTTGCGGAGCGTTGCGAAGGCGGTTTCCGGCAGCGGCGGCCGCTCGGCGGCGGCCTGCGGGCTTCCGGGCTGGCCGGGGCTGCCCTGACAGGCATAGCCGGCCGAGGCGAGAAGCAGAGCGGAGGCCAGAAGCTGAGCTCCCGAGCGGTCGAGGCGGGCCAGGCGCCAGACCGCGGCAAAGGCCGCCAGCGTCAGGAGCAGGAGGATCGGGAAGCCCATCAGCGCGCTTTCCTTCGAAGCCGGCCGCGGGCGAGAAAGAGGCCCAGCGCGACCAGCAGGACGGGGGCGGCCCAGAGCGGCCAGGTGAGCGGCTCGACCGGCGGCCTGTAGCTTACCCAGGCACCGTAGCGGTCGACCAGCCAGCTCCGGATCGCCTCCGGCTTCTCGCCCGCCGCGATCCGCTCGCGCACGAGGGCGCGCATGTCGCCGGCCATGTCGGCGTCGCTGTCGGCGATCGACTGGCCCTGGCAGACGAGGCAGCGCAACGTCTCCATCAGCGCCTTCGCCTCCGCCTCCTGCCGTGGATTCTCGAGTTGGGCGTAGGCGTAGCGCGACGGGGGCAAGGCGGATTGGGCAAAGGCGGGGGCGGCGAGCAATAGCGCAGTCACGAGGGCAAGCCCGTCATTGCGAGCGAAGCGAAGCAATCCGGCGGCACGGAGGCCGCAGGCTGGATTGCTTCGTCGCAATGAGGGGGACAGTCTCATCGCGCCGCCTCGTACGCCGCGAGTATCTCCGGCACATTCTCCGGCCTGATGTCGCCGATATGCTGGTGACGGATCACCCCCTTGCCGTCGACGACGAAGGTCTCCGGCACCCCGGACGAGCCCAAAGCGAACTGGACCCGGCTGGCCGGATCGGCGCCGATCCGATCGAAGGGGTCGCCCCATTCGGCGAGGAAGCGGGCGACATCCTCGCTCCGGTCGCGAATGGCGACTCCGTCGATCGGCACTCCGCGCCGCTTCAGGGCCATCAATTGGGGCGCCTCGGCCTTGCAGGGCGCGCACCAGCTGGCGAAGACGTTGACCAGGCGCGGCTTGCCGGTGCGCAAATTCGCCGCGGCCAGCGCGGGATGGCTTGCGACCGCGGGCTCGAGCGCGAAATCGGGCATCGCCTTGCCGATCATCCGCGAGCGTATTTCCGTCTCGGCCGGCTTGCGAAGGCCGATTGCGACGGTGACCACGAAGACGACGAACACCGCCAGCGGAAGCCAGAGCCATAGCTTTTTCACGCGAGAGCCTCCTGCCGGGCCGGGCGGCGCTCGCGGCGGACCCGGCCGATCAGGGCGAGAAGGCCGCCGAGCGCGACCAGGGCGCCGCCGAACCAGATCAGGGTGACGAACGGCTTCCACCACAAGCGCAGCTGCCAGCGCCCGCCTTCGTCGGGCTTGCCGATAACCGTGTAGAGCTGGCCGCCGAGCCGAGTGGCGATGGCGGCCTCGTTGGTCTCGGTCGGCGGCGAGCTGAACATCCGCGATTGCGGCCGAAGCAAGAACGGTTCGCCCGTGCCGCGGCGGACGACCAGCTTCGCCTCGACCGCCGTCCAATTGGGGCCGGCAAGCGGCTCCACCGACTCGAAGCGCAGGCGCCAGGGACCGACCCCGACCGTGTCGCCGATCCGTGCCGCGACCAGGGTCTCCCGGGTGAAGGCGGCCTCGCTCGCCATTCCGGCCAAAGCGACGGCGATGCCCAGATGGGAAGTGACCATCCCCCAGGTGAAAAGCGGGGTGCGCAGCAGATTGCGTTTCCACAAGGGCGCCAGGCTGGCGGCGCCGACGCCCAGCGCCAGCATCAGGCCCAGCAGAGGCAGGATGCGCAGCCCCGGCACGAACAGGACCAGGGCCAGCAAAGCGAGCGCCGTTAGGAGGATGGGCAAGGCGATCCGCTTCGCCACCTCGCGCAGCCGGTCGCGGCGCCAGCGAAGGAGCGGTCCAGCCGCCATCGCCGCGACCAGGATCAGTGCGAGCGGGCCGGCGGCGGCGTTGAAATACGGGGGTCCGACAGAGAGCTTCTCGCCGGTCGCCGCTTCGGCGAAGAGCGGGTAGAGGGTTCCGACGAGGACGATGCCCAGGATCGCGGAGAGCAGGAGGTTGTTGAGCACCAGGGCGCCCTCGCGGCTGACCGGCTCGAAGGTCGAGCCTTCCTTCACCGTTCCGACGCGAAGGCCGAACAGGGCCAGGGCGCCACCGATGTAGAGCGCGAGCAGGATGAGGATGAAGGCGCCGCGTTGGGGGTCGACGGCGAAGCTGTGAACGCTGGTGAGGATTCCCGAGCGGACCAGGAAAGTGCCGACCATCGACATCGAGAAAGCGACGACCGCGAGCATCACGGTCCAGGCGCGAAGGCCGTCACGGGTGGCGAGAACGGTCACGGAATGGAGCAGAGCGGTGGCCGCCAGCCAGGGCATGAGCGAAGCGTTCTCGACCGGATCCCAGAACCACCAGCCACCCCAGCCCAGTTCGTAATAGGCCCAATAGGAGCCGGCGGTGATCCCCAGCGTGAGGAAGATCCAGGCGCCCAGCACCCAGGGCCGCATCGCCCGGGCAAAAGCCGGGCCGACGTCGCGGGTCACCAGCGCGCCGACCGCGAAGGAGAAGGCGACCGAAATTCCGACATAGCCGAAATAAAGGGTCGGCGGGTGAAAGGCGAGGCCGGGATCCTGGAGTAGAGGGTTGAGGCCGTTGCCCTCGGCCGGCACCGGGAAGCTCCGCTCGAACGGATTGGAGGAGAAGAGCAGGAACGCGTAAAATCCCAGTCCGATCGCGGCCTGCGCGGCCAGGGTGGCGATCAGGGTTCGTTCGGGCAGCCGACGCTCGAGCAAGGCGACGGCGGCGCCGGCAAGGGCGAGCACCGTCACCCACAGCAGCATCGAGCCTTCGTGATTGCCCCACGCGCCGGCGAATTTGTACAGCCACGGCTTGAGGCTGTGGCTGTTCGCCGCGACCAGCTTCACCGAAAGGTCGGTGCGAAGGAAGAGCTGGATGAGGGCGAGGAAGGCGATTCCGACCAGCACGGCCTGGACGATTGCGACGGGGCGGACGGCGCGGGCGTAGGGATTTCGCCTCCCCATCGCAAATGGGGAGGGGGACCCCGCGAAGCGGGGTGGAGGGGTATTTGGCGAGGACTCGGAAATTACCCCTCCACCCTGCTCCGCATGGTCCCCCTCCCCACCGGCAGGGAGGCAAAGAGAAGCAATCCCCATCCCGAGCTGGAGCAGCGACAGCGCCGCCGCCAGCCACAGCGCCGCGAGGCCGGCTTCGGCGATCATTTCAGGCTCTCGCTCTTATGCTCGCCTGTTTTCCGATCGAGCTGCGGCGGCATGTAATTCTCGTCATGCTTGGCGAGGATAGTGTCGGCGACGAACAGGCCCCCCGTCTGGAAGCGGCCCTCCGCGACGACCCCGCTATTCTCCTTGAACAGGTCCGGCACGATGCCGGTGAAACGGACCGGGATGGTATGCGCAGTCTCGTCCTTGACCGTGAAATGGACCGTGACCCCGTCGGGCGCGCGCTTGAGCGACCCCGCCTTCACCATTCCGCCGATCCGGACGGCGCGGCCGATGGGAGGCCCCTGGCGGGCGACGTCGCCGGGCGCGTAGAAATAGGCCGCCTGATCCTTGAGCGCCGACATCGCCAGCAGCACCGCGCCGAGCACGGCGGCGATGGCGAGGACGAGCAGGGTCAGTCGCTGGTTCTTCGCCTTCACCGCTCGCCCTTCAGGGAGTCGACGGCGCGCTCCGCCCGGCGCATTGCCGCGAAGCTCCATCCGGCAAGCCCGAGCGTTCCGAGGAGGGCGACCGCATAGGCGCCGGCGATGAACGGCCAGTGGCTCATGCCGCCAGCCTGCGCAGCCGCGCCTCGACCTTCTGCTGCGCGAGCTGCGCCCGCATTCGCATCAGGACGATCGCTGCGAAGAGGAGGGAGAAGCCGGCGGCGGAGACGAACAGCGGCCACAGCATCGCGCCGTCGATGCTCGAGCGCCCGAGCCCGATGCTCTGGCCCTGGTGAAGCGTGCGCCACCACTGGACGGAATAATGGATCACGGGCAGGTTGATCGCCCCGACCAGGCCGAAGATGGCGGCGAGACGTCCCTCCCCGCCCCGCTCACGCTCCGCCTCGGCCAAAGCGATGAACCCGACATAGAGGAAGAGAAGGACGAGCATCGAGGTCATCCGTCCGTCCCATTCCCACCAGGTGCCCCAGGCGGGCCGCCCCCATAAAGAGCCGGTGGCGAGGCAGATGAAGGTGAAGACCGCCCCCGGCAAGGCGAGGGCCCGGGCGGCGATCGCGGCGAGCGGGTGGCGCCAGACGATCTGCATCAGGCTCGCAATGGCGATCCCCGCCCAACCCGCCATCCCGAGCCAGGCCGACGGAACGTGGACGTACATGATCCGGACAGTGTCGCCTTGGAGATAATCGGGCGGCGCGACGAACAGCCCGATGCAGAGGCCGACGGCAATCAGGAGCGCTCCGCTCCAGCCGAGCCAGGCGGTAAGCGGCCGTGCCAGCCGCAGGAAGCGTTTCGGATTCGCGAGAATATGCATTTGCCCGGCGCGTATGTAGCCGAGCGGGGGGGACTGGGGACAGTCACTTTTCCAATGGGGGACTGGGGACAGTCACTTTTCCCATGGTCGGCGGAAACCGGCACCGTCGTTCGGAAAAGTGACTGTCCCCTCCAGCGCCGGGAGCCTAATCCGGCTCCATGACCACCGACCGCCCCCAGCAGAACCGGCTCGCCGGGATCGGCCTGCGGGTGGCAGCGGCGACCTGCTTCGCCTTCATGGCGACGCTCGTGAAGCTGGGGCACGACGCCGGAGTCGAGGTGGTCGAGCTCGCTTTCTACCGCTTTGCCTTCGGGCTCCCACCCCTGCTGCTGTGGATCGCGGTCAGCCGCAATTTCGACGTCTGGCGGACCCAGCGGCCGCTGGCGCATGTCTGGCGGGCCGCGGCCGGACTGACGACCCTGATCCTCAGCTTCAGCGCGCTCGCCTTGCTTCCGCTCGCCGAGACGACGACGATCGGCTTCGCCGCGCCGCTGTTCTCCGTCGCCCTGTCGGCCTTGATCCTCGGCGAATCGGTCGGACGCCACCGCTGGACGGCCGTCATCCTCGGCTTCGTCGGAGTGCTCGTGGTGATGCGGCCCGAAGGTCGGGACCTGCCGCCGCTCGGGCTCGCACTGGCCGGCCTGGCCGCCTTCGGCGCCGGAATCGTGACCATCACGATCCGGCAGGTGGGCAAGACGGAAGGCACCCAGACCATCGTCCTCTGGTTCAGCCTGCTGTCCATGGCCGCCACCGGCGCCCTGATGCCGTTCTTCGGAAAGGCGCACGATCCCGGTACCTGGCTTCTCCTGCTGGCGCTGGGCGCCGTCGGCGGGTTCAGCCAGATCTGCCTCACCGCTTCGCTTCGCTTCGCGCCGGTGTCGACGGTGGTGCCGTTCGACTATAGCCAATTGCTGTGGGCGGTCCTGCTCGGCTGGCTGGTCTTTTCCGACCGGCCCGCTTCGACCACCTGGCAAGGCGCGGCGATCATCATCGCGAGCGGGCTCTACACTTTGTACCGGGAGCACAGGCTGGGGCGCGAGGCCGCGCGGGAGCCGGCACTGTGACGTCAAGCCAGCGACGTCAGCGCCCGATCAGCCGCATCGCCATGGAATCGGCCATTTCGGCCGGGTTGCGGCCGGTGGCGGCGCTTTCCGCCCAGATCTGCTCGAGCCGGACCGGGATCTGCTCGATCCGGCCGCGTACCGTCTCCTGGTCGCCGTCCTTCAGATATTCGGTCGAGACGTTGATGATTCCGCCGGCATTGATCACGTAGTCCGGCGCGTAGAGGATCCCGCGCTGGTGGATGAACTGGCCGTCGGCCGGCGTCGCGAGCTGGTTGTTGGCGCCGCCGGCGACGACCGGCACCTTGAGCGCCGAGATCGATTCCGAATTGAGGATGGCGCCGAGCGCATTCGGGCTGAGCACGTCGGCTTCGAGCGTCATGATCTTATCGGGCGCGACCGCTTCGCCCCCCACTTCCGCCGCGAGCGCTTCCGCCCGGCCCCGGTCGATGTCGGCGAGCGTGATCCGGGCGCCCTCCGCCGCCGCTCGGCGGGCGAGGCCCGAGGCGACGCTGCCCGCGCCCTGGATCGCGATATGAACGCCCGAAAGGCTGTCCTTGCCGAGCGCCCGCTTCACCGCGGCCTTCACGCCGAGGAAGACTCCGTAGCTGGTGTGCGGCCCGGGATCGCCGCCGACATTTCCATCCGGCACCGGCAAGCCGGCGACGTGGCGCGTATGCTCCGACAGGGCGACCATGTCGGCCACGCTCATCCCGACGTCCTCGGCGGTCACGTAGCGCCCGCCAAGACCCTCGACGGCGCGGCCGTAGGCGGCGAGCATCTCCGGGCTCTTGGTCCGGCTCTCGTTGGCCAGGATCACGGCCTTGCCGCCGCCGAGCGGGAGGCCGGCCATGGCGTTCTTGAAGCTCATTCCCCGCGACAGGCGCAGGGCGTCGCGGACGGCATCGCCGGGCTCGGCATAATGCCAGAAGCGAACGCCGCCGCCGGCGGGGCCGAGGAAGGTCGAGTGGACGGCGAGGACGGCGCACAGGCCGCTGTCGCGGTCCGTAACGAAGTGGACGATCTCATGACCGTCGAAGTCGGGATAATCCCACGGGGCTTGCATGTCAGGATCCTGATCTGGGCAGGCGCGGTGGGGCGATCGACGGGGCTTGAACCCGCGACCCCCGGTACCACAAACCGGTGCTCTAACCAACTGAGCTACGATCGCCACTGCGCGCCTTCAAGGTGCGGCGGGCACATAGGAGCCGGCGCGCCGACGCGTCAAGGTGAAGGATCACCAATCGGCGAGACCGAGCCGTTCCCGGCGCATCCAGCGCGCCAGCAGCATCACCGCGACCGAGGCGAGTCCGGCGGCAAGCCCGATCCAGATTCCGACCCCTTCCCAGCCGAGGCCGAAGCCCAGGCCGACTCCGGTCGCGAGGCCGATCACCCAATAGCCGAGGCCGGCATAGACCATCGGCACCTTCGTATCCTGAAGACCCCTGAGCATGCCCGCGGCGACGACCTGGGCGCCGTCGAATATCTGGAAGAAGGCGGCGACGACGAGGAACGAGACGGCGAGCGGAATCACGCCTTCGTTGGCTGGAAGCGCGGGATCGAGGAACAGGGTCACCAGGGCATATGGCATTGCGATCATCAGCAGCCCCGTCAGCGACATGAAGCCGGTGCCGAGCGCGAAGGCGGTCCAGCCCGCGCGGGCGATCGCGGCGCGGTCCCGGCGACCGAAGGCCAAGCCGACCCGGACCGTCGCCGCCTGGGACAGCCCCATCGGCACCATGAACGAGAGCGCCGCGAGCTGGATGGCGATAGCGTGGGCGGCGATCGATTCCGCGCCGATCAGGCCCATCAGGAAGACGGCCGCGTTGAAGATGGTGATCTCCAGCGCCAGGGTCACGGCGATCGGCAGCCCGAGCCGCCAGACCTCGCGGAAGCGCTGCCAGTCGGATCGCCAGAAATGGCCGAAGAGGCGAAAGCGCCGGAACCGGCGGTGCAACAGCACGACCAGGGCCATGCCGACGAACATCAGCGCGTTCGCCATTGCGCTGCCCATTCCGGCCCCCGTCAGCCCCAGCCTGGGCAATCCGAAATGGCCGAAGATGAGTCCGTAATTGACGATCCCGTTGAACAGGACCGCGACCACCCCGACGATGAACGACCAGAGCGGCTTTTCGAGCGCCGAGATGAAGGAGCGAAGCACCAGATACCAGAGATAGGGCAGGAACCCCCATTGCAGCGCCCGAACGAAAAGCTGGGCGTCGGCCGCGAGCGCCGGATCCTGGCCCATGGCGACGAGGATGGGGCCGGTGAACCAGAGGATCAGCCAGACGGGCATGGTCAGCGCCACCGCCGCCCACAGGCCCTGGCGCACCGTCCGGCGGACGTCGCGGACGCTGTGGCGCCGCTCGCCCAGCTCCTTGGCGATCATCGGCGCTGTCGCAGTGACGAGACCGATGCCGAAGATCAGGAAGGCGAAGTAGATGTTCACCCCGAGCGTTCCCGCCGCCAGCACCGACGGCCCCGCCCAGCCGAGCAGGACGACGTCGGTCACATGGATCAGCGCCTGGGCGATGTTGGTGAGAATGAGAGGCCAGGCGAGCGCCAGGGTCGCGCGACTCTCGTCGCGCCAGAGGCGGCGGGTCTCGGGGCTCCGCTGAAGCATGGGGGGGGGCCGTAGCCGGTGTCGTGTCATCCGTCATCCCGGCGAAAGCCGGGACTTCGAAGAGACCCGCCGAGACTTCTCGACTTGAGGTCCCGGCTTTCGCCGGGACGACGGCGTCCCCATATCCTCCTCATGATCCCACTCTCGGTCCTCGACCTCGCTCCCGTCCCCGAAGGCGCCGACGCCGGCCAGGCGCTTCGCAATTCGCTCGCGCTGGCACGATCGGCGGAGCGGCTGGGCTATCGGCGCTACTGGATGGCGGAGCATCACTCCATGCCCGGAATCGCCAGCGCCGCCACCGCCGTGGCGCTCGCCTACGTCGGTGCCGGCACCTCGACGATCCGGATCGGCGCCGGCGGGGTGATGCTTCCAAACCACGCGCCCCTGGTCATCGCCGAGCAGTTCGGAACCCTCGAGTCGCTCTTTCCGGGCCGGATCGATCTCGGCCTCGGCCGGGCCCCCGGAACCGACCGCGCCGCGGCCCTCGCTTTGCGGCGCAGCCTCGCTTCGGACGAGAATCAGTTCCCTCAGGATGTCGTCGAGCTGATGGGCTATTTCGAGGTACGGGAAGGCCCCGGCGTCCGCGCCGTCCCGGGCGAAGGGCTGAGCATTCCCGTCTGGATCCTCGGCTCGAGCCTGTTCGGAGCGCAGCTGGCGGCGATGCTGGGCCTGCCCTACGCCTTCGCGTCGCATTTCGCGCCCGGCCAGATGATCGACGCGATCCGGGTCTATCGCGAGCGCTTCCAGCCGTCCGCTCAGCTCGATCGCCCCTATGTGATGCTCGGCTTCAACGCCTTCGCCGCGGAAACTTCCGAGGAGGCCGAGCTGCTCGCCACCTCGGTGCAGCAGGCTTTCGTCAATTTGCGAAGCGGCAATCCCGGCAAGCTGCGGCCGCCCCTCCCCGGCTATGGAGAGACTTTGCCGCCGCAGGCGCGCGCGATGCTCGACCAGGTCCTCACCTGCTCCGCGATCGGCGACCCGGCGACGGTGAAGGCGCGAATCGAGGCGTTCGTGGAATTTACCGGCGCGGACGAGCTGATGATCACGTCGCAGATATACGATCACGAGGCGCGGCTGCGGTCGTACGAGATCGTGGCGGAGGCTTTCGCGTGACCGTCGTCCCAGCGCACGTCAGTCTCGCGAATCCAGTTCCTTCACCAGTCTCTTCGGGGCCTGGGCGCGGTAGCTCTCGTCAATCCAGTCCTCGAGCTGCTTCAGGCTCGGCATCTCCCCCTCCGGCGGCGTGAAGCTGACCCAGCCCGATTTGCCGAGGCCGTAGCCTGTCGGCTCGGCGTAAGGGAGATCCAGCGCGACCTCGCCGGTATAGGGGAGCTTCACCGACAGGCTGAACGGCTGCCCGGCGACCGGCAGATAGGCGAAGGTCTTGTCGTTGACGGCGAGGTCGTCATGCTCGGGCCAAGGCGCTTTCGAATGGGCTCCGGGATAGGTCAGTCCGAAGGCGCGAAGCGCGTGCAGGATCGAGTCGCTCATCCTCGGAAATCTCCTCGCGGCGTGGTGGGCGCGGTAGGGATTGAACCTACGACCCCACCCGTGTGAAGGGTGTGCTCTACCACTGAGCTACGCGCCCACGCCGTACGGAAGGCGCCACTTAGTAACGCTCGGGCGAAGTGTCCACTCCCCGTCATCCCGGCGAAGGCCGGGATCCATGAACACGGACCTTCACCGAGAGGCGATCCGGCCGAGTTTCTCACGGCGATCCACCATGTTCATGATCCCGGCCGTCGCCGGGATGACGGCGCTTCAAGTCGAGAGTCGATCTTATTGTATCCCGTCGGCTAGCGCGCCACCGAATCCTTCAGCACCTTGCCGGCCTTGAACTTGGGCTGGGTCGATTCCTTGATCTGCATCGGCTCGCCGGTTCGGGGGTTGCGGCCCGTGGAAGCCTTGCGCTTGGAGCAGGAGAAGGTGCCGAAACCGACCAGCCGAACCTCGTCGCCGCGCTTCAAGGCGCTCTGGATCGTGTCGAAGACACCTTCGACCGCCCGGGTCGCGTCGCCGCGGCTAAGCCCGGTCGCGTCCGCCACCGCCCCGATGAGCTCCTGCTTGTTCATCTCTCCCGAACCCCCTTTTTTCCGATTGAGTCGCAGTCGGCGCTTGCCTCCATCTAACGGCAGGACCCGAGAGGGAGTCAAAAGGAAAGCGCGACTTTCCGTTGGAAAATCGCCCCGTCCTGATCCGAATTCGTTGATGCGTTGCACAAATGATCCTCCCTGCGGCGAAGCCGTGGGGAGGGGGACCAAACGAAGTGTGGTGGAGGGGTAATCGCTAAAGCCTCGCCAATACCCCTCCGCCATGCTTCGCATGGCCCCCCACCCCATCTGCGATGGGGAGGATCTTCAATGCCTTATCGACGCTCCCACCGCCTCGTCGGGCGCCGCCGCAAGCTCGGGCTTCGGGACCGCGGCGAGCTCGTCGGCCTCGGTCCAGTCGATGGGAGCGATCGGGGTCGCCAGCGCGTGGCTGAGCACCTCGTCGACATGGCTGACCGGGACGATCTCGAGCCCGCCGGTGATCGTCGCCGGGATCTCGACCAGATCCTTCTCGTTCTCGGCCGGGATCAGAACCTTCTTGATGCCGCCGCGAAGCGCCGCCAGCAATTTCTCCTTGAGTCCGCCGATCGGCAGCACGCGCCCGCGCAAGGTGACCTCGCCGGTCATGGCGACGTCGCGGCGGACCGGAATCCCGGTCAGCGTGGAAATTATCGCCGTGACCATGCCCACTCCGGCCGACGGGCCGTCCTTCGGAGTGGCGCCTTCGGGCAGGTGGACGTGGATGTCCTTGCGCGCCAGCAGGGTCGGCTTGACCCCGTAGCTCGGGCTCCTCGCCTTGACGAAGGAGAAAGCCGCCTGGATCGACTCCTGCATGACGTCGCCGAGCTTGCCAGTCCACTTGATCTGACCCTTGCCGGGTACGGTCACCGCCTCGATGGTGAGAAGCTCGCCGCCGACTTCGGTCCAGGCGAGGCCGGTGACGGCCCCGATCTGGTCCTCCTCCTCGCCCATGCCGTGACGATGGCGGCGGACACCCGAATATTCACCGATATTCTCGGCGGTCAGCTCGACCCGCTCGGTCTTGCCCTCGAGGATTCGCCGAAGGACCTTGCGCGCCACCTTGGCGATTTCCCTCTCCAGCGTACGAACGCCCGCTTCCCGGGTGTAATGCTGGATCAGGCTCCTGAGGCCGTCCTTCGCGAAGATCAGCTCGCCGTCCTTGAGACCGTGCGATTCGATCTGCTTGGGAATGAGGTGACGGGTCGCGATCTCGACCTTCTCGTCCTCGGTATAGCCTTCGAGCCGGATGATCTCCATCCGGTCGAGAAGAGGCTGGGGCATGTCCATCGTGTTCGCCGTGGTTACGAACATAACGTCCGAAAGATCGTAGTCGATCTCCAGATAATGGTCCTGGAACTTGGAGTTCTGCTCCGGATCGAGCACTTCGAGCAAAGCCGAGGCCGGATCGCCGCGGAAGTCCTGGCCGAGCTTGTCGATCTCGTCGAGCAGGAAGAGCGGGTTCGAGCTTCCGGCCTTCTTCAGGTTCGAGATGATCTTGCCCGGCAAGCTCCCGATGTAGGTACGGCGGTGGCCGCGGATCTCGGCTTCGTCGCGGACTCCGCCAAGCGACTGGCGAACGAATTCGCGGCCCGTGGCGCGGGCGATCGAACGGCCGAGCGAGGTCTTGCCGACGCCCGGAGGGCCGACCAGGCAAAGGATCGGCCCCTTCAATTTATTGGTTCGGGCCTGGACGGCGAGATATTCGATGATCCGGTCCTTGACCTTCTCGAGCCCGTAATGGTCCTCGTCGAGGATCGCCTGGGCTTCGGCGATGTCCTTCTTGACCTTCGACTTCTTGCCCCAGGGGAGGCCGAGCAGGACGTCGAGATAATTGCGGCTGACGGTGGCCTCGGCCGACATCGGCGCCATCGCCTTCAGCTTCTTCATCTCCGAGGTCGCCTTGGCGCGGGCCTCCTTCGAAAGCTTGGTCTTGGCGATCTTTCGGGCAAGCTCGGCGAGCTCGTCGCCCTCCCCTTCCTCGCCTTCGTTGCCAAGCTCGCGCTGGATCGCCTTCAACTGCTCGTTGAGATAATATTCGCGCTGAGTCTTCTCCATCTGCCGCTTGACCCGGCTCCGGATGCGCTTCTCGACCTGGAGCACCCCGAGCTCGCCCTCCATGAAGGCGAACACCATCTCCAGTCGGCGGACCGGGTTCAGCTCGGCAAGCAGAGCCTGCTTGTCGGACACCTTGATGTTGATGTTGGCGGCGACCGAGTCGGCGAGCTTGGACGCTTCGCCGATCTGCGCGAGCTGAACCGCCGTTTCGGCTGGAAGCTTGCGGTTCAACTTGGAATAATTCTCGAACTGCTCGACCACCGAGCGCATCAGGGCCGCGACCTCGGTACCCTCCGGCTCGTCGACCTCGATCGCCTCGACCTCGGCGACGAGATGCTGCTCCTCCATCCCCATCGAGACGAGATTGGCGCGCTGCTGTCCCTCGACCAATACCCGGACCGTCCCGTCCGGAAGCTTCAGAAGCTGAAGGACGGTCGCGATCACGCCCATGTCGTAAAGCGCGTCGCGATCGGGATCGTCCTCCGCCGGATCGAGTTGGGAGACGAGGAATATCTGCTTGTCCGCCGCCATCGCGCTTTCGAGCGCGGCGACCGATTTGTCGCGGCCGACGAAGAGCGGCACGATCATCTGCGGGAAGACGACGATGTCGCGAAGCGGC
>Ga0190275_10000292_pt1 | contig 48958 bp, 36 predicted proteins | sample Popmic550T_FD_133745 | JGI IMG/M metagenome (GOLD analysis project Ga0190275, IMG submission 133745) | Populus adjacent soil microbial communities from riparian zone of Yellowstone River, Montana, USA - 550 T | ecosystem: Environmental > Terrestrial > Soil > Riparian zone > Trees stand | place... | reverse complement strand
CATCGGCTTCGCCGCCGCCGAGCTGCTCGGCCTCATTGCCTTCGCCGTCGCGATGATCATCCTCTACGCCCGCTAAGGAGTTGGGACGGTCACTTGGGACAGTCACTAGCGACTGTCCCAAACGGTTTTCCCCATAAACGCCCATGCCCCAGATCAATCAGCTGGCCGACGCCGCTTACTCGCAGTTCTTCTGGCTGCTGCTGGTGCTCGCCATCCTCTATTTCGGCATCGGCCGGATGATGCTTCCGAAGATCCAGTCGACGGTCGAGGCGCGCGACGAGCGAATCGCCGGCGATCTCGCCGCGGCCCAGGCCGCGCGCGAAGCCGCGGAAGGGACCGAAGCCGCCTATCGCGCCCGGATGGATTCGAGCCGGGCCGAGGCGCTGAAGGTCGCCCAGGCCGCCAAGGTCTCCAGCGCCAAGGCGACCGAGGCGCGGATGAAGGCGGCTAACGAGGAGATCGGGGCGAAGGTGGAAGCCGCCGAGGCGCGGATCCGTACCGCCACCGAGGCGACCCTCGGCGAGATCGAGAGCGTTGCCGCCGAGGCGGCGCGCGAGATGGTCGAGCGGCTGGCCGGAGTCTCGGTCGGAAGCGACGAGGCCGCGCGCGCGGTCAGGAATGCGATGAGCAATGGCTGAGGAAAATCCCAAGGACACCCATGTCCGCGAAGCGCCCGGCGACGGCGCCGAGGCCGCCGGCGTCGAGCATGTCGGAGCCCCCGAGCATCATCCCTTGCCGACCGCCTTCGGCCTCGACGCTCCGCAATATATCGCTCTGGCGATGGTCGTCGTTCTCGCCATCCTCATCTGGAAGCGGGTGCCGGCGCTGATCGGCAAGGCGCTCGACACCAAGATCGCGGCGATCCGCGCCCAGCTCGACGAGGCCGCCCAGCTTCGCTCGGAGGCCGAGGCGATCAAGGCCGAATATGAAGCCAAGGCCGCCCAGGCCGACGCCGAGGCCGCGACGGTCCTGGACCGCGCCCGCGTCGAGGCCGAAGGAATCGTCCGCCAGGCCGAAAGCGACGCCTCGGCCCTGGTCGAGCGCCGCGGCCGGATGGCCGAGGACAAGATCGCCGCCGCCGAGCGCTCCGCCCTCGACCAGGTCCGGGCCAAGGCCGCGAGGGCCGCCGCCGCCGCCGCCGAGAGCCTGATCCGCGAGAAGCTCGACGCCGGCGCGGACAAGGCGCTGGTCGACCGCACGATCGAAGGGCTGAGCCAGGCCAATTGACGTCGTCCCGGCGAAAGCCGGGACCTCAGGACAAGAAGTCTCGGCGGGTCTCCCCGAGGTCCCGGCTTTCGCCGGGATGACGGCTATTCGTCCCTCACCTTTTTCCCCGCCCGCTTCCGCCACGCCGCCGCAAGCGCCGCCTCGAGCAATTCCTCCGACACCGCTTTCAGCCGCACGAGAGTGCTTCCGCCGCGCCCCCACGCCCCCGCCGCCGGCTTGAAGGCCCCGGGCGCAAGGGTCATGAAATCTTCCTGCTGTTCCGGAATCAGAGCGGCCATTCCCCAGGTCTCGTCGGGCGAGCCGAGCGTGGCGAATATCTTCCCGCCGACCCGGAAATCGGCATGGCCCATATGGCTGCCCTCCTCGGCGCCGGGAAAGGCGAGGGCGATTCGGCGGAAATCGTCGGCTGTGGGCATCTCGAAAGCATAGCACGGAGCGTTATCGCCGGCGTAGTCCTGGGGTCCGTTGCCGCCCGCCCTCCGCTCCGGCATGGTCGTGCGATGATCTTCACCCACGCCCCGCGCCTTCGCCCCTCCGCCTGGTGCCTTATCGCCTTCGGGCTCGTCGCGGCGGGAGCGGCGACTCCGGCCCCGGGACAGCAGGGCAAGGTCCTTCAGCCGGTGGCGGAGGCCGTTCAGGTCCGCGGCTATCCCGTCGGGGAAGGGCCGTCGGAGACCTTCACTCGGCGACATGAGGCCACGACCCGCCGGATCGTCGACGAAGTCGTGGCCGCTCGGGGCGTCCCGCTCCTGCGCGAGGACGACGGCAGCCACCTCCGGCTCGTCTATCGCGATGCCCTGGTCGTGGTCACCGGCTATTATTCGGGCGCCGTCGTCTGCCGAGTCGACATCGACCCGGCCCGGCTGCGCGAGACGCTCAACGCCGACCAGGTGATCGGGCTCGCCGCCCAGTCCTGCCGGGTCGCCGAGGAGCAAGGCTGGGGCGCCGCGGGACTAATCCCGGTCGGTCCGATCGGCGCCGAAGCCCTGCCGGGCGTGCCGGGCGCGACCGTCGAGATGCATGCGACGGACGCTTCGAGCACCTTGTTTCCGCTTCTCGTCCGCGACGTCGAGGTGCGGGGCAAGACCGTGTCGCTGCTCGTCCGCCGCGACGGTCGCGACGAGCCTTCCATGCGCCACGGCGTCGCCCGGTGGCGCTACGCCTGGTTCGCCGACGGCTCGTTCCTCGCCCTGCGCTTCCAGGCAGGCACGCCGGGCCGCGACAGCCGGGAGGCTATCGGCCTCGCCTGCGTCGTCAGGGGACCGGCCCGGCTGATACCCAGGCTCGATTCGGGGCCCTTCGTCTCATGGTGCGATCGGCACGACGAGCGGCTTCGCCCGGGCCTCCCGGCCTTCGTCGAAGCCGTTCGGGCCTATCGGAGGGAGGAGGAAAGGTCCGCCCCCGGGGATCGACTACCAGCCATGCCGGGCGGCCTCCACTCGGGCGGGCTGCCGGCGGAGCTCGTCGGCACCTTCTGGAAGACCGGAACGGTGGCGACGCCGCGCTGACGCCCGGTCCCGCGGAAATCCCGGGCCGCAGGCCTCTCGGCGCCTCCCCCCCTTTAAAAACAGGGCTTCCTCTGCTTTATACTCGGTGTGGACCGATCCTGCAGCCTTGCCCGCTCATCCCGTGCGACCCGCCGTCCGCAGGCCGGCCTTGCGCGCGCGCGCGTAGGACCGGGACTTTCCGGACCTTCGTCCGGTTCCGGACATCCATCGACGGGGAAGGGCAGCCGTGGCTGAGCCCCCCACCGACCGCTTCCACGAGGAGAAATCCGCTTTCACCGTCCGCGGGTCCGATTTGCCGGACCTGGAGGCGGGGGTGGCGGCGATCCGCAAGACGGTGAAGCAGCTTCCGGTCCGCCCCGGAGTCTACCGGATGCTCGATGCCAAGGGCGACGTGCTCTACGTCGGCAAGGCTCGGGCTCTGAAGAACCGGGTGACCAACTACACCCAGGTGGCGCGCCTCACCAAGCGGCTGCAGCGCATGGTGTCGCAGACCCGCTCGATGCAGATCGTCACCACCAATACCGAGGCTGAGGCGTTGCTGCTCGAGGCGCAGCTGATCAAGCGCTACCGGCCGCCTTACAACGTGCTCCTGAGGGACGATAAAAGCTTTCCCTTCATCCTGCTTCGCGAGGACCATCCCTTCCCGCAGATCCGCAAGCATCGCGGCGCCCGCCGTCACAAGGGCCAATATTACGGGCCGTTCGCAAGCGCCGGCTCGGTCACGAGGACGCTCAACGCGCTCCAGAAGCTGTTCCTGCTCCGGAGCTGCACCGACACCTTCCTCGCCACCCGCAAAAGGCCGTGCCTGCTCTTCCAGATCCGCCGCTGCTCGGCCCCCTGCGTCGGCCGGGTGACTCCCGAGGCTTATGCCGAGCTGGTCCAGGATTCGAAGGATTTCCTCGCCGGCAAGTCGAGCCAGGTCCAGCAGAAGCTCGCCGCGGCGATGAACGAGGCGGCCGAGGCGATGGACTATGAGCTCGCCGCCGTCTTCCGCGATCGGCTCCGCTCGCTCACCTTCATCCAGGGCTCGCAGGCGATCGCCGCCGAAGGGCTCGGCGACGCCGATATCTTCGCTCTGGCCTGCAAGGGCGGGACGATGTGCGTCCAGGCCTTCTTCATCCGCGGCGGCAACAATTGGGGCCATCGCAGCTTCTTTCCCGCCCACACCGCCGACGTCCCCGAGGCGGAGGTCCTCGCCAGCTTCCTGATGCAATTTTACGAGGAGGTACCGCCGCCCAAGACGATCCTGCTCGACCGCGAGGTGCCAGAGGCGGACCTGCTCTGCGAAGCGCTGTCGGAGCGGTCCGACCGCAAGGTGACGATTCGAGTGCCCAGACGCGGCGACCATGTCCGGATGATCCGCCAGGCCTCGCGCAACGCCGAGGAGGAATTGGACCGCCACCTCGCCGAGACCAGCACCCAGGCCAGGACGATGCGGGCGGTGACCGAGCTGCTGGAGCTTGCCGAACCGCCCGAGCGGATCGAGGTCTACGACAACAGCCACGTCATGGGCACCAACGCGGTCGGCGCGATGATCGTCGCCGGGCCGGAGGGCTTCCGAAAGAATCAGTATCGGAAGTTCAACATCAAACGCCCCGAAACCGCGCCGGGCGACGATTTCGCGATGATGCGCGAGGTCCTCGGCCGCCGCTTCGCCCGGTTGGAGAAAGAGGATCCGGACCGAAGCCGGGGCGAATGGCCGGACCTGCTTCTGATTGACGGCGGCAAGGGGCAGCTGAGCGCGGTTCTGGAGACCCTGGAATGCGCCGGAATACATGACGTCCCGGTCGTCGGAGTCTCGAAAGGCCCCGATCGCAACGCCGGACGGGAGACTTTGCACCTGGCGAACGGGCGCGACTTCCAGCTGCCGCCCAACTCGCCCGTCCTCTTCTACCTCCAGCGCCTCCGCGACGAGGCCCATCGCTTCGCCATCGGCGCCCACCGCGCCAAGCGCGCCAAGAGCATGACCGCGAGCCCGCTCGACGAGGTCCCCGGAATCGGCCCCAGCCGCAAGCGGGCCTTGCTCATGCATTTCGGGACGGCGAAGGCGGTCCGGGGGGCGGCGCTCGAGGATCTGGAGAAAGCGCCGGGCATCTCGAAGACGATGGCCCGCGGCATCTACGATTATTTCCATCCTAGCGGATAAATTCCTCCCCCGGATTTCCGGGGGAGGGGGACCAGGCGAAGCCTGGTGGAGGGGTTCTCGCTGACTCGAAGAACCCCTCCACCGCGCTCCGCGCGGTCCCCCTCCCCGCGAAATCGCGGGGAGGAATTCGTCCGAAGACGCTCACCGGATGTTCACGAACGTCGCGTTATAACAACCACATGACGAGGGTTCTTCTCACCGTCGACACCGCTCTGAGCTGGGCCTCACACGCCCGGGGCGAGCGCTGGCAGCAGAACCTTTCCCGGTCATTCCTTCCCAGCCGGCTCGACTTGCTTCGCGACCACGGTCTCAAGGCCTGCTTCTTCGTCGATCCGATGCCGGCCCTCGTCTACGGCATCGAGCCGATCCGCCGCCTGGTCGCGCCGATCCTGGCCGCCGGCCAGGACGTGCAGCTTCTCCTCCACCCGGTCTGGCAGAGCGTCGCCGAGGGAGTCGCCGAGGGCGCGCGGTTCGAGCTGACCTGCTTCGATGCCGAGGATCAGCTCGACCTGATCGAGACCGCTCGCGACCTCCTCGTCGAGGCCGGCGCTCCGCCGCCCGTCGCCTTCCGCTCGGGCGGCTACTCGGCCGACGTCCGCACCCTCGCCGCGCTCCTCCAGGCCGGCCTGCGCTTCGACTCCAGCCACCGTCCCGGGACGAGCGCCCTTCCGCTCGAGCCCGACCTCGCCGGACCGGCCGATCTTGGCGGAGTGGTCGAACTCCCGGTCGCTCTCCACCTCGCCGCCGCGGCCGACGAGGAGATCGAGGCCCTGCTGGACGCCCGCCCCGAGCTCGTCACCCTGGCCGTCGGTTCCGAGCCCGATGGCTGCGACGGCCGCTTCGAGCGGCTCTGCGCCTTGCTCGCCGGTCGGGCCCAGGCGCTGCCGACGATCCATCTTGCCGACCTCGAGCCGCTCCCAGCCGCTGCCGCGAGCCTGGCCCTGTCGCCTCCGGCCTGGCGCCGGACCCGTCTGATGGCCGAGCAGGCCTGGCCGAACGCGCTTTACCGGCAATCCTTATGATATAGCCGGGAGGCGATGCACCTCCTCACCCCGGCAATCATCTGCGCGGTCCGTCCGCATGGCGAGCATGGAGCGATCGTCCGGGCGCTGACTCCGGCCGACGGGATCCAGGCCGGCTTCGTCCGCGGCGGCCGGTCGCGGCGGCTTCGCCCGATCCTCCTCGCCGGCAATCTCGTCCAGGCCGAATTCCGCGCCCGAACCGAAGAGCAGCTCGCCCAGCTGAGCGTCGAGCTGGCGGCGAGCCGGGCGCCGCTCCTCGGCGAGGCTCTGCCCGCGGCGGCGATCGAATGGACGACCGCGCTCGCCGCCACGGCGCTGCCCGAGGGCCAGTCCTATCCCCGCCTGTACGAAGCTCTGGACGGCCTCCTCGCCGCCATCGAGGCGTCGCCGAGCGCGCGCAGCTGGGCACCGTCGCTAGTGCGCTACGAGCTCTTCCTGCTCGCCGAGCTGGGCTTCGGCCTCGACCTTACCGAATGCGCCGCCACCGGAGCGCGGGACGACCTCGCCTTCGTCAGCCCGAAAAGCGGCCGGGCGGTCAGCGCCGGCGCGGCGGGGGCGTATCGCGACCGCCTGTTCCCGCTTCCGCCGTTCCTGCTCGAGGCCGGACCGGCCGACTGGCCGGACATATTGGCCGGGCTCTGGATCACCGGCCACTTCCTCGCCCGCGACGTCCTGATCGAGCGCCAGGCGGAGATACTGGCGGCGCGCGAGCGGCTGCTCGACCGGCTGAAGCGGGCCGGGGCCTAGCACGCCCACATCCTTCGCCCTCCGCCTCTCGAAGCGGAAAAACCGGGACAGCATATATTTTTCGGCACGCCCGGCGGGCTACTGCCTTTGCGGAAAATGGTATGCTGTCCCGGTTTTCGTCGTCCCGGCGACGGCTCAGCGCCCCCGCTCCTCCAGCCACGCCTGGATCGCCGCCGCGATCCGTTCGGACGCGTGACCGTCGCCGAAGGGAAAGGCCGGACGCGCCATCCGAGCATATTTCGCCGGATCCGCGAGCAGGCCGGCAACGGCGGCGAAGATCCGGTCGGGGTCGGTGCCGACCAGCTCGAGATTGCCGGTGGCCAGCGCTTCCGGACGCTCGGTGACGTTGCGCAGCACAAGCACCGGCTTGCCGAGCGCCGGCGCCTCCTCCTGCAAGCCGCCGCTGTCGGTCAGGATCAGCCAGCTCGAGTCCATCAGCCCCACCATCGCCTCATAATCGAGCGGCTCCAGCAGCTCGACATGGTCGAGGCCGGCGAGGGCGTCCTCGATCGTCGCTCGGGCCAGCGGGTTGAGGTGGAGCGGCGCCGCCACTCGGACCGGAAGCTCGGCCGCCATCCGCCGGATCGCCGCGCAGACGGCCTCTGCCGGCGCGCCCAGATTCTCGCGCCGGTGGCAGGTGACGAGGATCAGCGGGCGCTCGCACGCCGATCCCGGAGGCCGGGCGATCCGTGCCCGGGCCTGGAGGAGGGCGTCGATGCCGCTATTGCCGGTCACGAAGATCCTTCCCGAGACCCGCGCCTCCCGCCGCAGGTTGGCGGCGGCATCCTCGGTGGGCGCGAACAGCAGCTCCGCCAGCGCGTCGATGGCGATCCGATGGCCCTCCTCCGGCCAGGGCGCGTCGAGATCGAAGGAGCGCAGCCCCGCCTCGACATGGGCGACCGGAATCGAGCAGTCGCTCGCCGCCAGGGCCGCCGCCGCGGCGCTGGTCGTATCGCCATGAACAAGGACGAGCTCGGCCGGCCGGCGCCGGAAGCGCCCGCAGAGCAGGGCGCGCAACGCCGCCCGAAGGCTGCCCACGGCGCGATCGCGCGGGTTGAAGCGAAGCTGGCCCAGCCTCTCTCGAGCGTCGAAATAGGTGTCCAGGCCCGCATGCTGGCCGGTCAGAAAGACCTGGTGCTCGACTCCGGGCAGTCGCTCGAGTGCCCGGGCGACGGGTGCCATCTTGATGGCCTCAGGGCGTGTTCCGACGACGGAGACGACGTGTGGACGGCTGGTCATGGGCCGAAGCTAGCGGAGCCGCGAACCTATCCAAAAAGCCCATCGGCCAAGACGGAATTTCGGTTTTGCCGGAGCGCCTGGAGCTCAGCCGGCCGTCGGCACTCCGAGCTCGGCGGCGGCGCTCCTGAGGCGGCCGGCGGCGGCGGAATCGCCTCCGAAGGCGGCCAGGCCGGAGCGCAGCGCCGCCTGCGCCGACTTCGAATCGCCCAAGGCCATTCGGGAGCGCATCAGCCGGATCCAACCCTCCTCGTCCTTCGGATTGGCCTTCAGCCGGCCTTCCAGCCGGGCCACCATCTGCTCGACCATCGCCGCCTGCTGCGCCGGCGGAAGCGAGGCGGCCGAGGCCAGCTGCTCAGGAGTCGGGCCCGGAATGCCCGCCGTCGCCGCGCCGGTCGCTCCGGCGGCCGGAATCCGGCCGGCGAGGTCGATCCGGTGCTTCGCGGCCGTCTGCTCGATCGTCCGGCGAAGGTCCGCCTCCCAGGGCGCTCCGGGCGGAGTGTCCTTGAGCAAAGCGAGCCAGCTTTCGATGGCCCCCTTATGATCGCCCGCCAGGTCCCTCTGCACGGCGAGGAAGTAGCGCGCCCTCGGGTCGTTCGGGTCGAGCTCCATCGCCTTGCGGAAGGCCGCTTCCGCCTCGGGGACCGGGCTGGCGCTCGGCACCTGCAGGGCCTCGCCGAGCGACGACCAATTCTCGGCATTGCCCGGCTCGATCGCCGCCGCTTTTCGATAGGCAGCGGCGGACTCCGCGGCATTGCCCGCCTGCGCATAGGCCCAGCCGACGATTCGCCAGTCCTTCGCCGCCGGGCTGTCGCCGCCGTCCGAATCCCCGCCGACGCTTCGGGAGATGGCGACGGCGGCCGAAACCAGCGCGATCAAGGCCGCGAGGATCAGGATGATCGTCGCCGCGGACGGCAGTCGGGACGGGCTTTGGGCGGCGCTGGTCATGGGCTTGCTATCCTTGCGTCAATTTGGTCAACGTCAAGGGGCTGCCGTGCTGCGGCGGCTGGAGGGGTGGGAACAGGTGTCGGCTTCCTTCCGTGTCGCGATCATCGGCTCGGGCCCCGCCGGCCTCAGCGCCGCCGCGAGAGCCGCCCGCCTCGGCCTCAGCCACGTCCTTCTCGAAAAGTCGGACCACCTCTCCGACACCATCTACAAATATCAGAAAGGCAAGCACGTCATGGCGACCCCGAGCCAGCTGGTGCTGCGCTCGGACATGCCGTTCGAGGCCGGCAAGCGCGAGTCGGTGCTCGGCACGTGGGACCGGATGGCGGCCGACCACGAGATCAACGTGATGCTGGGCGCCGAGGTCAAATCGATCGCCGGCGAGAAGGGCGCCTTCACCCTCGCCCTGGCGGACGGCGAAACAATCCAGGCCGAGAACGTCATTCTCGCCATCGGCACCCAGGGCAATCCCAATTTGGTGCGCTGCCCGGTCGAGGAAGGCGCCGCCGTCCAGTATCAGCTCGACGACCCCGGCGAATATGTCGACGAGCAAATCGTCGTGATCGGCGCCGGCGACGCCGGGATCGAGAATGCGCTCGGCCTCGCCGCCGATCCCGAGCAGCGCAATTCCGTCACCCTCGTCAACCGCTCGGCCGAATTCGCCACCGCCAAGGACGCCAACGTCAAGGCCCTGCTCGCCGCCGAGGCGGAGGGCCGGATGACGGTCCTGCGCGAGACCACCGCTTCGGCGATCGGGCCGGGCTGGATCGCCTTCGACACGCGCGACGGCGAATTGAAGTCCCGCTGCGACCGGGTCATCGCCCGGATGGGATCGGCGCCGCCGCGCGCCTTCGTCGAAGCCTGCGGGATCGCCTTCACCAGCGCCGACCGGCTCGCTTATCCCAAGCTGTCGCCGACCTTCGAATCCTCGGTCCCCGGGATCTTCGTGATCGGCGCGCTCGCCGGCTATCCGCTGATCAAGCATTGCATGAACCAGGGCTATGACGTCGTCGAGTTCATCAACGGCAACCTCGCCCTGAAGCCCGCCGACGAGCCGATCCTTCAAGCGAAGTTCAGCGGCCTTCCGGTCGCCCGTTCGGTGGATTCGTGGCTCGAATTGCTGCGCAGCAATGTCAGCATCCTGAACGACATGTCGCCGCTGCAGATGCGCGAGTTCATGCTCGACAGCGAGGCGCGCTTCTACCGCGCCGGGGAGATCGTCTTCGAGCGCGGCGCGCCGGGCTCGTCCCTGTTCGGAATCGCCTCCGGCTCGGTGGCCGTCGAAATCAGCAAGGCCGAGCCCTCGATCACCGTCCCGATCGGCACCGGCTCGATCTTCGGCGAGGTCGGCCTGATCTCGGGCCGCCGCCGCGGCGCCACCGTGCGCGCCGCCGAGGATTCGATCCTGGTCGAGGTGCCTCGGACGGCGGCCCTCAAGCTGATGTCCGCGGTTCCGGCGGCGCGCCGCTCCATCACGCGGATCTCGATCGAGCGGCAATTGCTTCAGATGTTCGGCTCGGGCCTCACCCCGGACGACCTCGTCGAAGTGCTGGAGAGCGCCGAGGTGAGGAGCGTCAAGGCGGGCGAAGCGATCATCGAGGAGGGCGGGGAAGGCCGCGACATCTTCGTCATCCGCCAGGGCTCGATGGTGGTGGAGAAAGCGATCGGCGGAAGGCCGATCTTCCTCTCCTATTTGCCGGCCGGCTCCTATGTCGGCGAGATGGCCCTCCTCGAGGGCGGCCGCCGAACCGCCACGGTCCGGGCCGCGATCAAGTCGGAAGTGATCCGACTGGACGGCGCGGCCTTCCGCCGGCTGCTCGACCGCAAGCCCGATCTGCTCGCCCGGGCCCGGCGGGACATGGCCTCGCGCCAGCAGCTCAACGACTTCATCGAGGCCAAGAAGGACGGCTTCGGCGGAGCCGTCGACCTGTATTCCTCGGTGGCGAGCTTCCTCGTCGAGAACGGCATCGGCGAGGCCACCGACGTCCTCCTCATCGACGAGACATTGTGCGTCGGCTGCGACAATTGCGAGCGCGCCTGCGCCGACAGCCACGAGGGCCTGTCCCGCCTCGACCGCGAGGCCGGCAAGACCTACGCCCACCTCCACGTGCCGACCTCGTGCCGCCATTGCGAGCATCCGCACTGCATGGTCGACTGCCCGCCCAACGCCATCCACCGCGGCGCCGACGGCGAGGTCTTCATCGACGAGACCTGCATCGGCTGCGGCAATTGTCAGAGGAACTGCCCTTACGGGGTGATCAGGATGGAGAAGGTGCCGCCGAAGAAGCCGCCTTTGCTCGCCTGGCTGATCGCCGGCCTCGGCCCGGGGCCGGGCGAGCCTTCGAAGAAATGGATCGACAGGCGCGTCTCCCCCGAGACTCCGAAGAAGGCGGTGAAGTGCGACATGTGCGCCGGAATCTCCGGCGGCCCGGCCTGCGTCCGGGCCTGCCCCACCGGCGCGGCGATAAGGGTGGCGCCGGAGCAGTTCCTGACCGTCGCCAGGCTGGAGCGGGAGGGATGAGCGCGAGAGCGGGAAAGTTGTTCGTCATCCCGGCGAAAGCCGGGACCTCATGGAGACCCGCGCCGGCGGCCTTCCGACCTGAGGTCCCGGCTTTCGCCGGGACGACGGGTTAGTATGGCCACCCGCTCAATCCCCCGAACCGACCTCGGCGCGAGCCACGAAGGCTTCCTTCGCCACCGCAACTTCCTGTGGCTCAAGGTCGCGCTGGCTTTTTCCCTCCTTGCGCTGCTCGGCTACGCCCTGATCGACGTCCAGCCGCGCCCGAACGGCGGAAGCGCCTATGGCTATGCGCTGGGCACGATCGCGGTCCTGCTCATCCTCTGGCTGACGATGCTGGGCGTCCGCAAACGGGCGATGACCCGCGGCCGCTGGTCCCTGAAGGCCTGGACCAGCGCCCACGTCTATCTCGGCCTGTCGCTCATCGTCGTCGCCACGCTCCACACCGGCTTCCAGTTCGGCCTGAACGTCCACACCCTCGCTTACGCGCTGATGACGCTGGTCGTCGCGTCGGGCATCTACGGCATCGTCGCTTATGCCAGGCTGCCCCAGCTACTCGGCGCCAGCCGCTCGGACATGACCCGGCCGCAGATGATCGACGCGGTGTTCAAGCTCGACCGCCAGCTCGGCACGGCCGCCCAGCCGCTCGGCCACGAGGAGGCGAAAATCGTCCGGCTCTCCCTCGACGACGACGTCTTCCGCGGAGGGCTGTGGCGCCGCCTCTCGGGCCGCTATCCCCGCTGCCGCACCGCCCGGGCCCTCGCCGAGACTCGCCGCCGCCTCGCCGTCGCGACCGGCGAGCAGGCCCACGCTCTGGAGGCCGTTGCCGCCTTGCTCGAGCGCAAGGCCGCGGCGCTGGCCCGGATCCGTCAGCATTTGCGAATCAAGGCGCTCCTGGAAATCTGGCTCTACGTCCACATCCCCGTCACCTTCGCCCTGCTCGCCGCGCTCGCCGCCCATATCGTCAGCGTCTTCTTCTACTGGTAGCGCGGCGATGGCTTTCCTGATCCGAACCGTCTCCCACAGCGCCGAAGGCCGCGAGATCGTCCGCGCCCGCCGGGTGGAAGGGGAGAGGCTGACCGTCGGCCGCGACCCCGCCTGCGACGTCCACCTCACCGACCTCGCCGTCGCGCTCCGCCACCTGACCGTCGAGCGCGATTCCGGCCGACTCAAGGTCGCGGTGGAGCCGGGCCTGTCGGTGGAGCTGAACGGGCGCAAGGCGTCGGCCGGAATCATCGAGCTCGCCACCGGCGGCGACATTCTCGTCGCCAGCCATGCCCTGCGCTTCATGCCGGCCGCCGCCGGCGCCGACGAGATCGATGTCGCGGTCGAGCGCACCGGCGAAGGGGAGGTCAAGCTCGACAAGAGCGCCGAGCGCCTGTTCACTTTGGCGCCGGTCCTTCCCGGCAAGCGCGGACTCGCCTGGCTGCTCGCCCTGCTCGTCCTCGCCGCCGGCCTCGCCTGGCCGATCAAGGCTTATTACGACCGCCGGGAGAAGGCCGAGACCTTCGCCCGATTCCACGCCGACGAGATCTGGTCGTCGGGCAGCCTGTCGAGCGCCCATGCCGGGCTCAAGGACAATTGCACCGCCTGCCACGTCAAGCCGTTCGAGGCGGTTCGCGATACCGCCTGCAAGACCTGCCACACCAGGGTCCACGACCATGCCGACCCCTTCCGGCTCGCCCGGGCGCAGCCCGACCTCGGCCGCTGGCGCAGGATCGAGCTCGCCTTCAAGGAAAAGTTCGACATCCCGCCCGGCCGCTGCGTCGAATGCCACACCGAGCATGAGGGCAGGCAGCAGATGCCGGCGACCGCGCAGCGTTTCTGCGCCGATTGCCATGGCGATTTGAAGAAGAAGCTTCCCGACACGGCTCTGCCCAATGCCGGCGATTTCGGCCGCTCCCACCCCTCTTTCTCGCCCGTCCTGATCGCCGGCTGGAACGGCGAGCGGCCGCGGCTCCAGCGCCTCTCGCTGGCGCAGCGGCCGCAGGAGGACAGCGGCCTCAAATTCCCCCACGACCTGCACCTGTCGCGAAGCAGCGGAGTCGCGCAAATGGCTCGGCGGCTCGGCGGGCGCTACGGCTTCGGCCAGGCGCTGGAATGCAAGGACTGCCATGACCCGGCGCCCGACGGCGCCCGCTTCCAGCCGGTCGACATGGAGCAGGATTGCGCCATGTGCCACGACCTCGCCTTCGACCGGAGCGGGGGCACCACCCGAACCCTTCGCCACGGCGAGCCGGCGCAGGTCGTCGCCGAGCTTCGCGACTTCTACCGGGGCCGAGGCGCGCCGCTCCCGTCGGTTCTCGCCCCGTCGGCGCGGCGGCGGCCGGGCGACGCGCCCGATCTCCACAACCGGATCCAATTCGCCCGCGGTCCCGGAAGCGCGGAGCGCGCGATCCGGAGCATCTTCTCGCCCGGCGGCGCCTGCTTCGATTGCCATCGGGTCGAATCGCCGCCCGGCGGCTCCTTGAACTTCCGGATCCGCCCGGTCGCCTTCCCGATCCGCTATCTCCACAAGGGCTGGTTCGACCACCGCCCCCACGCGACCCAGAGCTGCTCGAGCTGCCACGCCGCCGAGCGCTCGAACGCCGCCTCCGACCTGCTGATTCCGGACGTCGCGAGCTGCCGGACCTGCCATGGCGGGGAGGGCAGCTCGAAACCGGTGCCATCCTCCTGCGCAATGTGTCATGATTACCATATGGACGCGGGGGCGCCGTCGATGCTGATCCGCCAGAAGGTGAGGGGCAAGAAGCGCGAGACGATCGTCGCCGGGGCGCGGCGCTGATGCTCATCGCCCAGATCACCGACGTGCATCTCGGCTTCGACCAGGGCAATCCGGACGAGCTCAACCGGAAGCGGCTCGACCGCACCCTGCGCACGCTGTGCGAGATGATACCGCGGCCGGACCTCCTCCTCGCCACCGGCGACCTCGCCGACACCGGCGACGATCGCGAATCCTATGCCCGGCTGAAGGACGCCGTCGCCGGCCTGCCCTTCCCGGTCTATTACTCCCTCGGCAACCATGACGGCCGCGACGCCTTCCGTTCCGCCTTCCCGGATCTGGCCATGCCGGACGGATTCCTCCAATATGCGATCGACGATTTGGACCTGCGAATCCTCGTCCTCGACACGCTCGAGGAAGGCCGCCACGGCGGCGCCTTCTGCGAGATCCGGGCCGCCTGGCTGAGGGCACGGCTGGCCGAGGCGCCGGACCGGCCGACCCTGCTCGTCCTCCACCACCCGCCGATCGAGAGCGGCCACAGCTGGATGACCGAGAATCCCGACGCCGGGTGGGTGAGGCGGCTGGAAGCGATCGTTTCGGCCCAGACCAACATCGTCGCGATCGTCGCCGGCCACCTCCACCGCCCCGTCGTCACGCAATGGGCGGGGACCACGCTCGCCGTCTGCCCCTCCACCGCGCCGCAAGTGGCGCTGGATTTCGCGCAGATCGACCCGGACCGCCCCGACGACCGGGCGATGATCGTCGCCGACCCGCCCTGGTTCGCCATCCACGTCTGGAACGGCACGTCGCTGGTCACCCATTTCGACACCGCGGGCGATCACCAGATCCTCGCCCGCTACGGCCCGGGCCTGCAGCCGCTGGTGCGGTTGCTGGCAGCGGAGAAGCGGCAACCCTAACCCGTCATCGGCGAAAGCCGGGACCCCAGGACAAGAAGCCCCGAACTTCTCCGCCGAGAAAGCGCGGGCGGGCACGCCGTTTTGGGTTCGCGCGGAGGCGCGGAGACGCGGAGGGTCGGTACGGCTCCGATCGCGGAGCGATCCTTCAGCCGGGGGGATAGCGGACGGCGTTCGAGGTCGTGCGCCTTCGGCGGTGCGGGGCAGGGCCTCTCCGCGCCTCCGCGCCTCCGCGCGAACCCGATCAGGCGGCCGTCGCGGCGAGGTGGTGGGCGTCCTGGCGCACGCGTTCCAGGCAGTCCTCCGCTCCGGTCTGCTCCCAGGCGAGGTGAGCGACGATGACATCGAGCTTGGCGGTGAGGCCGGTGAGATCGGGGGCGGGGAGGGCGAGGAGGGCGCAGAGGGCTTCGGTGTGGGCGCCCAGAAGCGCGTCGTAGGCGTCTTCGTCAGGCTCGCTGCGCGCGCCGTCGAGGACGGCCTGCGCCTCCCGGAACCGGGCGAGGGCGCGTTCCAAATAGCGACCGCGAAGGAACCGCTCCCCTCGTCATCCCGGACTTGATCCGGGATCCATCTTCTTCCTTCGGGCGCCTGAGAAGTGAAGGTGGATCCCGGATCAAGTCCGGGATGACGAACAAGCGGCGCGGCGCAGACAGCGCCTAGCAGCGCGCGCCGCGACAGCTTATGCTGCCCGTCAACCATCCTTCGCCTCCTTCCGGAGAACGTTGCGGGGTTTTGATATTTCGTGCACGATAAATAGGGGCGGGTCAATAGCCGATCTCGAAAAAAGACCTCGCGGCCGCCCCCGGACCGGCGAGTCCCCGACGAAGGGAGTACGCATCCCCCTCGAGCTGGAAGCGAAGATCACCGCCTGGATCGACAGCCAGCCCGACCCCAAGCCCTCCCGCTCAGAAGCGATCCGGCAGCTGATCGAGAGAGGGTTGGACGCTTGATCACGATATATTCGCGCAATTTGAGGAAGCCTGATAATGTATGTGACACCGCTAGAGCTTTGATAGATGATTGAACTCAAGCCAGCCGCATTTCTTAGCTACGTTCACTCAGACGACGATCACGATCGAGGTCGGATTTCAGAATTGCGTACGCGCCTCGAGGGCGAGGTGCGCATGCATACCGGCAAGCCGTTTAGTATCTTCCAAGACAGAAATGATCTAGAGTGGGGGGAAAATTGGCGAGATAGAATAGAGGGATCTCTAGGAGAAGTTACGTTTCTTATTCCTGTAGTAACACCCAGCTATTTTAATAGCCCAGCCTGTCGTCGCGAGTTCGAGTTATTTCTGGAAAGAGAAGTGGCGTTGGGCTCAAGCCAGCTAATTCTTCCAATCTACTACTTATCCTCTGATCCGATAGAGGATCCAGATAACAAGGATGCAATTGGAGCTAAGCTTCGTTCACGCCAGTATAGCGATTGGCGTCCGCTAAGATTTGTTAGTCTGGACTCGGCAGAAGTGGCTAGTCAACTTTCGGAGCTGGCCCGTGATGTAAAACGTCGGACGGTAGAGTTAACAGAGATATTAAAGGCTAGCACTGCAAGTAAAAAGGACTACACTGATACTGATCGGGCTGAGTTCCTATTTAGACGAATCCAAGCTGAGCTAGCTTCAGGGTCTAGCTTGGACGAGATTGGTGACAAGGAGTTCGAGAGAATTGTAGGCCGGAAACCGAGAAAAACTCCGGTCAAAAAGACGATAAGTGAGTTAGATCGTCAACAAGAATATTCGATTTATACGTCCGAATTTGACGAAACAGTTAAAGCTAGCGAATTGTTGTCAGGACGTAGCGCAGTAGGATTAACTCGTCTCGTTACTGGCGTATCTTCTGAACTGGAGAATAGCCACCGGGGACCTATAGCTGAATTCGAGAAAACTCTAAAGGAGCTGACGATAGATAAAAAGGTAGCAGTAACCTTGCTATTGGATAATTCCGGCAGTCTCAGAGGTAGGCCTATATCCTTCTTAGCCGGATGGAGTCTAGTCCTTGCGGGATTGTTCGATCAAGCAGACTGTGATGTACAGGTAATAGGATTCACCACACGTGCGTGGAAGGGCGGCCAATCGCGCGAAAAATGGCTTGCTGAAGGGCGCCCTGCCCGTCCAGGTCGTCTGAATGACCTGCGCTATATCATCTACAAAGACTTCGATCAGTCCATGGTTGCATCAGTCCAGAACTTTGGTGTTATGCTCCGTGAGGGCCTTCTGAAAGAAAACATTGATGGAGAGGCGCTGCTGTTTGGCAGAGACGAATTAAAAGCGAGACAGGCCGATATCCGAGTACTAGCTGTATTTTCGGATGGTGCGCCTGTAGACGACTCAACTCTGTCCGTGAACTCGCCTCTACTTCTCGAAAAGCATCTCATAGAGAGCATACCAGAAGTCAGGAAGTCGTCCGTGACATTAATGGCTGTCGGTATCGATCACGACGTCAAAAGATATTATGATGAGTGTGGAGTCGGATCTAAGGCCGAGACACTTGGCCCTGATTTTTTCAAGCTCTTCCGTTCCGTCTTGGGGCTGAAGAAGCCGCCTGCGCCTCGAAAGCGGCGGTAAGCAAATACTGGTTCCGGGCGATCGGTGCCAGCTACGTGCCTGGCACGTACCAGGTACGTGCCAGGTGGGAGGAAGGATCTCAGCATCCAGAGACGAGCCGTCTCGCGGGCAGAGACCTGACCCTGAAAACGAGTTCAGTGTGACAAGAATGGCGACGTCGTCAGCCGACCCAATCCTCCATCCCACCCGCATCGCTCACCTTGTACGGCAGCCCCCGCCGGTTCAGGAACAGTCGCTCCATCTCCGCGCGCGTGAACGGCCGCGAGCCAAGCCGCCCGAACACCGCGATTTGCCCCCCCGTCTCGTCCACCGCGCGGTCGCGGTCGAGGCCCTTGGACAAAGCGAGGGCGGGGCGCGGGGTCTTCGCCCAGGCTATAAGGTCGGGCATGGGCGCCGGGGAGAAGCCGTAGAAATTGGGCTGGATGTCGGGGGCGGTGAGCTGGAGGACCTTGAGGCCGGCTCGGCCGTCGGCGACGTAGGCGAAGAGGGAGGCGTTGGTGGAGGCGATTATGACGTCCTCGGCGTCGGTCATTCTGCCGCCGAAGGTGGTGCGCTGGTGGACGCGCGGCGTTTCCGGGCGGGTGACGTCGACGATGACGAGCCCGTCCTTCTTCGCGGCGACATAGGCGTAGGTGCGGGCGACATAGACCCGGCGGGCGTCGGTGAGCGGCACCGTCGCCGAGGGGATGAGCCGGGGCGAGTCCATCCGGGTGACGTCGAGAAGCTTCAACCCGTCGGCGTCGGTCACCCACAGGTAGCGGAACTGGAGCGCCGAGGCCCGGGCGTCGCGCAGGGGGATGGTGGCGGCGTGGCGGGGGCGGAGCGGGTCGTTCAGGTCGATGACGACGAGCCCGGCCGAGGCGGCGACATAGGCATAATGGCCGCCGAGCGTGACGTGGCGGGCCCCGTCCAGCACCCCGCCCGCGTTCCAGGTCAGCGCGCGCTTGAGGAAATTGTTGCGCGGCTCGCGGTCGGCGAGGGTCTCGACGTCGACCAGGATCAGCCCTTCCTCGGCGTCGGTGACGACGGCGTAGCGGTAGAGCGGGTGGAAGGGCCGTTCGAGATTTTCCGGATGGTCCCGGCGGATCGCCTCGTTGCGGCCGACGCTGATCGGCTGGTTGGTCGGAAGCGCCAGGCAGGTCGCGTTCTTCGAGCCGACCCTCGTGTCGTGGCCGAGCGGTGAGAAAGGCGCGGTGACGATCCGATCGGACACGCCTTTGTTGCCGACGCTGGCGATGTCGTAGACCCGAAGGCCGCCCTTGCCCTCGGCGACGAACATATATTCGCCGCGCTGCTGGAGGCAGCCGACCGTCCCGCCCGTGTCCTGGACGATGTTGGCGAATTGCTCGCCTCCGCCTTTGGCGCCGCGGGTCCAGTTCACCAGCTCGCGCTTGTTGCGGTCGACGTGAAACCGCCACCAGTCGGGATAGGCGAAGCGCTGGAGATAGGAGCCGATCACCGCCTGCGGCTCGTCCCATTCGGTCACCCGGGTCGCCTGGAAGGCGCCGTCGAGGCCGACCCAGGCATGGAGGCCGACGAAATTGACGAAGTTGGTGCCCTGCAAAAGCAGCTGCGCCATGATGGCGTTGTTGTCGTCCTTGCCGGACAGGTGGCAGTCGCTGCAGGTCTTGGTCTCGGAACGGCGCACCGTATGCGGGAAATGCGGCGCGAAGGCCTGGGACGAGAAGCCCGCCGAGCTGATCGGCGGCTGCTGCACGTAGATGCGCTCGCGGTTGATATTGGTCGAGCTGAGGATCAGCGCCGAGCTGCTCCGGACCGGGGCGATGATATTGCCCTTGGTCGTCTGGTGGCGGCCGAGCTGGAACATGTCGTCGCGCGCGACCTGCGGGTTGTAGGTGGCGAAATTGCGGGTCTCGATCCCCTCATATTTCTGGCTTCTCGTCTTCCAGTTCGCCTCGATCGGCAAATGGCAGCCGCCGCAGCTCGTGGTCCAGCTCAGATGGCAGGTGAAGCAGGCCATCTCGCTGTCCTTATGGGCCAGCTTTTCCGGCGCGACCCCGCTTCCGAAAACGTAGCGACCGCTTTCAGCGCCTTCGCCGGACATCAATTTGGCGCGCGCCGCCTTGAGGTTGAAACCGGGGCCCGCCGGGTCGAGCGTGTCCCTGACCAGCGACACTTCCCATTCCAGCTCCGGATCGACGATCGAGCGCTGGACCAGCACCCGCCGTCCTTCCTCATTCACCATCCACTCGAAGCGCCGCCGCCCGTCCTCGTTGCGAAGCAGGGCGAGGTTGGTGCCCCTGGGCGGCGCGGCGGGGCCGGAGGTCAGCAGCTTGGGATATTCGGTGGCGGTGCCGTGGCAGTCCTTGCAGCCTATCTCGACCGCGTTCGCCACCTCGCCGTAGATGAAGCCGTTGCCGTGGCTGTCCTGGGCGAAATGGCAGTCGGCGCATTGCATGCCCTTCTCGGCGTGGATGTCCATCAGGTGGACCGCCTTGCCCTTCTGCACCCCCGGCGGGACGAATTCCGGGGCGCCGGCTTTCCTGAACTTCTCCGGATCGCCGGGCGCGACGACGGCGCCGTCCGAGTCGAGCAGATTGCCCTCACGATCGCGCTTGTAGACGGCCCGGAAGTTCCAGCCGTGGCCGTGATAGTCGGCGAACTGGGTGTGCCTGGCGAGCGGGTTCACCCGGTCGTAGACGTTGCGGAGGAAGTCGAGATCGCCCCAAAGCCCGCGCGGCGCCGCGCCTTCCGGATTGCGGTCGAGCACCTCGTGCATCTCGGCCGCGGTCGGATGACGCTGGCGGCGCAGCTTCGTCTCCTCCGTCGAATCCGCCGCCGGCAACCGGTTCTCCGGCCCCGGCCACATCAGATCGGCGTCGGCCTCGTAATCCCACATCGTGTAGCCCAAGAAGGAGTTCAGGAAGATGTTGGGCTGGTGCATGTGGCAGGTCATGCACTGGGCGGTCGGGATGGCGCGGGTGAAGGCGTGGCGAACCGGGTGGCCTTTCTCCTTCAACGAGCCGTGGGCGGCGTCGGCGGGGGCTGACGGAGAATGCTCAATCTTGTCCCTGATCGTCGGGTCGACCGTCGCCGTCTGCCCGTCGCGGCCGAATTGTGCGTAGGTAAGGCTGTGCCTGGGCTCGCGGTCGTTGGCGTAGACGACGTGGCAGCCGGCGCAGCCCGAATGGCGATAGTCGCCCGGCTGGTCGTTGGTGCCCATGAACCACATGAAGGGGTCGTTGAGCCGGGTCTTGTGGATGTTGAGGACCGGGATGGCGACTCGAAGGCCGGTGCCCGGACCGCGGTTCGACTGGCGGATATCGGGCCGACCGCTCTCCTCGAGCCGCTGGATCGAGCCCGATGGGGAGGGCAGGCCGATCTCGGGGAATTGGGTGCCGATCGTCCGCCCGCCGCGCTCGAACACCCGGAAGACGTCGCCGGGCGGGAGGACGTGCCAGGTCGGCAGCGGGTAGAGCTCGGCGAGCACGCCTCGCGCTTTCTGCTCGGGGGTGATCGCCCGCGGGTTCGGCGGCGAGACGATCTTCGCCGGCTCGCCGTGGCGGGTATAGGCTTCTCCGAAGATGTAATTCTTGTAGGGGACGATACCGTTATTATAGGCGGCCCCGCCGAACAGCATCGCGCCCGAAGCCATGATCGAGCGCTCCGCCGCCTCGATCACCTCGATATGGCAGGCCCCACAGCCGTCGCGGGCGACCCGATAGTCGGACGGGTTGACGAAGCGCACATATTCCGGGCTCTCCTTGTTGAGCAAAGTATAGGTGCGGCTCGGGTTGGCGCTCGACGGCCAATGCCAGGATTTCGGATAACGGGGGAGGACGTGCGCCCTGTCCCGGGCCGCTACATAGGCCGGGCTGTCGTGCGGGAGCGAGGCATCGCCCTCGATCGCCGGATTGCCGCCGTGGCAGTCGACGCAGCCGAGCACCACCGCCGGGCTCGAATGCATCGTCTTGCGGTCGCTGTCGGTGTGGCAGGAGACGCAGCCGGCGCTCTTCGCCTCGGCGGCGTCCCATTCCTGGGTCCGGGGCGCGGCGGCAGCGCGGACGAGGGAATAATCGCGAGCGACGGGCTTTTCGGTTTCGGCGCCGAAGAGGGGGGAGGCGAGAGCGATCATCGTCATCCCGGCGAAAGCCGGGATCCCAGCGAGGATGAAGCGCCGCACCCCGGGGCTCCGGCTTTCGCCGGGGTGACGGAGGCGGGTTGAGCGCAGTCTCGGCATTCACCCCCCTCCCTGACCGTCCTCCTTATGGCAAAGGGCGGCGGCCGGCTAAAGGGGGCGCGTCACCCCGCCAGCGAGGCGCTGTCGATGACGAAGCGATATTTGACGTCGCTCTTCTGCATCCGGTCATAGGCCTGGTCGATCTGCTGCACCGGGATCATCTCGATCTCCGAGACGATCGCGTTTTCGGCGCAGAAATCGAGCATCTCCTGGGTCTCGGCGATTCCCCCGATCAGCGAGCCGGCGATCGACTTGCGTCCGAAGATCAGCGCCCCGACGTTCGGCGAGGGATGGGGATGCTCGGGCACGCCGACCAGGCACAAGGTGCCGTCGCGCTTGAGCAAAGCGGTGAAGGCGTCGAGGTCGTGGCTCGCGGCGACCGTGTTGAGGATGAAGTCGAAGCTTCCTTCATGGGCGGCCATCTCGTCGGCGTTGCGTGAGACGATCACCTCGTCGGCGCCGAGGTCGAGCGCGTCCTGGCGCTTGCCCTCCGAGGTCGTGAAGGCGACGGTATGGGCGCCGAGCGCATGGGCGAGCTTGATCCCCATATGGCCGAGCCCGCCGATGCCGACGATCCCGACCTTCTTGCCGGGCCCGACCTGCCAGTGGCGAAGCGGCGACCAGGTGGTGATTCCGGCGCACAGGAGGGGCGCGACCGCGGCGAGCTGGCCTTCGGGATGACGGATCCTGAGCACGAACTTCTCGTCGACGACGATTCGTTGCGAATAGCCGCCCAGGGTATGGCCGGGCGAGTCCGCGGTCGGGCCGTTGTAGGTGCCGACGAAGCCGTTCTCGCAAAATTGCTCAAGCCCTTCGGCGCAGGACGGACAATGCTGGCAGCTGCCGACCAGGCAGCCCACTCCGACCGTGTCACCGACCTCGAAACCGGAAACCTCGGCGCCGACGGCGCTGACATGGCCGACGATCTCGTGACCCGGCACGCAGGGATAGAGAGTGCCGCCCCATTCGGAGCGGACGGTATGGAGGTCCGAATGGCAGACCCCGCAAAAAGCGATCTCGATCTGGACGTCGCTCGGGCCGGGCGCGCGGCGCTCGATGGCGATCGGCTCGAGCGGCTTGTCGGCGGCAAAGGCGCCATAGGCTTGGGTGGTCATGGGGGATCCTTCGGGGGGTAGGGCGTGAGCGTATATAGGAGGCGCACGGCCAGAAATTAGTGGTCTACGGACGCATGGGCCTATGATCGGCGCTCATCAATGCACTCCGTCATCCCGGCGAAAGCCGGGACCTCAGGGCGAGAAGTCACAGTGGGTCTCGCCGAGGTCCCGGCTTTCGCCGGGATGACGTCAGTAGCTCACGATCGCGTTGAGCAGCACGGAATAATAGCGTTTGTCGCGGTCCGAGTTGGCGAACAGGTCCCTGAAGCCGGCGCCGGGCTGGAGCATGGCGGCGGAGGCGCGGAAGACGATGTTCTGGGTCATTTTCGGGCGCCATATTGCCGCTGCCGAAACATCCCAGCCGATGTCGCGCGGGATCGAGCCTTCGTTGCGGAGCGCCTGCAGAATTGCGGTCTTGTGGAACCACAGGTGGTTGAGGTTGCCGCTCACCCTGAGCTTCGGCGTCAAGTCGAAATCGGCGCCGGCGCCGAGCAGGAGGGTGCCCGGGTTGTTGAAGTTGGACTGGCCCTGCTCCTTGGACGAGCGAAGCGAATTGAGGATTCCGTTGCGGCCGTTGATCGAGACGGCGCGGCCGCCGCCGGCGAAGGGGATGGACTGGCGGATCCAGTAGCTGGTGTCGGCACCGGCGAAGATCGGATTCTCGAAGATCGCGTCGAAGCCGCCCTCATGGTTGTCGAACGGCTCGCCGTCGCCGCTGGCGAAGAGGAAGGCGCCGCGCAGCCGAATCCAGTCCACATCGTAGCTCGGCTCGGCGGCGAGGAAGAAGCTTCGGACCTTGCCGGTCTCGCCGGTGAAGATGTTGTTCCGGTCCCAGCCGAAGGCGCCGTAAGCGGAGGCGGAGAGGTTGATCCGGCCGATCCGTCCGTCGGCGCTGTAGCCGAGATAGGCGATTTCGTAATTGCGGGCGCGCAGATTGCCGATGAGGGCGGGGCGGACCGGAAAGCCGTTATCGTCGACCTCGATGTCGCCGCGCTCGCGATTGACGTTGAGCGTGAGGCTCGCCTGGCTGGTCAGCCCGACGAAGGGGAAATCCTGCCGGTAGAGGTTGGCGTGGAGGACCCAGTCCTTGCGGGGTGACTGGAGGACGTTGTTGAGGCCGGAATTGGTGTCCTTCTCGAGCCTCCAGATCGCCATCAGATTATATTGGAGGCGGTTGTTGTCGCGGTTTCCGAACAGCCGGATCCCGAGCTGCTGGTCGTTGAACAGGAAGCCCCGGAAATCGAGCTGGAAGGGCTGGATGCCGACCCGGACGCTGTCGAAATCGTAGCGGTCGGAAACGTTGCGCAGATGATAGTCGACGAAGGCTTCCTGGACTCCGAGCGCATAGTCGAACCGGCTGGTGCCCTTGCTCGGCTCCACGAACAGCACCCGCCGCTCGGCGACGTCGACGTAACTGACGTTGAGCGCGAGCGTCAGCCGGTATTCGATGTGCGGCGGCATATAGGCGGTCGAGCCCTTGATGAGGGCGGCGCCGGCGATGAAGGTCTGCGAGAACAGGAGGCTGTCGTTGCGGCCGAAGACGTCGTTGCTTCCGGGGCCGGCCGTGGTCTGCACCCCGACCGGGATCGGGAAGGTCCGCGGCTCGGCCACCGTATCGGAGACGGCGTTCAGGACCAGGAACCAGTCGTCGCCCTCGAGCCCGAGAAATTTGGGCGTCCGGCATCTCGGCCGCCCTTCCTCGCGCCTTTTCGACTGCTCCTCGGGCGTCGGCAGGCAGAGCGGGCGGTCCCCTTTGAGGCTGTTCTGGTTGTAGGGATCGAACCAGCGCTCCTTGACCACGCCGAGGGTCTCGATCAGCCGCCAGCGGTCGGGGACCGGGATCTGGTCGGTCGGGAAAGCCTCGGGCGGCGGCGCCCGGACGGCGCCGGGATTGTCCTGGCGGACCGGGTCTTCGAGCTCGTTCTGGGGGATGCCCGGGCGGCGGCGGCCTTCCTCGTCGGGCGTGCTGGGGAGGGGGTCTTCGGGCTCCTCTGGCGGTGCGTCCTGGAGGGCGAGAAGCATCTCCCCGTCATCCCGGCGAAAGCCGGGACCCCAGGGGGTGAAAGGCGCCTCGCTCTTCACCCCCTGAGGCCCCGGCTTTCGCCGGGGTGACGGGGGAGGCTCCACCGCGAGCCCGGCTACGCCGGTCAGCAAGCCCAGAAGCGCCCCCGAAACGCTCATTTCCCGTGGCACACATTCTGCTCGCTCGAGCCGAGGAAAGGCGCGAACGGGCAGGCGACGTAGCGCAGGCGCACTCCGCCCGCGGCGGGGACGACGATCTGGTCCGACCGCCGCGCCGGATCGGCATTGCCCAGCGACCCGATGCGAAGGCCGGCATTGTGGAGGCCGAGGAAGCTTATCATGTCGTCCTGGTCGATGCCGTCCCCGGACACGCCGATACCGCCGACCAGGGTGGCGCCGCGATAGATCGGCACCGATCCCGGGAAGATCTGGATGCCGTTGGCGAGCCTGGGCGTGTGGGTGCACTGGGCGGCCGTATCCGGGCCGCCCAGGACGAAGCCGACATGGGCCTTCACGTCCGCCTCGACGAGCGCGGACTGGAGGCCTGTGGAGAAGGGATTGAATTCGGCGATCGGCCTCGAGAAGGGCCCCGGCGGGCGCCCCAGCTCGCCGTCGGGGAAATAGGGACGCGCTATGTTGCCGATCGCCCGGGTCGTGAAGGCGAAGCGGCCGGTGAAGGCGGCGGAATCGGCGAAGAAGGTCCGCGCCGCAGGAATGAACTGGCGGACGTCGGAATCGAGGCTGGCCTCGATCGTCGCGGCCGCGCTCGCGCTCGAGAAGAAAGCGGCGGTGCGCGCCTTCTGGAGCGAGACGTCGATCCCGAAGACGGGCGCGTCGGGGGAGCGGACGAGGCCGAGCACCGCGCCGTTCGTGTCGACGACGGAGATGCTGACCTGGGCCCGGCTGTCGAGCGGACGGCGGATCTGCGCCCGGGCCGCCGCCATCACCTTGAACGCCTCTTCGAGCAAGGCGGCCACTTCGGCGGCGGCGAGGGCGCCGTCGGTGCCGGCCCGGACGGGATAGCGGTTGCCGCCGGCGCCATTCGTCAGCACGAAGGCGTCGGGGTTAGAGAATTCCGCCCCGGCCGCGGGCCGGATCCCCGATTCCTCGGTGCCGTAGGCGCGGCCCGCCAGCACGCCCATAGCCGAGTCGTAATAGCCGCGGACCGAGACGAGAGCGCCGGCGCTGCCGTTGATCGCCGCGAAGCCCGGAGCGGCGGCGGGGGTGGACCTCAGGTCTCCCGTCGCCGAGTCGGAGAAACGAAGCAGGGTGCCGTCGACGCTGATCCGCTCGGCGCGGATCTCGGCCGGGGCGGCGAAGCCGGTGCTCGCCGCCAGGGCGATCGTTTCTTCCAGGTCCCGGTCGACGTCCTGCACTTCCGGGTCGAAGCCATAGACTCCGTCGGCCATCACTCCGATGCCGCCGACCAGGACCCCGTTCTTGTAGAGCGGGAAACCGCCCGGATCGGCGGCGAGGCCGAGCGGCGAGCGCTTCGGCCCGATGAGGGCGGCGGCTCCGGCCGTCGGCGCGAAGCGGGCGGCGAGGTCCGAGCAGGGCAGCTGGCTGAACTGGACTCCGGATAGAGGCCCGCTCTCCAGCCCGCGCGCGGCGGCCGAGGGCGGGAAATGCTCCTGGACGATCATGCTCGCGGTTCGGGTCGAGAAGGCGTTCCCGCCCGACGAGAGATAGGCGCCGGTGATCGCCTTGGCGATCGCTCCGGCGACCGCGCCTGGAACGTCCACCCCCTGGAGGTCGTGGAGGCTTCCGTTGGGGCCGCGCGGCACCTGCAGGCGCGGATTGGCGCCGTTCATCGCGAAGACGGCGAGGACGTTGCCGACCCGGTCGACCACGGCGAACGTCGCGGGCAGCGCCTGGGCCTGCGCTTCGGCGACGCCCTGAGCGACGATCTGCTGCACCTCGGCCTGGCTCAGGGAGAGGGCGGCGGGAACCTCGTAGAGGCGGCTCGCCGGAGGCGGCGGCGGCGGAGCGGGCGGTGGGGGCGGGGGCGGACTTCCGCCGCCTCCGCCGCCGCCGCAGGAGGCGGTGACGAGCGCGGCGATGGCGGTAAGGCCGAGCCCTCGCCTCATTTCAGCTTCCGGATCGCGGCCGCCGCCCGGCCGAGGCTGGCTCGGAATTCGCGCGGATCGTAGGCGTTGGGATCGCGCACCGCGCGATAGGCGCTGTTGATGTCGGCCCGGATCGATTCGGGCGCTCCGGCGCCGAGCGAGGAGAGCAGGGTGTCGACCGCCATCACCGCCTGGACGCTGCCCGAATAATCGGTGAACCGGGGCGAGATGGCGTTGCCGGCGATGCTGTCGATGATCTCGAAAACCTGAGCCCTGGTCACGCCCCGGGAGAGGTCGGCGGCGACGGCCCGGGCGCTTTCTTTCAGGGCGGCGGCGGCGGCGAGCGCGGCGGTCCGGTCCCTGGTCAAGGCGGCATGGAAGTTGCGGCTTGCCCGCTCGAAGCGCGGCGCCTGGCCCGGCGCCGCGACCCGAGCGGCGGCGGCGAGCATGATCATGTTCTCGTCATTGTAAGGCGGCGTTCCGGACGGGATGGGGCGTCCGGGATTGGCGGCCTTGGTGGGCTCGAAGCGCGGATCGTCGGAAATTCGGCGGTGGCAGGAATGGCAGTCGAAGAAGTAGAATTCCGGGAACATCCCCTCCGTGCCCCGCCCCGGAGTCGCGAACAGGGTCAGCGAGCGCTCCAGCGCCATCGCCTGGCCGACCGCCCAGGTGGTGACCGCGTTCGGCCGGCCCTTCCTCCGGAAATAATCGCCGTCCTCGTTGTGATGCTGCTGGAGGGTGGTGAACAGGTCGAGCTCGAAGCTGATCCGCGGGTGGCCGGCGGCCATGATCCTGTGGTCGACGAACTGGCCGGAATCGGCGCTTCCGAAATGGCAGTCGAGGCACTGGCCGGCGCGGGCGCGGGGATTGTCGAGCGGCACCATGCCGCGGGCGACGTTGGCGGCGTGGGTGCCGCCGACCGCATAGTGGCTCGCCAGCCAGCCCGAGGCGGGGCCGTGGCAGCTCTCGCAGCCAACCCCGTCCGACATCTGGAAGCGGGCGCCGCGGGCGCCGGGCGCGGCCGGGGTGGCGTGGCAGCCCAGGCACATCGGAGCGCTCGCTGCCTCGCCGACTCCGAGGCGGGCGGCGATCGCTTTGGCGCGCGGCTCGGTCAGGACCCGCCAGGCGCGGCTGTGGGCGCCGGCGGGGCTGGACGGGTCCTGCCACAGGCGCAATTCGTCCTGGCGGACGATGGCGCCGTTCGCCTCGCTTCGGCCGTGGCAGGTGGAGCCGCCGCAGGTGGCGACCCCGACATAATGGCCCGCCGCGCCCTGCTGGGCCCCGGCGGGGGGAAGGAAGACGGCGAGCGCGAGGAGCAGCGAGGCCGCCAGTGCGCCGAACGCCAGACTGCGGCTCGCCTCCATCGGAAAAACACACCCCCCAGGAAAGCCGACTATGTGCCAAAGGGTCCGCCCCTTTCAAGCGACTATGCGGGCTTGCTGGGCCGTGGTGACAGGCCGCCTAAAGAGGAATAGACCCGCCTCTGGCTCCGGGGGAAGCGGCATGACCAAGGCATCCGACCTGTTCATCCAGTGCCTGGAGCAGGAAGAGGTCGAATATGTCTTCGGAGTCCCCGGCGAGGAGAATCTCGACTTCCTCGACAGCCTGTCGCGCTCGTCGAAGATAAGGCTGATCCTGACCCGCCACGAGCAGGGCGCCGGGTTCATGGCCGCGACCTACGGGCGGCACACGGGAAAGACCGGAGTCTGCCTGGCGACCCTGGGACCGGGGGCGACCAACCTCGTCACCGCCGCGGCCTACGCCCAATTGGGCGGGATGCCGATGATGATGATCACCGGCCAGAAGCCGATCAAGAAGTCGAAGCAGGGCCGCTTCCAGATACTCGACGTGGTCGCGATGATGGGGCCGATCACCAAATTCACCCACCAGCTGGCTTCGTCCGACAACATTCCGAGCCGGGTGCGGGAGGCCTTCCGACTGGCCGAGGAGGAAAAGCCGGGCGCGGTCCACCTCGAATTCCCGGAGGACATCGCCGAGGAGAAAACGGAGTCGCGGCCGCTCCAGCGAAGCCTCGTGCGCCGTCCCGCCGCCGACGAGAAAGCGGTTCGCGCGGCGGTCAGGATGATCGAGGCGGCAAGGTCGCCGGTGCTGGTCATCGGCGCCGGGGCCAACCGCAAGATGACCAGCCGGATGCTTCTCCAACTGGTCGAGAAGACCGGAATCCCGTTCGTCACTACCCAGCTCGGCAAGGGAGTGATCGACGAGACCCATGCCAAGTTCCTCGGCTGTGCCGCGCTCAGCTCCGGCGACTTCGTCCACCGGGCGATCGAGGCCGCCGACCTCATCGTCAACGTCGGCCACGACGTGATCGAGAAGCCGCCTTTCTTCATGAAGCAGGGCGGCACCGAGGTGATCCACGTCAGCACCAACACCGCCGAGGTCGACCCGGTCTATTTCCCGCAGGTCGAGGTGATCGGCGACATCGCCAACGCGATCTGGCAGATCAAGGAGGACATCGTCCCGTCCGGAAGCTGGGATTTCGAGCGGATGCTGAAGGCCCGGGCCGCCGAGGTCGAGCACACCGCCTCGATGTCCGAAGACTGCCGCTTCCCGGTCTTCCCGCCGTGCCTGGTCGCTCAGGTCCGCGAGGCGATGCCCGCCGACGGCGTGCTTTGCCTCGACAACGGAGTCTACAAGATCTGGTTCGCCCGCAATTATCCGGCGCGGGCGCCCAACACCGTGCTGCTCGACAATGCGCTGGCGACGATGGGCGCCGGCCTGCCCTCGGCCATGGCCTCGGCGATGGTCTATCCGGGCCGCAAGGTGATGGCGATCTGCGGCGACGGCGGCTTCATGATGAACAGCCAGGAGATGGAGACCGCCGTCCGCCTGAAGCTCGACATCATTGTCCTGATCCTTCGCGACGATGCTTACGGAATGATCCGCTGGAAGCAGGCGAACATGGGCTTCGACGATTTCGGACTGACCTACGGCAACCCCGATTTCGTCAAATATGCCGAGAGCTACGGCGCCCGCGGCCACCGGGTCGAAAGCGCCGAGCAGGTGCCCGGCCTGCTTCGCCATTGCCTCGACACGCCCGGGGTTCACCTGATCGACTGCCCGGTCGACTATTCCGAGAACGACCAAATCCTCAACAAGGAGATCAAGACGCTGAGCGCGGCCTTGTGACGAGGGACTGAGATGACGAAGCTGAAAGACACCTACCCGCTCTATCTCGCCAACGAGGCGAAGCAGCCCAATGCCGATTTAGAGGTCACCGACAAATATAGCGGCAAGGTCGCCTTCCGCTGCGCCCAGGCCGACGCCGCGACGATCGACGCCGGAATCGCCGCCGCCGTAGAGGCCGCAGGGCCGATGGCGGCCATGGCGAGCTTCGAGCGGCAGGCCGTGCTCCAGCATTGCGTCGAGCGGTTCCAGGCGCGCTTCGACGAGCTCGCCTTCGCGCTCTGCGTGGAAGCCGGCAAGCCGATCCGGGATTCGGAAGGGGAGGTGACGCGACTCATCGACACTTTCCGCATCGCGGCCGAGGAATCGGTGCGGATGACGGGCGAGGTCCAGCCGCTCGACATCAGCCCGCGTGCCCGGGGCTATCAGGGAATGTGGAAACGGGTGCCGATCGGGCCGTGCAGCTTCATCTCGCCGTTCAACTTCCCGCTCAACCTGGCGGCCCACAAGATCGCGCCGGCGATCGCGGTCGGCTGCCCGTTCGTGATGAAGCCGGCCAGCCGCACTCCGCTCGGCGCCCTGATCATCGGCGAGGTCCTGGCCGAGACCGACCTGCCCAAAGGCGCCTTCTCGATCCTTCCGGCCCATCGCGAGGGCGCGGACCTGTTCACCACCGACGAGCGGCTGAAATTGCTGAGCTTCACCGGTTCGCCTTCGGTGGGCTGGGACCTCAAGGCACGAGCGGGCAAGAAGAAGGTGGTGCTCGAGCTCGGCGGCAATGCCGCGGTGATCGTCGATCGCGACGCCGATCTCGAGGACGCGGTCGAGCGGATCGTCTTCGGCGCCTTCTACCAGTCCGGCCAGAGCTGCATCGGAGTTCAGCGCATCATCGCCCACGCCGACATTTACGATGCGCTGAAGAAAAAGCTGGTGAGCAGGACGAAGGCCCTCGTCGCCGGCGATCCCCACGACCGCGAAACCTTCATCGGCCCGATGATCGACGTCAAGGAAGCGCAACGTCTCGACAATTGGATCCGCGAGGCCGTTGAGGGCGGGGCCAGGCTGCTGTGCGGGGGCCGGCGCGAGGGCGCGATGCTCGAGGCGACCCTGCTCGAAGGAGTCGACCGGGCCGCCACCCTCTATCGCGAGGAAGCCTTCGGACCGGTCGCGATCCTGTCGAGCTTCACCGACTTCGATTCCGCGCTCGACGAGGTCAATGACAGCCGCTTCGGCCTCCAGGCAGGCCTCTTCACCCGCGACCTGTTCAAGGCGCTCGACGCCTGGGACAGGCTCGAGGTCGGCGGAATCGTCGTCAACGACGTACCCTCCTACCGGGTCGACAACATGCCCTATGGCGGAGTGAAGGACAGCGGCCTCGGCCGCGAAGGGGTCCGCTTCGCCATGGAGGACATGACGGAGATACGGAATTTCGTCATCCGTCGCGGGGCCGGGGCGGCGCTTCGGGCGATGGGGGAATGACCCGTCATCCCAGCGAAGGCTGGGATCCCAGCGAGTGAAGGGCCCCGATGCTTTTCACCCCCGGGGGCCCCAGCCTTCGCTGGGGCGACGAATTATGCGACCGGGGCGGCGCTCCGGAACGACGAGGGCCTCCGCACCAGCTTCTTGAGCCTCGCCACCCATGAGGTGCGGCCGCCGAGCTGGAGGGTGAAAGCGGGTTCCTCCGGCTCGTCCGCCTCGCCGTAAATCTCGAGCAATTCGGGCAGGCGCTGGCGCAGCACGAGCTTCTGCCGGCCCTTCAATATGTCCTCGGCCTCGGTGAGGGCTCGGACCAGGTCCTCCTCGCGATAGGGTTTCTGCAGGCAGCCTATGGCGAGGTCGCGGACCGCGAAGCCGGGGGCCCGGGCGGTGGTGAACAGGCAGGCGATGCCGGCGTCGTGGAGGCGGGCGGCGACCGCATAGCCGCTGCTGCCGTTGGCGAGCTGAAGGTCGACCAGAGCGAGATCGGGGCGGCGTTCCTCCACCGCCGCAACGGCGCTGTCGAGGTCGTTGGCGAGCGCCGTGACCTGGAAACGCGGGTTGAGCTCGACCAGGCTCTTCACAGTCTCGGCCAGCAAGGGATCGTCCTCGACGATCAGGATGTTGAGCACCGTCACTCCCCCGACAGTATCGCTGCCTGGAATCATGCCGATCGCCCGGCCTAAAGCCATGGCCGGCAACGAAATTTGCGCCGAACGATTCCTTTACCGCGCCGAAACGAGTCAGCCGGCCCCGTCGCCCGAGTCGGCGATGGTCCGGTTGCTCGCCCGGAGCTTCGATTTGAGCGCCAGAGCGAAGCCCTGCTCGAGCGCGTGGCGCACTTCGTCATGGGCGGCGAGATAGGGACGGAGCACCTTGGCCGGAGCGCACCAGAAACGCGCCGGCCCGGTGAGGACGACAGTGGCGCTCGCCTGCTCGCCCGAGAGAACGGTGACCTCTCCGATCAGGTCGCCGGCGCGGCAGGAGCCGACCCGGCGGCCGTGGCTCATCACCCGCGCTTCGCCGGCTGCGAGATAGTAGAGATGGCCGACCGGCTCCTCCTCGCGGGTGAGCACGTCGCCATGCTCCCCCGACAGCCAGAAGCCCTGGTCGAGCAGGTGCCGGGCCCGGGCCGCGCCCAAGCTTGGCAGCAAGGCGGCGACCATCGCCTCCTCGTCCGGAGTGAAGCGGGCCCTCCGGTCGCGGTGAAGCCGGCGCGCGAGCAGAAGCAGGTTGACGGCGAGCAACAGGCCCCACCAGAAGGTCGGGAGCGGCGCCCTCGCGACGAGCAGGGAATGCGCGAAACCGGCCGCCGCCGCGACCGCCACCGCCGCCCGGATCCGGCTGGCGCCGCTCCACAGCATGGCCAGGACGAGCAGAAGGAAGGGCAGCTCGGCGATGAGCCGGTCCACGCTCAGCTGGGTCGTCAGGGCGCTGCCGTACATGTCCCGATAATGTCGCAAAGCCTAAGCGGGGGGAAGCGGCTCGGCGATGCGAAAATTCGCAAGCGCGGAACAGTTGCCGGGGCGGCTCACGCGACTATAGCCGGCGGCGACGACAGCTGATTTTTCGATTGTCTTGGGAGACTCGTTTTGAAGTCATTTCTTCTCGGCGGCGCCGCCGCTCTGGCCCTCGCGGGCTGCGCAACCACCAGCAGGACTTCCGATATGGCGGTAAATGAAGACGCCGCCGTGGCCGAGGCACCCGCCGAGCCGGCGATCACCGTTCCCGACAACATCCTGCTCGCGGACTGGACCGGTCCCTATGACGGCGTTCCGCCCTGGGACCGAGTGACTCCGGAGCTCTTCCCCGAGGCGATCCAGTTCGGGATCGACGAGCAGCGCCGCGAAGTGCTGGCGATCGCCGACAGCCCCGACGCGCCCACCTTCGCCAACACGGTCGAGGCGCTCGAGAAGGCCGGCCAGCGGCTCGACCGGGTCCTCTCCCTGTTCGGGGTGATGACCGACAACATGACCACGCCCGCCTACCAGGCGCTCGAGAAGGAATGGTCGCCCAAGCTCTCCGCGGCGAGCGACGAGATCACCCTCAACCCGAAGCTCTTCCAGCGCGTCAAGACGATCTACGAGATGCGCGAGAGTGCCGGTCTCGATACCAAGCAGCAGCGGCTGGTGACCCGGCTCTACGACAGCTTCGTCCGCCGCGGCGCCAACCTGTCGCCCGAGCAGAAGCAGCAGCTCACCGCCTACAATTCGCAGCTCGCCCAGAAATTCGCCGTCTTCGGCGAGAAGGTGCTGGCCGACGAGAGCAGCCACATCACCGCCACCGACGCCGAGCTGAAGGGCGTCCCGGCCGACGTCAAGGCCGCCGCGGCCTCGGCCGCGCAGGAGCGCAAGCTGCCCGCCGGCACCTATGCCATCGTCAACACCCGCTCGGCGGTCGATCCGATCCTTACCTATGCGGACAATCGGGCGCTTCGCGAGAAGGTGTGGCGCGCGTTCGTCAACCGCGGCGACAACACGGGCGCCAACGACACCAACCAGACGATCGCCGAGATCGTCAAGCTCCGCGCCGACCGGGCGAAGCTGCTCGGTTTCTCCAGCCACGCCGAGTTCCGGATGCAGGACACGATGGCCAAGTCGCCGGCCAAGGCGCTCGACCTCATGAACCGCGTCTGGCCCGCCGCCGTCGCCCGGGTGAAGGAAGAGGTAAGCGACATGCAGGCGCTGGCCCGCAAGAGCGACCGCAACCTCACCATCGAGCCCTGGGACTATCGCTATTATCAGGAGAAGGTGCGCAAGCAGCGCTACAACCTCACCCAGGAAGAGGTGAAACCCTATTTCGAACTGAACAACATCATCGAGGCGTCATATTGGGCGGCCGGCGAGCTGTACGGGCTCGACTTCAAGGAGGTCACCGGAACGGTCCCGGCCTGGAACCCCGACATAAGGGTCTACAGCGTCACCGAGCGGGGGACGGGCAAGCAGATCGGAGTCTTCTACCGCGACGATTATGCCCGCACCGGCAAGCGCTCCGGGGCCTGGGCGACGACCTATCGAAGCCGCGCCGGGCTGCTCGGCGACGACGTCGTGCTCGGCTCCAACAACAACAATTTCGTCAAGCCCGCCGCCGGCCAGCCGGTGCTGATCAGCCTCGACGATGCCGAGACCCTGTTCCACGAATTCGGCCACGCCATCCATTATTTCCTCTCGAACGTCCATTATCCGAGCTTCGGCGGGACTCCGCGCGACTTCGTCGAATATCCGAGCCAGGTGAACGAGAATTGGCTCCTGACCCAGCCGGTGCTCAGCCGCTTCGCCCGGCATTATCAGACCAAGCAGCCGATGCCGGCGTCGCTGATCGCGAAGATCGAGAAGGCCTCGACCTTCAACCAGGGCTTCGCGACGGCGGAATATCTCTCGTCGGCGATCGTCGACATGATGCTCCACATGGATCCGAACGGGGTCGTCGATCCCGACAGGTTCGAGCGTGAGGCCTTGACGAAGATCGGGATGCCGAGGGAGCTGGTGATGCGGCACCGGCTTCCGCAGTTCAACCACCTCTTCTCGTCCGACGCTTACTCGGCCGGCTATTATTCCTACCTCTGGTCGGAGACGATGGACGCCGACACCTGGGCGGCGTTCGAGGAAGCCGGCAATCCGTTCGACAAGGCGACGGCGGACCGGTTCCGCCAGACCCTGCTCTCGACCGGCAACGAAACCGACCGCGCCGAAGCCTATCGCGCTTTCCGCGGCCGCGACCCGGACGTGAAGGCGCTGATGAAGAAGAGGGGCTTCCCGACCGGGTGAGTTTTTGCCTCCCCATCGTCAGATGGGGAGGGGGACCAGGCGTAGCCTGGTGGAGGGGTGAGTGGCGCAGGCCGTGTCAGGTCACCCCTCCACCACCTTCGGTGGTCCCCCTCCCCATGCTTTGCATGGGGAGGCAAGATCAGGGCAGTTTCACCGTGTCGATGAACAGGTCGAGCTGCGCCTCGCATTGATTGCGGATCAAAGTCTGCGCCATGTCCTCGAGCCCGGCGGGCTTGGCCGGCACGGTTCGGAAACGAAGTGCCGTCGGCACGGCGCCACCGCTCCACGACAGCCGATATTCCGAGCCGTCGGCGACCGGCAGGTCCGACGGCCAGGCCAGGGTGCTCGAGCCCGGCTGCCAGCTGAGCTGCCTGGCCCGGCCGCCCGGACCGCCGATGTTGAGGGTGAGCGGCCCCGCCGCGTCGGCCCGCCACAAAGTCACCTTCGACGGGTCGGCGACGCAGAAATTGGAGCTCCTCGCCACGTCGACATGCCAGATGCTCGGCGGGCGAAGCTCGCCCGTCTCGATTCCGCGGACCGCCCCGATCCGGGCCCGGCGCTGCACGCTCGGAGCGGCGGAGGCGACGCGCCCGGCGGTTGGAGCGCCCGCGGTGAAACTGCCCGGGCCGCGCAGGATCCGGGTGCCGCGGCCGTCGAGCACGACCAGCTGGTCGCTCGGCCTGAGGCTGATCCGGGCGCTTTCGGGAAGCCGCTTGCCGGGCGGGAAGCTCTTGGCCGAGGGCCCGCTCGAGCGGACGACGAGGATGTCGGCCGCGGCGGCGCCGGCGGTGACCAGGAGGCCGGCCGCGAGCAGCGGGCGGATGACGGCTTTACTTGGACCCCAAGACAAAATGACCTCCCGGACCTGCCTGGCGGAGACGGTACACGAAATCGGTAAGGGCCGCATCCTCCCGCTCGGCCGCGATCGCTTCGAGCGCGTCGAGCGCCTCGGGGTCGCCGGATTCGAAGGCCTGCCAAAGCGCGTTCAGCCGAGCCCGCTCCGGCGCCGGCATGTGCGGCACCGGCTCCCAGACCTCGACCGGAGTCGCCCGGCCGCTCAGCACGATCCGGCCGAGCGGTCGGAAGATGTCGAGGCTCGTCTGCCCCTTCGCCTCGGCGCTGACGAGGATGGTCGAGTGAAGCAATTTGTTGGCCGATTCCAGCCGCGAGGCGGTGTTCATGGCGTCGCCGAGCGCGGTATATTGGATCCGGCCCTCGCCGCCGAAATTGCCGACCACCGCTTCGCCATGATGGAGCCCGACGCGCGTGCAGCCGATGGCGGGGATGTCCTCGCCGGCGCTTCGGCGGAAGGTTTCACCCGCCTCGTACAAGGCGACGGCGGCCAGGGCGGCCCGGTCGGCATCGTCCTCGCGGGCGATCGGCGCGCCCCAGAAGGCGACGATGGCATCGCCGACGAACTTGTCGATCGTTCCGCCGTGGCTCAGCACGACGTCGCTCAGCATTTCGAGATAGCGGTTGAGCAGGCCCGACAATTGCTCCGGGCTGATCGCGTGGCTGAGCTTGGTGAAGCCTTCGAGATCGGAGAAGAGGGCGTAGATCGGCCTCTTCTCGCCGGTGAGGGTCAGCCGATCGGGATCCTTCAATATCTCCGCGGCGACGTCCGCCGGGAGATATTTGCCGAGCGTGGCCTGGGCGAAGCGGCGCTGCTCGGAGCCGACGGCGCGCGCGGCGGTCTCGACGGCGGTGAAGGCGAGGACCCAGCCCAGGGCCGCCCCGAAGGCGGGCACGCCATAGGTGTCGAGACCCCAGGCCTGCAGCAGGAACGGGGAGGCGGCGATGACCGCGAACTGGACCGCCAGCACCGCGGCAAGGCGCCACCCGCGCCAGTCGAGCAGGCTGCTGACCCCGCCCGCTACCACCATGGCCAGGGCATTCAGCCACAGGACGTAAGGCGGCAGGGTTGGACGCATCCGGCCGTCGAGCTGCTGGGCCAGCATATGGGCGTGGACCTCGATCCCCTTCATCCAGCGCCCCGTCCCCCGGGTCATCGGAGTCTCGTAATCGTCCTGATCCTTGATGTTGCCGCCGATCAGCACGTAGCGGCCGGCGATCTGGTCCCTCAGGGCGTCGCCGAGCAGCGGCAGGGCGTCGATCGCGAAGCTCGCGAAGACGGGACGCTCCGGGTCGGCCGGCACCTGGAAATCGATGCTCCCGGAATAACCGGCGAATTCCGGGTGGGCCGCGGTCATGGCATTGGCGAGCTCGGGTGGGAGGTTGCCTTTTTGCTCGGGCCAGCGCCGGATGACTCCATCCTGGACGTCGGGCTCCATCTTGATGCTGGCGGGGCCGACCCGGCCGGTCCGCGCCCGGCCGATGAAGCCGCGCAGGAACTGGTGCTGCTCATAGCCGATCTGGTCCTCATTCTCGGCCGGGTCGGCATAACCGAGCGAAGTGGGGACCTTCATGCTCCTCAGCGTGGCGAGAAGCTGCGGATCCTCGGCCTGCGGCTGGTCGAGCAGAATGTCGATCCCGATCGCCTTGGGGCCCATCCTGTCCAGCGCGGCGAGCGCCTCGGCGAGGACCTTTCGGTCGAGCGGCGAGCGCTTCTGCAGCGCCTGCAGGGTCTGGTCGTCATAGGTGATGAGGACGATCCGGTCGTCCTGGGCGACGCGCGGCGCGGCGCGGGCGAAGCGAATGTCGTAAAGCGCGCGCTCGGCGTCGCTGGCCAGCGGCAGGTGCCAGGAATAGCGGGCCACGATCAGGGCGAGGAGGAGGAAGACGGCCGTGCCGGCGAGCCGGGCCCAGCCGATCTGCCTCAGCGCCCGTCTCAGCCGCCTCCGTGCACCTTCCTCAGCCATGCTCCCCCCAAAGCTGCGCCCGGCTCCGGGATAGAGCGAAACAGGCGGTGGGGATAGGGCGGGGCGGCAGTCTCTACAGGACGGGAGGGCGGAAACAGCGACTTGTATTCGATCGGGCCTTCGCTTCCATCCTCAGCCCCGGAAGGTTCGGAACCTTCATAAGGTTCGGCTTCCCCGGGAGTGGAAATCCCGTCCCCGGCGAAGCCGAAGAAGCGGTCGCGGCGGGCGGCATGGGCGGCCTTATCCTCCTCGAGCTCCTCCTGGAGGTCGGCATCGAGGAGCGCCTGCTCGCGCGGGCTCAGGGTACGCTTATAGCCATCGTCGCCATATTTCCCATGCTCCTCTCCGTCGAAGCCCTCGGGCGGCGGGAAACAGGTCCACCAGATGCCGTCATCGTCCTCCTCGAGATCGTCCTCCCAATGCTCGTCGCCGGTGAATTCGGACCGGGCCTCACGGCGTAATTCGGACGGCGGCAGGCCCCGCTCGAGGGCCTCCATATGAAGGTCCCAATCGTTGCAGACGGCCCTGGCCTCCCGGCTCGGCTCGAAGAGATGCTGGCACTTGCCGAGCAGGTAGGTGAGCAGGCGGTTGTCGTAGACCCGTTCCTCGCCCACCCTCTCGCCGCGATAATAACGGCCCTTGAGCGTGCCTTCGACAGCGCGCTCGTAGGCGACCGAGCGCAGCCGCCGGGCGCCGAACATCTGGGCCGCCTCGCAAGCCCGGTCGAACGAGACCGCATCCGAGCGGCGGCGGACCCGGTTGATCGACTGCTCGCTGACCCCGATGCGGGCCGCCGCCTCGCGGGCGATTCCGCAGTCGGCCAGCGCTTCGACATAGGCGCGCTGCTTTTCGGGGGTGAGGCCGTCGCAGCGGTAGCGAAGCGGTACCGGCTCGAAGGCCAGGCGGTCCACGCCGGGCCGGAGGTTGAAGGGCGAGGCGGCATCATCGGACGCCGGCTCGGGCGAATGCGCTGGGCGCGACTGGGTCTGGTCCATCCCGATTATAGAACATAAAACGAACAAATAGGAGAGTCTTTTTTTCAGTGAACGGATTTTATATCTGGAATCAGAGACTTGGCGGGTGCTGCGCGGCCTGCTTTCGATTGTAGAAGAATTTTCCGTGTCAGACACCGATTTTCGAGGGACGCGACGCGGAGCGTCGCCGGGTGAGGGCCTGTCGTCGGCCAAACGCCCTCACCCTGGTGCTTCGCGACCCGTCCCTCTCCCCTGCAGTGAGAGGGGCATCAGGCCCCCGCGCGCTCCGCTTGCTCCCAGGCGCGGTCGGCGAGGGGTTCGAGGCTCGCCGCCATCTGAGCGGCGTGGCCGGAGGAGGCGGTGCCCCGGACCAGCCGGCCCTTGATTCCGTGGACGATGGCGGCGAGCCGGAACATGTTGAACGCCATGTAGAAGTCGATGTCGGCGATAGCGTCGCGCCCGGTCCGTCGGCAGTAAGCGGCGACATAATCGGCTTCCGACGGGATGTTGAGCGCCGCCAGGTCGAGGCCCGCGAGGCCGGTGGAGACCCCGGCGGGCATCCGCCAGACCATCAGATGGTAGGTGAAGTCGGCGAGCGGATGGCCGAGCGTCGAAAGCTCCCAGTCGAGCACCGCCAGGACCCTGGGCTCGGTCGGATGGAAGATCATGTTGTCGCAGCGGAAATCGCCGTGGATGATCCGCGCGTCCTGATCGTCGCGCGGGATGTTCCCGGGCAGCCACTCGACCAGCCGGTCCATAGCGTCGACCCGGCCGGCCTCGACGTCGCCCAGGTATTGCTTCGACCAGCGGCCGATCTGCCGCTCGAAATAATTGCCGGGCTTGCCATAGTCGCCGAGCTCCGCGGCGACGGGGTCGATCAGGTGCAACTGGGCGATCGCTTCATTCATTGCGTCGAAATAGGCCGGCCTCTCCCCGTCCGGCACTTCGGGGAAATCGGCTTCCCAGAAGATCCGGCCCTCGACCATCTCCATCACGTAGAAAGGCGTTCCGATCACCGCCTCGTCGAGGCACAGGCCGTAGGCGCGGGCGACCGGAAAGCCCTGCGCGCCCAGCGCGGAGATGACCCGATATTCGCGGTCGACGGCATGGGCGCCGGGAAGGAGCTTGCCGGGCGGCTTTCGGCGCAGGACGTAGGCGCGGCGTGGGGTGATCAACTTGTAGGTCGGGTTGGACTGGCCGCCCCTGAACTGCTCGACCCGCAGCGGCCCCTCATAATCCTCGACCTCGCGCTCCAGCCACGCTTCGAGCCTCGCCGCGTCGAACCGGTGGGCGTCCCGGATCGCGATGGTGCCGCTATTCTGGGCGCTGCGCTCCATGGGTTCTTGAACTCCTTCGCGGCGGGCGATTTGATCTTCGTGCCCCGATCCTGCACTAAGCCCGTGGCCGGTATGAGCTCCGGCCTTGAGGCACCATGTAGCAATGGCCGCGATCGGCTCAAAGGAGCAACTCTTTGCGCAGGTGAGCACGTCCTGCATGGGGCTGATCTCCAGGATCGCCCTGTCCTACGAAGCCGATCCGCCGCTGCGCCACGAGCTCGTCCAGGACATATTGCTCGCCATCTGGGTCGCGCTCGCCAATTTTCGCGGCGAGGCGTCGGTTAAGACCTTTGCCGCCTCGATCGCTCAGAAGCGCTGCATCTCCCACGTCTCCAAGCGGGCGCGGGAACCGCGCCAGGTCGAGCTGTCGACAGACCTCGCGTCGGCGGCGGCGCTGCCCGACGAGCTGGCGCTGCGCAACGATCAGAAACGGCAGCTCGTCGAATCGATTCAGCAACTGCCCATCCCCCAGCGCGAGGCGATCGTGCTGTGCCTGGAAGGATTCAGTTACGGTGAGATGGCTACGATCCTCGGAATTTCGCCCAACGCCGTGATGACTCGCTGCCAGCGGGCGAAGACTACTCTCAAGACGATCATGGGGAGGCGGTCATGAGAGAACCGGGCTTCGAAGACCTGGCCGACCTGTGGCAGGATTGGGAAGAGGGCGATCGCGAGGCGTTCGAAGCCCTGGCGCGCCGCGCGCGCAGGCGCGGCCGGCTGCTGGGCTACGCCGACCTGGGGCTCCTCGTCCTGCTCGTCGGCGGGACGATCCTCGGCATCTTCATGACGCCCAACGCGACCACCATCGCCACCGCGATCCTGCTGCTGGTGGCGACCTTGTGGCTCAGCTGGACCCGGCGCCGCCTTCACCAGATGGCGGCGACGCTCAACACCAGCGGTCCCGCCGCCTTCCTCGAAAGCAGCGTGACCATCGCCAAGGCCAATTTGCGGCGGGCCAATCTCAGCCTCATCCTGATGCCGCCGCTTGTGGCGATGGCCATCGCGTTCAAGGGAAGCCAGCATAGCGAAGGCCTCGAAAATCTGCCGCAGGGCATCCTGGAATGGGCGAGCTCGGTGCGCGCGATGATCGCTCTCGCCGTCGTCCTCCTGTTTTTCCTGAGCGTGGTCCGGTCCAGGCGCCGGTTGCGGACCGAGCTGAGCCGGCTCGAAAGCCTTCGCCAGGATTATGAGGAGGAAAGGCGGCGGGACATTGGGATTGAATAAGCTTATCCCCCGCTAATACCCTCTTATTCCACTGAAAAGTCCCCAGGAAACTTGCCCGGCGGCGAAAGGAATGCGCCCCGGCCGCGACTGAATCTCACGGAGGGGCGGTCATCAGGCTGCATCGGAAAAATGGGGCGACGCGCGGCGCCCTCCCTCCGTCACGCCAACCCAACCGAAGGGGAACGACAATGAAGAAGATCGACATCGCCACTCTGCCCGAGCTCGCAACGAGCGTCGGCATTCACGGCTCGTGCAAGCAGAAGGAGGTCGGAGGGGCGGGCTGCGGCGCCATCATCGTGCTCATTTACACCTAGGCCGGGCCGGAGGGGCGTTCCCGCGCCCCTCCCGCTGCGAACCCGACACGGAGGATTTTGGATATGATCGCTGGAAAGGAGCTCGCCGCCTGGCTGCGCGACCGCGAGGCGCAACGCAATTCGGCCGAGTCGGCGGCGACGGTGGCTCAGCGGCTTCGTTGCCTGCCTTGCCTGGAACGTCTGGGCGACGGGCTCGAAACGGCCCGGCACGGCGGAGCGGACTCGGTCCTGGCCCTCGCCGCGGATTTCGTCGCGACCCCGGGCGCGATCGGAGAGGTGCTCGGCGCGTTGGTCGCCGCGGCCAGGGACGATCTCTATTTCAGGCCGCATTTCGACGTCATGTCCAGCGAGGTGCAGAGCGGGCTGCTGCTGTTCGACCGCCCGGCGCTGAGGCTCACGCTCGCCGTCATGAGCGCCGACGCGATCGCCGCGAAGCGGGCCGAGCGAAAGGGCGGCGCCTCGCTCAACTTCAGCGGCCGCCGGGCGGCCTTTCACTTCATCGCAAGCGGCGGCGCGACCTTGTCCCTGTGGGAAGCGCCGAGGATCGGGGCCGGCTTCACGGCCGATTCCAGCGGCCGATGCCGGTTCGTCGAGCGGCTGCGGATCGAAGACGGGCAGAGGCTCGACGTCGACGGCCGCCGCTTCACGTTCATCGTCGAAGAGGCGGAGCGCGACATCGTCTTCGTCGGCGCCGAGACCTCGCTCGATACGGGGCCGCTGTCCGTCGAATATGATTGGGGGACCCGGCGCTTCATCGGTGCGAGCAGCACCGACGACGCCAGCTCGCGCACCCAGATGATGCTGACCTTGCTCCGGATCATGGACCGGCGCGACGCCGTGCCGCTGTTCCGGGAATTGCTCGGGAGCGAGCATTTCTATGCCCGCTGGCAGACGATGCGCGAATTCCTGGCGCTGGATGCCCGGTCGGCCCTTCCGCACCTGCGCGAGATGGCCGCGGCCGATCCCCATTGCGAGGTGCGTCGAGTCGCCGCGCAGACCCTGACCCGATTATTTACGGAGGAGCTGGTGCCATGCCCGTCATGATGGACCCCCAAACCGACGAACGGATCGAGCTCGGCGACCTGGTGGAGGCGCTGGAAACAGGCCCATCCGATCTCAACGACGACGAATGCCTTGCCAGCTTCGCCCCGTCGCTTCGCAAGCTCGCCAACAACCGCTCCTTCCTCGGCGACCTCGTCATCCGGGAGCTGAAGCAGCGCTGCGCCGGCCAGGCGGCGCACAATCATTACAACGCGCAGGTCATCCTCCTCCATGGCGGCAACCGGAAGTTCCTGCTGCGCGCCAATTTCTGGCCCTCCGCCTCCGACAGCGTCGTCGTCAACAGCGGCGCGGACGCCTTTTTCTACGGCCAGCCCCACGACCACAATTTCAGCTTCCTGACCGTCGGCTATGCCGGGCCGGGCTATTGGAGCGACTATTACGAACATGATTATGAGCGCGCCGCCGGCTATATCGGGGAGAAAGCGGAGCTTCGCTTCGTCGAGCGTTCCCGCCTCGCGGAGGGGACGATGCTGCTCTACCGGCGCCACCGCGATGTCCACAGCCAGCTTCCGGCGGATTCGCTTTCGGTGTCGATCAACATCATGGCCATGTCGCCGGCAACCGAGTTCCTCGATCAATATGGTTTCGATCTCCAGAGCGCGCGCATCCGGTCCCTCGTCAACCGCTCGACGCTCGAGCCGCTGATCGCGCTCGCCGGCCATCTGGGGGGCGAGAACGGGTGGGACTTGATCGAGCATGTCGCCGAGCGGCATCCGAGCGAGCGGATCCGCTTCGCCGCCTGGAAGGCCAAGGCGAATGCCTTCGGCAGACCGGACGAACGCGCCGCCGTCTATGACGAGGCGGCCGCCTCGGGCCCGTCGAACGGCTTCCTTCGCGGGATGGCGGCGCGCGAGGCGGCGCGCATCCGCAACGCCCGTTCCTTCTACAGGAACGCCGTACTGCCCGGCCCCGAGCCTTCCTTCAGCCTCAGCCGGTAGGCGTGGAGCAGCGGCTCGGTATAGCCCGAAGGCTGCGCCGCGCCCTGGAAGATCAGGGCTCGGGCCGCCTGGAAGGCGGTGCTGGCCGCTTTGTCCCTGGCCATCGGCCGGTAGGCGGGATCGCCCTCATTCTGCCGGTCGACCACCGCCGCCATCCGCTCGAGCGCCGCTTCCACAGCATCGCGGCCGACGATGCCGTGCATCAGCCAGTTGGCGACATGCTGGCTCGAGATCCGGCAGGTGGCGCGGTCCTCCATCAGGCCGACGTCGTGGACGTCGGGCACTTTCGAGCAGCCCACGCCCTGGTCGATCCAGCGCACCACATAGCCCAAAATGCCCTGGATATTGTTGTCCAGCTCCTCGCTTATCGCCTCGGCGGACCAGCCCCGCTCGACCTCGACCGGGACCGCCAGAAGGCCGTGCAGAGCGGCCGGGGGGCGCGCCGCCAGCTCGCGCTGGCGCGCCGCCACGTCGACCCGGTGATAGTGGATGGAGTGGAGGGTGGCGGCGGTGGGGGAGGGGACCCAGGCGGTGCTCGCCCCGGCCTCGGGGTGGGCGATCTTCTGGGCGAGCATGTCGGCCATCAGATCCGGCATCGCCCACATGCCCTTGCCGATCTGGGCCCGGCCCGCGAAGCCGCAGGCAAGGCCGACGTCGACATTATTGTCCTCGTAGCTGCGAAGCCACCGGGAGCTCTTCATCTCGGCCTTGCGGATCACCGGACCCAGCCGCATCGCGGTATGGATCTCGTCGCCGGTTCGGTCGAGGAAGCCGGTGTTGATGAACACCACCCGGTCCTTCACCTCGCGGATCACGGCGGCGAGGTTGACGCTGGTCCGGCGCTCCTCGTCCATGACTCCGATCTTGAGGCTGTGGCGGGGAAGGCCGAGCAGGTCCTCGGTGCGATCGAACAGGCGCCCGGCGAAGGCGGCCTCCTCGGGGCCGTGCATCTTGGGCTTGACGATATAGACCGAGCCGGCCGGGCTGTTGGCGCGCGCGCCCCGGATGTCGTGAAGCGCGGCCAGCGTGGTGATGACGGCATCCGCAAGCCCCTCCTGGACGTCCTCGCCGTCGATCCGCATCATCGGGTTCGCCATCAGATGGCCGACGTTGCGGACGAACATCAGGGCCCGGCCCTTCAGGGTGAGCGTTCCTCCGCCCGGCGCGTCATAGGTCAGGTCGGGCGCGAGCCGCCGTTCGACGCTCCGGCCCCCCTTGTCGAAGCCGGCGCTCAGAGTCCCTTTCATCAGCCCGAGCCAGTTGCGGTAGACCGCCACTTTCTCCTCGGCGTCGACGGCGGCGACCGAATCCTCACAGTCCATGATCGCGGTGACGGCGCTCTCGAGCAGGAGATCGGCGACTCCGGCTTTGTCGGTCCGGCCGACGGGGTGGTCGGGGTCGACGAGGATCTCGACGTGGAGATCGTGGTGGCGAAGCAGCGGCGAGGCGCCCTTCCAGCCGGCAAGAAGCGACGGGTCGCGCAGGCCGCCGCGATCGGTGACGAGGCGGCCGTCCTCGATGCCGTAGCGCGTGACCTCGGCGTGGCTGCCGCCGGTCAGCGGCGCGATCTCGTCGAGGAAGGCGCGGCCCCAGGTGACGACCCGGGCGCCGCGCTCGGAATCGTAGCCGCCGCCTTGCGGCCGGTCGCCGAGCACGTCGGTGCCGTAGAGGGCGTCGTAAAGGCTTCCCCAGCGCGCATTGGCCGCGTTCAGCGCGTAGCGGGCGTTGCTCACCGGAACGACCAGCTGCGGCCCGGCGATGAGGGTGATCTCCGGATCGACATTCTCGGTGCCGATCGCGAAGGGCGCGGGCGGGTCGACCAGATAGCCGATGTCGCGAAGGAACTCCTCTTCCTCGGCCGGGTCGGCCGGCCGGCCGCCGAGGGCCGCGTTGCGCTCGTCGATCCGGGCCTGGAGATCCTCCCGGCGGCGAAGCAACCGCTTGTTCCCGGGGGTCAGCTCGCGAAGCAGCGCGGAGAAGCCGAACCAGAAGGCGGCGGGCTCGATGCCGGTGCCCGGAAGCGCTTCATCCTCCACGAAGGCCCGCAGCCGCCGGTCCACCTCGATCCCTGAGATCAGCTCGTATCCGGCCAAGACGCGCTTCCTTTTCCTCGCAGCGGGGTCCGCCTAGCGCCTGCATGGGCGTTTATCCATGCGCTTCCTGATCCTGCTCGCCGATCTCGACATCACGGCGCCGGGAACGGTCCGGCTGGTCGTGACGGGCGGTCGAATCGTCCGTGAACCCTGATCGGAAACCGGTTTTCGCTTACAGCCTGTGGCAGCAAAACCCCGGAACGGCCGGAAAAGTCGGGAAGAGCGAGGAAATCTACGAAAATAGTCGATTCTGACGCCCTCGCGCTTCGAATCAGGCTTGCAAGCCAAAGGTGCATCTCCGAAAACGGCGCCAGCCAGCGAGTGTGCGGCTGCCGAAGAGGGAACGTGCAGGATTAACCTGTTTAAGGCAGTGCCATCGCGGACGAAGATTAAGTCAAAAATCCATACAGGGAGGAAGTTCATGACCAGATCGACCAGGATCCAGCTCTTGGCGGCGACCGCCATGTCGGCGGCCGTCTTCTACGCGGCGCCGGCTTCCGCCGACCCGACCGCGCCTTGTAATGATGGCGTCGGCTCGCTGACGACGGAGTGCGGCACCAATTCCACGACCGGCGCTTCCGATTTCAGCACCGCCGTCGGCCAGCTTGCGACGGCCACCGGTGACGAAAGCACTGCCGTCGGCACCGATTCTCTCGCTTCGGGCGACCGCTCGACCGCCCTCGGCGTCGTTTCGACCGCGCTCGGCGACGATTCGACCGCGCTCGGCAACCGCTCCTCGGCCGCCGACGTGAACGCCACCGCCGTCGGCGCCGGCTCCATCGCCACCGGCCGCTCCTCGACCGCTCTCGGCAGCGGCGGCGTCGCCAGCCGTCCGGTCGTCGCGGCCGCCGGCTTCAGCACCGCCATCGGCACCGGCACCCAGATCGCCGCGGGCGCAACCGGCGCGACCGGCATCGGCGACAACAACACCATCACCACCAACGGCTCGTTCGGAGTCGCGCTCGGCGCCTTCAACAACGTGCGCGCGGCAAGCGGCATCGCCATCGGCAACGGTTCGCTCGTTGAAACCGGTGCGGTCAACGGCATTGCCATGGGTAACGGGGCGCAAGCCAATGGCGAGAATTCGGTAGCGATCGGCACTCTGGCCTTCGCCGACGCCGACGAGGCCGTCGCGCTGGGCACGGATGCCGAGGCGACCGAGGCGTTCAGCACTGCGATCGGCAGCCTCTCCCTCGCCACCGGGATCGAATCAACCGCCGTCGGCGGCGATTCCGCGGCCACCGGCGCCCAGTCGACCGCGGTCGGCGTGGTCTCGACCGCGTCCGGCGCGCTCTCCAGCGCCTTCGGCAACCGCTCCAGCGCCGCCGGCCCGGCGAGCACGGCGGTCGGCGCGCTTTCCCGCGGTCTCGGCGCCGAGTCCGTCGCCATCGGCGCGGACTCGCTCGCCCAGGATGCGAACACCACCGCCGTCGGCACCGTCTCGACCGCCCTCGGCGCTCGCTCGACCGCCATCGGCAATCGCGCTTCGGCGGCGGATGAAGAGGCCACCGCCCTCGGCGCTCTCTCGGAGGCCACCGGCTTCCACTCGACCGCCGTCGGTGCCCAGGCCATCGCTTCCAACGTCGGCGCGCAGGCGTTCGGCTGGGATTCGACCGCGTCCGGCACCAACTCCCTCGCCGTCGGCCGGATCTCCGTGGCGAGCGCCGCCAACTCGACGGCGCTGGGCAACGGCGCCACCGCGGCCTTCGCCAACTCGACGGCGGTCGGCGCCGGAGCGACGACGACGGCGGCCAACCAGGTCAGCATCGGCGGCGCCGGCACCACGGTGCGCTTCGGCGGCTACACCACGGCGGGCGTGCTGGTGAACGACGCCAACGGCGTGATCAGCAGCAACACGACGCTGATCCCGGCGGTCGCCGCGAACACCGCGGCGATCACGGCACTGCAGGGCAACGTCACCACCCTTCAGAACAACGTCACGACCCTGTTCGATCTCTCCGAGGTCAACCGCCGCGGAATCCGCAAGGCCAATGAAGGCGTCGCCATGGCGCTGGCCATGGATACGCCCGAGCTTCCGGCCGGCACCAAGTTCGGAGTCGCCGGCGGCCTCGGCTACTTCCAGCATCGGATCGCGGGCACGGCGTCCTTCGCGGCGCGCATCGGGCAGAACGCCGCCTTCTCGGGCGGCGTCGGCTTCGGCCTCGACAGCGGCGAGATCGGCGCTCGCGCCGGCTTCTCGGCTGCGTGGTAAGCAGGTCGCACCAAAGCCAATCGAGCGGGCCGGGGCTTCATGCCCCGGCCCGTTTGCTGTTGGCGGCACTCCTCGCCGCGGCCGCGGCCGGCCCCGCTTTGGCGCAGGCGCCTCGACCGGCGGCGTCGGTCAACGCCATTCCCGACCAGGCCGGCCTGGCGCGGCTGGTCTGGAGCATGATGGCGGCGGTCGATCATGCCAACAAGACCGGCAATTACAGCGTGCTCCGAGGCTTGGGATCTCCCGATTTCCAGGCCAGCAACGGCGCGCCGGCGCTTTCCAGGGTCTTCGCGAGCCTCCGGGAGCAGGGGATTAACCTCAACGACACCCTGTCGATCGAGCCCGTCTACGAATTCCCGCCGGCGCTGGAAGGCGGAATGCTTCGGCTGCGCGGCGCCTTCAGGATGCGTCCCCGGGCGGTTCAGTTCGACCTGCTCTTTCAGTGGAACCAGGGCTGGATGCTTCAGGGCATCGCCGTTCGGGCGGTTCCCTTCTCGAACCTTCCGCCGGCCCGCTAGGGCCGCATGCGCTAAATCCGCATCACCCGTCATGCCGGGCTTGACCCGGTATCCACCTTCTTCTTGCAGCGACGGCCAGTAGAAGATGGATCCCGGATCAAGTCCGGGATGACGATTCAGGTTT
>Ga0190275_10000291_pt1 | contig 48982 bp, 79 predicted proteins | sample Popmic550T_FD_133745 | JGI IMG/M metagenome (GOLD analysis project Ga0190275, IMG submission 133745) | Populus adjacent soil microbial communities from riparian zone of Yellowstone River, Montana, USA - 550 T | ecosystem: Environmental > Terrestrial > Soil > Riparian zone > Trees stand | place... | reverse complement strand
TGTGGGCCGCAACAGGGGGGGGAAGCCCCTCCCCCCCGGGGGGTGCCGCCCCGGTGCTAGCGTGCCCCCACAGCCCGCACAGCGGCCCGTAGCGGCCCGCAAGCCGCCGCCGCCCCCAAAAGCGCCACCGGCAAAACGTCCGGGCGTGGCGGTCCCTTGTAGGGGCTACAGCAGCATCCGGCCGTAGTGTGGTACGGTTAGGGGGCACCCGGGCCACCTGAGCCCCGGGGCACCGCAGCACAGGGGGCCACCGTGGCCAAAGAAATCACCACCGCACCCGCGCCCGCAGCAGCACCGGAAATTCCGGCTGCGCCCGCGCCCGCCCAGCCGGAAATTCCGGCAGCACCCGCGCCCGTGGTGGCGCAGGTTTCCGGTCCTGCCGCCCGGGCGCACTACGTGTGGGCCAGCAACAAAGGGAATCTGCAGCACGCGCAGGGGCAGCCGGTGGACCCCGCCCACACCCGCAAGGTCCTGCGGTACGCGGCGCAGGTGGGCGCCTTTTCCGCCGGCACCGCGTGGGGTCCTTCCGTAAAGCACCCCGCGTGGCCCGCAGCCGCACCCGCCGTGGCTCTTTTCCAGGCCGCGGTGGCCATGCACACCCCGGCACCCGCACCGGAATCTGCCGCGCCCACCGCGCCCACCACGGATTCCCCGGCCACCGCGCCCACCGCGTAGGGTAGGCGTCTTCCCCCAGCCCCCGGCACCCGCAAGGGTGCCGGGGGCACATTCATTTCACCCGGAGGCTCACCATCATGCTCCAGCGCACCCCGCACCTGTCCGGTACGGAAATCTGCTACTGTCCGCATCAGTGGGACCACTCCCCGGAAGACGTCTACTGGAAGGATTCCCAGTGTCCTGTCTGCTGGGTCTTCTGGACCGGAAATCCGGTGGCGCGGGAAAGGCAGGGAAACCTCTGCTCTTCCTGCTACCGGGACACGGAACCGGTCCGCCGGGGCCGGTCTTCCTGCCGGTGCGCAGGGTGCGCCCGGTAGGCTCCAGCTCCTTTCCCCCGGGCCGCATGGCCCGGGGGATTCCCCATTTCAGCCCCGAAAGGAAATCGCCATGATCATCAACATCGCCCTCCTCGTCGCTTCCATGCTGGCCACCGGGCCGGTTCCCGCTCCCGCCGAAGATGACAGCCGCCACGAACTCACGTGGGCCGTGGCCCGGATCCTCGGTGAGGCCTCGGGTCTGGAAGACGGTGACCGGATCTATGAGTGGTCCGGTCCCAAGGATGACCCGGCCCGCACCCTGTACGTGGGGCTCGTCTTCCCGGACAGCGAATGCTCCGTGGGACAGTCCTACAACGGCTCCTGGACTCCCGTCCAGGTGACCTGCCCCTGATCCTCTGCCCCGGCCCCCTAGGGGCCGGGGCTTTCTTCATGCCCGCCATCTTGCGACCCGGAAAGGAGGCTCACATGCGCGCTAGCAGTTTCTACACGACGCGCACACACGGGGGCACGACCCGACCGGACCGGACCGGACCGGACCGGACCGCCGCCGACACCGACGCCGACCGGACCGGAGTTGCGCCCGGTGCCGCTGCCGCTGTCCACCAAAGCTCCAAACCTGCCAGACACCTGATTGGATTCTGTGGTCTGTGGTTGACAGGAGCCGCTGTCGCCCAAACTCCTCAGGATTCAAGGATCAGATCAGATCAGGGATCAGGGATCGGATCAGATCAGATCATCCGATCGGTGAACTGGCTCAAGATCCAGAGTCAAGATCAGCAGCTCACGAGAGATCAGATCAACATCTGGACTCTGGTGATCCGCTCATCCAGTAGCGGGTACAGGAGGCTCAACTCATGGTCAGGAGTGGTGATGATCCGCTCATCAAGCAATGGCGTGCCCAACGGGAGCTTCGGGACGAGGCAAGCAGATCCCGGAAGCACGAACGCATCCAAGCCGCCCGGTGGGCGGAACTGGCGGAACTCCGCCGCATCTACGCAGAGGGCTGAAATGATCAAGATGCAGACACTCGTGCTGACCGCCGACGAGCTCGAGACGCTGAAGAGGGCGCTGGACCTGCTACACGCCACGCTGGGTCGGGAGCTCCACGACGTTCCGGACGCGCAGGAGGCCATGCGGAACGGCTACCTCAGGGAAATGGCTCAGGTGCGTCAGCTCCGGGGCACGGTGGGCCGCGCAGAGGGCTGAGGAAAACACATCGGAAGCCTCCGGGATGCTCTGGAAGGCTCCCGGATGCTCTGGAAGGCTCAGGACCCTAGCCCGGTGGCCGGGCTAGGGTCCGGAATGGAGGCTCAACAATGAAGGTCATCAAGCGGTTCACGTGGCGCGACGTCAGGCCGGGTGCCAACCCTCGGGTTCAGTTGGAGGTGGACACCAAGGAGCTGATCAACCTCCGCGGTGCTCTGGAGCGATACATCGAGTTCCGTCAGGGCGAGGAGGCTCGGGCTCTGGATGCAGGGATGAGCACCGGCACCATGCAGGTGCTCGCCGAGTTCACTCAGGAGGGTCGGGACATGCTCGCTCTGCTGGTCGGGGAGTATGACGCGCTGTGGGCGGGTGTCGAGGACTTCAAGGGCGAGGAGGAGGCGATCGAGGAGGTCTAACCTCAGCCCGGTGGCCGGGGCGAGGTCACCCCCCGAGCTATACCGGAACAAGCGTAGTGTGGTACACTGGTACTAGGCCACCCGCTCACCTGAAGCGGCGGGGGCGCACAACACGGAGGCTCACCAATGAAAGTCATCACGCTGGACGAACCGCAGCGGGAGGTCCTGGAAGGGGCGCTCTATCTGGAGGACGACCTCTGCCAGTGGTTCCTCACAGACGAGGCTGGCACCCCCACGGAGGATGACGCGGCACGGGCGCGCACCTGCCGGGAGCTCTATGAGCAGGTCAAGAACCACGGTGGCGGCACCCTCCCCATGACCGAGGAGGAGTGGGACCTGTCCATCCACGTGGCCTCCCTCGCCCTCGGCATCGCCCAAGGCATGTGGATCAAGGAGCATGACACCTCCACTGACCCGGAGCGGCTCAAGTCAATCACGGAGGGGTACATCGCCTCCATGAACCTCGTCATCTCCCTGCTGAGCGTGGCATGAAGGACGGGGTGGAGGTCATCTACGAAGGGGACACGCCCTACGCCATCCGGAAGGACAGCACGGCGATGTTGATCCGGGAGGATCAGGTCGAGGACGCGAGGACCTACGGGCTGTGCGGCTGCGGCAAGGTCGCCCAGAAGTTCCAGTCCGGCACGCCTACGTGCTGGAAGTGCTGGCACTGGTGGAAGCTCGGGTACGCCGAAGCGAAGTTCTGGTACCTCGGCATCAGTCAGCTCCGGGACAACGACTTCGGGTCCGGCCCGGACATGAACGACCTGATGCAATGGGACAGGTGGGAGGTCAAGGACGAGGTCCTCGCTGCTCTCGAGACCCTCGAGAAGCTCAAGGCGCGGTACGTGGCAGCCGCTGAGGAGTACGGTCTGGATCTGGAGAAGGCCACGGCTCCCATCGAGAAGAAGTAGGCCCGTCACCCCGGCCCCACCACTCAGGTGAGTGGGGCTCGGTGACCGGCTCACTCAGAGACGGACATAGGAGGCTCAACTCAATGGAATGCATGGAGTGTCACAGGCTCGGTGAACTGGTCACCGAGGCATTCGCGGACGGCGCGGAGCTCGCCCAAGAAGCGCAGGGTGGCGCATGGGCGGACCAGCCGGAGGCGCTCGCGAAGGAGCAGCGGGGCGTGGACATGAGGCTCAGCCGGGTGACGGTTCAGGCTCGGGTCCATGAGCTCGGGTGCGTCATCGCACTGGCACGGTACGCCGCCATCCCGAGCATGACGATCGGCACGCTGCTCAGCGAGTTCCGCATCGTCATGGGGTACGTCAAGTGACCGGGGGCGGGTACAGCAGGGCTCAGCTCCAGCGGATCCTCAAGCTCGCCGAGGAGAAGGAGCTCGTCCTCGGGGACACCGAGTCCACTCCTGAGGTGGATGAGGATCTGGCCACGGTGCGGGCCATCATCGAGGACACGGAGGAGGCGCTCGGTTTCGCCACCGTGCCCACGCCGGTCCAGCGGTTCAAGGAGCAGAAGCTCCGCACCTATCAGGAGCGGATGCTGATCTGCCTCCAGATCCTGGACACGCTCGGCATGACAGATGACGAGCACATCACCGCCGCCCACCACGAGGCGCTCGCCATCTGGAAGGAGCAGTCGTGAAGAAGGGCCTCATGGCCGGGGGCATCGCCCTCGGTCTGGTCACCCTGTACGCCATGGGCAGCGACAACGAGCCGGTTCGTCGTCCGATGACGGTCAACTCCGCAGGGGCGGTGGTGGAGCGGCTCGCAACTCCCACTCCGGGAGCCACTCCCTTCCGTCCGGGTGCCATCGAGAAGCCTCGGTTCAAGGGCGACGACGTGGTGGGCTGGTGCCGTCAGGAGCTCGTCGTCACGATGCAGCGGGAGCTCGCGGAAGCGGAGATCCATGACTGCGCCGTCCGGGAGTTCAAGCGCATCCTCGGGATGAAGGTCAAGGGCAAGGGCCAGCGATGAGGAACTGGAAGTGCCTGATCGGTGCTCACGAGTGGGACACCGGCATTGACGGTCACCTTGTCCTGTCCAACAAGTACCGCTTCTTCCTCTGCCTCCGCCGGGGCTGCAAGGCGGTGTTCGTGGTCCGGAAGTAGCCGGACTTTTGGTGAAGCACCGTAGTGTGCTACAATGGTGGTAGGCCCACACGCTCACCTGAAGCGCGGGGCACGGTAACGGAGGCTCACATGGCAGGTCTACTAGAGAGCGACGACACCCGGGAGCTCAAGAACGCGCTGCTGGGGGCGTGGGAGAAGATCCAGGAGCTGGAGCGAACCCTCAACGTCGCCACAACCCTCATGGTCATCACAGCGGACGACATCAAGGACTACTTGGAACGTCCGTTCCCCAACGTGCCGCCCGTGCTGCGGAAGGCACAGCAGATGAAGGAGTACGCCCAGCGAGTCAAGGAAGGCACTCAACTCGAAGTCGTCGGGTAGGAAAGTCGGAAACCATCCATCAACAGTCAGTTTCAGGAGGCTCACTCACATGGCAACAGACACGAAGATCAAGCCCACCCCCGTCCAGGAGCGTCCCACGTCGGATCTGCGCCCCCACGCCAAGGCGGAGGACGTGCCCACGCCGGACGAGGACCAGTGGGATGAGATGGTGCTGGACATCAGCCAGCGAGGCATCCAGGTCCCGATCGAGATCCTCGGGGACGGCACCATCGTTGATGGCCGTACCCGGTGGCAGATCGCCATGAACCTCGGCATCCAGTCAGTGCCGGTCCGGGTCATCGATCCGCCCGATCCCTATGACTACATGATCCTGGCAGCCGCCAGCCGCCGTCACCTCAGCAAGAGCCAGCGGGCCATGTTGCTCGTCATGTCGCCCACATGGCTCAAGATCCGCGAGGAGGCAGCGGAGCGCATCAAGAGCGGGGTGGCAGCCGAAGAGGGCAAGTCGTCCGCTCAGGAGGCAGCCGACAAGATCGGCGTCGGCAAGACGGTCGTCGATGAGGCGGCTGGCTTGATGAAGAAGGCTCCCGAACTGGCGAAGGCCATCAAGGACGGCGAGCTCTCCACCACGCAAGCCACGGCCATCATGCGGGACACGGAGCTCCACGACAAGGTCAAGTCCGGGGTGATGACCCCCAAGGCAGCAGCCAAGTCGCTCAAGAGCGAGGACCAGCGGGCCAAGGAGCACGACATCCAGCGGCTGCGCACCCACGCTCCGGATCTGGCGGATGCCATGGAGAACAAGGAGATCACCTTGAAGGGTGCGCTCCGGATCCTCGAGGAGCGCGAGGAGGCGGTGGCTGCCGAAGAGGACACCACCGTCAATGGGGAGGCTCGGGAAGGGCTTCCGGTCAAGCCCATGCACACGCCGGGGGATGTCCTCCCACGGCAGCTCCACGAGGCGATCCAGTCCATCCGTCAGGCACCGCCCCGGGCGGCACGGAACAAGCTCCCGGACGTGGTCAAGGCCATGCTCCAGTCCGGCAAGCCGTGGCCCAAGGGTCTGGATGGCCTCCGGGAGTACCGGGACAGCCTCGCCGAAGCGGCGGCGCTCATCCAGGAGCGGCTCGACGCGACGCAGGAGGCCCTGACGGCAGCCGAGGCGCTCGTCCCTCAGCCGGAGCCCAAGGAAGAGGCGGCACCCGCCACCGCCTGATCACTCGGTTCGGTACCTCTGCCCGGCCACCGGGCAGAGGTACGAGCCCAGAAAGGAGTCCCACATCGTGAGTCGCACGTGTCCCGTCTGTGCGGCCATCGGCGTCAACACGCCGGTCACTGGCACCACAGACCTCTGTCGCCCGCACTACCTCCGCGAGCGACGCATCAAGGAGGCGCTCCGTCGCCTCGACGACGATGACGAGCTGCTCGCCAAGGTGGCAGCCAGCAGTCAGGCTGATGTCGCTCGGCAACTCGAGATCAGTCGTCAGACCATGAAGCACCGAGTCGACGCCGCGACGGCTCGGCGACGACGTCTAGTCGCGGCGGGCATGAAGGAGTCCTGATGCCAATCGTCGATGACGAGCAGTTCCACGCGGAACGACGCACGGCCATCACGAGCACTGACATGGCGAAGATCCTCGGGCTGTCCCCATGGGGCAGCCCGAGAAGCGTCTACTTGGAGAAGGTCGATCCGCAGCCACCGCGACCCATGAGTCTGGCGGCTCGGCTCGGTCTCGAACTAGAGCCCACCGTGGCCCGTTTGTTCATGGAGGACACAGGGTACCGAGTCCGGAGGTTGCGGGGCTTCTACCGGTCGCAAGACCGCTCTCACGTCGCGTCGCACGCGGACTACGCCATCATCGGCGAGCGTTGGCTGCTGGAGTGCAAGACCCGACGTGATGACACGGGCTGGGGCGCTCCCATGACGAGCGTGGTGCCGGTGGACGTCTGGATCCAGTGCCAGATCGAGATGCTCTGCTTGAAGAAGGAGATCACCTTCGTCGGAGTGCTGTTCGGCTTCGGCGAGTACCGGACCCTGCTGGTGGACAGGGACGACGCGTTCATCAAGGAGGCACTGGCGCGGGCGGACCAGTTCTGGAACGAGAACGTGCTGGCAGGAGTGATGCCGGACGTGATCTTCGCAGACCTCGACGACCTCAAGACGGAGTACCCGGCGGACACCGATGGGACGCTCCGCACCGCCACGCCGGACATCGACGTGCTGATCGAGAAGTACGCCGCAGCCCGTGAGCTGCGACTGGAGGCTCAGCGTAAGGAAGACACCCTCAAGGCACGGCTCCAACGCTTCATCGGGAACAACGCCGGAGTTCAGGGCAACAACGGCGTGGTGACGTGGAAGCGAGACAACCCGAACCCTCAGTACGACCCCGAGGCGTATGCCCTCGGTCTGGCCGCGCTCGCCGTGGAGCAGGGCATCCCTGCTGACGTGCTGGCTCGGCTGAAGGAGGAATCAATGAGCACCCGCGACCCACAGCGCAAGTTCAACTGGAGGAAGGGATGACCAGCCAAGAGGCGGTCATCATCGGCGATGGGTTCACTGAGCTGGAGCCCCCAGTCTGCGAGGTCTCCGCTACCGTCACGGATGAGCAGCGCCAAGCGTTCGGGCGGAACGTCTACAGCCTCGTGTGTTCCATGCCGAACGACCACGAGGGAGCCATGCACTACGACCGCCACGACAACGTGACGTGGATGTTCTTGCAGGACTGGCGTGAAAGCCCGCCGGATGAGGCGTACGACTCTCTCGACGCCACCGAGGAGCGGTACAGCAAGAGCCGCAAGAAGAAGGGTCAGGCCGAGCAGGTCTGGGACGACGCTCGTGGCAGCGTCACCATCGAGTACTCAGCGGAGGAAGACAGATGACCCGCTGCTTCGACTTTCCGGAGGTCGTCATCCACGACGGTAGCGGGGAGTGCGGGCGCTATCAGGAGGGCGGCATCTGCCACCCCGAGCCTCGCCCGAACCCTGCGGTGACGGAGGAGGAGATCCGGGCGGTGAAGACCTATCACGAGTTCCGCAAGGTGCTCGCTGGGAAGCCCGGTGACTTCGACCGGCTGGAGCCTGTCAAGGCGAAGGGTCAGGCTGTGGACCCGGCCACGGGTGAGGTGATCGAGTCGATGCCCTTCGAGGAGGCCGTCTTCCGGAGCACGGGGATCATCGTCAACCTCGAGGACTACCGGCAGAAGAAGCCAGACGCATGAAGTTCAGCGGGTGCGCTCCTGCCATCGACGGCTACGGACCGGAATGCAACCGCATGGGGGAGGCTCACACGTGCGGGCTGGTCGAGTCGCCCGAAGAGGGCTGGCTGGTGTGGCAGGTCGGCACGAAGCTCCTGGAGATCGACATGACCATGCTCAATCACTTCGCACACGCACGGAGGCTCATCTGGATGGTTCGAGAGCATGACGAGGAGAACGGCGATGGCCGCTGACCATACGCGACTTCAGGACGATGTCAAGGCGCGATTTCGTGTCGCCCAAGGAGCAAATGAAATGCCCAACGAAGATCTGGCGCGGGAGCTCGACATGATGACGAGCCCGCAGAAGTGGCCTCAGTGGCCGCAGCTCCCGGTGAAGCGCCACCGGGACGGGCAGTCCGACTTCGGTGTCATGGTGGAGGACGTGGGTGGCGTGGTGCCCGACGTGTACCGGAAGAACCTGTTCCAGAAGTTCACGCAGGACACGCCCAAGACCTCGTACGAGAGCATGGATGCGCTGCTCGCTGATGGATGGAGGGTCGACTGATGGACCCGTTCGCTGAACTGCTCGACAAGCTCCGGGCCAGCCGGGTGTTCCTCCTGCTGATGCCACCGGCAGAGGCGGGGGGCTTGGACATGAAGGTGTGCGTGGAGCTCGGCGCGGCCATGTTCCTCGACATGCCCATCTGGGTGCTGTGTCCGGTAGGACGCTCCATCCCAGCCAACGTGAAGCTCGTGGCTGCGGAGACCATCACCCTGACTGGCGACAAGGAGCGCGACGGCAAGGCGGTCGCTGATCTCATGATGAAGGAGCCGAACTGATGCCGTACGACGACGAGCCCGTGGTCCTCCCCTTTGAAGGAGGGACCTGTCCCAAGTGCCGAAGGCAGTCGTGGGGCATCACGTGGCACCCCGAGGACCGGGCGCTGTGCTCCGGTCCCGTCATCAAGCGAGCTCACCTCCACTGGACCTGCCCGTGCGGGTTCACCAAGGTGACTGTGCCAGCGGACGTCCGGCTGTGACCGCACCGCGCATGTCGTGGACCCAGCCCATCTGTGAGGAGTGCTGGCTCCAACTGGAGAGCGAGGTCAATGGCGACGAGGTCAAGATCAGGATGCCGGTGCGCCTCCGGGAGCCGCAGGTGGAGGAGTGCTCGTACTGCGGGCACGTCACCATCTTCGGAGTCTACAAGCGGGACGACCCGGCCAAGGTTCCGTACCCCAAGGCCAAGAAGGAGGACTCGTGAACCAGCCCAATGAGAAGGGTGTGCAGAAGGCTCCGGAGCAGCGCATCTCGGTCGCAGAACGCAACTACCTCACCATCAGCGAGGCTGTCAAGGGGAACGGCTCGGTGGCGCGTGCCTTCCGGGCCATGATGGGCGGCGACAAGACCACCACCGATCAGTTCCTCGCGGTGGTGTTCACCGCGCTGGCTCGGAACACGAAGCTCCTGCAAGATGCGGAGCCGATGAGCCTGTTGGATGCCATCAAGACGGCGGCTTCCATGGGCCTGACGCCGCTGACTGAGGACGGTACGATCGTCGTCTACGACGGCAAGGCCACGTTCATGCCGATGTACCGCGGATATCTGAAGCGCATCAGAAACTCAAGAATGGTCGAAGACATCGACTGTCAGATCGTCTATGATGAGGATGACTTCAAGCTCACCCTCGGTTCCGAGCCAGACGTTCATCACATCCCGGCGCTGCCCGAGCGGCAGGAAGACGGCAGTCAACTCGGCAGCGGAGGCTACCGGGGCGTGTACGGCATCGCGTGGATGCCGAGCGGTCGGCGCATCGTGGAGTGGATGACCGAGGCCGAGATCAACGTGATCCGGGATCGGTACGGAGCCACGAAGAAGAAGTCCAAGTACGGCAAGGAGACCCCGTGGGACACGAACTACGGGGAGATGTCTCGGAAGACGGTGCTCCGTCGCATGAGCAAGCGCCTCCCTGCCGCTGCCGTGGATGCTCTGCTCGCTGCTGACGCTCGTGCTGATGAGCTGCGGGAGCAGACCGTGACGGCACGCATCGAGAAGGTTGACCCGGCACTGGAGGCCATCCGTCAGCGGGCGCTGTCCGCAGCCACGGAGGGCAAGACGGAGGAGGCCAAGGGTGAGGGATGACAAGGACCAAGCCGCCCGCGACGTGCCCGCTGGCATGGACGTGGGAAGTAGTCCGCAAGGGGGAGGTTTTGCTCCGCCTGACCTGCCCCGAATGTGGAGCATCCGGGAGGAAAACGGTCGGAAGGCTCCCGACTTTGGAGAACCGGCTGATGTTTCATCCCTAGATGACCTTGACGACGACGGCTACCCGACGGCGTTGGCACTCAAGCGGATCCGTCGGTTCGGGTCCAAGGGTGACACCCTGCCCGACTGGAACGAGCTGCTCCGGTACTGCCAGAAGCTCTGGCGATACCCCGACTACGTCCAGGAGAACGAGCGGCGCTGGGAGTTCCACACGGGAGGCTGGTCCGGGAACGAGTCGATCATCGAGGCGCTCCAGGACAACGGTCTCTTCTGGATCCTGTGCTGGGTCATGTCCAGCCGGGGCGGGCACTTCGTGTTCGAGGTCCGGCCATGACTCACGACCGCCCGGAGGAGCCGGACCGGACGACGGCGCTGGTGGCGGCACTCACCGACGGCCACGGCATCGACTACGAGGGCTCGTGCATCTGTAGCCCGACTTGGATCAAGGACTGGTCGGATCTGGCAACACACATGGCTCGGGTCATCACCGCCGCCAACCTCCCCGCGCCCCGCCCACCGGAGCCGGACCGGACGGCGGCGCTGGACACGGAGCGGGTGGCGTTGCTCATCCACGATGTCTCCGACCCTGGTGAGTTGGGAGACGAGCACTGCGTCTGCCGAGAGAGCGTCGAGACGGTCATCGAGCGGCACCCGTGGCTCGCCACCCTCCCCGCGCCCCGCCCACCGGAGAGGACCGGTGTGCAGAAGCTCGCCGAACTGGCTCAGCTCCCGAACAACTGGGACTCCTACGGAGCGGAGCGCATCACCTTCGAGGTCCATCAGGAAGCGCTCCGCTTCTACGACATGCTCGTGGCGTTCGGTGTGCCCGAGCCATTCATCGTGCCGTGCAGCGACGGTGCCATCGCCTTCGAGTGGGACACCGGGGAGACCACCGAGATCAGCGTGAAGGTGGGTCCGTGACTGAAGAGGCCAAGCGGAAGTGGAACCCTACGCTGGAGGGTTCCACCTTCGGCCGGTTCAATCCGGGGACGGACGGGCCTGCGACCAATCGACCCGTCCGCAAGCACATCATCGCAATGGTCAACTACTCCACCGGGAGGCCGACCAACGAGGCTCCCATGCTGTGTGAGTGCGGCTGGCAGGGGAAGAGCGAGGACTGGGACGGGCACAAGAAGCCCGACCAGCCTCGCGACCCTGTCCGCCACAGATGAGGAAGCTATGAACCTGTGCAGAAGGTGCGGCCGGGACGTGTTCATCCCGGAGCGCCAGTCGTGGCGGAACATGGCCGAGCGATGTACCGGCTGCGAGCTCACCGTGGGCCGCTGCTCGTGCAGTCACATCCTCAGTCCGTCGGCCATCCACAAGGTGCTCAGTGAGGATGCCCGTGGGTGCGAACACCCTAAGACCCTGCTGGCTCAGTGCGTGAGAGTGAGTCAGGCGCTCAGGAGCCTCAGTGAGCGGCGGTGAGAGGGGAAGAGATGACGGTGGACAAGTCAGGCAACCTGCTGGACCTGATCAGCCAACGAGCGAAGCCGTGGGAGCGGATCGTGCTCTGCATCGACGGCAACCGGAGCACTCGAGTCCGGGTGCTGGTCCCCAGCTCCATCCTGACCGATGAGATGGAGGCCATGTTCAGCATGACCAAGCCCACCATCGACGAGGCACTGGAGGCCCTTGTCGGGTACCTGACCTCACGCTCGTAAACTGGCGTGAAGGAGTCCCCTCAGAGTAGAATAGAGTCAAGCAGAGAGCCGGTGAGCGGTGTGCCTGTTGAGTCGAGGGAGGGAGTTGAGCCTCCGCTCTCCCGGCGCTCCGGGTGCCGCTTGCCGGTTTTCTGCTTGACCGCTTGACCCCGACGGCTGTTCGGGGTCGTTCTATAGGGAGGCTCTGGTGCCAGTCAAGAGCAGCATCGCACCCGAGTTGGAGCAGTACCGACATCCACTGGCGGATGCTCGGCCGCATCCTGACAACGTGCGCAAGCACCGGCTGGACAAGATCACGAAGAGCCTGTTGACCCACGGTCAGCGGGCTCCCATCGTGGTCCAAGCCAGCACGGGGAGGATCGTCAAGGGGAACGGGACGTGGGCGGCAGCCAAGGAGATCGGCTGGCCTGACGCGGCCATGGTGTTCCAGGAGATGGACGACGAGGAGGCCTACGCATTCCTCCTCGACGACAACCGCTCCAGTGACCTCGCAGGGTACGACAAGGCGAAGCTCGCAAGCGGCCTCCGTCGGCTGTCCGACGAGACGGGCCTGATGGGCACCCTGTGGGATGACGAGGAACTGGCTGATCTGGAAGATGAGCTGGAGGGCCTCGCCACCCTGAGTGGTGCCGCAACCGAAGCGGACTACGCTCAGTTGGATCCTGAGTTCGAGGCCAAGGTGAAGGAGCGGGCTGAGACCCACCGCGAGAGCGGTCGGCTCAACGAGGTTCCGCTCCGGTTCAGCAAGAACGACTACGCCGACTTCGCCAGCAGCGTTCAGGAGCTGCGGAAGGCGTTCGGCACCAAGGGGACCATCGACACCGTGCTGGAGGCGGTCAAGCGCCAGCGCGCATGGGAGCAGGGAGGGCAGAACGTCGCTGGTGAGATCGCACCGCTGACGGCGACGGAGATGGCGGTGCGGAGCGCGATGCTCGACCTCCGGCTGCTCGTCACCAGCATCAGCGACCTTGCCTTCACTCGCACGGTGATCCTCGGGTGCATCGACAGGTTCATTCCCAAGGTGGAGAAGGTGAAGGCACCTGATCCAGAACCTGAGCCGTTGTGGCCCACGGACATCCCCTACGAGGAGCTCCCCGGACTGCAAGACCTCGGCGGCGAAGCATGAGCTTCATCCAGCCGGAGGTTTGCACCGACACGCAACACGTCCTGTGCTCAGCCTGTGGCTCCTGCCTCCGGGTAGGCCGCTACGAGGACGTGCGCGTGAACGCCACCGACGAGGAGGGGTTCCCCAGCATCGACCGTGACACGGGGGAGATCCGCACGGTCCTCATTCCGTTGCCGCTCCACGTGCTGACGCATGTGTTCCGGGATGAGACGGCGCTGGTGGGCGTGTTCTGTGAGCATGGCATCAAGAACCACCCGAACCCGACCATCGACACCTACTTCAAGCGCAAGGGCGCACGGTCATTCGTTCGCAGCAGGTACTCCATCCCGAGCGGTAGCGCCGCTGGAAGATGCGTGGTCGACGAGGGTGCTGTCCGGCCCCACGACCTGACCACGCCACTCAACGAGGCGGTGCCCGCATGAGCACAGCACCGTGGGACGTGCTCACCATCCCGAGCCGTGGGCGTCACGAGACCATCGTGGCGCGCACCATCACCTCGCTGAAAGCAGCGGGATGCTCCATCGAGAAGGTGGAGGTATGGGTCGCAGAAGAGGAGGGGGATGCCTACCGCGCCGCTGTCCGCGACGAGGCTGGCATCACCGTTCGCACCTACACCCTCGCGGACACAGGCGAGCAGACGCTCTGCGTGCGCGGCGTCCGCAACCTGATCGCCCGCTCGTACCCGGTGGGCACGAAGCTCGTCAGCACGGACGACGACATCAAGGGCTACCTCACCATCGACAGGAACAAGAAGCTCGTGCCAGCCAACCTGCCGATGACCATCCGCACACTCCGGCGGGTCGCCACGCTCTATGACGACACGCTGTTCGGCCTCTATCCCATCAGCAACGGCTTCTTCATGAAGCGGGTCATCACCACCGACCTGCGCCTCATCGTGGGTGGGTTCTATGGCTTCACCGTCAAGGACCCGCCAGCGCAGACCGTGATCGACGAGAAGGAGGACTACGAGCGGACCATCCGCTTCTACCTCCAGCACGGTGGCGTCATCAGGTGCGGGTACGTCTGCATCGACGCTGACTACTACGCCAAGCACGGCGGGATGCAGACCTATCGGACGGAAGTATCCAGGAGCGAGGGAGCTCACCGTCTTCACGCACTTTTCCCTACACTGACCAGTGAGCCGGTGTTCGAGGAGACGAGCAGTCAGTACGAGCTCAAGCTCCTGCCTCAGCGCAAGGGCAAGACCTACGACACGGCTGGCAATGAGGTAGCGAAGTGACCGCGTTCAGTGAGGTCCGGGTGCGGACCAAGATCAGCGCCGAGGATCTGGAGCAGAAGAAGGGGAAGCTCGTCGGCAACGCCGACATCGACATCCTGCTGGTGGGTCCCACCATCGTCAAGGACACCACGGGCACGCTGCTCGCCATCTACCTTCCTGGGATCCTCAAGGGTGAGACCCTCGACGGGTCCTACGACGTGCTCCACGAGCTCAGGAAGACCGTCAGCAGCAACCGAGGGCTCGCCAGCGGCGGCACTCGGGAGAAGCGGTACGCAGAGGGAGCCGTGACCTATGCACCGAACGTGTCGAGCGCCATCATCGGGAGCATCGACCCGGGAGGCCAGTTCCGCTACTGTCGCCTGACCGCGTGGTCCGGCAAGGAGTGGAACAAGTACCGGAGCCTGTTCCCGCTGTTCCAGTTGATCGGGCGTCACTTCGCTGAGAACGTGCCCGACCGATGGACCAACCAGATGCGGCAGGTGAGGGACACGCACCCGGACTGGATCATCGAGGGCACACCGTTCACAACCATCACCGTGAACAACTCGTACCCCACGGGTGTTCACACCGACAGCGGTGATCTGGACGAGGGGTTCAGCACCCTCGCCGTGCTCCGGCGCGGCTCCTACAGCGGTGGCCTGTTCACCTTCGTGGAGAACCGGGTCGCCGTGGACATGCAGCACGGTGACCTGATCCTGATGGATGCTCACCGCTGGCATGGGAACACGGCCATGACGTGCAACGTCTGCGGTGAGCAGATGGGAGCGTTTCGGTCGGGCGCTCCGCGTCTCGATCACAGTGAGACGTGCGGCGTCGAGCGCATCAGCATCGTGTCCTACTTCCGCACCAAGCTCACGGCGTGCGGCAGTCAGGAAGAGGAACAAGAGCGAGCCCGCGAACAGACCGAAAAGCAGGGGAAGGTGTTCACTGGCCTTGCCGATCTGACCGTGCAGGAGATGGCCGAAGAAGCCGTCGGGTGAACTTGCGGTGAAGTGCCGTAGCGTGGTACACTAGGTGTACCGGGTGGGGGCAGTCAGGTAGCCTCCACCCGGCAACCCTCTTACCTGAGGAGGCTCTAATGACAGAGGTTCAGCAACAGCCAGCGTCCCGTCCCAATGGGATAGGGGCTCCGATAGACACACCAGCCGACGCCAGCCAGAAGGCTCGCATCATGGCTCACCTACGGGCCAGAGCCGAGGGTGACAGGCCGTTCTCCCTGACAGCCAAGGACGCGCAGGGCGAAGCCGCCCGGATGGGTCACCGGCGCAAGGGATGGACAGGCAGCAACGTCCGCAGCATCAGCGCGGCGTGTGGCATCACCCCTCACGATGTGACCCACGCTCTGTATGACCTACGGAACCGTGGGCTGCTCCGGTTCAGCACCAGCAAGTCACCCGGTCGCCAAGGTGCTCAGGGTGAGCGTGGTGGTGGCAGCAGTCACCCGGACGGTATCCCGGTACGGATCCTCGTCACGCCGCTGGGCATGGGCATCGAGCCGAAGCGGGACGGGCCGAAGATCAATCGGGTGGACGCGACGGTGCTGGACACACCAGCGCCGCCGAAGCCCAAGCGGGAGCCGAAGCCAGCGCCACCGTCCACACCGCTGCTCAGTCATCTAGGCATCGCTCCGGCGGAGCGGCCAGCGGTGACACCGCCGCCATTCCCGGCGGACCCGCTGGCAGAGCTGCCGCTGCTCCGCTCATTGGTGAATGGGCAGGAGGATCTGCACCGGGCGGTGGACGCTCTGCGTGCGGCTGGCCGTCAGGACCTAGCCGACCTAGTCATCAGCGAGACCAAGATAGGTCCGATGGAGCAGGAGTTCATCACGCTCTGGCGGATGCTACGGAAGGCGGGTCGCGTCTGACCCACCCATAGGAGGCTCAACCATGGACCCGAACCCGGCCACCGGGCAGAGGGAGAAGAGCGACGAGGACATCCTCGTCGACTCCTTCTTCCCGCCCGTTCCATTCGATGACCCCAAGGCTCTCGCTGAGCGTGAGGAGCCACGGACACGGAAGGCGCAGGAGCTCCTCGACAAGGACCCCAGCCTCCCGTACATCACGGCCATCATCATGGCCGGCGATCTGGTCAGCGCTGAGCGCAGCGACAAGATGCTGGAGGCTGGTGTCAGTTTCCAGCGGGCGCTGCACTTCGTCGGCTCGTACGGACGGGTGGACTTCGCGCTGCGGGCGCAGGATCGTGGGTACTGCACCGAGGAGGAGCTGTTCGAGATCCTCCCTGAGCTGTGGGCGTTCAGTGATCCGGACGACACCGATGTCCGGTTCCTGACGATGTGGCACAAGGCGTGGCTTCACAACAAGCGGCGTCCCATCACGGACGGGCGTCCGTTGCCCGGTGCGGTGCTCCGCATCTACCGGGGGCAGGACGCCTTCGACGATGACACGTTCGGCAGGGACCCGGACAGGTTGCCGGTGGGCATCGCATGGTCCCTTGACAAGAGCGTGGCGGAGAAGTTCGCTCATGGCGCGGCCCTCCGCGTCAGGAACCGACCGAACCCGGCCATCATCGTCGCCAAGGTCAAGCGCAAGCATGTCTACGCCTACCTCACAGCGAGGGGCGAGAGCGAGGTGATCGTGAACCCCTTCGATGTGATGGCCACTGATGTCGAAGTCTGACGCGCCGGACTACCCCATCGAGGAGGTCCTGAAGAGCTTCGAGGAGCTCGTCCCACGGGGGGACGTGCTGTACCAGAAGTGGACGTGCTCCACCTGTGGGCAGCGGCAGACCATGGCCATCCCGAACGTCCTGTACCGGCAGGGTCAGTGTGAGGAGTGCGGCAACGTGACGACCATCACTCACTGCAACTTCCTGCTGATACGGAGGCTCAAGCCGTGATGACGGTGGCCGATTGGGTGGTCGTCATCTCGGCTCTCGTCTGCACCATCTCGCTGGTCGTGTCGTGGTGGGTCAACCGCAAGACCCGACGGCTGCTCGACCGCTATCCGGCGCGGAGCGCGCTGGACCACGGACTCCTGTACGCCGCCTTCCGCCATGGCTGGCAGGTCGCCAAGGACCGGCCACTTCAGACCGAGTTCCCGGAGCGCGAGTTCATCGTCATGACCGAGCAGGTCATCCACCTGAACCGCACCATCCCTGGACAGGAGGAGTGGAAGTGACTGAGGAACCAACGCTGCTGGCGCAGTTTCTCGACATCTTGAAGACATCGCTGCCAGAGGGCACCGACCGGCTCCGCTGGCTACGGGGTCAGCACTACTCGGCAGCACGACGCATCGCTCGGCTCACCGCTGCGTGGCCTGAGCCCAACCGGGAGCAGCAAGTGAGCCTGAACAACGCGGAGGTCTGGTACGAGGCGTGTACCCACGCCCTCAATGAAGAACTGGCCAAGCGGCGGTGACCAAGCGTCAGGTGCTGACTGGTCGGGAGCAGATCGCCCGGGCCATGAAGGAAGACGAGTTGCTGGCCAACGTGCTCGTCATCGCCAAGGTCAAGGGCTGGCACGCCTATCACGTACGGAACGCGAAGGCCGGTGTGGTCCAAGGTGACACCGGCTTCCCGGATCTGGTGCTCGTCCGACGGAAGCTCCTGTTCGTGGAGCTCAAGACGGAGCTGGGAGACATCAGACCAGAGCAGGTCATGTGGGCAGAGTGGCTCAAAGCCGTGGGCCACACCGTCCGGTACTGGAGGCCGTCCGACTGGATGGACGGCATTGTGGAGCGAGCACTGGAGTGAACCATGCGGGAACACGACCACGGCCACACCCTGAGCACGATGTCCGACGATCGGATGAAGACACTCACCGTGCGCGACGGCATCATCAAGATGTTCGTCATGCGTTCACCGGTCTGGCTGTTCGACAAGCAGATCTGTGAACTGGCACTGGAACTGGTCAACGACCCGTCGTTGCAGAAGCCGGAGCTTGAAGCGCGCAAGGACGAGATCGCATTCAGCCGCTTCCTGATCGAGATGCGACTGATGACGCTGGGCTGGGTGATGGGTCCGAAGGAGATCCACGTCGAGTCGGCCGAGTGGAACGGCGAAGAGGGTGAGTACAACGCCCTCGTGTTGAGCCAGAACGACTGGACCGAGAGCTTCCGGGAGTTCTGCCCAGCGCTCTGCTTCCACGGCACCCTGTTCTTCAACGATGAGATGGTTGGCCGGGGCATCCTCGTCGACACGAGGACGGGCTTCCGGCTGGAGCGTGCCAAGCGCCTCAAGACATGGGTCGGGGTCCGCAGCGGGAACCTCCGGTGGGCTCCCGATCCAGGACCACAGAGCGAGATGCCACGGGGCATGAATCAGGTGCAGGTGATTGGGCAGGTTGACCCGAACGATCCGGCAGCGATGGCTGCCGCGAACGCGGTGATCCCGCCAGACCCACGCCTCAACTGAGCGACTACATCGTCCTGAGCGGCAGCCGGGACTTCAACGACATCACGGTGGTGCGCGGCGTGCTGACAGGCATTCACTACGCCGAGCCCACCACCATCGTCCGGGTCGGTGACGCGAGGGGACTCGACGCCATCGTCCGGGCGGTGGTCCGTCAACTTGACATGCCGCACGAGGTCTGGAACGCCGACTGGACTCGGTTCGGCAAGGGAGCAGGACACGTTCGCAACCGGGCCATGCTCGATGGGGCTCGGCTGCTGCTCGCATTCTACGGACCCAACGGTCGCAGTCCGGGGACCGCGAACGCCATGGTCAGCGCCTTGATGCTCGGCATCCCGGTGTGGCTGCACCGACAAGGACAACCGTTGCCCGCCTTCACACCCATCACACACAGGAGTCAGACCACATGATCAGGTTCTCCCCCAAGAACCGCGACCTCACACTCGCCCTCATGGCCGTTGATCACGTCGCGCACGAGTCACCGGTCTGGTTCGTGCCGGTGGGTGACGGGGTCCACGTGGACGTGCGCGCATCGAGTGACGTGCAGTTGATCAGCATCCGGGTCGCCAGCGTGGACCCGGTCACAGAGGCAGCCACCAGCCTCTGCATCGAGCACTACGGGATGCACCCGCTGGGGTCTCTAGCCTCGTCGGGTCAGGGTGACCTGCCGATGCTGTTCAAGTCGAACAGCAAGGTCTGGAGCGCCACCAACGAGTTCGGCACCATCACCGGGAACATCGACCCGCACGCGCAGGAGCCGGATTGGGACGTGTGGATGGTGCCACCGCTGGAACCGGGCGTGCTGGTGGACCCGGAGCTGCTGGGTGACGAGTTGACCGTCATGATGGGCCGCGAGGTTCCGGCACTGGTGGCAGCCAGCGGTGACGGCAAGTCGCTCGTCTTCGCCACGGAGCACGTCAGCCTGTGGACGCTCGGCATGGACAAGGACGTGGTGGGCTCCATCAGGAAGCACCTTGTGAACTGAACGAAACGGCTGCAAGCCGTCTGCGGAGGTGGGCGAGACTCCGCACTGAGGAGCGCCCAGCAACAGGAGGCTCGGCACGACCATGCCGAAGGAGAAGCCCACCACAGTCGATGTGGTGAAGGTCGAGAACAAGGGGCAGAAGATCGTCCTGCCCGAAGGGATGTCGTTGGATCGCGCCATCGTGGCGCTCCAGCGGGAGAAGACCTACAACGAGGAGCAGACGGGGATCCATGCCCCCATCGAGGGGCTGGTCACCGACTGCGCGCACGCCTTCTACCTCGCGTGCAAGGAGCAGTTCGGGTACGTCCACGGCGTGGGCATCGCAGGGTGGTTCGGCATGACGCCGCCCACCATGCTCGCCGTGCGGACGGGTCCGAACACGACGGTGCAGGTGCCGTGGGGCAGGATGGAGCTCCCCGGTGTGAGCGGCTACGTGCAGACCGGGATGGACCGGACGGACGGCCAGCGGACCACCTTCTACATCGGTGGTCAGGTCAAGCGAAAGCACGAGCGGATCGTGATGGAACTGGTGGACCGCACGCAGCGTCTGGTCCGCGAGCAGTCCATCTACAAGAGCCGTGCCTTCCGGATTCGGCTGCGGGATGACGATGGGATGCACATCGAGATGCCCGAGCCGCACTTCCTGGAGCTGCGGCCGGAGCTTCGGCACCAGCTCATCTTCAACGATGACGTGTCGGCCAACGTGGAGACCAGCATCTTCACGATGATCGAACACCGGGAGCGCGTCAAGCAGGAGGGCGTCAGCCTGAAGCGCGGCGTGCTGTTGGCCGGTCCGTGGGGAACGGGCAAGAGCATGACCAGTCTGGTCGCGGCAGCCATCGCTGCTGCGAACGGTTGGACGTTCATCTTGGCCGAGCGTGCAGACGAACTGGCCGAGGTTCTGCGGCTCGCTCGCATGTACCAGCCCAGCGTCGTGTTCTGCGAGGACATCGATCGGGTGATGTCCGGAGAGCGGAACATCAGCATGGACGAGATCCTCAACATCGTGGATGGCGTCGAGTCCAAGACGGCGGAGCTGATGGTGATCCTCACCACCAACGACGTCATGGGCATCAATCAGGCCATGCTCCGGCCCGGTCGGCTGGACGCGGTCATCGACGTGAAGCCGCCGGATGCCAAGTCGGCAGAGCGCCTCGTGCGTCTGTACGGTGCGGGTCGGGTGGACCCCAACGAGGACCTGACGGAAATCGGTCAGATGCTCGCGGGCAACATCCCGGCAGTCATCATGGAAGTGGTGCAGCGGTCGAAGCTGACGGCCATCAGCCGCGACCCTGAGGATCCGGGCCTCCGCGTCACCAGCGCGGACCTGCGGATCGCCACCCTGTCCATGCAGAATCAGCTCGCGCTGCTCGCGCCGCGTGAGGCTGACAAGCGGTCCGACGTGCTGAAGGCAGCCGACCTGACTGCCAAGGCGACGGTGCTCGCAGCACAGATCCAGTCGGGCCACCACGTCAACGGCGAGGTCGAGGGCGTGGATAGCGACGGCTCCCGGGGGTTGGTCGGCTCCCGGTAGTCTTCCCGAACAAGGGCGGGCGACCTGCGTGTCGCCCGCCCCCTCGGGGGAGGCTCACCATGAACGACAAGTGCCCCTGTGAGTGCAATCGTGGGGGATGGTGCGGCGGCTGCGGTCATCGCGGATGCGGTGGTCGTAGGCGCTGAGTAGAAACGGCGCGAGGGGCGGCGTTGCTTCTGAGAGTGGAGTAACACCGCTCCTTGCATCTTCCGGGCTTAGAGCGGTCTCTAGACGCCCCTCAGAGGAGATCAGACATGGCGCAGGAGTGGACCCACGTCGACAAGACGGCGTGGGGTGATGGACCGTGGCAGTACGAGCCGGACAAGATCCAGTGGGTGGACAGCGGCACCGACCTCGACTGCATCATGGTCCGGAACGAGCACAGCGGACACTGGTGCGGCTACGTCGGCGTGCCACCGGAGCATCCTCTACACGGGAAGGACTACGAGGAGCCCGACGTGGAGGTCCACGGTGGCCTGAGCTTCGCCGCAGCGTGCGAGGAGACGGCACCGGAGGGCCACGGCATCTGCCACATTCCCGAGCCGGGTCGGCCGGAGGACGTGTGGTGGTTCGGCTTCGACTGCTGTCACGCGGGTGACCTTGCTCCGGGCATCGAGGCTCGGTACAAGGGCGTGATGGACCTCTCAGATCGGGCAGCCGTCTACCGGGACCGTGTCTACGTCACCGGCCAGTGCGCGATGCTCGCCCAGCAGTTGAAGGAGATCAAGTGATGGCAGAGAAGGACCACCAGTTCATCGCGCGCATCCCCATCCCGCGTGACTACACCGACGAGCAGAAGCGTGAGCTGCTCGCATCGTCGCTGCGCGTCTTGGCGGACATGGTGGAGCGTCGCGAGATCGACATGCCGACGCCAGATGAGGACGTGAAGGAGTACGTGCAATGAGCACCGTCACCATCGACACGCGGGAGGTTCGCAAGGCGCTGCGTGAGGCTCGCCGACTGAACAGGTTGGTGGACAGCGCGCTGAACATGCGGGACCTGAGCGTGGCCTATCGCTACGCGGAGCAGATGCAGCACGCAGCGTTCGAGGCGAAGCGCCTGATCGGGAGCGGCGGCACCTACGAGAAGCCCGATGACGGCTGAGAAGAAGCCGAAGTACATCCGTGGTGGACCGCCCCGCGTGTTCCGCTCCGTGCTCACCGGAGTGTGGTACGTGGTGACCGCCTACCACGATCTGGGTGACGGCAGGTTCATCGCGGCCAAAAAGCGTCAAATCCATGATGACGACGCTCGGCTGCTGGAGCTGAACTGGAACCTTGCGCAGTCGCTGTCGGCTGCCATGGTCACCAACGTGGGACCGGACCAGCAGCAGGAAGCCAAGGACCTAGCGTGGGAGCACGCCCGAAAGGTCGCCGGTCTCGGACCCTTGCCCGGTGGCCGGGTAGAGGTCACCCTCAACGAGCGTGGCGCGCTGGGTCATCACGGCAGCGATGACTACACAACCTGCACCGAGCCGATGCATTGGGACAAGGTGCCCAGCGATGCTTGAGCTCGACGAACTGGCTCCGCACGTCCGGGGCTACTGGTCGGTGTGGAAGGATGGGACCCGCGCCGTGCCATGGGTTCAGTGTGACGAGCCCGGTGCTGGTCACATGGGCCGCTTCCTGGACTCACTCCCGACCGACCAGCGCATCGCCTTTCCGACGGTGATCAGCGAAGTCCTCGCCGGGATGCTCCAGCGGCGTGGGTTCCACTTCGAGCAGCGGCTGATCTGGGCTGATGACGAGGGTGAGTGGGTCGAGGGATGGGTGCGCGATGGGTGATCTGATCCCAGAGCCCCTACCACCGGGCATGAGTCCAGAACTGGCTGACCTGATCGAAGCGGCCGGGAAGGACTATCAGCCCTACACCCATGACGACCTGATCGTCATCCACAGCATCGACGTCTACGATCTGGGAGACGCCTACGCGACGCAGCTCGGCATACGGACGTGGAGACACGTCAGTGTGTCCGTGGCGGGCCAACTCCAGGCTGCGCTGGCCGATCAGCGATTTCTCGGTCGCAAACGTCGCGGAGGGGAACGCTCGCCCGTTCCCCTGCCCGACTGGTACGACCTGACCCATCTTGTCTACCAGCACGGCGCGGAGCTGGGCTTCAATCGGTTCCAAGCCGTCTGGCAGTACCTCCCTCCGGTGGGGGAGGAGTACCTCAACATCGCAGAGGCGCTGCACCTTCGACAGCCCACGTAGGAGGCTCACCATGGTGAAAGCGATGCCCATCGGAGACCCGAGTCCGGGACGGTACAAGCCGAACCCCACGGACTACCGCAACGTGGATGACGAGCACGTCGAGGACTACGTCAGCGTGTCGCGGGCCATCGAAGAGGTCGAGGAGCTGCTCAAGATCGTGCCCGGTCCGGAGTCGCTTCACCTGAACCCCAAGATCCGCCAAGCACTGAGGACAGCAGAGAGCGCCCTGCGGAGGTCGGCTTGGATGCTGGTCGCCTACTACGGAAAGGAGCTCCCGCATAGCCCGCCCACAGATCCAGAAGGCGAGGGAACAGCACCGGGACGCGGAGATGATGCTGTTCCAGCGGATCACAGCCCTGTCAGCAGCGGTTGACTCGGCCACCTCAGACATCACCCTCTACAGCACCCTCCAGCCCAACACGCTAGAGGCTCTCGCCGAGGCAGCGGGAGCACTGGCGGACGCGGCTGACAACGTTCGGGCCGCTCGCATCCTAGTGGAGGCCTATGAGGAGAGCTGAATAGCACCATTCATCAGGAGCCGTCGTGCGTTGGGCCGCGACGGCTCCTGACCATGCCCAACGGAACCAGAGGACATCGACCGATGAACACCAAGCGATTGATGCTGAGCGCCCTGCTCGGCATCACAGCACTCGGGGTCGCAGCGCCAGCCGTGACCAACGCCTACGCGGACAAGGCGTGCATGGAGGCGCTCGAGACGAAGCGTCCGTGGCTGAGCTATGAGCAGCGCGTGACGAAATGCACCCCGGAGCGGGACACCCTCGTCAAGAACAACCCGACCTTCCCGGCGATGTGGACCGCAGGAGGCTCAATCCCCTACAGCGATGGGAACTGGAACCTAGAGATCGGCACGGCGCTGTGGGGCTTCACCCTGAACGCCTACTATCAGAAGAACTGGATCCCGCCGCTGTTCAACTCGTGGTACTGGGACCGGATCCTCGTCCAGTGCTTCCGTCACACCACCGTCTACGTCGCGCTGGAGCTGGACGTCAACGACCCCAACGAGTGCGGAGTGTGGTCCAGCGGCGGCGGAAAGGTGGGCGGTGCCAAGTTCACCGTCAAGTTCACGGTGCCACCCATCGAGTTCAGTGAGCCGCAGTTCGCGGTGTTCCGCTTCTACCCCGGCCAGCCGGTCACGTTCCACATCGGAAGGGGTCACAACCCATGAGTCTCGCGTTCCGCCGGTTCCTGCTGATCCTTGCGATCATCGTGGTCGTGTGGATGGCTGCCTATCTGCTGGTCAACTTCCTCGCGTTCCCGGGCGAACCGAACACCCTGTTCCGCACCGATGGCTGACCCGAGCATCACCATCACGCGGGACCTGCTGTGGGACGTGGCGCGGCGGCTGTCGGACATCGTCGAGGAACGCCATCCCGGCCACTTCGGGGACGTGCTGGCACCCAACGACATTCGCCGGGTTCTGCTGGGGGACGAGCTCTCGGCCCTATTCGCTCCGCAAGAGTTGGCGTGCGAATGGGCCGAGTGCATGTTCAAGGGAGTCCCGCACTACGAGCACGGGGAGGGGTATGACCGAGGCGTCTACGTGATCCACGTTGCCTAGCCTGACGGTGATCGACTGGATCAGCCTCGGGATCGTGGCGCTGACCTTTCTAGGGGTCAGCGCCATCACCCTGATCGCCCTGTTCTGGGGCGAGAACTAGCGCTCCTGAGTGGGCTGCTGGCCAAGACGCTCTGCGTCCTGCTCGGCAGCCCGCTCCTTCGCCTCACGCTCCTCGTTGCGGATCTTCGCGACCCGCTCGTAGTTCGCGTCGGTGGTCTGGTCGGCGAGCTCCTGCGTGGCGGTGGGGTCGCTGCGGACCCCGGTGACCACGTCACCGCTCTCGCTGACCGCCCCCGTGACGTTCTCTCGTCCGATCATGTTGGTGTACCCGCCACCGGCCTCCTGAGCTACCTGCGCTCGGCGCTGCTCCTCGGAGAGGTTCGCGGGGATACCCTCGGGGTTCTGCTTCGACATGAACGTGCCTCCTAGGCTGTTGGGCTCCGGACGACAGGCTACTCTGAATCCTCAGGAGACTGACCATCCTCGACGACGGCAAGAGCTTGCTGGGTGTTCGGCGGGTTGATGCGGTCGAGCTCCAGGATGCGTGCCTGTGCGGCGACGATGAAGTCCACCAGCGCGGCGCGCTCCTCGTTGAGCGCCTCTTCCATCTCCTGCTCACGGGTCGGGGACTCGGGCAGGTCGATGGGCGGCTCAGGCTCAGGATCCGGGGGCGGAGGCGTGGGCACTGGCACGGACAGGAGTGCTGGCGTGGGCACGATGCCTCCCGTCGCCTTGCCCGCTCCCGCCGCTGCGGCGAAGGCCGCGCACGCATCCTCGACGAGCCACAGCGGCCACCACTGAGGCCCCTTGGGAATGGACGCCCGTCGCCCGTCGTAGAGGCTGTCCCACGCCTTGACCTCGGTGCCGCCCGATGCCGTCTGGCGGCTGCCGAGGAACATGACGCTGTGGCTGCCCATGAAGTTCGGGTCGCCGCTGAGCCCCGGCTTCTTGTTGTTGACGACCTTGTAGGACAGGCTGAGGACGACCGCCACGCTGCCGTTCTTCAGCGCCGGGACGAACGTGCTGAACGGCACCCCGACATGACGGTTGAACTTGATGGGCTTGCGGCCTCCCGTCTCCTCGGGCGTGTTGTAGGACTGAGCGCCGCGCTGCTGATCAGCGGTGGTGGTGCTCCCAGCCTTGACGCCCATGCGGCTCCGGAGGGCCGTCACCGTGGGGACCGTCTTGCCCTTGGTGGCGAAGTCGATCGCCATGCTGGTGCTCCGCACCCCGCAGTCGGCTCCGGCCGTGGGCGTGCCGTTGAGCTGTCGTTGATGGCGTGGCAGGTAACTCATGGAGCCTCCTCATCGTTGGGCTTGTCCTCATCATAGTGAGCGCCACGGTAGCGCTCCCGCCGGACATCGACGCCGAGCAGCAGCAGCACGACCACGAGCAGAGCCAGCACCGCGAACACCACGTCCTTCGTGTCCCACCCGGTCTGGTCGTTCGCCATCACCCAGATGCCGAGCAGCATGACGAGCGCCCCGGCGAGCGCTGCTCGCGCGTGGCTCACGAGCGTCCACGTAGGCTGTCGATCGCGAACCCTGCCACCATGCCGATGCTGAACATGCTGATGTAAGCGAGCACGTCGATCGGGTCGATGCTGAACCCGCACATCACTCGGGCACGACGGCGTACTGGATCCACGTGCCGACCACGAGTTGAACGGCAGCAGCCGCGATGCTGTTGACCTGAAGCTTGACCACGCCGGGACCGGCGATGTTGAGACGCCCCGTCATGCGAGCGTAGCGACCCGCAGCGTTCGCGCTGGGGATCACCCCTCCATAGGCTGTCGCGTAGTTCGCCATGGAGCTGAACGTGCCCCACGACGTGCCCGCCGCATCACCCGGCTCCAGCGCCGCCCTGATGTTGCCTCCGCCGGTGCTGACGAACTGGATCTGGAGTCCGCCGCCCGTCGCCTGACGATTGTGGATGTAGAACATCACGAGCGGGATGTTGGACGCCGCAGTGACGGTGACTTCCCAGCCGGTATCCACCCATGCCGTTCCGGGGACGGCGAGGGTAGCGGGCAGCGCCCAGACGAGCCATCGCTTGTCCCACGTCCGGTCACCGGCGAGGGCATTGAACTTGTCTGGCGTGCCGCTGCCGAGTTGCCCGTTCGCGATGCGAGTGCTGGCATCCAGTCCCGCGTATCCGCTCGGTTGGTTCTTCTCGCTCTCCCGCTGGTAGCCCGTGTGAGGATCCGCTGCGGCGGCGTGAGTCGACAGTGCCCCTGCTGCTGTCGCCTCCGCTGCTGCCTGAGTCGCCGCGTGCGTTCCGCCGCCGTGGGATGCATCGACGGTCGGCGCTGCCCACGTCCCGCCGAGCTCCCCACCCGGAGTCGCCCCGACGACGACCTCCGCACTGAGGGTGGCATCCGCTGCCGCCACGAGGTACTGAGCGTTGGTGGGCGCTCCGCCTCCGCCACCGGCAGGGACGGCCCACGTCCGGTCGTCCCGGAGGAACTTGGTCCCGTCCGGGGTGCCGGTGCCGAGCTGAGCGACCGGCACGAGGACTCCGCTGTCGAGGCTGGCGTAGCCCGACGCGACCCCCTTCTCGGACTCCTTCTGGTAGCCGGTGTGAGGATCGGCTGCTGCGGCGTGCGTCCCGACCGTGCCAGCCGGTTCGTACACGCCAGCGTGAGCATGAGCCGTGGTGCTGACCCCGACGCCACCCTGCTGGATGGTGCCCACGACATTGAGCGTGACCGCGCCACCAGCCCCGTCGTCGAAGGTGAGCGTCTTGACGCCGCTGCGTCGCTGGCGGGTGTCGTAGGTGGTGACGGAAGGACCCCACTCGATCGTGCCGTCACCGCGGATCTGCCAGCGGTTGAAGGTGTTCGCGTCGTCGGCGGCGGTCCAGCCACCGAAGGCGACGTCGCCCAAGCCCAGAGCGCGGAGCCACAGGATGCGCGACTGGATGTGGTCCGGCTCGAGCGCGTCTCCGCCGCCCGTGGCACCGGAGCCGGTCGCAGCGTGGGTGTGATCGGTCAGGCCTCCGCCTGCTGGCGTCCATCCGGTGGCGAAGTCCGAGTTGCTGGTCTTGGCGAGCACCTGTCCGGTGGTGCCGCCGACCGGGACACCCGGTCCTGCCGGACCCGTCGGCCCTGTCGCTCCCGCAGCACCAGCGGCTCCCGCTGCGCCCGTGTCGCCCTTGACACCACCAATCAGGTGCATGTTGAGCGACACGAAACGATCGGTGGAGCTAGGGGACGTGGTGTTCAGCGCACCGCCACTGTTCTGGTAGACCTCCAACTCCACGTAGTCGCCCACGTCGAGGATCACATCGGCTGACGTCGGCATTCCCTGCTGGATGGCAGCCGTGTCGTAGATCATCCGGTTCCGAGCGATGGTGATCTTCGTGCCAGCGCTGACATCGGTGACGGTGATCGACACGATGCGACCACCACTTGCGTTCGACGCGAAGGAGCATGCTCCGTCCACGTGGTACTTCCCAGCCTGCTGAGCTGTCAGCCGCGTCGGGTTCGTCGTCAGGCTGTGCAGTCCGCCATCGTCGTAGATCTCGACGGCGTTCCCGGTGTCGAACGGGATCGCGGTGTCAACCGCGTTCGGGACGCTGAACACCGTGGTCCGCTCGACGCGGCAGCCGACGAACGAGATGCCGCTACCGCCTCCGTGCGGCGTGCCCTCGTGCGCCTCCAACTGCGACTCCAGCAGCCCGAGGGCGCTGTCCGTGGCGAGGCCGAGCGCATCGTGTGTCGCGAGGTCGGGGTGAGCACCCCCACCGCCGCCTCCATCCAAGTCGGCCAAGATGTCGCGGCTCACGATGCGCTCCACCATGCTGCCAGCAGGAGTGCGCAGAAGCCGGACACGGTCGCCCACTCGTGGGGTCACGTCCATGTAGTGATAGCCGGGGCTGGGCTCGCTGGCTCCGGCGCGGAACACGCTGGCGGTGCGCGTCGCGATGTCCACGCTGTCGATGATGCCGAAGTGCTCCTCAGCACGGGAGCGCAGCGCGATGGCGATCTCGGACTGGATCAGCTTCCGCATCTCGCTGAGGATGGCGGCGTCCGTGATCCTCATGCTGGGAACAGCGCCCGCACGCGTCGTCCGGAGACGGTCATCAGGCCGACGCCCAGCGGCCACGCGACCTGATCGACGGTCAGGTCGTAGGAGAGGTTCGTCTCCTTGTTGAACACGGTGATGCGGTCGTTGATGTCGAGGGCGGGGAGGCTGACCGCCGTGAGGGTGATCACCTCGCTGACCAGCGTGTACTCCTCCAGGAGCTGCTTGGCGCGTTCGTACGCCTGATCGTAGTTCCGGATGTCGCTGCTGCGTTCGATCGGCGCGACCCTGTCGCCGCTGGGGCCGCTCCCATCAGTCGGGTTGTAGGTGGGGCTGAGTGGGTCGAGGTCGCGCGCTTCGGCGCGAACGGGGTCCATGTCGGGTGCCTCACCGACGACGATGACACGGTTGAACCGCCCCTTCTGGGTGTATGCCATCGTGCCGGTGACCAAGGTTCCCGACTCCCCAGACTCGATCACCACGGCCACCGGCCGAGATGTCGCCTCCACGAACGGGCGGATCTCAACGACCCCGTTGGGTCGGCAGCGCACCGTCAGGGAGTGGTCGTTCATGAGCTGCTGCACCGCGTCGCCGCGACTGTCGTCCTCTTCCGCCTTGAAGTCCGTCGACAGCACCCGGTTGCCGTCCTGGATGTCGTAGAGCTGATCGTTGGTGCCCATGCCGCCGTCTTCGCAGATGCGCCGGATCACGGCACCCACGCTGTCCCCGGGGCTCGCGGTCCACACGCTGCCGAACACCGTCTCACCCATGAAGCTGATCCGGTCACGACCGCGCATGTCCACGGTGGCGTTCGCAGCGGTGAAGTCAACCTCCAGATCGTCCACCACCATCACGATCATGGGCACCCATTCGACCTCAGCAGCCGCGCCACCGATGCCGGGAAGGCTGAAGCCGCAGTCCACGCGCATCACCATGCCGATCGGGTCGCTGGTGACGTCCGTCCAGAGCGCCCGGAGCTGACATGTCCGCTCGAACAGGCCCGCCTCAGCGGTGATGCTGCCCTCCATGACGACGGCACTCTCCACCTGAAGCACGCTGTTCTCGCTCAGGGTGGTCGGGTCCAGCACCACCAGCCGGAAGTGCCGCACCTTGGACTCCCGGTAGCGCGTCATGTATCGCGCGCTGACCGCCCACATCAGTTGCCGACCTTGACCCAAGTCGCCTGGAGCTCGATCATCGCGTCAGGGCTGGGCACCCGACGGACGTTGCCCAGCGCGACCCGGAAGGTGGCCCCGTACCGATCCTTGACCCAGATGCGCGTCTCCACGGCACCCGCGAGGTTCCGCAGCGCATCGACCTGCCAGCGATCCTCAAGCGGCACGCGCACGGTGATGCTGCCCGACTCGGTGCCGGTGGCGAGGGCCTCGACGATGGGGTTCGGGCGACCGATGGGCTGGACGATCTCCTGGATGGGGCTGTACTCGCTGGGGATGTCCGTCACCTGACTGAACTCGATGGCGAAGTCCTCGGTGTTGACCACGCTGCTGCCCGGAGTGGTGGTCTCGAGGACGGCGCTCGCCGTCGCAGGAACGCTCTCCGCCCATCCGTTGTACGCCGTCAGCTCGTACTCCACGCTGACACCCAGCGGGGCACCGAAGTCTCGATAGGTGACCTCTGGCGGGAGCACCGTCGCGATCTCGACGGCGGTACCAGAGCCAGACTTGCGCCGGATGATGTAGGAGTCGACACTCGCGACGGCGACCCACGCGAGGTCGATGCTGCTGTCACCGATGCTGGGCAGCGCGGTGAATCCCGTCGGCGCGGTGGGCGCGCTGAACTGCGCCGTGACCGTGCGCTGGACGGTGCCGATGTTGCCGTCCTGATCCTTGACGCTGACCTCGAACCGGGTGCCGAGGCTGTTGGCGAGGATGCCACCGGGCATCTGGAACGTGGTGGCGGTGCCGGTGATGAAGCCCGTGTCCAGGAGCTGCGTGAACAGCGGGTTCCACTGGTGGACGAGGATCCGGTAGGCCACCTGACTGCGTCCACCGCTGTACGTCGCGCTCCACGACAGCAGCGGTGTCGGGTCCAGCAGCGGGTTCGGCGGTCCGGCGAACGTGAGCACGGGCGGCGTGCTGTGACGGAAGTAGAACTTCTCGCTGAGGCCGCTGCTCGCGTTGAGCTGATCCTCGAAGGTCCACTCCTGATAGTAGCCCGTCTCCAGCGCGAGGTCCACCGTGCCCTGATACGACATCGGCACGTTGTAGGGAGGGCTGTTCAGCGTGTTCGTCTCCAGGACGACGTTGTCGCTGGTGCGCTTGATGCTGATGATGCGCTTCTTCGGGTAGTCGCTGTCGCTCTCGAGCTCCGGGTCTTCGTAGGTCGCCTTGTAGAGCGGACGGCGCACGCCGATGGGCTGCGCGGTGCTGAGCTGACGGCTGCCGGGGCTGACGATGGTCGCCTTGAGCGGCGGGGTGTTCGTCCGGAAGGGATACCAGTCACTCCACGGACCGTAGTCCCCGGTGCCCGTCAGGCGGATGGCCGCTCGCCACCAGTAGGGAGTCCCGTTGTTGAGCTTGTCCGCAGGGACGCTGTGCGTCGTGCTCGTGGTGCTGGCGACGGTCGCCGCGTTGCTGTAGACGGGAGTCCCGCCGCCGCCCTCACTGGCGCTGATCTCCAACTGCCGAGCGTCGAAGGCAGCGGTGTGTCCGATAGTGAGCAGCGGCGTGACGGTGACCAGATTGTTCGTCTTCGGGATCATGGTCGCGGGACCGGTCGGCAGCAGGTAGGTCCACGTCTGGAAGGCGCTGAACGGCGACCACTGGAGGTACTGGTCCCGCACCCGGACGCGCCACTGGTAGCGAAGGCCGGGGGAGAGGGCATCGCCTTGGTAGAGCTGCTGGAACTTCTTCAGCGAGCCGCCCACGTCGATGCCCTGCGGCTGAATGGAGCCGGGTGGCGTGGTGACCCACTTCGGCGTCGCGCTGCCGGTCGTCGGCGAGGTGAGGACCTCGAAGTCCACGGCGGTGATGTAGGCGTTCGCGTCGGCCCCGGAGATGTTCCCGTAGAAGAACGGCTGCGCGGTATCGATGTCTACGCTGAGTCCCGTGGGCGCGTTGAGCTGAGCCACCGCCCGGTAGAGCCCATCCGCGAGGGGGCTGTACGGTCCCCACTTGCCTCCGTTCCCGCTGTTGCCGACGTCCTGCGTGCGCGCTCGCCAGCGACGCTGGGTGGCGACCACGAGTCCCGTCTTGGGGATGCTGAACGTGTTGTTCGTCAGGGTGGCTCCGCCGGGTGCCGCCTTCGTGTGCGTGGACTCGCTCAGCACGATGGGGACCTCGTCGGTGCTGGCGACGTCGTGGAGCTCGAAGTTGACGGCGTACAGGGTGTCGCCGATGTCCGGATCGATGAAGCGACCGGTGAAGGTGCCCGTGGTGCCCGTGGGGCTGATCAGCACCGGATGCGCCTCGCCACCGGGGTTCAGGTCGGTGGGGGCGGCAGGAGCGAGGTTGTTCTCGTAGTAGACGCGGATGTAGGGGTCGAACTTCCCGCTGTTGTTCGACCAGACCTCAAGGCGCTGGGCGCTCGTGCTCTCGTCGTCGGCCTTGACGATCAGGCCGTAGTTCGCCTTGCCGCCACCGCCCGTCACCGACGCTGGAGCCCACTCCTTGACGGTGGCCGTGCAGGGGATGCTGATCACCACGTTGGTCCCACCGCTCAGGGCCGTGTTCGGCCCGGTGGTTCCCTCTTGGTCCGGCTGGTTCGACCAGTTGACCGCGTTGCTGCTGCTGAACGTGATCTTGTCCGCGCCGCTGTGACCGTAGGTGCCAGCGTCCCAGTTCTGCTTGACCCGACGCGTCACCGCTCGCGGCGTACCGGGATACGTCCAGCCGACCTCGCTGGCCGTCTTCATCCGCAGCTCGGCACTGGTGATGTCCGTCATGTCGCTGAAGTTGAGGTTGAAGCGCAGCAGCATCCGGTAGATGTCGCCGCTGGTGCTTCGCCCGCTGTTCAGCGTCCAGCCAGCGCCAGCGCCTCCGCCGGAGCTGACGATGAAGGCGTCCTTGTTGAGGCCGAAGTCCCGGTAGGGCATCAGGGAGCCGCCCGGAAGCTGCGCTGATAGCGCATGGCGCGGGCGAGGCCGCTGGCATCGCTGCCGCGCCGGACTTGCTCCGCGACCTCACTGGCGCTGATGCCCGGAGGCAGCCCGCGGAAGTTGTGGTTGACCTCCGTCGTCACGGCCTGAGCGCCCGTGCTCGTGCCGGCGCTGAGGAGGCCGGGTGCCACGTAGGACGTCAGCGCGGGTGAGCTCAGGTTCTGCACGGCACTGGTCGGTCCACGGCTGGGTCCGCTGCCCAGCCCTCCACCCGTGCCTCCGCCGGTCCGAGCCTGGAGGTTCGCGATGGTGCTGATGATCCCGCCGACCAGCGGGATGCCCTTGGTCACGCTCGCCACGATGCCCTGAACGTAGGCGTTCCCGGCCTTGTTCCCAGCGCCGGTCCACGGGCGGATCACGGCTCCTGCTCCCTCCGCGCCTGACCTGCTCAGGCTCCCACCAGCAGTTCGCGCCTCGTCCCGCTTGCTCCGGTTGCCCCTCACCCAGCGACCGCCACCTGCGGCTCCGGCGTTGTACCAGTACCCGAGCGTCCCCATGATCTTGTTGATAGCCGCCCAACTCAGGCCCGCGCCGGCGAGTCCGGCTGCGGCCTCCTCAGCGGTGGCCCCCTCGGCCATGAGCTTCCCGGCGAGGCGTCCAGCCACCTTCATGCCCTTGGGACCGGAGGCCACGCGCACCACCTCCGCGATCATGTCGTAGGTGATCAGCCGGGCACCCTCCACGACGGTCTCGTCGTTGGATCGGAGGCCCCTGTTCAACCAGTCATTGAACTTCTTGCCGGTGGCGACAGCGAGGATCTCGGCGGGCTTCTCGGTGTTCTTGACGAGGTTGATCAGCATCTCCAGCAGATCCTTGCCCCGCGTGGATGCCTCGACCGCGCCCGCGACGTAGTCGTCCGGGGTCCGGGAACCGAGCTCGTACCAGTACTGACTGATGATCGGTTCCATGCCGCCGTACTGCGCGGTGAGCTGAGCCGCGAGGGCCGCTCCGTCGAACTTGGGGATCAGCGCCTCGGCGGGAACCAGCGGCGCGACCCGGCCCTTCCACGCATGAGCCAGCGCCCCGGCCATCGTCTCGACGATCATCTCCGCACCGTCCTCGGCGGTCTGCACCGTCCAGCCGGATGCCTCCAGGAACTGCTTGACGTCCCCGAACCCAGAGCTGGGGTCCATGAGCTTCATCGACTCGCCGATGTCGATCTGCGACATGCCCGCCGCGAACATCGCGTTGATGATCTTCGCCATGGCGGCTCCGGCGGTGGCGGAGCCCTGCATGTTGAACTCGGCGACGTTGGTCAGCAGATCCGAGATCGCCTGACCGCCGATGATGGCAGCGACCGGCTGAGCGCCCTCGAAGCCGCTCTTGGCGACCTTCATCAACAGGTCGGCGAACTTGCCACCGAACTCGGCGACGATGTCGCCCTGCGACTTGCCGCCCTCCAGGAAGCCCTCCAGCATCGTGGCGTAGCCTCCTGCGCCGCCAGCGGAGATCTGCGTCAGGCCGTCGATCACTTCCTGCAACGGTCGGCGATTGCCAACGTCGTCAGTGCTGAGCGCTTCCAGCAGCGCCCCGAAGTTCGTGGTCATCACGCTGGTGGACCGCGCGATGTGAGGCGTTGCAGACGCCATGGCAGTAGCGAACTGAGCGATGGCCTTCGCGCCGATGGTCGAGTACTCCTCCAGCCCGAGCGCGTAGCGCTCCGCGAAGTTGAGCATCTCTGGGAACTGGAGCAGCAGCGCCTTGTTCTCTTCGATCAGCTCCCGGCGACGGTTCGCCATGTCCGCCGCTGCGAGGTGATAGGTGGTACGGTCGGGCACCAAGGACCGAGCCTGTTGCAGGACCGCCTTCGTCTTCTCCAAGCGGGCAGCCATGACCAGATGGAGCGTGGCCTCCTTGTCGAGGTTGCCACGGGTGTCCCGCAGGAACTCGTTCATGTAGTTCTCGGACGCGACGTTGTCCTGCACCATCGCGTCCATCGTTCCGCCACGCTTGAGGACCGCGTCAGCGAACGCCTGATTGGCCGCGTCGTAGTACCCGGCGAACTCGCCCGTCGGCTCGAACAGGCCGAACATCTGCGGCTTGTCAGCACGCCAGAGCGCCGCGAGCACCTGCTCGACCTCCGACCGAGTGGTGTCGCCCCACGCGGCAGCGGCCTTCTCCGCCTCGAAGAACTTGAGGCCCGCCCGGTTGACGCCGTGGACCAGATCGTCCATGGACTTCGCATCGAGACCGCCCTGGAGCACGTCGAGCGTCTCGTCAACGCCGTCCGACACCTTCGCGAGCGCATCGCCGAGGGCGAACGCCACATCGACAAAGCCGCCGAACAGGCTGATGGCCGCTTCCAAGATCGGCATGAGCGCCTGACCGAGCTTGATGCTGAACTCTTCGATCTTGGCGTTCAACTGAGCCTGACGTGCCGCCGTCGTGTCCATGTTGATGCCGTACTGCGTGTTCAGGGTGTCGCCACGCTCCAGTTGATCGTTCGTATCACTGAGGAACTGCTCGTACTCGTTGGTGCCGTCGGACAGCGTGCGCGTGACGTTGGCGAGGTACCGGACGCCCTCGATGCGCCCGATGAGCTTGTTGACGTTGAAGCCCTTGTCCTCCGCGTCGTTGCGGAGGGTGATCATCGCCGTGTAGAGGCTGGTCTGCTTGGCGAGCTCGCCGTAGTTCCTGCCGGTCAGGTCCTGGAGCTTGAGCAGCGTGGTGTTCGGCTTGATCAGCGACCGCAGAGCGGACTGCATCTGGGTCGCCGCCTCGCTGGCGGTCGAGCCAGACAGGGAGATGAAGGACAGCGTGCTGGCGACTTCCTCCAACTTGAGTCCGCTGCTGCTCGCGATCGGGCCGATGTCGCCAAACGCCTCCGCCAGATCCTCGGCCTTGACGCGGCCCTTGTCGATGGCGACCGCGAAGATGTCCGCGATCTGCGCCGCCGACTTGCCCTCGTTCTTGAACGCGATGAACGCGCTCGTCATCAGGTCGGTGGCCTGTTCGCCGGTGGACAGGCCCGCGATGGCGAGCTTCGCGCTGTTGGTCAGCACGTCCAGCGCGTCCGCACCCTCGATGCCCGCGCTATAGAGGTCGTACATGCCGTTGGACAGGTCCTCGAAGGTCTTCCCTGTCGCCTTCGAGAGATTGATGATGTCCTGACCAACCTTCTGGAGCGCGGCTGGCGTCAGATTGGCGACGGTGTTGATCTTCGCCATCTGGACTTCGTACATCTTGGCGTCGTTGATGGCTTCCTTCATCGCGTCGGACACGGCGCTGATGCCCGCGACGATGGCCTGAGCGGCAATGAAGCCCGCACCGCCCGCGAGGCCCATGCCGAAGGCACCGCCCAGCGGTCCTCCCATCATGGAAGCGCCGCTGCCGAAGCCGCCGAGGAACCCGCCGCCCCCGGCTCCACCGAGCAGACCACCCTTCTTGGTCTTCGCCATGTTGCGGGCGGCGAGGAGCTGCATCCGCTGCTCCTGCTTGAGCGCCTCCATCCGCATCCGGTGCTCTTGCTTGATCTCCGCCGCGACCAGCGCCAGCGTCGCCTTCTGCTCCGCCTTCTCAAAGGCGATGGTGGCCATCTGTTCCGCCTTGGCAGCGGCGACCTTGGCCGACTTCGTCTTCTGGATCGTCGCGAGGCGACCCTTCTGGCTGCGGGCGATGCGGTCCTGCTCGGCCTTGAGGATCTGCTTCTCGGTCGCGATCTCACCGGCCAGCCGCATCTGACGGAGCTTCTGGCGAGCCTTCTCGGCGTTGAGCTGACTGGCGAGTTGCGCCTTGTGAATGCGAACGCCGTGAGCGATGGTCTCCTTCTCAGCGGCGATCAGAGCTCGCTTGTAGCCAGCGTCGTCACCACTGATCGCGATGACGGCGTTGCCAGCAAGGAACTCACCCGGCACGGGACTCTCCACTCACGGCGGGGCCGAGGTCCACGTTCTTCGGGTACAGCATGGCGAGGCCCTGGAGCTGCGTCTCGAGGTCCATGGGCTGCGGGGGCGGGACGGCCTTCAGCCGGGGCTTGACGTAGTCAGGAACCTCCGGCTTTCCGCCGCCCCTCATGTTTTCGACTCCGATCAGTGCGTCACGTGTGGTGGAGTAGGACCGAACCCATGCCTGTTCTTCTTCCTTGACCTGTCGCGCCAGAGCGGCGTCCCACAGGTACATGAGCTGCTCGTCGGTCAGGCGACGTCCGACTCCGGCGGGAGTGAGGCCCCAATGAGCGAGAGCCCACTCGTAGATGGAGCCGAGGTGATCTTGCTCAACAGCAGCCCCATCCTGTTGAGGTCGTCTACGAAAGGGTAAGACGCGTCGACCATCTCCTTGAAGAGCGCCCACGCCTCACCGTCGCTGGCCTTCTCCACGAAGTTGTCCATGCCGCCGAGCACGTTGGAGCGGTCGTAGGCGATGACGAGTTCCAACATCGCCTGGACCATGCTGCTGGACATGCCGATCATGCCGGGGAGTCCCTCGAAGATGCTGGTCCCGACGACTGCCGCCTGAACCTCCAACTCCGTGCGCCACTCGTCAGCGTGCTTGATCCGCAGCACCGGGATCGAGACGGGTTCCCCGTCTACGGTCCCGGTGATCTTCGCGGCGAAGGCTTCGGTCTCGCCCCTCACGCCTGAATGGGCTGCTGGACAGCCTTCCCGTTGGCCTTGGTCGTGCGGGCCTGAGCCTGAGCAGCCATGGCCTCAACAGGGATGCTGGCGGGGTCGATCGCGGCAGGTGCGGACACAGGTGCCTCGACATCGCCATCGGCCGGATTCTCGGTCGTGGTCACGGTCTCCGAGCCCTCTCCCTCGGCCGGCTCGCCCTCGATGGGCTGGCCCTGCGCGTTCAGCAGGACAGGCGCACCACGGGTGAAGCTCCAGATGGAGGTGAGCGGGTTGGCCGGATCGACGCGACCAGCGAAGATCACGGTCGGCGCGGCGGCTGCATCGTCAGCGGCGGTGAGCTCCAGTCCGCTGATGCAGGTGGCGAGCGCCATGTTGAACTCCAGCGTGTTCGAGTCGAGACCCGCCCACTGGATCTGGAAGGGACCGTACATGGAGCTCGGGTATCGCCGGTTGCCCGTCCGGGTGATCACGTTCGCGTTCGCGGTGCTGCCCGCGAGCACGGCCAGAAGGTTCGCCTGAGACAGCTCCGCCAGACTCAGCTCCACTTCGACCTCCTCCGTCTGGAGGTAGTCCGTCATGGCGAGCATCCCGGGGATGCCGTTGAGCTGGGGAGTGAAGATGGTCGGCCGGATGCGGACCGTGATGCCGCCCGTCGTGGCCCCGAGGTCCACGGTGCGGAACTTGACCACACCGGGAGCCCCGATGAAGATCTCCTTGGGAGAGTTGACGGTGACGCCCATGAGTCTCAGTGACCTCCTGTTTCGGCAGCGCCCCCGTCAGGGGTGAAGCCGTGGTGCCGGTCCTCGGTGCCGAGTGCCGGAAGGGATGTCCCCACCATAGCGGCGGGGGAAGTGGCTGACTAGGTGACCGTCCACGTGAAGTTGAGGACCTTGGCTGTCGACAGCCCATCGTTGGCCGTCACGGTGACAGCCTTGGGACCGAGGGTGCTGGCGATGGTGCCGGTGATGTCGCCCGTGGCGGTGTTCCCCGTGAGGCCCGTGGGCAGCCCCGCGAACGTATAGGTGACCGCACGCCCATGGATACTGACGGCCCGGACGTAGGCCGTGACGACGGTGCCATTCGGGTCGCTGCGACCCGTCGCCGGGATGCCGCCCACGAACTCCAGCCCGGTGTTCGCCTTGCGCACCACGGTCCAGAAGTCGCTGCCGAGCTTGTAGCGACCGGAGAAGATCAGCGTGGGGGACACAGCCGCGTCATCCGCGCCACTGAACTCCAGTCCGCTGGTGCAGGTCGTCTGAGGCATGTTGATGACGAGCTGTGCCGTGTCCAAGCCCTTGAACACGATCATCAGGTCCTTGTACATCGACGTCGGGTAGCGCCGAGTGCCGGTCCGCTTGATCACGTCGGCGGGGTTCTCGGTGGAACCTGCCAGCACGGAGAGGAGGTTGGTCTTGCTCATCTCCAGCAGCGTGAACTCGGCCTCGACCGTCTCGCTGGTGAGGTAGTCGGTCATGGCGAGCAGACCCGGGATGCCGTTGACCTGCGGCGTGAAGATCGCATCCGGGCGAATGCGGACGGTGACTGCTCCGGTGGTGGCACCGAGCTCACGCCCGCCCCACACGACCTGTCCGGGCGCACCGATGAAGATGTCCGCCGGGCTGCTGGGTGTGACTCCCATGTGCCTCTCCTATCCGGTGCTCACCCGTCAGGTGAGTGCCGTCATGGCGAACCGCGTGTGCTGTTCGCTTGGATGGTGACCTCTACCCGGCGACCGGGCTGAGGTCCTGTCAGATCTTCCGCTTGGCGTTGGTGTAGACGTAGAGGGAACAGATCTCGTAGGGCCAGCGGGTGTCAGGATCTTCATTCGCAGGGTACGCGCTCCCCATGCGCGTCTGGTAGATCTGCGTCCCATCGGGACCGGTTGCGTGGTGCTTGAGGTGGAAGAGTTCTGCGATCTTGCCGAACATCTCCGCTGCGACGTGAGGGCGGTCGCCGTAGGTGCGGATGACGAGCCGGACGCGCTGCACGTCCATGCGGTCCATCGGGACGAGGCTGCCGCGCTGCACGAGGATGAGCGGCGGCTTGTCGTCCGGACCGGGCTGCGTGCCGCGTACCACCAGACCCGGAATGTCCGGGCCGAGCGCGTCGCGGATGTCCCGGATGATGGTGCCCGTGGGATCGTCCCAGCCGGTGATCACACGACACCGCCCAGCGAGCCTTCACCGACGCGACCGCCGCCTCCTCCGCCGGAGCTGCCGCCACCGAGGAACTTGCCCCGTAGATCGGCGACAATCTGCCCATACCGAGCCATACCGGCCTCGTAGGCCGGTTCTACGAACGGGCGGGCGCTCATCTTGACGGTTCCGTACTCCAGGAAGCGCCACGGGAAGCCGACGAAGATCTCACCGTAGGCATGGCTTCGGCTCGTCGCGTCCGGTGTGCCGTTGATGTCGCCCTTGCCCTTGACGTGCATCGTCGTGTTGATGCTGTCGCGCATGTGAACGTGACCGCTCCACGCCGGGTGCGTCGGCGGATCGGGTCCCACGGGTGCCGTGTCCAGGATGGCGCTCGCGATCTCCTCAAGGAGCGTTGACACCAGAGCGGCGCTGAGCCAGCCGCCGAGCTCCATGGTGCCGCGCTGCCACTTCACGGTCGCGCCGATACGAGCGGCGATCAGCTTCGGGCCGGTGGTGACCTGTCCGTAGCGATACCGACGGACCTTGGGCGGCGAACCGACATCCAGACGGATGTTATAGCCGACAGGCATGTCAACCCGGCCTGATCACGTGGCACTGGCCTTCCTGATGGTTGTTCCGGCCGCTGGCGTCCGGAACGATCAGGTCCAGTTCGTACGTCTTGCCGTCGAGCTTGAAGCGGTCGCGCTCCGTCAACGTGCTGGTCCGCTCGAAGAAAACGTTGTAGTAGACGACCATCGGGGCGGCTTCCAGCGGGTTCCGCGTCTCGCCGTGCCGGTAGCCCATGGACTTCGAGGTCTGGACGCTGCATCGCTGCGGCGGACCATCGGTCCAGATGGGCTGCGGATGGCCGTACTCGTCCTCAGCGCCGTCACTCCGGTATACCGGAGTACAGGACTGCGCCAGCATGGAGGAGAGGCTCATCGGTCGAGGATCCCCACGGGCACGAGGCGCGTCGTGTAGGCGGGGCCGAAGCCGATGTACTTGAAGCGCCGGAACATGGCGCGGCGGGTCGCTTCCAGATCCACGGGCGACAGCGCCTGATAGGAGTACTCCCCGAGCTTCTCGCTCGTGTAGCCGCCCGCGACAGACATGGTCGCGCCGAGGATGGTCATGTCGATGATGGTGCTCTGCACGAGCGGCAGGTCGTTCGGCGTGTACGTCGCCAGCAGCCCGTTCCACGCGCTGGTGGCGATGTTGTCCACCCTGCGCCCGTCGAACCCGAGGATCCAGTCGGTTCCCTGGACCGGCCCGCCGCCCACTGAGAGGAGGAGGTCCTCGGTGACTACACGGCGTGCGAGGATCACCGAGGTGATCGCGGTCCCCGGGAACCGTTGCTGGATCGGGCCGGTGAGCGGTCCGATGACAGATGCGAGTTCGGCTTCTGCCTGAAGGATGAGCTGATCCAGCGCGGCGTCGGTCAGGCTGGTCGCATGGACCAGCCGAACCATCTCCGGCGTGACGCCGCTCGCCTCAGACATCAGCGGTTCGCCATGAAGTAGCGCAGCCCATAGAGGGCGAGCACCACCACCACGATGACGATGACCAGCCAGATGAGCTGCTCAGTGGACATGTCGCACCGCCTAGAAAGGGGGGCCGGTCACCGCAGCAACTCAGCCCCGGCCCCCCGTTCAGGCTACTCGCTCTTGGGCGGCTTGGTCGAGGCCGTCGGGGCGGTGGGCACGACCCCGTAGGTCCCGGTGTCCACGAACGTGGGAACGGTGGCCGGAACCGTGCTGCCGTCCGCCATGACCATCGCCGGCGTCGAGCCCACGGGGGCGAGAACCGCGAAGGCGCTGGAGCCGGTCGGCTTGAGCTGGGACACCGGATTGGCGATGGCGAACCCGGCCCGGAACACGACACGGAGTGCGACCGCGTCCTGCTGGGCAAGGTTCAGGATGACCACACCGGCAGCATCGCTGATGACCGACTCGCTGAGGAGCTTCATCGTGATGTCCTGCCGGATCCCGAGGATGGCGTAGCGCCAGTCGCCGACGATGGCGAGCGCCCCACCGTTCCCGGTGTTGACCCAGCCGCCGTTCCGGCTGAACCGCGTGGGCAGACCCCAGATCATGTCCGGGCTGTCCTGCGTCAGGCTGGGCGCGTAGATCGTCTCCCCGGTGCTGGCGCGCAGACCGCGGAGGTTCGTGCGGAGCGTCGGGTAGGCCGCGTAGGCATTCGGGAAGAAGCCCGTCTCTTCGACCATGCCCTGAAGGATGTTCAGGTCGCCGGGGATGTCCCGGCCAGCCGTGGAACCCGCCACGACCACCTGTGCCGAGTTGAGGGCGTCCTTGCGGACCCCGCCCACCGGCCATCCGGTCGGGGCGTTGACGCCGAACAGCGCGGCGAGGTCGAGCACCTTGCCGATCGCCTCGACGATGCGCGGGCGCACCTCCGCCCAGAGGTCGAAGGCGGCGTCGTCGAGCACGGCCTCCGGGATCGGGACGATGACTGCGATCTCCTGCGCGTCGAGGACCTCGTTGCCCCACGACATCTCGGTCGTCTGCTTGAGGCCGACATCACCGTTGACCCAATAGGCCATCGGGAGGGTCGCGATCACGGGGAGGCGCTGCTGCTTCGCGCCCATCGTCACCTTGCGGCACAACGACATCGCGAGGCTTTCCGCCGGGAGGAGCTGGATGATCTCGTTCGAGTACTCGATCGGGATCAGGCTGTCGCTGTTGGTCCGATCGATGAGGTCCGCGTAGGGCACGAGTGTGTCTCCTGCTGGTCTGTCAGTTCCAGTCAGGGCATCTCACCCGCCGCCCGGTCATCGGGACGGAGCCTAATGTCAACTCCTCTGGGATCACCCCATCGGGAGGGCATCGCGGCCGACGAGCGTTCAGCGTAACGTGACCGCAATGTCTACGGCAACCTCGGTGTTTCACCTTGTGGTGACCCGACCCCACGGAGTAGAATTCGTACGTCCCTGCTGCCACAGGACCCGACTATATGGGAACGGCCCCGCCGCTTCGTTGGCAGACGTGAGCGCGGGGCCGTTTCTGTTGCAATCGGAGGCTCATCGTGACAAATCCAGCCATCCAGCTCAACATCGTTCGCCAGACATTGCTGGAGGACGGCGTGGTGTCGGCTCACCACATGACCTACCGACGTGGAATCACGAGGACCGCCCACTACATTCACCAGCTTCGCAAGGCTGGCTGGGTGATCCTCACACGAAAGGAGGCAGGGAAGATGGCCGACTACGTGTTGGTCAGCCCCGGTGGTCCGGTCGAAGCAGAGGAGGCTCAACGCTGAAATGGCGTGTTTCCGGAGGGGTTTGAGCTCAGATGTCTGCCCGAGGCACAGCTCAGGCGAGGTTCTGGTATGGCTCCGCTTTGCCTGAGCCTTGCCCCTACCCTCCTACCTACCTACCATCCATCCTTCCAAATCGCGCGTGCGCGCATGAGAGGAACGACGACATGGCTATCCTCCGTAACGGAGGCTTCAACGAGGTCGACCTGTCCGTTGACATCCTGAACCACCGCAAGTGGCGTCACATTCGACGTCACCATGCCGCCGTGGTGCTGGAGTCCGTGGTGGTGTACCTGTCCGTGGTCTGCGACTCCTGGAGGGCTGGGAAGCGGTTGCCGATCGATGAGTGCTGGCCAGAGCATTTCGTCCCGGAGACTATCCTCCCAGCGGTGGCGAATGCGCTGACCAGCGCCGGTCTTCTCGACAAGACGGGGTGCATCCCGGAGGACTCATGGGACGAGTGGTTCGGACAGGCCGACGCACATGCCGAGCAGCATCGCCTCAAGTCCCAGAAGGGCGGTCTGGCGAAGGCGGCGCGCTACCGGGAGCTCAAGGCCGAAGTCGAGGCTGCCAACGCCACGCTGACGCCGGAGCAGCAAGCGGAAGCCGCCGCGTCCAAGGCGCAGATCGAGGCGATCGTCAAGGGTCTGAAGTGACCCCGCTGGGCACCATCCAGTGTTTCGGGTACCCAGAGGGTACTTCTTGCATCGTGTCCATCCCAGCCCACTCGGGACGGGTACTGTGTCACTTCTGCACCCGAACCCGGGAGTTGATGAAGCGAAACCGGGAAAAGGCCGAAAAGACCGGCTGGAAGGACCCAGATGGCTGAAATGACCGCCGAGCAGCTCAAACTCGCGTCTGTCGGCAAGATGGATCAGGAGTGTCAGGACTGCTTCGGCGGCACGGCCATCAGCACGGATCGCTGCTGGCATTGCGGAAGCAAGAACATCCGGTACGTGTCCCATCAGCAGCAGGGCATCGAGGAGCCCGAAACGACGCAGTTCCTCTGCGGAGCCCGCCGGATCAGCCCCGAACAGTTCGCCAAGGTGGACGCGGCCCGCTGGCCCAAGCGAGACTGATCTGAGAGCCCTCTAGCGACCGGTTAGACGGCCGAAAGCCCCGGGAGTGGTGGATACGCACTCCCGGGGCTTTCTAGACGGTTTTCAGGACCTAGATGGCGGTCTTGCCCGCCGCCCGCCGAATCACGTCGTTCATGGTCCGCTGGCCGGGGTTCTGACCCGGCTGCGCCCCTCCATCGAAGGAATGGGGACTCGTGGGGGCCTTGGGGAACAGCGAGGGGTGCGCTTCCTGGAACTTCTTCACCGCATCCGGGATCTTGGCCGGATCGACCCCAGCGAACTCCCCAGCCAGCGCCGCGAGGTCAACGTCGATGCATCCGGCCGCGCCCAGCACCCGCTTGACCTCTGTCGTGGTCGCCTTGGTGTTCGCCTCACTGACGGCCTTGGTCAGCGTCTCCCGCTCCTCGGCCCACTTCTTCTGCTCCGCCTCCCGCTCCGTGCGGAGGGTGGCAGCGGCTCGTTCGGCGGCAGCCCGCGCCTCACGCTCCGTCTGGAGCGCTCGCAGCGTCTCCGGGGGCTCCGGGGTGGCGGCTCCGGCAGCGCCGTTCTGGTGAGGCGGCGGCTGACCTCCCTGCTGCGCCTCGGGTGTGGTCTCGCCCTGAATCGGCTCAGGCATTCGGCTTTCCTCCCTTGGGTGGCGTCTTGGGTGGCGTCTTTTGCACAGAAGGCGGAGCGTTCTTACTCACAGAACCGTCTGGATTATTCACATTGGCTCCCTGAGCCATCATCTGGTCCTGGAGTTCCTTGGCCTTGGCCTCGGCCTTTGCCTCCGCCTCTTCATTCAGCGTCTTGAAGCGTTCCACCTGCGCGGGAGTGTAGCCCGCATCCAGCCAGAGCTGCTCCGGCGGGACCCCGATCGTCAGGAGCTTGGACAGGGCGTCGATATGCGCGCCCTCCGCCTTCATCTCCGGATCCATCCATGTCGTCTCGCCCGCGAGCTTCTCGATGTTCTTGCCCGCGAGGGACAGGGCCATCTTCATCACATCGACCCATGCGTTGCCCCAGAACAGGTGCTTGCGACGCGTCTTGGCGACCAGACCGGCCTCAGATGACCGCAGCGTCTCTCCAGAGGGCAGAACGGTCTGACCCGCCAGCAGATAGTGCGCAGGCGTCCGCGTGATGCTGGCGACCTGCTGCACGAGCAGTTCCACCGCCTTGACGTAGGGAACGAGGTCGGTCGCACTGAATTCCCCGAACTTGGGCTCATCTCCGGTCCCGGTGGGCTCCACGACCCACAATCGGTCCACCGCCGTCTTGAAGGGCTCCAACTGCTGACCCGTCACCGGATCGACCGGGATCTCGAGGCCCGTGGCCCAGCGCTGACGGAAGGCCGCGAACTCGCTGGCGACAAGCAAGTCCAGAAGTTCCTTGTTGACGGCGTCCTGGAGTGGCAGCAGACTTTCAAGTTCGCTGAGGCCGTCAGGCGTGGCCGCGAGGCGGGGGCGATTGGGGAACGCCACGAGGGGCACGACGCCGAGGCTGTGGGCCAGCGGCCAGCTCTCGCCTTCCACCACGCGGGGCACGAGGCTGTTGACGCCCCACGTCACCGTCGGGGTCTTGCCCGCCTCCAACCGGATGGGTCGGGCCGTGACGTACTTCTCGATCCGGTCCGGCAGGTACAGCGTCACGTTCTGGAAGCCGAAGGTGTCCACCCACCGCTTCAGGCCCGCCATCCGCCTGCCGGTGCCCGCTTCGTGCGTGACGATGCACTGAGCGCCGTCTTCGGGGGTGATCATCGGGTACGGGTCACCCGGACTCACCAAGACGTAGCCCACGCCCTTGACCAAGCTCTCCGTGTGGCACATCGAGCTCCCGGCGTCCAGATTGTTGTGCTTCCAGATGGCCCACGCCGTGTCGTCCAGTTCCTTCCACTGGTCCTCGCTGTCTTCCATGCCGTCGCCGAACCGGAAGCCCTGCACGATGCTGCGCTCTTCGACGGCATCGACCACGACCTGACACCAGTTCGCGCTGAACGGCGTGCGGAACAGGTACCCGAAATCGCTGCGGAACTTCGCGCTGGCGAGGCTCGTCCCCTGCACGCCGATGTAGTAGGACTCGTACTTGTCGAACAGCTCCAGCCGGACGTCCATCGACTCCATCATTCCCTTGATCATCCCCGCGATGACCGGATCCATGATGAAGTTCCCGGTCTGGGCCACCGGGGGCAGGAATGTCAGGTCCGCGGTCTTCTCGGCGACCACCATGGCTTAGAACCCCCTCATGTTCTGCTTCCGGGACTTGTTGTAGGGCTGGCTCGCGTGCCATGACGCCATGGCGGCTGCGATGGCTCCGTCGATGTGCTTCTCTGCGATCTCATGCCCGCGAGCGTCCTTGGGCTTGCGGATGCGCCAGCCACGGTCGCGGGCGACGCCCCGGCTGTTGGCGACGTGTTCCGTAAGGATGGGATCCCCGTCGTGGGCGATCCGGCTGCTGACCACGAGCTCGTAGAACTCGGTACAGGCCGGAACCATGTGACGATCCCACTGAGGCATCTCCAGCATCTGCAGACCCTCACCGGCCAGCATCTGCGCACTTTCCCGGAACTTCCACGGGTCGTACAGGAACGCGGGTCCCGGTGCGCTGACCCGCGTTCCCGCCTTGAAGGATGCGCTCTCCGGAAACTGGACAAAGAGGCCCCGCAAGTGCTCCCGGATGATGCTGATGTCCAACTCCCAGAGGTTGTGCTGCGGATGACCGGGTTCCCACGGGTTGAACCAGAACTGCGGGATCAGCTTGATCCGGTCGCCGTCCTTCTGAGCGACCACCACGGCGCAGTAGTCATGCGTGAGGGCGATGTCGATGCCCACCGACACCGGCAGACCCGGATCCAGCTCCACGGTGGCGTCAAAACAGGCTTCCCACGTTCCTCGGGGCAGCCAATCCGTCTCTGCGGACGTCCACAGGTTCATGTGGAGGCGCATGAAGTCCGCGACACGCATCGACGGCTTGTGAAACTCGTCCTGGAGGTACTCATCGGTGATCCACGGGGCCGGATTGGCGATCCGAACGGCTTCGATGTCCTCTGGATCACTTCCGAGGGGACTGTGGTGCCACCACATCAGGAATCTGCCCGCGATGTCCTTGACGATGGTGAGCCCCGGCTCCTCTGTGATCAGGTGGCGCTTGCTCATGGCGGCGTCGAACATCCGGCCGAGTACGCTGTCCTTGTTCCAGCCCACCGTGCTGATGGAGAGCGTGAGGGGCTGGAGCCTTGCGCCGGACCCAGACGTCAGCGCGGTGTAGAGCTCCGGGTCTTCGTGCGCCCAGAGCTCGTCGATCACGTTCGCGCTGGCGTTGTAGCCGTGATGCTTGCTCCCCTCGGAGCTCAAGACCTTGTAGAAGGACTGCTTGTCCTTCGTCTTGATCTCGTAGCGGAACACGGTGGTCATCCGCTGGATGTCTGGACTCGCCCGAACGAAGCTGCTGGCCTGATCGAACACGATGCGAGCCTGATCCTTGCTGGACGCGGCGCAGTACACCTCCGCACCGGCCTCCCCATCCGCCAGCAGCATGTACAGAGCGAACGCGCTGGCCACCACGGACTTGCCGTTCTTCCTTGGCAGCAGGAGCAGCGCCTCCTTGTAGAGCCGCTGACCCTGATCGTCGTAGCTGAGGAGCTCTTCGAAGAACCTGATCTGGTAGTCTTCGAGCTCTAGGGGCGTCCCGTACCAGCGTCCCTTGCTGTGCCGGATGAAACGGCGGCAGAACTCCGTGAAGCGAGCCCCATCGCTGCCCACCGCCAGCCGAATGGGACGTGCGATGCCCTCCTGTTCCAGCACGACGACCATCAGCGCGTGCTGCGACCGGGTCGTGCCTGTGTGAAGTTCTCGATGGCACCTTCGCTGGGGTTGGGGATGGTCCCGCCGAGCCGATTTCGGGCCATGGGGCCGAAGCCGAGCTCCCTGCCCAACATCCCCACGAGCCGACTTTGGTCGCCCAGCGCGCTGTAGAGCGTCTTCAGGTTGTTCGGCGTCAGGTCGCTGTCGTGTCGGAGCTCGACCTGCTCCCGCAGACGGACGTAGTTGAAGATCGAGTCCACGTAAGCCTGAACCAGACCGCTGTCGCTGGCTCGCAGGTGATCCGTGCCGTCGAACGCCTTGACCACTTCATCCCAGAGGCGCTGGCGTTCCTTGTCCAGCGGCACCAGCGGCGTCACGTCCGCGACCCTGCCCGGGACGATCTGGGCGATCTGATGAGGACCGATCTGGTTGCGCCGGTCGCGTACTGCCGGAATTCCACCCTTGGGGGGCATCAGGCTCCTCCTTTGCTGGCGTTGCAGGTGACGCAGAGGACTTGGAGGTTGCTCCGAGTCGTGGCACCGCCCGCCGTGACGGGGACGATGTGATCGATGCTGAGCCTCCCCGTGTAGTGCGCCTGTCGGTGACCCCAGCCGGGACACCAAGCTCCGTTCGTACGGAGGTGAGCACGAAGCATGGTACGCCTTGCCCTCTGGTAGATTCCGCTGTCGTAGGGGCGTACACGTCCTCTGTCGTGATTTGCTTGGTTTTCTCGGTCGCAATCAGGGCACACGCGGCTGTGAGACACCTCCATGCAGTCGGGGCAGACGAACTGACGAGTCATGAGCTCCTAGCGTACACGCGCCTTGACGCTGTGATGAAGCGAGGTGAGGAAAGGGCTGTCAGACCGGGCGCGCGGACG
>Ga0190275_10000290_pt1 | contig 49031 bp, 44 predicted proteins | sample Popmic550T_FD_133745 | JGI IMG/M metagenome (GOLD analysis project Ga0190275, IMG submission 133745) | Populus adjacent soil microbial communities from riparian zone of Yellowstone River, Montana, USA - 550 T | ecosystem: Environmental > Terrestrial > Soil > Riparian zone > Trees stand | place... | reverse complement strand
GCTCCACCTCGGATCTGACCCAGGGGCATACGATCCCGACCGTCCGACCGCCGGGGGTGGCCACCCCCGGCGGTCGCCCAATCTCAGCAAACGATCAGGCTACGGGCAATATGCAAGGGGTAACGGCTCGGACGCGGGCAGTTCGAGCGCAAACCTCAGGCGCCTGCGCCAGCTACCCCTCCACCCTGCTGCGCAGGGTCCCCCTCCCCATCCGGCGATGGGGAGGATAAGTCCGCCCCGTCCGGCTTGAACATCGAACGGTCGGAGAGCCAGCCGGCGGCCTGGTCGGAGAACATTCCGGCAAGGATTCCGATGCCGCCATAAGCGATGAGGTTCTGGGCGCTTCCGCTCGCGTTGGGGCCGGCGAGGACGGCGACCCCGCTGAACATCAGGACGAAGACCCCGAGCGCGATCAGGCCGCCGAGCAGGATTCGGCCGAAATAGGATTTGGTCCGTGTGAATTTGTAGGGATTGTCCGGATAGACGAACAATATGAGGGTGATGAGCAACGCCCCGAACAGGCCCGAGACCGAAGCGAGAATGATCCCGGTCAGGACCGGCGGGACGTAGACGAGCTGCCTGGCCAGCGGCCACCGGCTGTCCTCGAACACCTTGAGGATCGCGATGATGTCGCCGGACCGGGACGCGGCCTCCAATTGCTTGTCGATGTTGTTGCGCTCAGCCTGGAGGAGGTCGAGCCGGTCCTGGATGTCGTCGGTATCGCGCTTGAGGCCGGCGCTGTCGTCGAGGGACTTCTGAACCGAGCGCTGGCCTTCGAGGACGTCGGCGGCGACCGGCGGGATGGCGGGATTGCTCGAGCCGCGCTCGGCGGCGCAATGCTGCGTCGCCACCGCCATGCTGACCAGCTCGGCCGGGGTGGGCGGGGTCTCGGGCGCGGGCGGAGCCGGGCAGCCGGCGGCGGTGAGCCGGCCGAGATCCTCGGCGAGGTCGGCGGCCTCGGCGGTCAGGACCCGATTGGAGGACTGGAGCCGGTCGTTGGCGGCGCGCAGCCGGGCGGTCGACTGCTTCACCGCCTGGCTGTTCTCGCCGACCGTGTTCTTGAGGCTCTCCTTGCCGAAATAATAGCGGATCGCGACGCTGTAATCGTAGCCGACCGCCTCCTTGGTCAAGGCGTCGTCGACCTTCTGCTGGGCGGTGGCGACGAGCAGGACGACGATGAAGACGTAGGTGACGAGGATCGCGACCAGCGTCCGGGCGAGCCAGTGCGCGGCGGTCTTCGCCATCGTTATGCGGTTCGCCGGCTGCGGCGCTTCGGTAGCCATCATTCTTCTCCCCCCGGAGGTGCTCCCATATCCGTAAATCGCTTACGAACGATTGTCGCCCTCTTCGTCGTTCCGGCGAAAGCCGGAATCCATGAACACGGGCGGTGTCGTCCGGTTGCGATCCGTGTTCATGGATCCCGGATCAAGTCCGGGATGACGGGCGCTCCGTCACTCGACTTTGGCGGGGGCCTCTCGTATCGGGCGCCGACGAATTCAATCGGAGGAATAGCGATCCCATGGTGAGCGCAAGCCACGTTCTCGACCGGGTTTTGGTCCTTGAGATGGTCCGAGTGACCGAAGCGGCGGCGGTCGCGGCGTCGAAGCTGATCGGCCGCGGCGACGAGAAGGCGGCCGACCATGCCGCCGTCGAGGCGATGCGCGCGGCCCTGAACACGCTCGAGATGGACGGCACCGTGGTGATCGGCGAGGGCGAGCGCGACGAGGCGCCGATGCTCTATATCGGCGAGAAGGTCGGCGCCGCCCAGGGCCGCGGGCCGAAGATCGACATCGCGCTCGATCCGCTGGAAGGGACGACGATCACCGCCAAGGCCGGGCCGAACGCGCTCGCCGTGCTTGCCATCGCGGAAGAAGGCGGCCTCCTGAACGCGCCCGACGTCTATATGGAGAAACTGGCGGTCGGGCCGGGCTATGAGGAAGGGGTGATCGACCTCCGGCGCACCCCCACCGAGAATATCCGCTCGGTCGCCGAGGCCAAGGGCGTCGATCCGTCCGAGATCATCGTCTGCGTCCTCGACCGCGAGCGCCACCAGGGGCTGATCGCGGAGCTTCGCGGGCTGGGCTGCGGGATCGTCCTGATCCCCGACGGCGACGTCGCCGGAGTGATCGCGGTCACCGATCCCGACACGACGATCGACGTCTACATGGGCTCGGGCGGGGCGCCCGAGGGCGTGCTCGCGGCCGCGGCTCTGCGCTGCGTCGGCGGCCAGTTCCAGGGCCGGCTGATCTTCCGCAACGACGACGAGCGCGCACGCGCCGGCAAATGGGGGGTGACCGACCTCGACCGCATCTACAGGCTCGAGGATCTCGCCAAGGGCGACTGCATCTTCGCGGCGACCGGGGTGACCGACGGCTCGCTGCTCGAGGGCGTGAAGAGGCGCAAGGACTCGATCACGACGGAGAGCGTGGTGATGCGGGCGTCGACCGGGACGGTGCGCTGGGTGCGCGGCGAGCACCGGCTCGAGCCGGGGGCGCGTTGATTTGCCTCCCCGTGCGAAGCACGGGGAGGGGGACCCCGCGCAGCGGGGTGGAGGGGTAGCCGGCGCCGGGTTTCGGCGGTCACGTACGCAACCTCCTGCACCGAGCCTTATACCCCTCCACCACACTTCGTGTGGTCCCCCTCCCCATCTGGCGATGGGGAGGCAGAAAACTAGCACAAACCCAAAGTCTCGCCATGTAGCGCGATGCTCGCCGGGAGGGTGCCGACCGGGTCGCCGTCGGCCTGGATGGGGAGCGGCACGTCCGCCTGCGCCTCCAGGGCGGTGCAGGTGAAGGCGGTCACCCCCGGAAGGGCGTCGACCCTCCGGCCGCGCCACAAAGCGAAAACGAAGCGGGCGAAGTCGCGGCGCCGGGCCCGGGCCAAAGCGACGACGTGGAGCAGGGGATGTCCGAGATCGGCCTCGGGCGCGAAGCTCCACGGGCCGGCGAAATAGCGGCCCTTGGCGACGTAGAAGGCCTCGCAGTCGAGCGCCCCGCCGTCCCAGGCCAGGCGGATCGGCGCCCGCCGCCAGTCGATCAGGATCCGGACCATCGCCCAGGCGTAAGCGAGCCTGCCGACGCGCGCCTTGAGGGCAAGCGAGACTTCGGCGGCCGCCCGGCTGTCCGGTCCGACGCTGGCGCAGGCGAGGAAGAAGGTGTCGTTGAGCGCGGCGGGATGGAGCGACGCTCCGGTATCCTCGGCGAGGAGGCGAAGCGCGTGGCCCGCGGGATCGAGCGGGAACAGCCGCTCGCGGTGGACGAGATTGACGGTTCCGGCGGGATAGACGCTGAGCGGAAGCCTTCGTCCGCACCGGGCCAGCGCCAGAGCGACGTGGCGAAGGGTGCCGTCGCCGCCGACCGCGCAGACGTGGCTGGTCTCCGCCCCGACCTCGATCGGATGGGCGGGCCCGCATTCGGAGAGGAGCACTTTCGCGCCCCGCGCCTCGAAGCCCGCCCGGAGCGCGGCGAGCCGGTGCGGGCAGTGGCCGCCCGAGGTTCGGTTGTAGAAGAGCTGGACGGTGGGCGTCGTCATGGCGCCAGTGTAGCGCAGAAGACCTAAATGCCCATTACCGTCATAAGCATCCTCCCCGAGCGAGCTCGGGGAGGATTTTAAAGCCCCGCTTCCACGGCGAGACGGATGGCGTCGGCGGTGGTCCTCACTCCGAGCTTTTCGAGCAGAAGCGCTCGATGCATCTTGATCGTCTTTTCGGAGAGGCCGAGGCGCCAGGCGATCTGCTTGTTGCGCTGGCCGGCGGCCATTTCCGAAAGGACCTCGCGCTGGCGGGGGGAGAGGGTGGCGGCGAGGCCGGAGGCGCGCCGCTGGCGCAAGGCGAGAGGAGCGCCGGAGCCGGCCTCCACCTCCACCTGCGAGCCGAGGAACCAGGCGACTTCGCCGTCGCCGCCGAACACGGGCGCGATCAGCACGGCGTTGCGGAAGGGCGAGCCGTCCTTCCGGTAGTTGAGGATCTCGGTCAACGACGGGCGAAGGTCGCGAAGCGACTGCCGGATCCGCTCGGTGAGCCAGGGCTCGGTGTCCGGCCCGGCGAGGAATCGGCAATTGCGGCCGACGATCTCGCTCTCCTCGTAGCCGGTAAGCGCGCAGAAGGCGGAATTGGCGGCGACGATCGGATTGTCGGGCAGTCGGGGGTTGCTGAGCACCGTCGCGATCGGGCTGAGTCGGATCGACCCCGCCAGTTCTTCCTCTTCCCGTCGCTGCGCTTCGTCTTCCGTCATGGGGCCACGATAGCGAAAACATATGTGGATAGAAGAGGAAGAGGGGATTCCCGCCTGTCGGGTTATGCCGTAGCGTCGCGAAGATGCTCACCGCCGCCCATGTCTGCGGGGTTTCCCGCTCGATCCTCGGCCAGCCCTGGCGCTGGCGGGGCGCGGCGGCCGACGGCCATGACGAGGCCTTCCAGCCCGACGATCTGATCGACCAGCTGCTGATGGCGCGGGGCGTTGCCCGCGAGGGGCTGGAGCGGCACCGGCTGCCCACGCTCCGAGCCTTCATGCCCGATCCGTCGCTGTTCCGCGACATGGACGTCGCGGCCGAGCGGCTCGCCGACGCGGTCGAGGCGGGCGAGCAGGTAACCGTGTTCGGCGATTACGACGTCGACGGGGCAACTTCGGCGGCCCTCCTGATCCGGCTCCTGCGCGGTCTCGGCTCGGAGCCCCGCGCCTATATCCCCGACCGGCTGATGGAGGGTTACGGCCCGTCCGGCGAGGCCCTGGTCCGGCTGGCGCGAGAGGGCGCGCGGCTGATCGTTACCGTCGATTGCGGCGCCCAGGCCTTCGAGGCCCTCGCCATGGCGCGCGAGGCGGGGGTCGACGTCCTCGTCGTCGACCATCACAAATGCTCGAGCGCGCTTCCTCCGGCTCTGGCCCTGGTCAATCCGAACCGGCTCGACGAGGGATCGCAAGCGGCGGCGCACGGCCATCTTGCCGCGGTCGGGGTCTGCTTCCTGCTTGGGGCGGCGACGCTCAGGGTGCTGCGCGGACGCGGCTTCTTCGCCGGACGCGAGGAGCCCAGGCTGATCGAGCTTCTCGACCTGGTCGCGCTCGGCACCGTCGCCGACGTCGCCCAGTTGAAGGGGCTCAACCGCGCCTTCGTGACCCAGGGCCTGAAGGTGATGGCGCAGAGGCGCAATATCGGCCTGGCCGCCCTTATCGACGCCTCCCGGCTGAGCCGGGCGCCGACCTGCACCGATCTCGGCTGGGCGCTCGGCCCGCGCATCAACGCGGGCGGGCGGGTCGGCAAGTCGGATCTCGGAGTCAGGCTGCTCACCACCGACGATCCCGCCGAGGCCGAGGCGATCGCCGTCGAGCTCGATCGGCTGAACGAGGAAAGGCGGGCGATCGAGGCGATCGTCTGCGAGTCGGCGGAAGGGGCATGCGGCGGCCAGGGCAACCGCTCGATCATCGTCGCGGCGGGCGAGAATTGGCACCCGGGCGTCATCGGAATCGTCGCCGGGCGGCTCAAGGAGAGGTTCGGCCGCCCCGCCATCGTCATCGCCCTGGGGGAGGACGGGCTCGGCAAGGGTTCGGGCCGTTCGATCGGGGGAGTCGATCTGGGTGCGGCGGTGATGGCGGCCAGGGATCTGGGCCTGCTGGTCGCCGGCGGCGGCCATGCGATGGCGGCCGGGCTCACCGTCGAGCGCGGCAAGATCGAGGCGCTGGGCGACTTCCTCGACGAACGGCTCGCGGCGGACGTGGCGAGGAGCCGCGACGACCGAGCGCTGTTGCTCGACGCCGTGCTCGCGCCGGGCGGGGTCTGCCCGGGGCTTTGCGACGCTCTGGAGGCGGGCGGACCCTATGGTGCGGGCTGGCCGGCGCCGAGGGTGGCGGCGGGGCCGGTGCGGGTGATCAAGGCGGACGTGGTCGGCAACGGCCATTTGCGGCTGATCGTCGCCGGCGACGACGGCCGGCGAATCAAGGCGATCGCCTTCCGGATGGCGGCGAGCCCGCTCGGCGAAGCGATGCTGGCGGCGCCGCCGCACCGGAAATTGTGGGTCGCGGGCCGGGTCAGGAAGGACGAATGGGATGGACGGCTGAGCGCCGAGCTCCACCTCGAGGATGCCGCCTGGTGCGATTGAGAGCTCCACCGGCTCGGGGTTTGAAGGGACCTCAGTCGATTGACGCGACGCTCCCGGCCACTTAAGTGCCGCGCTTCCGCCGATGGCCCCATCGTCTAGCGGTCTAGGACGTCGCCCTTTCACGGCGAAAACACGGGTTCGATTCCCGTTGGGGTCACCAGGCTTCGTAAGAAGCCGACGCTTGTCGGATGACGATTCAAGCTCAGCCCTGGACGCTGTAGCCAGGATCCCGGGTCCGGCCGCCCCTTCGCTGCCGAAGACTCCGCAGGGCGGCTGCGCGCGAAGCGGTTTCAGTCGTTGTGGTGGGCATCGGGGCCGGACGGCGAAGTGAGCTGCGCAAGCGCGCGGGTTGCCGATGCGGGTGGGGGTTTTCGCTGTTCGACGGCGGACGAAGTCGGGACCGTCCCGCGCCCGCGCGAACTAAGTAAGATGGCGCAGCCGTAATGAATTCGACATTTGCCGAACGTCGTCGGATCTGTACCAATGCTCAGGAGTAAAATGGGACGGCGAAATCTCCGTGGGGGGGACTGATCGCCGTCCCGCCAACAACTACGCTTTGTCAGCAACAATGGGTCTAGACCAATTAATCGCCAAAGATATAGCGGAGCGCTACGGTATCGGAGCTTAATCGTAACTTCCTTGCGCCGGAAGACGGTCGGCCGCCCATTGCGGTCCCAAATGGCGGCGAGATCTCGGCGTCGGTAATTTCTTGAGTGGCGCCAGGGGAAATAAAGGGGCCGGAAGTGCCGTGATTGCCGAAGGTTCGTCATTCAAATCTTTAGGGATGGCATGCCATGTCGAGGCCTCATCCAACCGGAGACGCCGATGCCGCCGATCACCTGCCTCGTCCCTGCCCAGCCGGGGACCTACGTCCTTCTCGGAACTCTGGACGCCGATCAATTCATCGTCACGAAAATCAACGTCGTCGCCTGGGCCACTGCTGGGGATGTCCTTGTGCCGGTGACGGTGGCCGGCGCCAATCACGGGCAGGAGCACAGGCTCGCGGTGCTTCAGCCCGATGGAATCGTGGAGGAAGCGGACGGCGGCGTCTTCACCAGTCAGGACGAATGGAGGCGTGTGGCGGTCAAGCGGGCACGCGCTGCCGAGATCGCATAGGCGCAGGCCGTCCTCTCGCCGAACATCCGTCACGGGAAAGCAGGTTCAGGGCACCGCAGACGCATCGGATCACCAGCCTTTCGCCTTCCGGATATCGGCTCCTGACGGTGTGGAGGCTGATTCGGGATCCGATGAGATCGAAGCATTTGCCGCAAACGAAGTCTTCGTGCTCGTCGCCGGAAAAACCCGGCAAGGACCGGGGCAGAAGCAACGCGTCGCGGCAGGTGACGTTGGAGGCGAGCTGAAGCGAGGTCTTGCGGACTGGCGGGGCGCCGGGCCGGTCGAATCGCGGCCCGGAGCCTTCCGGGCGGCGAGCTGCCTAAGCCGCGCCTCCCACCGTGCCTCATCCTCATCGGGCTCGCACCGGCGCGCGCTTTCCACCGGGCGTCGCGCTTCCGCAATTCTGTAACTCAGCATCGGTCTCTCCGATCTTGTGGAACCGTCATCTTCGAATGGCCTCGAGAGGGCGCAGCAGGTTCAGGATGGGCCGGCAAGACGCAGGACGGGCCGCCGGGCCAGTCTCCGCTTGATCTCGCTTTCCTGCCACCGCTTGAGACTCTCGAGGCAAAATCCCGCGAGCAGACGCAGCGCGGAGACGGCGATGCCCGCCGCCACCATCCGGCGCCTGGGCGCAGTGGCCCGGGCCACCCTCTTCTCGCGGGCGGCGACGGAGGGGACAGGCGCTACGTAGATCGCCGGAAGATTTGCCGCCGGCCTTCGCACTGCCGGCTTCCAGACGACTCGAAAGCCGGGCGCGAGGCGTTTCCATCCGGCTCGAGTGCGGATCATGTCCCGGTCGCACCGGCTGCAGGTGCTGAAATAGATACCCTGGTTGCACAGGGTGCTGGGACGCGCGCTGTGGTGGCCGGCGCGGCAGAATATGTGCATCATGCTAGATCCTCTTGGTCGGTCGGAAATTGGTGGTCGAGCCGCCAGGCTGCCATCTCGCTCAGAAACTTGTCCCCGCTTTCAAGCGCGACCTGCGGGTTCCAGATTTCGAAAGTGCCGCCGGCGCCGACCAGCAGCGCCGACGAGCGAATTCGGCCCATGTCTCGAAGCATCGCCGGGATGGAAACCATGCCCGAACGGTCCAACGACGCTTCTTCCGCCTGCCCGAATGCCCGCCTCGGCGAATGGCTGCCCCTGTCGGGCGCGGCCAGGCGGCGCCGCTCCAGGTCCGCATATATGAGACGGGCGTGAGGCCTGTCGTAGGCGATCAGGCAGGGATCGGCCTCATGCCGCCCGAACGTGACCTGGCTCGAGTCGGACCGGCGGGCGAGAACGGCCCGGGCGAAATCCGGAAGGACCAGGCATCCTTCGCCGCTGACGGTGCATAAGGCGCTCCCTGCGAAAAGATGTTCCAAGATCAATGGGCGGTCCCGTTCCAGTGGCCCGGGATGCGGATTAACCACGATTCCTCGGCCTGCCCCTTGCGTAGAAACAGGCGGAGATCGGCGCCATGGTATTGCCACTCAGTACGAATACTTAAAGTAATAGTACCTTAGTAAGATTACCTTAGTGAAAATACCTTAAGCTGCCTTGAGCGATGCTTTCTTTGCCGAATCGTCTATTTCCGACAGGTCGCCGTCCATCGCGGCGCGAAGGGCCTCGGACAGACTGTCGGCGCCGAGGTCGATCATCATGGCGGACCGGTAGGCCTCGACTGTGCGTGGGCTGAGGTTGAGCCAGCGCGCCATTGCTTTATTGTCCATGCCGGCCCGCAATCCCTGCAGGATCTGGACGTCGCGCGGGGTCAGGCATTGAAGCCTTTCCGCTGCATCGGCCTTGAAGCGGCGAAGCAGATCCCCTTGCTCGGACAAAGCGAACGCCCGCTTCACCGCAAACCGGAGCTCATTTTCTTCGAAGGGCATTTTCAGAAAATCGACCGCGCCCTGCTGCATTGCCCGAACGGCGAGCGGAACGTCGCCGTCGAGAAAAATGACCGGGAAGTTCTGGCCTCGCTTAAGAAGCTCGCGATGGACTTCGAGGCCGCCGAGAGCCGGCATGTGAACCTTCAGGATTATGCATCCCGGACTGAGTGGATCGGCCTCCAGAAACTCCCGGCCGTTCGTGTAAAGCCTGGTCCTGTAGCCGGCCTGGCGAAGCAGACGGTCCAGCTGGAGCCGGGTCGCTGGCACATCGTCACTAATATGAATCAGACGAGTCATATATATCGACTCCTAAGATTCGGCCTATATCACAGTTAACGCTCCGCAGGTTACGGGATAATAGAGCCTGAATCGCGCGAAAGTGTGGCTTGGTTCTTCGTATGGTATTCATACGTAATGGTTAATGCCGACGATTCCTCCATATTGATTCTTCGGGGCTTAGATAGATTGCATGCGCAGTCTCGGCCGGGCCGGAGGTAATCATGATCAATATCGTACCCACCGAGTCGGAATCGCTGCGCCCGCGAATCTGCGTATTCGGAGTGGGTGGCGCCGGCGTCAATGCGGTGGAGACCATGATCGAGGAGGGTTTGGGAGGGGTCATTTTCGTCGTTGCCAATACCGACGCTCAGGCGTTGAACGGATCGAGCGCGGACCGGCGCATTCAGCTCGGCCGGAAGGCGACCCAGGGTCTCGGCGCGGGCTCCGACCCGGCGGTGGGCACAGCCGCCGCGCAGGAGGCGATCGAGGAGATCGACCAGGCACTCGAGGGCGCGCACATGTGCTTCATCGCCGCGGGCATGGGCGGAGGCACGGGCACCGGCGCCGCTCCGATCATCGCGGCGACGGCTCGCGCCAAGGGGATATTGACGGTCGGCGTGGTGACTCTTCCCTTTTCGTTCGAAGGCCGGCGTCGGATCGGTATCGCCCAGGACGGGATCGACGAGCTGGAGAAGCATGTCGACACGCTGATCATAATCCCCAACCAGAATCTGTTCCGGATCACCGGGCCCGACACCACCTTCAGGCAGGCGTTCAAGCTCGCCGACGCCGTGCTCCAGCAAGGCGTTCGGGGAATTACGGACCTGATGGTGACCCCCGGACTCGTCAATTTGGATTTCGCCGACATCCGCTCGGTCATGGGCGGCATGGGCAGGGCGATGATGGCGAGCGGCGAAGCTTCGGGACCCAATAGGGCCATCGATGCGGCGGACATGGCGATATTCAATCCATTGCTCGAGGGCGAAATGAAAGGCGCTCGGGGCCTGATCATTTCAATCAGCGGTGGCGAAGACCTGCGCCTGATGGAGATCGACGAGGCGGCCGGGCACATAAGGGACATGGCCGACCCGGAGGCGGACATCATCTGGGGTTCGGCGATCGATCCGACGCTCGAGGGGCGGATTCGGATCTCCATCGTCGCCACCGGATTGGAGGCCGGCGCACTTCGCGAGAAGGAGGCGGCCGACGCCTTCCCGAAGCCGTCGCCTCACTCGCAGCCATCGCCGGCGGAGCCGGAACCGATGAAGCTGGCGGAGGCGTCAATCCCCAATACGGTCGCCGAGGCTTCGTTCATGCCGGCCGAAACCGAGCCGAACGGCGAGCTTCAGATATCCACGGACAATTTGCTGGCCATGTTTCTCCCGGAGCAGACGCAACCGACCCTCGTCGACAGGGCCGCCGCAACCCTGCCGGACGGCGGGCCCACGGCCGGTGCGTCCCTGTTCCATAAGATGGCAACGCTCGCGCGGGGCGCCGCCAAAGCGGAGCTCTACGGCGAGGCGGTTCAGCGGGAGCCGGAGCCGGTCGGGCCGGCCTTTTACAACCGCCGGGCGGGGGGAGGCCGGGGATAGCCGGATGCGGCTCCGGCCCTTTGGACGGAACGCCTGCAGGATAAGTTCAGGCTGCCGAAAGCGAGTGCAGACCGAGTGATCGTTCGCTCGAGAGACATACCGTAGGAGCACGGGGGCGATCGGAAGGCTGTGTGGAAGAATTGGGGAGATATCAGGAGCCCGACACCTCCGGGAGATGCATATGCCCCTGCTTCAGATGATCGCCCTGGCGGCCGTATCGGCTGCAAGCGCCGTGCCCGCCGACCCTTCCCAGGCTGCAAATGGAGCACCGGGCCTACGGTGCGAGCTCGTGCTGGAGGCCTCGGCGGAAACGGCCGGACGAACTCGAAAGACTTTCCTATCCCGATGCCCGGGCTTGCCCCCGTCCAGGCTTCACGTCTCCTACGGAGAAGCCGAGCCGAAGGCGCCGGCGGCGGCGAGGCCGCGGTAGCTTTCCGTCCTCACGATAATCGTTTGCCGGGCCGGATGAAGTGCAACCCCGCCTGCTCGAACAGCCTGAAGACGCATCGGGACGCAGCCGTTGCGAGAGCGATCTCGGCGGGCCGGATGAGACGTTCGTCGAGCGCCTGGAGAAGCTCGCGCCATTGCGCTCTCGGGAACGCGAAGCCGAGGAAGGCCGTCGGAAGGGCCGGTGCGACCGATCGTTTCAGCAACGCCGCTCCGAGGCGGGATCCCTCCAGCACGTAAATCCCTCCCCATACCTCCGCCATGGTCGAAAAGATGGGAGTGGCGATGGGCGGGGGCAGCGCGGCACCCAACGAAAACAGGTCCGCCCGCAGGAGCCCGGAACGTCTGCGACCTTCCCAGCCCGGGAGCAGGCTGCCGGCGCCCGCGCGTTCAAGCGCCTGTTCGGTGGGAACGAGCGCGGCGGCCTGCGCCAGCAGGAACGCTATGTAGTCGCCGCGGCGGGAGAGATCCGATCGGGAGAAAATCTCGTCAACGCGCTTGTGGAGCGCGAGCGTGCCGTCGCGAAGCGCCCGGCGCGGCTCGATCATGTCGCCGGCAGATTCAGGAGGACGAGCCGTCGCCGGGGCTCCGAAGGCCGGCGGCATAAGCGATCGCGATCAGCTGGGGGACGTTGTCCACGCCGACCCGTCGCATCATCCTGGTGCGATGCATCTCGACGGTTCGGGTGCTGAGGCCGGCGCGGGCCGCCATCTCCTTGTTCGCCAGCCCTGCCAGCACGCCGTCGAGGACGAGCCGTTCACGAGGGGTCAGCTTGCTGATCCTGAGTTGCGCCATTCGCGCAAAATCATGTTCGGCGAAGGTCCGGGCCAGATGCTCGAACCCCCTATCGAGAGCGGCAAGCAGATCCTGCTCGCTGAACGGCTTTTCAAGGAACTCGATGGCGCCGAGCTTCATGGCGCGAACGGCCATGTTCACTTCGGCGTGCCCGCTGATGACGATCACGGGCCAATGGACGCCCGCCGAGGCCATTTCGGCCACCATGCTGATGCCGTCCTTGCTCGGCATGCGCACGTCGACGACGACACAGCCTGGCCGGAGGTCCGGCAGCTCGGCAAGGAAGTCTTCGGCGCTGGAAAAGGGGCGGCTGGAGATTGCGAAGGCTTTGAGCAGAAAGCTCAGGGAGACCCGGACCTCGCGTTCGTCGTCCACGATATAAACCATGCGCGCTCCGTCGGACTCGCCCTCCTCGGAAGCAGAGTCGGAGCGCTCGGACGGAATAACCGGCATCTGGAAAACTTAGCACAAACCAAACAATATGTCAGCGCATATTTGCGAAACTGTGGATTTCTCGATTCTCCTGTCCTGACAAAAAGTTAACGCGGCACGCTCCGGCCTGCCGTATTGTCCGAGCGCCGCGCGAACGCGCTCGAAACCCCTGTCCCTCATACCGCCGAAGCGCATCTTGGGGACAGTTGACATGAGGGACGTCGCTTTCACTTTGCTTCGAACGACGCCGCGGACTTGCGCAGAGCGGCGCGGGGGACCGCGGAAGCTGACGCTGATGCGGGTAGGGCTTATCCACGCTTCCGAGGGCAAGGAATTCTGCCTGGTCAAGAACATATCCGCCGACGGCCTGATGGCCCGGGTCTACCGAAGCTTCCAACCGGGCGAGGAAGCCCGGGTCGAGCTGACGACCGGCCATGTTCTGATCGGCGATGTCGTCTGGGCCAGCGGAGTCGATATCGGAGTTCGGTTCCGACTGTCGGTCGACGTCGGCAATGTCCTGTCGAGCCGGTCGGGGCCGGATTCCGAAAAGCGCCCGCGCCTGCCGAGGCTCGATCTGACCTGCCCCGCGGTCGTGCGCTACGGCGGCCGGTCCGTCCCCGTGCAGGTCGGCAACATATCGCAGCGGGGCGCGAAGATCTTGGGACGCGGGCCGATCCCGGAATCCTCCGGGATCGTGCTGAGCCTTCCGGACCTTGGATGCGTCCATGGCACCGTCCGCTGGTCGCGTGGCGATGAGGCGGGACTGTTTTTCAATGAAAGCCTGCCCCTGGCCGTGCTCGCCTGCTGGGTGGACGGGCGCAGGCAGCTGGAAAGGCGTCCGTGCAACGATCGGTCTACCCCGGTGGGTGCCGGCGGGCTCGATCGATGATGACCCGAATGCCCCTTACCGGCCGCCGCGGGTGGTCAAGCCGGGCTTCAGGCCGGTGGAATGCCGCGAAGGGCCGGGCTTCGCTGGAGCGCTGCCCGGTCGCTGCGCGCGCTCCGACAGAGGCTGCGGCCGATGCGGAACGGCTGGAGCAATCCGGCTCGCTTTGCACTCTGCTGGATGCAAGCGGCGAATGGATCAGCATTCTCGATTTGCAGGGAAGGATCCTCTCGATCAACGAGGGCGGCCGAAAGGCACTGCTGCGAAAGAACATATCGTGCCGTCCGGGCGACGATTGGGCCGCATTCTGGGCAGGCGAGGCGCGTACGGAAGCAGGAGACGCGGTCCGCTCCGCGGCGGCGGGGAAGTCGGTCAGGCTGATCGCCCGCCGGCTGGACCCGGACGGAACCGTCAGTTGGTGGGACATCGTCGTATCGCCCATGCGCGGTGCCGACGGAGCGAAGGCTTGCGTGGCGGCCATGGCCAGGGAGGTAACCGATCAGAAGGTCGCGGAAGAGCGGCTTCGGTGGGCGGCGAACCACGATCCCCTGACGATGTTGCCCAACAGGATGTTCTTTCAGCGGCAGCTGGACGAGGCGATCGCGAAGGCAGCCGCTTCGCCAGGATCGTTCGGCCTGCTCCTGCTGGACCTCGACGGTTTCAACTGGGTCGACGAGACGATCGGCATCGAGGCGGAAAAGGCGCTGATGGGGGAGATTGCATCCCGGCTGGGAGCGGGGATTCGCAGGGACGACTTCGTCGCTCGGCTCGGCGACAACGAGTTCGCCCTTATTCTGGGCAGCATCGTCGGCGAGGAGGATTTGACAGCCGTCGCGGAGGCAATCTCCGACCGCCTGAACGCGCCGTTCTTCTGCGATTCAAGACGATTGGAATGCCAAATCGTCATGGGCGGCAGCATCTTCCCGCAGCACGGGCCAGGCAGGCTGGAGCTGATGAAGAATGCCCGGATCGCGTTGAAAGCCGCCAAGGCGACGGAGCGTGGCAACCCGCGGATTTTCGAAGCCGCGATGCGGAGCGAGGCGCAGTGCCGAAATTCGATGCTTTCGCTCGCCGAATACGCGCTCCGCGAGAATCGGATGGAGCCCTATTACCAACCCAAGGTCGACCTTCGCAACGGTACCTTGTACGGCTTCGAGGCGCTTTTGCGCTGGCGGCACCCGAGGTTGGGGACCCAGTTACCCGATACGATCAAGGCCGCGTTCCAGGACGATCGGCTCGCGGTCGCGATTAGCGACCGGATGATCGAGCTGGTCCTGCGCGACATGCGTCGCTGGATCGATCGGGGACTCGCGTTCGGCCATGTCGCGGTCAATGCCGCGGCCGCGGAATTCAAGCGAGGCGACTTTGCCGAGCGGCTGCTGGCACAGCTGGACGCCGCGGGAATCCCGCCCGCGCTGCTCCAGCTCGAGGTCACGGAGTCCGTCTTTCTCGGACGCGGCTCCGAACATGTCGTTCAGGCGCTCAAGACGATGAGCGCGGCAGGCATCCAGATCGCCCTGGACGATTTCGGGACGGGGTTCGCTTCCCTTTCGCATCTCAAGCAATTCCCGGTGAACACCCTGAAGATCGACAGATCCTTCGTCCGCGACCTGCACGAAGATACAGGCGATGAAGCGATAGTCCGAGCCATAGTCGGCCTCGGGCGGAGCCTTGGCGTAAGCGTCGTCGCCGAAGGTATCGAGACTCCCGCCCAGTCGGCCTATCTTCGAAAGCATTTGTGCGCTTACGGACAAGGTTATCTGTTCGGGGCCGCCGAGGCAGCGGGCTCCGTCCCCGCGATAATCGAAAAGTTCGATCGACGGGCTCGAGCTCAGCCGAGGATCGCGGCCACCGGAGCCCTCCCCGTCTCCGCTCCGATGGGCGGCCCGGCCCGTGCCCCCGAGCACGGGAACATCTATATCGTCGACGACGATTGCGAGGTCCGGAATTCAACCCGGTTCCTGCTGGAAACCATGGGATATCGCTGCCGCACCTTTGCCAGCGGCGCCGATTTCCTAAGGGTCCTGTTTCAGCTCCAGCCGGGCTGCATCCTGCTCGACGTCCGGATGGCGGGCCTCAGCGGGTTTCAGGTTTTGCGCGAACTGAAATGGATGAACCTGGCTTGGCCGGTGATCGTCATCACCGGGGACCTGAGCGGCTCCACGGGGGCCAGCGCCATGGCGGCAGGCGCCTATGCTCTCGTGGCCAAGCCCTTCGACGAGGTCGAGCTCCAAGGCATCTTGGCCCGAGCTCTCCAGGCGTTGATCCCGATTGGCGTAGCTCCGACCAGGCTGACGCCTCCGTTCATCGACCTCTGACCGAAAGCGGCTGTTCCACCTTCATCAGGAGGCCTCGTCGTAAGGTTTCTCCGTCGTCCACGATATGGACCGGCTTCGCCTCAGTCATGGTCCGGAGCTTCCTGCAGCGTAAACGAAAAGGCAGTCCCTCCGCTCTCCGGCTCCTCGACCCAAATCCTTCCGCCATGAGCCTCGACGATCGTACGGCAGATCGAAAGTCCGATCCCGAGGCCGTCCTGCTTGCTGCCGTTGAAGGCCGAGAACAGTTTGTCACGGACCCCTTCGGTCAGCCCATTTCCGCTATCCCAGACGGTAAGCTGGACGCACCTCGGGGGGAGGCGGCAGGCTGTGATGGTAAGCTTTCGCGGCATGCCGGCCTCCAGGCCTTCGACGGCATCCAGAGCGTTCCCGACGAGATTCATGATCACTTGCTGGACCTGCACGCTGTCCGCGAGGACCTTCAGGTCGCTCGGAACGGAGAGCTCGCTCGTGACGCCCACGCGCGGAGCATCCAGCAAGGCGATGGAGCAGGCGGTTTCTACCACCTCCCGCACCACAGTCGGACTCATGGACGACTCCCCGCCTGCCACCATCTCCCGCAGATGGCGGATGATTTCTCCTGCTCGGAGCGCCTGATCCGAAACGCGATTGAGAATGTCGGATATCTCCGGATCGGGATTGCTGCGCTTCTCGAGCATGTGAGTCAGGCCGGCCGCATAGTTGCGGATGATGGTCAGCGGCTGGTTGAGCTCATGGGCGATCGCGGACGCCATCGTACCCATGGCGTTCACTCGAGACATGTGAATCACCTCGGCCTGCAGCGAATTGAGCCGCTGGCGCCCCCGGATACGTTCGATCCCGTCTCGCAGGCGTTGAGCCGCATCGATCTCGGATACGGTCCAGGGCTCCGCCCGCCCCCTCACCGACTCCAGCCAGATCGCGAAAGACCTGCGCGGAGTGAGCGCCTCCGAAGGCGGGCCGCCGGTGGCTTCGTCGTGAGGATTGCCGGCCCATTCGACGGTTTCCGGATATTCGGGCCGAAGCCACATTATTTCGATCGGATCCGCGGCGCCCGCGGCGATCGCCAGAAGCCCGCTGGCCAGATCCTCATATTCGCGGGCGGGCGCGAAGGCCTGGGAAAGGGTGGCGGTCGAATAGGGCAGGGCGCCGTCCTGCCGCCTCGCCCAGGCGCAAAGCGCGGCCGACTCGCTTTCCGACGGGGTCAGGCCGTAAGTTGCGATTGCGCCGCGGTGGCAAATCACCACCCCTCGCGCCGGGATGAGGCCCAGGATCTCAGGCAGGCGCCGCTTGATCTCAACTTCGACGGCATCCGCCGCCGCCAGCTGCGCGAGCGTGTCTTCCCGCCGAATTGCCAGCTGCCGGCTCTCCCGGGCGCGGTGCTTGAGCATGATGGATTCGATTTGCTGCGACAAAGCCGCGGCGAGGTGCTTGCAGGCCTCCCGCATCTCGTAGGGCACCGGAACCGGGTGACGGCCGTGGCACACGATCATGCCCCACAGTTCCTGACCTCGGACGATGGATACGGACATCGATGCGGCGACGCCCATATTCTTCAGATACTGGATATGGACGGGCGAGATGCTGCGAAGCGCGCAGTCGCTCATGTCGAGCTCCAAATTGCCCTCGGACCGGAGCGGCGCCGCAATGTAGTTCACGTCCGGGATCGCGCGAATGAGGTTCCGCAGATAGAGCGCCCGCGCCTGCTCGGGAATGTCGCTTGCCGGAAAATGCTGATTGAGCAGGGGCCCGAGCGTGTCGCCCCCCACTTCCGCGATCACCTTGCCGGAGCCGTCCTCCAGGAAACGAAGGCCAAGGACCCGCTCGAAGCCGCTGAACGACCGGATGGCCTCCGCGGCTTCGAGGCAGGCCGCCTCGACGGTGTTCATGTCCTTGATCTTGACGACTCCCGCCCGAAGTCGGGCGAGCAGGCGAGCTCCGGACGGCCGGTTCTGAAGCGAGGGCTCCAGCTCGACGATGATCCTGCCGTCCCGCTGGTGGGCCAGGATGTCCAGTTCCTGCGAGGCCGTACCGGCCGACATCGCCCCGAGGAACAAGGGTTCGTGCCCGGGCTCGAGGCCGGCGCCGCCGGTCCGCGCGGACAGCGGCAGCCCGACGAGGCTTTCGAAGGAATGGCCGACCGGGTCTCCCGGAAAGCCCAGCAGCGCCTCCATGTCGCCCGCGGCGGCGATTATGCGGTCGGATCCGGGCTCCAGCACGACGAGCGCACCATGGGCCTGGATCGAACCCGGCGCGTGGATCGGCTCATCGCTGCACGTAGAAAGGGTCAAATCGCCCCCCATCAGGGAAAGGCAGGGGCAAATATCGAAACCGAAGCGCCCGTGCTCAACTGTGCCTCTTATTCGCGGCTGCTAATATATGTTATTGTTTATACAATAAAAAAAGCTTATTAATGTCGAGCTGATTTAGCCTTGGTGCCCGTTTATTTTCCCGAGCTTCCTATGCTGTTAGCTGAATATAGCATGACACTCGGAGAGAAGCCAACGACATGGCAACCGGAATTGTCAAAAATCTTCGATGATATGCAGGGTTTCGGCCTCATCTCACCCGATGTCGGGACGGGCGAAATCGTCGTCCCCGCCGGCGCCCTGCAGGGGGCCGGCATAACGCGGCTCAGGCATCGGCAGCGGGTCGCGTTCAAGGCCGGCCTCGATCGGCACGGACGCTCGGCGGCCCGGGATATTCAGCTGCTCGCGGACGACTCCGTACCGCCGAGAGCCGAGCGAACGATAATGCTCTAGCTCTCCCCAAGAGGCCCTGAGCTGCCGTGGTGCCGAGCTTTCGGCGCGAAGCGTCAGGCGGCGACCGATGGCGATCCCAGCGCCGCATCGAGAAACGCGGTCGCCGCGGTTTGCGAGAGAGGGCGGGAAAACAGGAATCCCTGGAAGTCCGTGCAGGCGGTGGATCGCAAAAACCGTCGCTGCGCTTCGGTCTCTACGCCCTCCGCCGTCACCGCGATACCGAGCTTCCTGCATAAAGCTGCCAAGGCGTGAACGATCGCTTCCGATTCTTCGAGTTCGCCAATTTGCTGAACAAAGGACCGATCGATCTTAACTCTGTCGACCTTCAGCTTTTGAAGGTGGGTAAGGCTGGAATAGCCTGTTCCGAAATCGTCAAGAACGATCCCGATGCCCGCCGCGCGCAGAGCCTTGAGTGCAATGGACGAGGCGCTGTCGGCATCGAGCATCGTCGTCTCCGTGACTTCCAGCTCGAGGCGGCCCGGGTGCAATCCGGATCGCCCGACTATCGTCAGGACGCGGTCGACAAGGCCGGCGCGGCGCAATTGCGTCGGCGAAATATTTACCGCCACTGACAGATGGGGCCAACGGGCGATCCACGAGCACGCCTCGCTCAGGACCCACTCTCCCAACGGAACGATAAGTCCGGTCTCCTCGGCCACGGCGATGAAAGCGTCGGGCTGGAGCAAACCGAGCCGCGGATGGCGCCACCGCACAAGCGCCTCCACCCCCACGATTCTATAGTCGCTGGCCGCGACCACGGGCTGATAGAAAACTTCGAACCCGCTTCCGGACGCCAGAGCCTGACGCATGTCGACTTCCAGCATGCGGCGCACCTTCGTCCCGTCCTCCAGGTCCGCGTCATAGGCTCGCCAGCAGCTCCGGCCTTCCCGCTTGGCGTGATATAAAGCGACATCGGCCTGACGCTGCAGCTCGATCTGGCCGATATGACCGGTAGCGAAGGCGATTCCGATGGAAGCGCTGACGAATAGCTGCTGGCCGTCGACCAGGAACGGCTCCGACGCGGCCTCTACGGCCCGCTGGCAGACATCGGCGGGCCTGAAAGTGTCGTTCGTCCCCGCCAGCAATATGGCGAACTCGTCGCCCCCCAGCCGGGCGACCGTGTCGCATGGCCTGACGATTCCGGTCAGCCGGGCCGCGAAGGTCCGGAGGAGTGCGTCACCGGATGGGTGCCCGTAATCGTCATTCACTTCCTTGAACCGATCGAGATCGATGTACATCAGGGCGAGCCCTCGAGCTTCGCCGCCTGTCGGCAGCAGCAGCAGCTGGTCGATGCGCTCCTTGAGCAAGGATCGGTTGGGCAGGCCCGTCAGGGCATCATGGAAGGCGAGGAAGCGGGTTTGCGCTTCGGCCTCCCGCCGGGCCGTCACGTCCGTGACCACCCCAACGAGAAATTGCCGCCCGCGGAACCGTATCGCCCGCTTGCGCGTGATCACGCTTCTGACCGCTCCCCAGGCGTCGGTAACCTCCTCCTCGCTTTCATCCTCGGCACCGTCGAACACCCGATTGTCGGCTTCACGGAACGCCTTCACCTGGCCGGCCGGAAAGAGATCTGAATCGAGGGCGGCCAGCAATATTTCGCGAGGGTGCCCGAAAAGCGCGCAGGCGGCGTTGTTCAGCAGAACGAACTGATGGCTGCGATCCTTCACGAAGACCGGGCTGGGGATGACGTCGAAAATGGCCTGCAGATAGGCGACGCTCGGTACATTCTTCATCGGACGCCCGATCCCCTCCCTCTCGTCGGGTTCGGAACATCGACGCCTATCGCCCGGATACCCGTCGCAAGGCTAGTGGCCGACAATGTCCAGGCGGTTACGGAGGGATACGGTAGCAATACCCCCCCAGCGATTTCCCCTGTGGCTACATCGCGTTCGATCCGTGCCGCTTCCGGCGCTCACGCGGGAGCAGGTCGAGGGCTTTCTTTCCGTTCTGCGCTGCCCGAAACCTCGTCTTCGCACAGGCTACGCCTCGGACAGCACGCCGCGGTAGTCGAGGTCTTCCAGGGCGCGGCCGGCGCCCATCGCGACGCAGGTCAGGGGATCGTCGGCGACCGCCACCGGAAGGCCGGTCGCGTTGGACAGCGCCTCGTCCATGCGCTTCAGAAGGGCGCCGCCGCCCGTCAGGACGATTCCGCGATCGACGATGTCGGCGGCAAGCTCCGGCGCGGTATTCTCGAGCGCGGTTCGGACCGCTCCGACGATGTGGCTCACCGGCTCGGCGAGGGCATCGGCAATCTCCGCCTCGCTGATGAAGATTTCCTGAGGCATCCCGGCCGACAGGTGGCGCCCTCGAACGCGAATGGTCACGGCCTCGCCTCGGGGCGGAAGGGCGCTGCCGATCTCGTGCTTGATGCGTTCCGCCGTGGTCTCGCCGATCATCAGGTTGTGCTTGCGGCGGACGACGGCGGCGATCGCATCATCCATCTTGTCCCCGCCGACCCGGATCGAGGTGCTGTAGGCGAGGCCGTGCAAGGACAGGATCGCCACCTCGGTCGTTCCTCCGCCGATGTCCACCACCATCGCGCCGACGGGCTCCGTGACCGGCAGCCCGGCGCCGATCGCCGCCGCCATCGGCTCCTCGATCAGCCAGACCCGGGACGCGCCCGCATTGGTCGCCGCGTCGCGGATCGCCCTGCGCTCCACCGAGGTCGACCCGGAAGGAACGCAGACGACGATCTCCGGATGGCGCCCGAGGCGGGAGGGGCCGCCATGCGCCCGGTCGATGAAATGCTTGATCATCTGCTCGGCGACGTCGATGTCGGCGATGACTCCGTCGCGCAGAGGGCGGACGGCTTGAATATGCGCAGGCGTCTTCCCCATCATGAGCTTGGCGTCGCGACCCACCGCTTTCACTCGGCGGACTCCGTCGATCGTTTCGAGGGCGACGACCGAAGGTTCGTTGAGCACGATCCCCTTGCCGCGAACGTAGACGACGGTGTTCACCGTCCCGAGGTCGATCGCCATGTCGTTGGAGGGCAGCCGGAGGATTCGCGAGAAAAGCATGACAGGGAGAGATCCTAAGGAAAGAGGCAGAAATGCTGCTAGCCGGTACGAGGCGCGGTGTCCCGAATCGCGCGGCTCCCGATCCGGCACCTACCACCTTAAGTTTCGATCAGGCTAGGCGGCGCGAACGGCGACCGTGTCGGTTCAGCCTCCCGAGCTGAATTGAGCCCGGTTGACGCGGGGCCGGGCTTCGGCGTTATGGGACAGGCATCTTCCATGCCGAGGCGCTCCATGCCCAATTTTTCGGAACAGTCCGATACGATCGCGCAGGATGAGACCCCTCATCCCCGGCCCCGCGAGAATCTCGAACGCAGGGTATTCCGTGCGACCGTCGTGGTGCTCGCGACGATGGCTGCAGCCTATGTCGTGTGGTTGCTCGTAGACCTCCTTCTGCTGCTTTTCGCCTGCGCCTTGGTCTCGCTGATCTTGCTGACCTTCACCAACGCCCTGCGCAGGCGCACGAACCTGCCGTTCGCGGTCTCCCTGGGGCTGGTGGTGATCGGGCTGCTGGCCCTGATCGGAGGGGCCGTAGCTTTCTTCGGCGCCACGATGCAGTCCGAGTTCGCCGAGCTGGCGACCCGGCTTCCGGCCGCCTGGGCCGACCTGGAGGTGCGGATGCGCACCTCGGCGGTCGGAGCCTCGATACTCGAGCGAGCGCAAGGGGTGGCGCCCAGCGGGCAGGCCATCGTGAACGCCGCGACCGCGGCTCTCGCCGCGGTCGGCGGCGCCCTTTCGGGGCTGCTGCTCGTCCTGGTCGGCGGCCTTTACCTCGCCGCCCAGCCGACGCTCTATTCCACCGGGCTTCTGCGCATGATGCCGACCCAGGCGCGCGGGTCGGTCGCGGAAACGCTCGACGCCATCTCCGTGTCGTTGCGCAACTGGCTGAAGGGGCAGGGGCTGGGCATGCTTTTCGTCGGGATCGGCACCGGCCTGGGCCTGTGGCTCGTCGGCGTGCCCGCGGCATGGGCGATCGGCCTGATCGCGGGTCTGGCGGAGTTCGTCCCCTACCTCGGCATATTCATCGCGGCGATCCCGGCCGTCGTCCTGGGCTTTGGACAGGGCACGGACACGGGATTGTGGACGATCGGCGTCCTGATCGCGGTCCAGCAGCTCCAGGGCAATCTCGTCATGCCCTTGCTCCAGAACAGGATGGTCGACCTGCCTCCCGCAGTGACCATTTTCGGGATCATCGCCGCCGGCATATTGTTCGGGATACCCGGCGTGCTTCTCGCCACCCCGCTCACGATCGTGGTCCTGGTCCTGATTCGACGGCTCTACCTGAAAGAGGACAAGCAGGAAGTCCTGGCGAGCGGCGACGCCCCGCCGGCGCCGCCTCCACCCATCACCTCCACCTGAGCCGGACCCGCGCCTCGAGGGGTTCGCTATTCGATGCCGGAGCGTTTCCGCGAGGCGAGGAGCCGGGCGCGCATCAGCAGCCGGAAGGCTTCCTGAAGGGCGCCCGGCGACAGGTCGTAACCGAGGTCGCGCGCGTGCCGGGTGAGCGGATCGTAATCGATCCGGGGCGGAAGCGCGGCCCGTGGCAGGTCGTTCAACTCCGGGCCGGTGAGGAAGTCGATCGCGCCCTGGACGCCGGAGCCACGCCCGGCGCTCATCGGACGATGCCCGAGTCGCGAGCGCGGGCGAGTGCGAGGAGCGCCGAAGCCGCCGTGAACAGGCGGCGGTCGTCCGGGACGACGGCCATGGCGGGATGGCGGCTGGCCTCGGCGGGGTCGGGGAACAGCATCTCGGCGCTGGCATCCCAGCCGCCGTCGGGCCGTTGCTCCGCCGCGAGCGCGAGCGCCAGGGTCCGCGCCCGCTCGCGCTCCGCGGACTGCCCCAGCGCCAGGATCCGGATCAGCCAGGCGCGGTCGAAGGCGGCGGTCGGCGATTCCGCCCGCCGCGCCGCCCAGGCCAGGGCCAGAGTCCGGGCCTCGCCAGGCGCCAGGGCCTCGCCCGCCAGGGCCGTGGCGAAGACATCGTCGCGCCACCAATAAGCCGTCCACGCGCCGTCCTGAGCCTGGCCGGAGCGCAGGTGACCGGCCACGGGCTCGCCGACCAGGCCGGCGACGTTGGCGGCGACGCAATCATGGCCGCCCCGCCACCCGGAATCGTCCCGGACACCGGCGGCTCCGCCGAAGCTTATCCTCGTCGCGGCGGCATAGGTCGAAACGCCGCCGCCCGGCAGAAGATGGGAGCGAAGGAAGGCGTCCGCCCGTTCGACCTCGGGGCCCCGATAGCCGGCCGAGCGGAGGAATTTCAGCGCCCAGGCCGTGCTGTCGGCGTCGGCGGGGCTGGCCCGATTATAGCCCCAGCCGCCCTCGGGCCGCTGCCGCTCGAGCAGCGCTCGGATCGTCTGCGGGGCCAGGTCCTCCGGCAGGTCCAGGCCACTCGCCACCAAAGCATAGCCGACGAAGGCGGTCACCCATTCGTCGGAGACGCCGTTGGCGAGGCGGAAATCGCGCCAAAAATCGTCCTGGTCCCGCTCCGCCAGAAGGAACTCGGCCGCCCGGGCCGCCGCAGCCTCGATCGAAGCCTTGTCGGAAGGGGGGTCCGAACCGATCTTCGGGCGGGCCGGCTCGGCGGCGCTTTCGCGGCTCCAGTGATGCTGCGCCGACACATAGGCCTTGGCGCCGACCGCTCCGTCCGCGCCTATCGACACCTTCACGTGCGACAACCGCCGTTCGAACCAGGGTATGAATCGGGGCGGCGCCATGACCGCCGCCGCCATCCACGAGGCCGGCCACTCCTGTCCCTTCTCTTCCGGATAGAGCCGGGCTCCGAGCTGCAGGAGCGCGTCTCGCTTGCCGTCGGTGCACAGCCCGTCGGCGCAGAGCCGGTCGAGCAGATCGCTCCAGCGCGGCTCGCCCGCGGGAAAATCCGGCAATGCGGCTTCGAAGCCGATCGTCGCCTGGATGGCCGGCGCGAAATCCAGGGCGATCGCGACCCGGCCGGTAAGGCCGACCAGGCAGGCGAAATGAGCGGCGGCCCGGCCGGTGTCGCCCGGCCAGCCGATGCCGGCGAGGATTCCCTCCAGATCGTCCGGACGGACTCCGCGCAGATTCACTCGGACCAAGTCGCCGCGGCCCAGCATGAAGCCGATATAGCTTATCGAGAGCCCTGCCGGGATGGAGCTCAGGAGCTCGGCGACATGGCCGCCGGCAAGGCCCAGCCGGCCGATGTGCTCGGCGATCCGATTCCGGCAGCCGGCGGCCTCGGGCCCGCGATCATGCCGGCCCTGCACCGGGAGGAAGATCGCCGGAGGCCTCTCGAAGCGCGAGCCCGGGCCGTCCCATTCCAAATAGACGCCGTCGAGGTCCGTCCGGACTCCTCCGGCATCGTCCGCCCAGGCGTGAAGAAAACGCCGGACGATTTCCTCGCCGGGCGCCGCCGGGCCGCCGTCCGCCAGATAGCGCTTCAGCGCCGCCGCGTCGGCCGCGCTTCGGCTGACGAACTGATGCAGGTCGACCTCGTCCCGGCCTTCTCCCAGGCGCAGCTCGAGCGCGATCCGGGCGATCGGAGCGAGCCTGGCGGCGGCGGCCTCGAGCCGCGAGCGAACGGCGGCGCCTACCAGGCTGTCCGGTATGGCGGGCCAGAGCAGGCCGAGTGCGCCGACCGGAGCAAGGTCGACATCGGGCTCTTGCGCGAGGCTCAAACGCACGCCTCCCGATCGACAATGAAGGACTCCAGAGCGGCAGCCGAGTCGGCCAGAAGGTCGAAGCGATCCGGGAGGGTCAGAGCGACCGCCTTCACCTGCGTCGCCAAACCGCCGATGGCCCGCTGCAGCGCGGGAGGGACGGGCAGGGCGCTCCCCAGCGGATCGGGCGTGGCGTGTTCGAGCAAATGCCGGACGGCGGCGGGCGGCGGCAGCCGCTCGATACGGGGCGTGGCGGCGGAGGAATCCCGCGCCGTGAGGAAGAAGAGGGCCGCAATGGGGACGGCCGCGCCCGGATCGTCAAGCGCTTCCGCCGGGCCGATGACCCGCTTGTCGAACAGCGCCGCGCTGGCGGCGGGGCCGGGATCGTCGAAGCGCACCGGCATCGCGTCGGTGGCATGCCCGAAGGCTCTGGCCGCCGCCGGCGTGAGCTTGGTCTGGCGGTGGCCGGGAAAGACGCTCCATTGCCCGCCAAGGGAGTCGACGCGGGCAAGATCGTCGGCGAGAAGCTGCCAGCCCTGATTTTGGAGCGCCCAGGACAAAGTCGATTTGCCGGCGCCCTTGTCCGCCATGATGAGGATCGCGCGGCCGTTCCCGGCCAGAGCGGCGGCGTGGAAGGAGAGCAGGCCGCGGCGGACGAGGATGGTTCGCATCACCGGCTCGGCGAACAGGCTGAAGCGATCGCGGTCGCTGACCTCCGGAATCGCCCTGCAGCTCACGGCCGAGCCGTCGGGATCGATCCGGAAGCGGCAGCGGACGCGGCCGTCATAGCCGAAGATATGGTCGGTCGCGATCCCGGGCCCGATCCGCTCGCCGCGGACGATCGCGATCGGATCGCCGGCTCCCGGCTCGGCCGGCAGCGAGGCGACGCGCTCGGTTCGCCAAGATAGGTCGGCCGCGGCCGACTCGTCGCCGACGTCCGTCGCGATGCGCAGGCCGTTCAATATCAGCACGGTTGGAGCGCTCCGGCCGGAACGGCGATTCCGGCGACGCTCTCGCCCCCGAGTATGCCGGGCGCCAGGCTCACTCGGGTTTCGGCGGGCCATTCGGGCAGGCGGTGGAGCAAAGCCTCGACCCCGGTGCGGATGACGGCGCGCGCCAGATGAAGGCCGACGCACATGTGCCGCCCGGCGCCGAAGGCGAGGTGCGGCGGCCCCGAACGGTCCGGTTCGAACGCGTCGGCGCGCTCGAAGCAGGCCGGGTCGCGATTCAGCCGGTCGAGCGGAAGGACGATCCTGGCGCCCGCCGGGATGAGTCCGCCCGGGCATTCGATCGGCCCGGCGGCGTCGCGGAGGAGGACGAGATGCGCCGGCGGCCCGAGTCGAAGGCCCTCCTCGACCAGCCCGGCGACGGGGAGCGCGCCGCTCCGCGCCGCCTGCCAGAGGCTCGGTTCCTCGGCGAGCCGAGCCAGCAACCCGGCGAGCGCGTCGAGCGTGGTGTAGGAATTGCCGAACAGGAGGAGCGTCGCCTGGGCGAGCGCCTCGTCGAGGGAAAGCTCGCCCGTCTCGACGGTGCCGCGGAGCAGCCGGCTGGCGGCGGCGAGGGGCGGCAGCGGCTTTGCCCAGACACCTTCGAGCGCTCTGGCGGTGGCGGCGAGGGCGAAATAACGGGCCGTGCCGCCACTTTGGGCCCCCGGAATGAACCCGGCCATCGCCCCGACCTGCGCGTCGAGCGAAGCGCGCGCTTCGGGAGCGATGCCGAGCAGTTCCATCAGCGCGTCACGGACCAGTGGCCGAGCGAAGCCGGCGACGAGGTCAATTTCGGGCGCCGGCCCGCCGGCCTCCAGCAAACCGGCGGCTCGGCTTTCCAGATAGGGAAGGAGGGGTTCGAGGGCCCCCGGCCCAAGCGCCGAGGCCCCGGCCTTGCGGCGAATCGGGCGCCGGTCGGCCTCGCACCCCCACATCCACAGGCCGCGCAGGCGCGCGCCGCGCTCGACGAGCGCGTCGGCCGCGCCGCCGCCGGCGCCAAGCGGCGGCGGCGAATCCGACGGAACTCGGGCCGCCGCGCTGACGAGGATCGCCCTGGCATCGGCGCAGGACGAAATCACCCAGGCAGCCTCGGCGCCGGCGCGAGCGTCTTCACGCACGGGCGCCATCCCTTTCGGCGGGCCGCCGTTCATGAATGTGTCCAGGCTGATTTTGCCGCTCGATCGGCGGCGTAGGGATCAGGAGTTGTAGACTGCGCCATCCGGCTGGGCAGCCGGGCCGCCGCCGCCCTGAGTCCGCTCGCGCGCTTCACCATATTCGACGAGGTGCGACGGCTCGAACTCGATCTCGGGAGTCTGTTCCGCCTTATTGTCCTGATGCATGTTTATCCCCTTTGCACATTCCTGCTAGGTGGCATCGGGGACGGGGTCAAGGCAGGTACGCGTCCAAATCGCGAGTGATTTCATTGTCGAAGCCCGCGTGCTAGGCCGCCCGCCCAATCGGCATTTTCAGGGGGCGGAGTGAGCACGAGTTGCGAGGAGATGTATCGGCTGAACGACGGCGTGCTGTCGGTGCCGGTCGAGGATGAGAGCATCCTGCTGGCGATGGGGTCCGAGAAATATTTCGGCGTTCGCGGAGCGATGCGGCACCTCCTCGAAGGCCTTCGGGACGGGCTCTCGATGGAGGCGATGATCGCCGACACGAGCGCGCGCTACCGGGTGGCCCCCGAAGTCGCTAGGCAGGACATCGAAGCCATTCTCCCGAAGCTGATCGCCGCCGGCATCGTCATACGCTCCGCCTAGAAAGCCGAATCCTATGGGCGCCATCGCCGGCCTCTGGTGCACCGACGGCCGTCCCGCGGCGGCGCCGCTCGAGCGGATGCTGGCCGCGCTCGAGCCTTACGGGCCGGATTCCGCCGGCCGCTGGGCGCAGGACGATGTCGCGCTCGGGAATCGGGTCATGCACCTCTTTCCCGGGGACCTGGCGGACCGCCAGCCGCTGATCGGCGGCGGCGGGCGCTTCCTGATGGTTGCGGACGTTCGGCTCGACGATCGCGAGGGCCTGGCGGAAGCGCTCGGCCATTCCATCACTCCCGCTTGCCCCACCGGCGACCCGGAACTGGTGCTCCGAGCCTTCGAGCGCTGGGGCGAGGAGTGCCTCGACCGCCTCTACGGCGACTATGCCTTCGCCGTCTGGGACCGCGAGCGCCGGCGCTGGCTGCTCGCCCGCGACGGGATGGGCGGCCGTCCCTTATGCTATTTCCGCGGCTCCCGGCTGTTTGCCTTCGCGTCGATGCCAAGGGGCCTGCACGCGCTTCCGGAAATTCCCTACCGGCCCGACGAGGACCTGCTGGCGCGGGCTCTCGACCTCGTTCCGCCCGATCCGCACTCGACCTGCTTCCGCGAGGTCTCGCGGGTCGGGATGGGCGAGTGCGTCATCGTCACCGCCGACGGAGAGACCCGGCGCCGCCACTGGAACCCTGCCCCCGAGCCTTTGCGCCTGCCCCGCGCGAGCGATTACGAGGAGGCCCTGCGCGCCGAGATCGACCGCGCCGTCCGATGCCGCCTGCCCGCGGCGGGCGACGTCGCCGCCCACCTCAGCGCCGGCCTCGACAGCGGCTCGGTCGCGGCGACGGCGGCCCGGCTGATGGCGGCGAAGGCCGGTCGAGTCGTCGCCTTCACCGCCGTCCCGCGCGAGGGCGCCGAAGCGGACGGCCCGTCCGGACGCCTGCCCGACGAAGGTCCGCTCGCCGCCGCGACCGCCGCCCTCCATGCCAATATGGAACATGTCCGGGTCCGCACCGACGGCCGGACTCCGCTCGACGCTCTGGGCTGGGTGTTCGAGCTTGGCGAGCAGCCGATCCTCAACCTGTGCAACCAGGTCTGGCGCGACGCCATCTACACGCTCGCACAGAGCCGCGGATTGCAGGTCCTGCTCACCGGCCAGGCGGGCAATCTCACGCTCAGCTACAAATCTTCCCGGCCGCTTCGGGAGCGGCTCGGCGCCCGGGGGCTCCCCGGCTTGCTCGACGAGGTCAGGGCGCTGGCCTGGAGAAGCGGAGGCGCCGGCCTGGGAGGAATCGCGCGGGCGATCGCCGCGCGCGCCAGCGAGCCTTTGCAGGCGCCAGGCGCGAGCTTCGTCAACCCGCGGCGCCGGGAGGAGCTTGGCGCGCCCACCGAAACGCTCGTGACCCGGCGCTCGCCCGATACGAGAAGCGAACGCCTCGCCGCGCTGCAGCGCGTCGACCTCGCCGATTATGCCAAGGGCACGCTGGCGCGCTGGAGGATCGACGAGCGCGACCCGACCGCCGACCGCAGGCTCGTCGAATTCTGCCTGGCGGTGCCCGACGCGCAATTCCGGCTCGGCGGAATGCCTTCCTCCCTCGCCCGCCGCGCCATGGCCGACCGGTTGCCTCCGGCCGTGCTTCGCCAGCGCGCCCGCGGTCTCCAGGCCGCCGACTGGCATTTGGGATTTACCGATCCCAAGCGCGCTCTGGGCGAGACGGTCGCCAGGCTGGCCGAATGCCGTGAGACGGCGCGGCTGCTGGACATTCCCCGCCTGCAGGAGGCGATCGACCATTGGCCCACCGCCGGCTGGCACGAGCCCAAGGTGACCCGGCTCTACCGCAACGAGCTGCTGCGCGCGCTCTCGAACGGCGATTTCCTCCGGCGTGCCGTGGCGGCGGGCAAACGGCGAGGGGAGGGGGGCCAGGATCCGGACTGAGGGTTCAGTCCGGGTGAAGACCCTGGCGGCGCTTGGCCCCGTCGCAGTGCAGGAGGCCGATCTCACGAAGCTGCGGCGGCACCGGATAACCGGTCACCTCGACGCCCGCCGCTTCCAGCCACGCATGCGCCTCGAACGAGGTCGATTCCGGACGCGCCACGCCGACATGCAGGAGGCTCCGGGTGCCCCGCCGGCGAAGCATCGCCCGAGCGGCCAGCGCCTGGGCCAGGCACCGGATGGGAACGGGGAAATAAACGGCTGACTTGGTCACCGCCCAACCGACGTCGAGCGCTGCCTGCCGTTCCGTCTCGCTCGCCGCGGCAAATGCGTCGCGAGCCGGACCCGTCGCCGGCGTCATCTCCCCCATGCCCTGATTCTTCAGCGGAAGCAGCCTCAGCCGAGCTTCCGCCGCTATCAGGCTGAGGCAGGCTTCGGCAACCAGTCCGCGCCTCGGCCAGGCGGACCGAAGAAGGGCGGCAAGCCTTCGCGGCCCCGCCCGCCATCGACCGATCGTCACTTCGAACCCCTCCGCGGCGCTTGCAACGTCCCCTTAACCCAAAAGCCCTGAATGACCAGTCGCGAGCGCGGCGATCCCGGGGGTTACGGGGTCTGCGACGCCGAGCGCCCGCCACTCCTGCCAGGTCCGAATAGCCGCTTCCCCTGCAGATGGCGATTCGAGGTGAGGCCCAGGATCGCGGTCGCCGTGAGAGGCGTTGCGAACTTGCACCCTGCGATCCCGTCCTTGCTCCACATGATCGTAGCGCGAAGAGGAAATTGCGTGGTCAGCTTCACGAAGACTTCGGCGCCCTCCTCTATCTGGGCGTCCCAGTGGATCTGACAGCCGCTTTCGGAAAGATTCGTGATCAGGGCTTTATGGCCAATCGCGCCATTCTCTCGAAGAGTGGCGGCAAGATTGACGATTCTCCGCATCGACCCGCGGTGCTCCGGTAGAATGGTGACTTCGGCGTCCAGCATCCCTGGCCCTCCTTCCCGAACCGCCCTTAGCCTGCTTCGGTAAAAAATCCGTGTTGCTGCAGTCCGGTTGCGCCTGCCCGAGGTTTCTGGTGAAGCGGCCTGATGAGATGGAATAAGCGACCGAAGGTCGAGAGGCCCGAATATCCGAAGCTGGTGCCGATTGCCGGGACGAAAGAGGAGGCGCGCGATCTTCTCGAGCGGCTCCTTGACGTCGATCCGGAGGCGGAGCTCGTCGAGGGCGGCGCTCGGGGTGTCTATGCGCGGGTCCATAACGAGGCCGCCGAGACTTCGGCCAGGCAATATGGCGAGAGCCGAAATTTTCCTCTGGCGTAAAGCGTCGCAGGGCGGGCGACGGCTAGAAAATGATCATTATGACCTTAAACGCTCTCATCCCGTCATGCTGAACTTGTTTCAGCATCCAGCTTTCCGCTTCCCGGGCGAGCGACCAGCTGGACCCTGAAACAAGTTCAGGGTGACGCCGATGTCGGAAAAAACCGCGATTCATCCTAAGCGATCACGCTCTAGAAATCGACATGGAGGCGGGTCGCCAAGGCGTCGCCGGCGGTTCGGGCGCCGATCGGGTCCAGCGGCGAGTTGGTGCCATTGAACCGGACCCAGTTGAACAGCAATTTGGCATTGGGGTTCAGATACCAGTTGAGGCCGAAGGTGAGGGTCTCGGCCCGGTTGCCGGCGCGGGACAGGACAGGCGTGTCGGACAGGTCGAGCCGATCGTAGCGCAAAGCCAGCTCGAAGGCACCGGCGCCGTCCTTGCCGAGCGCTTTCCGGGGCTTCACCCGATCGAAATTGCCGTTCCTGAAAGGCCTCGTCTCGCCGGTCAGGAACCAGGTCGCGTAAACGTAGAAGCCGTCGAAGCTCGGGTCGGAGAGGCCGGGCCGGTCGACCCAGAGACGGCCATATTCGCCGGCGAGGGTGACGGGTCCGAGGACGGCGGCGGCCTCCGCGCCCGCATAGCGCAGCGATTCCGCGCCCGTCACGATTCCGCTGTCCGCGATATTGCCGTTGTCGATCCGGATGTTGGGGCGGTCGCTCAGGCGGACGGCGTCGGCGACATCGCCGGATTTGAGGCCGGTGCGGTAATAGCCGGACGCGCCGAGGTGGAGGATCCTGCCCTCCTCGAAAACCGGCTCCCACGCCAGGCGGGCGTTGGCGCCGACGCTCTCGTCGGGCGAGTCGGTCGCCGGAGCGCCGGCCGAGCGGGCGATGCTTTCATTGTCGCCGAACAGGCCGGCGGCGACGTTGAGATTGGCCTTCGGGGCCCAGGCCGCGGACAGCCCGATTCTGCGCTCGGCGCCGGCATTGCCGAAGGCGTTGGCGAACATTCCGCGCTCGAGGAAGACGTTGTAATTGTCGCTATTGTTGGATTCGAGGCCGAACGGCGCCTTGTGCTGGCCCGCGGTGATCAGCAGGTCCTCGATCCCGGCATATTGAAGATAGGCGTCGGTGAGCGCGACCTGGTTGCCGGCGAAATCCACTTCGATCCGGTAGTTGAAGACCTTCATCGCACTGCCCTCGAGGCCGATCCGGGCTCGGCGGAAGGCGGTGCCGTCATTGAAGTCGTAGCCGCCCGCCCGTTCGTTGAAGACTCCGTAATCGGCCTCGATCACGCCCCTCGGCTTGAAGGTGAAGTCGCCCTTGACGTCGGACAGGGTCGGTGCCCAGCCGAACTGGATCTGCTTCGATCCGCCTGGCTCGGCGGCTTTGGGCGCGGTCCGGTCGGCGGCGGCCTGCCGCTCGAGCTCGGCGTTGCGGGCTTCGAGCTGCTTCACCCGCGCCTCCAGCGCGTTGAGGCGGTCGACGACGGCATCCCCGGTCGACGGCGGGACCGGGTCCTGGGCGTGAGCGGTGCCGGCGAGCGCGACCAGCGCCGTGCCGGTCAGGAGCGGGAAACGCATATGATCCTCCGTTGACGAAGGAGGCGTTCGGCACCGCCGGAACCGCAGTCAAGCCATCAAGCCTCTAGTATTTCGCTTTTGCTTCAGAATCTTTTCTGAATTGTGACACCCCAGGTGCGCGGATCGCCCGGCTGGCCGACGATGAGGCCGGTGCTTCCCGACTGGGTCGCTAGAATGTCGTAATATTCGGCGTCGAAGGCGTTGCGGACCCAAAGGAAGCTGTTCCAGCCGTCGTCGGAACGGAAGCCGAGCCGGAAGCTGGCGAGCGCATAGCCCTCGATATCGGTATAAGCGGAACGGGAGGGGTTGGAGGAGAAACGCGAGCGGTAGCTGCCGTCGACCCCGGCATAGGCCTGGCCCGGGCGCCCCAGCAATTTCGCCGGAAGGCTGTACTCGCCGCCCCAGGAGAAGGCCCATTTCGAGATGCCGGGCAGCCACTGGCCGGAAATGTCGCAATTGGCCGGGCTGAACCCTCCCGGCGTTCCCGGCGGGCTGGCGGGGTTGGCGGGCGTTGCCGCGGCGCCGCCGGCCAGCTCGGGCGGGCAGGGGGCGTCGACGAAACGCACATATTCGTGATCGGTGAAGGCGGCGCTGGCGTAGAGGTTGAGGCCGCGGGTCGGCCGGACCGAGAAATCCGCCTCGATGCCACGGACTCGTACCTCGTCGGCGTTGGCGAGATAGCCGCGGAGCACGCCGAGCTGGCCGTTGGTGACGGTCGCCTGGTAATCCTTGATGCTCGTCCAGAAGGCGGCGAGGTTCAGGGTGGCGCGCTTCTCGAGGAACTGGGTCTTGAGCCCGAGTTCGAAATGGTCGACCTTTTCGGGCTTCACCGTTGCCGCGCTCAGGATCGGATTGTTCGCCGCGTCGAGGGGAAGGCCGGCCAGGTTGATCCCGCCGGATTTGAAGCTCTTGGCGTAGGTCGCGTAGGCGAGCACGTCCGGGGCGAGGTCGTAGGCGATCGTGAAGTCGCCCGAGATGTTCCAGTCGCTGAACTTGGCCTCGTAGGTTTGCGGCGCCAGGATGCCGCGCTGGTCGTTGTTGAGCGTTGTGCTTCCGGTGCCCGTGGTCACGACCGCCGAATAGGAGCCGATCTTCTTGTCGTAATTGACCCGAAGGCCGGGCTGGAGGCGGAGCCGGTCGCTCACCCGCCAGCTGAGCTGGCCGAAGGCGGCGAGGCTGGTCGTCTCGAGCCGGATGTCGTTTTCCGAACGGAGGCCGTTCAGAACCGCGGGGTTGTTCGCGTTGGCGCTCGTCGGATTGAGAAGCCACCGGCTCGCCGCCGGCCCCTGCTCCTGCGCTCCGGTCGTATGCTGGTTCTGCCGGTAGGCGAACAGGCCGCCGACGTAATCCAGGTTTCCGCTCGAGCCCGCATAGCGAAGCTCCTGCGAATATTGGTTCTGTCTCGACGGGTTGGCCGAAACCGTGGTGATCGGAAGGCCGGTGAAATCGCGGTCGTTCGACGGCCCCCAGTTCCAGAACCGCCAGGCGGTGACCGACGTCAGAGTTCCCGGCCCAAGGTCCCATTTCGCCCGAAGCGCGACCCCGCCCAGCTCCTGGAAGGCGTCGAGAGGCGTGTCGAGGTCGGTGAGCCGGTCGAACGCGTCGGTGCTCGGAGGCGCGTAGCCGAAAGCCGCCGCGAGCGCCGCATATTGGCGGCTGAGCGGCCGCTGAGTCGCTCCGGTGCGGACATAGATCTGGGCGCAGCATTCCGGATTCTGGCGGTTGTAGTCGGCCGACAACGTCACATCGAGATCATTGCCCGCGCGCCACAGTAACTGGCCGCGCAGGCCGAGATTGTCCTGCTCGTTGACCCAGCGGTCGCTGGCGACGTTGAAGATGGTGCCGCGCCGGCGGCTCTTGGAGGCGGCGAGTCGAACGGCCAGCTTGTCGTCGACGATCGGCCCGGAAACCGAGGCCTTGGCGGCGACATAATCGAGATTGCCGAGCGACAGCTCGAGCCGCGCTTCCGGCTCGAAGGTCGGCGCCCGAGTGACGATGTTGATCGCCCCGGCCGTGGTGTTCTTGCCGTACAGCGTCCCCTGTGGGCCGCGAAGCACCTCGATCCGCTCGACGTCGAGGAAGTCGAACGTCGCGACCGCGATCCGGCTGTAATAGACCTCGTCGATATAGATTCCGACGCCCTGCTCGATGCCGTCGTTGGTGAGGCCGAAGGGCGCCCCCAGGCCGCGGATGTTGGCCGCCGAGTTGCGCGGGTTGGTGCTGAAAAACTGGACCGAGGGCTGGATTTGCTGGAGCCGGCCGACATTGATGCTCCCGGTCGCGTCGAGCTGGGCTCCGCCCAGAACCGAAATGGCGAGCGGAACGTCCTGGAGCTGCTCGTCCCTTCGCCGGGCGGTGACGACGATGTCGCCGTCCTTGCCGGCGGGCACGGCTTCCGGCGGCGCGGCTTCGGCTGGCTCCGCGGACGGCGATTGGGCGTAAGCAGGGGTTGTGGCCAGCGCGGCGCTGGCCAGGAGCAGGTAACGCATCGATCTTCTCCTTCGAATAAAGAGAGCCCCGGACGGGCCGGGGCCCAGTCAGCGCGCGACCTTCAGCGCTTCGCTGTCTTGAAAATCCGGTCGAACTCGCCGCCGTCGGCGAAGTGGGTCTTCTGGGCTTGCGCCCAGCCGCCGAAGTCCTTGTCGATGGTCAGCATCGCGACGTTTAGGAATTGGGCCTTGTGGCGCGCGGCGACGGCGGGGTCGCGCGGCCTGTAATAATGCTTCGCGATCAGCTCCTGGGCCTCGGGCGTGTAGAGATATCTGAGATAGGCCTCGGCGGCGGGCCTGGTGCCTTTCTGGTCGACGACCTTGTCGACGAGGGCGACGGGCGGCTCGGCGAGGATCGAGAGCGAAGGGATTACGATCTCGAACTGACCCTTGCCGAGCTTGTTGACGGCGAGGAAGGCCTCGTTCTCCCAGGAGAGGAGGACGTCGCCCTGGGCCCGCTCGACGAAGGTGGTGGTGGATCCGCGCGCCCCGCTGTCGAGGACTGGGACGTTGCGGAACAGGCGGGTCATGAAATCCCGGGTCCGGTCGGGCGAGCCGAACTTGCGCTCCGCATAGCCCCAGGCGGCAAGATAGTTCCAACGGGCGCCGCCGCTGGTCTTGGGGTTGGGCGTGATCACCTTGACGTCGGGTCGGACGAGGTCGTTCCAGTCGACGATCCGCTTCGGATTGCCCTTGCGGACGAGGAAGACGATCGTCGACGTATAGGGGCTGCTGTTGTCCGGCAGGCGAGTCTGCCAATTGGCGGGAAGCGACTTGGCGCGCTGGGCGATCTCGTCGATGTCATAGGCCAGCGCCAGAGTGACGACATCGGCGGCGAGGCCGTCGATCACCGAGCGCGCCTGCTTGCCCGAGCCGCCGTGGCTCTGGCGGATTTCGAGGTCTTCGCCGGTCTCGGACTTCCATTTGGCCGCGAAACTCTCGTTGACGTCGCGATAGAGTTCCCTCGTGGGATCGTACGAGACGTTGAGCAGCTCGCGCTGCCGCCCGGGTTTCTCGCCGCAGCCTGAGAGGAGCAAGGCTGCGGCGAGAGCGGTGAAAAGGGCTTGAACGGATCTCATGGCGCTATCCTCTTATTTACCTAAGCAATTCAGTAGACAATTAGTCCGTCGGTTGTCCGGGCGGTGCCTTTCGGGCGCCGCCTGCTTCTCCTTAGATTATCGGGCTGATCCTTCCTGGAACCTGCTGCTCGCTGGCCAGGTAGGAGACTCGCTCGACGAAATCGCCGAGCCTTTCGTCCTGATGCCGCTCGCTTGCGTAGCGGCCGATCAGGTCTTCGAGCACACTCAATATCTCGGCCTCGCCGACATTCTCGCGAACCATCCGGGCCAGCCGTTCGCCGTGGAAGCCGCCGCCGAGGTAGAAATTGTATTTTCCGGGCGCCCGGCCGGTCAGGGCGATCTCGGCGACATAGGGGCGTGAGCAGCCGTTCGGGCAGCCGCTGATCCGGAAGGTGATGGGCGCGTCGGTGAGGCCGTTCGCCGCCAGGATCGCTTCGATCCGTCCGAGGATGTCGGGAAGATAGCGCTCGGCCTCGGCCATGGCGAGGCCACAGGTGGGCAGGGCCACGCAGGCGATCGAGTTGCGCCGGATCGCGCTCTGGGGCGTGCCGGCGAGGCCGTGCTCGGCCAGCAGCGCCTCGACAGCGGGCCGGTCCTCCGCGGCGACGCCCGAGACGATGATGTTCTGGTTCGGCGTGACCCGGAAGGCGCCGCGGTGGATTTGGGCGATCGCCCGAAGGCCGTCGAGCCAGGCTCGGCCGGGGCGATTGGCGAGGCGCCCGCTCTCGACATAGAGGGTGCAGTTGGAGCGGCCGCTTGCCGTCTCGCGCCAGCCGAACGAATCGCCGTTGGAGGTGAAGTGGAACGGCCTGGCCGGCTCGAACGGAGCGCCGAGGCGGGTCTCGATCTCGGCCTTGATCCAGACCAGCCCCTTGTCGTCGATCGTATATTTGAAGCGGGCGCGGTTGCGCTGGGCACGGTTGCCGTAGTCGCGCTGGACCGACATCACCGCCCCGGTCGCGGCGACGAGCCGGTCCTTGGGGATGTAGCCGATGACGTCGGCGAGGCGCGGGTAGGTGAGGGGCTCGTTCTCGGTGCGGCCCATGCCGCCGCCGATGGCGACGTTATAGCCCTCCAGCCCGTCTGGGCCCTCGATGGCGATGAAGCCGAGATCCTGGGTGTAGACGTCGATGTCGTTGGACGGCGGGACGACGAAGCCGATCTTGAACTTCCGGGGAAGATAGGTCGCGCCGTAGAACGGCTCCACCTCCTCGTCGGAGGAAGCGACCTTGTCCTCGCCGTACCAGATTTCGTGATAGGCGCGGGTCCTGGGCAGATATTCGTCGCTGACCGTCCGAGCCGCCTCGACGACTTCGGCGTGAAGCGCCGAATCCTGCGGATCGGCCGCGCACATAACGTTGCGCGAGACGTCGCCGCAGGCGGCGACGGTGTCGAGCAGGGCTTCGTGGAGGCCCTGGATGGTTGCCCGCACATCTTCCTTCAGCACCCAGTGGAACTGGAAGGTCTGGCGGGTGGTGAGCCGAAGCTGCTCGCCGCCATGCGCCCGGGCGAGCGAATCGAGCTTCAGCCATTGCCCGGGCGTGCAAACTCCCCCCGGCAGCCGGACCCGGATCATGAAGCGGTAGGCCGGCTCCAGCTTCTGGCGCCGCCTCTCGTCGCGAAGGTCGCGGTCGTCCTGCTGGTACATTCCGTGGATCTTCATCAGCCGCGTATCGTCGACGGCGACGGCTCCCGTGATCCGATCGAGAAGGCCGGTGGCGATGGTTCCCCGCAGATAGTTGCTGGCCTTCTTCAGGGTCTCGTCGGGGCTCAGGCGGTCGAGCGGCTGGGAGAGGTCCTTGCTCCGGTCGACGAGGGTTTCGGAATCGGCCATGTCAGTAGACGTCCCGTTGGTAGCGGCGGCTGCGCTGCAGCTCGCGGACATATTCCTCGGCGCCCTCACGCTGGAGACGGCCTTCCTCGGCGACGATCGAGATCAGGGTCTCGTGAACGTCCGGCGCCATCCGCGCCGCATCGCCGCATAGGTAGAGATGGGCGCCTTCCTCGAGCCAGGCGAAAAGGTCGCCGGCGCGCTCGGCCATCCGGTCCTGGACGTAGCATCTGCCGCCGCGGTCCCGCGAGAAGGCGACGTCCATCCGGCCGAGCACTCCGTCCTTCAGCCACGCCTGCCATTCGGTCTGGTAGAGGAAGTCGCTCCGGAAGTTGCGCTCGCCGAAGAACAGCCAGGAGCGGCCGCTCGAGCCCCGCGCCTCGCGTTCCTGGAGGAAGGCACGATAGGGGGCGATTCCGGTTCCGGCGCCGATCATGATGATCGCCTTGTCGTCCTCGGGGAGTCGGAACTGCTCGTTCGCCTGGATGTAGACGGGCAGGATGTCCCCCACCGCCGAGCGGTCGGCGAGATGGGCGGAAGCGACCCCGTGCCGACCCTCGCCGTAAAGCTGGTAGCGGACCGGAGCGAGGGTGATGTGGGCCTCGTCGGGCATGGCCGAGAGGCTGGACGAGATGGAGTAGAGACGCGGCTGGAGCGGCCTCAGCCCGGCGACGAAGGTTTCGGAATCGACACTTTTCGACGGGAATCGCCTCACTATGTCGACGATGTGGTGGGCTCGAAGCCAGGCCTGGCGCTCGGACTTCCCTTCGTCTCCGCTTAGCCGCCGGAGCTCCGCGGCGCCGGTCAAGGCGGCCCAATGGTCGAGGAACCGGGGCGGAGTGATCGCGATCTCGAAATGGCTTTCCAGCGCTTCGGCCAGAGCGGTCGGCTCGCCCTTGACGGTGATCGCGGAATCGCCGGAGAGGCCGGCCGCGTCGAGCAGTGCGGCGACCACCGAGGGGTCGTTGCGGGCGACCACGCCGAGCGCGTCGCCCGGCTGGTAGACGAGGCCCGAGCCGGCGATGTCGAACTCGACGTGGCGGGTTTCCTTGGTCGAATGGCGATCGACGATGGTGAGATTGTCGATGATCCGGGCCGGGAACGGATTGCGCTTGTCATGCGCGGTCGCGGCCGGGACGGCGGGGTCAGCCGGGGCGGGCACCTCGCAGCCCGCCCCGGCCTGGGCAACAAGCAGGGCCAGCGCCTCGGCGCGCCACTGTGCTGCCGTCTCGTCATAATCGACGTCGCATTCGACCCGGTCCGAAAGCCGGGCCGCTCCGAGCGCCTCGAAGCGTCGGTCGAGGCGCCGCCCCGCCTCGCAATAATGCTCGTAGGTGGAGTCGCCGAGCGCAAGGACCGAGTAGCGAAGCTCGGGAAGCTTCGGCGCTTTCGGGCCTTCCACATATTCGAAGAAATCCAGGGCCGGCTGCGGCGGGTCACCCTCGCCATGGGTGCTGACGATGAGGAGCAGGTCCTGCTCCTCCCTCAGCCGGCGCGGCTTGTAGCGGGCCATGTCCTCGACCTGAGCGACCAGGCCCTGGTCGGCGGCGGCGGCGGCGAGGGCCCGGGCGAGTCCGGCGCAATTGCCGGTTTCCCCGCCGTGGAGCACGGTCAGCGTGCGGACGGCGGCCGCGGCGCCGGCCGGAAGCGCTCCGTCGCCCGCGAGCCGGGCGATGCCGGCTTCGAGGCCGGCGAAATAGCCGCTGATCCAGCGCGCCTGCTCGGGGGTCACCGAGCCGCTCAGGGCTTCGACCTGACGACGCTGCTCGAGGGTGAGCGTGTCGGCGGGGAACGGGTTCAGATGACCCATTCGGCTTCCCCTTCCTGCTCGAGATCGGACGGGGCGATCTGGCGGCCGGGCCAGGCCTCGGCGGCCGGAACGTCCACGGTAACGAGGATGTGGAGGCCGGCGCGGCTCATCAGGCCCGCGACCGCGCGCACCCGGCGGATATGCTCGGCCATGTCGGCGGGGCCGTCGGCGAGGTCGCTGCTGAGGGTCTCACGAAGCGTGGCTTCATCGAGGATGAAGCTTATCCGGCCCGTCGCCTGAAGCCGCTGCTGCGCCTTGGCGGCGACCTCCGGGCGCTCCTCGGGAGCGACTTCGTTGAGCCAGATGATCCGGTCCGCCTCGCCCGAGGCCCGGTCGAGCCCGGCGCGGCGCGGGAATCCGTCGATCATTCCGGCCGCCGCCGTGGCGTTGCTGAGCTTGTCGATGAGGATGAAGGCGCCGAGCTCCCGGCCCCGGGCGTAAGGGATTGCGGCGACTTCCCGGTCGAGCTTCAATTCGCAGCGGCCGATGTCGTTCAAGGCCAGGAGGCGGGCGGCGGCCGGGCGGCCGGAATCGACCTCGACGATATGCTCGACCTTGCTCACCGTCGCCGAGACGAGGCTGGCGCCGATCTTCAGCCAATAGGACCGGCCGGGAGCGAGCGGCTCGTCCGCCATCCAGACGAGGTTGGCGATCAGGCCGTCGACGACCTGCGGCGGGGAGGTGGAGGAAGCGATCACCTCCCCGCGTGAGCAATCGACTTCGTCGGTGAGGGTGAGGGTGACCGACTGTCCCTCGACGGCGCGGTCGAGGTCGCCTTCGAAGGTGACGATCCGCCCGACGTGCGAGCGCCGGCCCGAGGGCAGGATCACGATCTCGTCGCCGGGCCGGACGGTTCCGCCGGAGATTCGGCCGGCATAGCCGCGGAATCGGCTGTCGGGGCGGTTCACCCACTGGACCGCCATGTGGAAATGGTTGGAATCGGGCCGCGCGGAGGCGATCGGGACGGTTTCCAGGTGGTCGAGGAGGGCGGGGCCCTCGTACCAGGGGGTGGCGGGGCTTGGAGAGGCGATGTTGTCGCCGGTCAGGGCCGCGATCGGAATGGCGGTGAAGGCGCCGATCCCGATTTCGTCGGCGAAGGCCCGATAATCGTCGACGATCGCCTCGAACCGCTCCTGAGCGTAATCGACCATGTCCATCTTGTTGACCGCAACGACGACGTGGCGGATTCCCAGCAGTTGGACGATGTGGCTGTGCCGCCGCGTCTGGGTGAGGACTCCCCGGCGCGCGTCGATGAGGATGATGGCGAGGTCGGCGGTCGAGGCGCCGGTCACCATGTTCCGGGTATATTGCTCGTGGCCGGGCGTGTCGGCGACGATGAACTTGCGCCGGTCGGTCGCGAAGAAGCGATAGGCGACGTCGATGGTGATGCCCTGCTCGCGCTCGGCGCTGAGGCCGTCGACGAGAAGCGCGAAATCGAGGCCCTCGCCCTGCGTTCCGGACTTGCGGCTGTCCGTCTCGAGCGCCGCGAGCTGGTCCTCGAACAGCATCTTGCTGTCGTAGAGGAGCCGCCCGAGCAGGGTCGACTTGCCGTCGTCGACCGAGCCGCAGGTCAGGAGGCGGAGGAGCGACTTGTTCTGCCCGGCGATCACCGGGTCCTCGTGATCGTCCGTCACCCCGGCGGAAGCCGGGGCCTCGGGGAGACCCGCCGAGACTTCTTGTCCCGAGGTCCCGGCTTTCGCCGGGATGACGGGCTGGGCCGGGATGACGTGCGCCGTCGCCATCTAGAAATAGCCTTCCTGCTTCTTGCGCTCCATGCTGGCGGCGCCGTCATGGTCGATCGCTCGGTTCTGGCGCTCGGAGGTGGTGGCGAGAAGCATCTCGCGGATGACCTGCGGAAGGGTCGCCGCCCGGCTCTCGACCGCGCCCGTCAGGGGATAGCAGCCGAGCGTCCGGAAGCGCACCGAGCGCTGCTCCGGCACTTCGCCCTCGCGAAGCGGGAAGCGGTCGTCGTCGACCATCAGGATCATTCCGTCGCGGACGACGGTGGGCCTCGGCGCCGCCAGATAGAGCGGCACGATCGGGATGCTCTCGGCATAGATATACTGCCAGACGTCGAGCTCGGTCCAATTGGAGAGCGGGAAGACCCGCATCGTCTCGCCCCGCGCTTTGCGGCTATTGTAGAGCGACCAGAGCTCGGGCCGCTGGTTCTTCGGGTCCCAGCGATGGTGGGCGGAGCGGAAGCTGAAGATGCGCTCCTTGGCCCGGCTCTTGTCCTCGTCGCGGCGGGCGCCTCCGAAAGCCGCGTCGAAGCCGTGGAGGTCGAGCGCCTGGCGAAGGCCTTCGGTCTTCCACAAATCGGTGTGGAGGCTGCCGTGGTCGAACGGGTTGATGCCCCGGCGCTCGGCCTCGGGATTGCGGTGGACGATGAGCTCGACTCCGGCCTCAAGCGCCGTCCGGTCGCGAAGCGCGTACATGTCGCGAAACTTCCAGGTCGTGTCGACATGGAGGAGCGGGAAGGGCGGCGGCGCCGGGAAGAAGGCCTTGCGGGCGAGGTGGAGCATCACCGCGCTGTCCTTGCCGACCGAATAGAGCATCACCGGCCGCTCCGCCTCGGCGACCACTTCGCGAAGGATGTGGATGCTCTCGGCCTCGAGCTGCTCGAGGTGGGTGAGGCCGCGGTTGAGGAAGGTGGCCGGGGCGTTCATGCGGCGGCTCGCAATTCGATCCGGGCGCCGCGTTCGCGGGCGACCCGGCCCACCACGACCGTCACCGGCGCTCCGGGAGGAAGCGTACCGGCGAGGCCGGCGACGGTCGCGATGGTTCCCCGCACGTGCGTCTGCGCGGGGAGAGTCGCGGAGGCGATCGCGACCGCGGGGGTTTCGGGGGACAGGCCCGCGGCGATGGCCGAGCGGGCGAACGCGCCGAGCGTTGCGCGCGGCATGTAGACGATGGTGGTTGCGGCGGGATCGGCGATCGCGCCCCAGTCGATGTCGCGGGGCAGCTTGCCGTCGGTGCCGTGGCCGGTGACGAACTGGATCCGCCGGGCCTCGCGCCGCTCGGTAAGCGAGAAACCGAGCGAAGCGGCCACGCCCTGGGCGGCGGAGATCCCGGGGACGATGGTCACCTCGATCCCGGCGGCCCGGCAGGCGTCCAGCTCCTCGGTGGCTCGGCCGAAGACCAAGGGGTCGCCGCCCTTGAGCCGGACGACGTTCTCGCCGGCGAGGGCGAGCTCGACCATCCGGGCGTTGATGTCCGACTGGCGGCAGGAAGGCCCCCGGCCGGTCTTGCCGACGGCGATCCGCTTCGCCTCGCGCCGGGCGAGCTCGAGGATCTCCGGGCCGACGAGGTCGTCGTAGAGGATGATCGTCGCCGACTGGAGCGCGCGCACCGCCTTCAGGGTGAGAAGCTCGGGATCGCCCGGACCGGCGCCGACCAGGACCACACGGCCATGGCGGCGCGTCCGCGGCTCGATCAGGGATTCGGTGCCGTCGGGCTCGCCGCCGTCCCAGGCGCGCTCGACGAAGCGCTCCCAGAAGGCGCGCCGGTCGCGGAAGCTCTTCACTTTCTGCTTGAGGCGCGGCCGAAGCGCCTGCGCCGCTTGGGCCCAGGCCGAAAGACCGAGCGGCAGGACCGCCTCGATCCTGGCGCGGATCGACTGGCCAAGCATCGGCGCGGCGCCGCCCGTTGAGATGGCGAGAACGACCGGCGAGCGGTTGACGATGGTCCCGAACTGGACGTCGCACAGATCGGTCTGGTCGATGACGTTGACGGGAACGCCCGCGGCCCGGGCCGCGGCGACGAAGCGAAGGGCCTCGTCCCGGCTGCTGGGATCGCCGACGGCGAGGGCCGCGCCGTCCAGATCGGCGGGGATCCAGGACCGATCGACGACGGTGAGTGCGGGAATCGCTTCGAACCGCTCGGCGCCCTCGCCGGCGAGGACCAGGACCTTGGCTCCGGCGGCGGCGAGCAACTCGGCTTTCCATACGGCGCCGTCGGAGCTGCCGGCGACGACCGCCTTGCGGCCCGCGAGGCGATGGAAGAGCGGGAGGTTGGCGAGCGGCGCGATCCGGGCCGGAGTCGCCGCCGGCTCGCGCTCATGAGCCTGGGCATTATCAACCCCTCTCCCGTCCTTACGGGAGAGGAGGGGCCCGGGCCGAAGGCCTGGGAGGTGAGGGTCTTGCGGACTCAGTGCCATAGACCCTTACCTCCCACCGCTTCGCGGCGGGCCCCTCCTCTCCCGCGAAAGGCGGGAGCGGAGAAAGAGATTCGGCTTGAGATCCGGGCGTGGCTCATGCCGCCGTGCCCCGAACCAGCCGGCCGTCGGGGCCGACATGGAGTCCGCATTCCCTGGCTTCGTCGCCTTCCCACCACCAGCGGCCGGCCCGCTCCGGCTCGCCCGGAGCGACGGCTCGGGTGCAGGGCTCGCACCCGATCGAGGGGAAGCCCTGGGCGTGAAGCGCGTTGACCGGAACGCTTTCCGCCGAGCAGAAGTCGACGACCCGGTCGCGGCTCCAGTCGAACAGCGGCGCGAACTTGACCAGCGCGCGCTCCGGGTCCCAGGCGGAGAGCTCGACGAGGTTTCGGCCGGCGGACTGATCGGCCCTCAGCCCCGTCACCCAGGCCGAGGCCCCGGCCAAAGCCCTGCCCAGCGGCTCGACCTTGCGCAGCCGGCAGCAGCCCAGGCGCGCTTCCTTCGAACCGTAGAAACCGTTGATCCCGGCCACGGCGACGAAATCGGCGAGGGCGGCTCCATCCGGATGCCAGGAGAGGATCCGGGCGCCGTAACGCCGCTCCGTCTCTTCCCAGACCTGGTAGGTCGAGGGGAAGAGGCGGCCGGTGTCGAGGGTCGACACCTCGATGTCGAGGCCCTTGGTGAAGATGAAATGGGCGACGGCCTGGTCCTCGAGGCCGAAGCTGGTGGTGAAGACGATCCGCCCGTCGACTCCGGCCCGAAGCGCTTCGAGCCGCTCGCCCGGATCGGCGGCGGCGGCGTGCGCGAAGAGAGGAGCGAAAGCGTTCACGCCGAGGCCGGAAGCGCGGAGCGCCGGCTGGACACGAATGCTCGAAGAGGCGTCACAATTAGAATATCCTTCTAATTCAATTGGGGGACCGGCAATTTCCTTGCGGGGCTGCTTTGCCGTCGTCTTTCACTTGAAAAGCGAGGATATCCGCCAAAAAGCATGGCTTCAATGGCTTGGCGCAAATGACGCTATTATTGCCGAGCTGTGCCGTCTATTAGAATAATATACTCAATTCCGGGCAGGGATTAGATGGACGGCACCGACCTCAAGATATTGGCCATCCTTCAGGAGGATTCCTCGGTGTCGGTCGGCGAGATCGCCGGCCGGGTCGGGTTGTCGCAGACGCCCTGCTGGCGCCGGATCCAGCGACTCGAGGAAAAGGGGGTGATCCGCCGGCGGGTCGCCTTGCTCGATCCGCATGCGATCGGCCTCGGCCTCACCGTCTTCGTCGAGATCGAGACCGGCGACCATTCGAAGGCCTGGCTCGACCGCTTCGCCGAGACGGTGCTCGCGATGCCCGAGGTCATGGAGGTGCACCGGATGGCCGGCGACGTCGATTACCTGCTCCGGGTCGCCGTCGCCGACATGAGCGCCTATGACGATTTCTACCGCCGGCTGATCGCCGGCCTGGACATCAAGAACGTGACGTCGCGGTTCGCGATGGAGCTGGTCAAGGGCACCACCGCCTTCCCGCTTTCCGCCGGAGCCGAATCGGGCCGGGGCCGCTCGCCGCCCGAGTGAGGCTTGCGCCCGGCCGCCCGTTGCAGCATTGCGGCTCCCCCAGCGCTTGCGGAGCGTTCAAGGCGAATGCCGCGTTATTATTTCAATGTGTCCTGCGACGGCTACGAATCGACGGACGTCGTCGGCGAATGCTGTCCCAACGACGTCGCCGCTCTGAGCGGCGCCATGCGGGTGGCGAGCGCCGTTCTCCAGAAGAGGCTTCGCGCCGAGGAGCTTTCCGACGACGGCTGGGTCGAGGTGGAGGACGAACGGCACCGGCCGGTGCTTAGACTTCCGCTGAGGGCCGCGGCTTATTAGGCGATCCTAATCCCTCCCCCGCATTTGCCGGGGAGGGGCCATGCGAAGCATGGCGGAGGGGCCCTTTCGGACTCCGCGAATTACGGGGACACAATACCTATTTAGGGCGTCAAATAGGTATTGTGGCCCGTAAAACGCGGGGCCCTTTCAGACTCTGGAGAACCCCTCCGTCGTAAGACGCGAGGGCGGCAAATAGGTATTGTGTCCCCGTAAAACGCGGGGGAATTGCGGGGACACAATACCTAATTCTGGGCAATAAATAGGTATTATGTCCCCGTAAACGCTCCGACATCGGCGTCACCCTGAACTTGTTTCAGGGTCCAGCTGGTCGCTCGCCCGGGAAGCGGAAAGCTGGATGCTGAAACAAGTTCAGCATGACGGATTAGACAGCGCTTCAGTCTAAAATGATCATGCTCTAGAATCCCGGCCCCCACTTGATCGTTCGCCTGCATCGGCCCACATCGCCCTGATGCTGATCCAGACCGAGACCACTCCCAATCCCTCGACCCTGAAGTTCCTGCCCGGACGCCCGGTGATGGAGTCCGGGACCCGCGATTTCGCGACCCCCGAGGATTCGGAGGTTTCGCCGCTGGCGCATGCGATCTTCTCGACCGGCGAGGTCGAAGGCGTGTTCTTCGGCCGCGACTTCATCTCGGTGACCGCCGCTCCGGGGGTGGAGTGGAGCGCTCTCAAGCCCGAGATATTGAGCATCCTCCTCGACCATTTCTCGAGCGAGGCGCCCTTGTTCCGGGCGGCGTCGGCGGCCGGGATCGAGGTCGCCGGGGACGAGGATTATGGCGAGGACCCGGCCGACGCCGAGCTCGTCGCCGAGATTCGCGAGCTGATCGAGACCCGGGTGCGGCCGGCGGTCGCCCAGGACGGCGGCGACATCGTCTACCGCGGCTTCCGAAAGGGCATTGTCTACCTCGCGCTTCACGGCGCCTGCTCGGGCTGCCCGTCCTCGACGATGACCCTCAAGCACGGGATCGAGAGCCTGCTGAAGCATTACGTGCCGGAGGTCGAGGCCGTCGAGGCGGTTTGACCTTCGGCGAAGGCCGGTTCCGTCCCGCCTTCCGTCATGCTGAACTTGTTTCAGCATCCAGTTTCGAGCAGCAGTGCGGGTGGAAACTTGGACCCTGAAACAAGTTCTGGGTGACGATCGTGACTCTGACTGACGGCTGCGCCCATATCCCAATGATCCTCGTCATCGATACCGCCACCGCCGCCTGTTCCGTCGCGCTCGTCGAGGGCGAAATGCTGGTGGACGAGCGCCATGCGCTGGTCGGCCGGGGCCATGCCGAGCGGCTGGTGCCGATGGTCGAGGCTTTGCTGGCGGGCCGGCGGCCGAATTCGATCCTCGTCGATTGCGGGCCGGGCAGCTTTACCGGGATCCGCGTCGGCCTCGCCGCGGCGCACGGCCTCGCGATCGGCTGGGGCGTTCCAATATCCGGCTATTCCTCGATGGCCGTCGTCGCCGCGGCCGCGGCCGGGAAGGCCGGCGAGATCGCGGTTGCGCTCGAGGGCGGACACGGGCAGCTTTTCGTCCAGACTTTTGGCGAGGACGTGATGCGGCCGCTCGACATGCTCCGCTCGCTGCCGCCGGCCCAGGCCGCGGCGGCGATCCGCGCCCACCGGGTCGCCGGCTCGGGCGCTTCCGCTTTGGTCGCGGCGCGCGGCGCGGGTGAGGCGATCGAGGCGATGCTGCGGGCCGGAGACGCCCGGTTGCTGCCCGCCGCCCTGCGTTCGCTCCCGCCCCGCCCGATCTACGGTCGGGCCCCCGACGCGAAGCCGATGCCGTGACCGGCGAAATCCGCATGAGCGAGGGCGGGCCCGCCGACCTCGAAGCGGTGATGCGGGTGATGGAGGACAGCTTCGACCCCGCTTTCGGCGAGGCCTGGACGGCTCCGCAATGCGCCGGGCTGCTTCCGATGAGCGGCGTCTGGCTGTCGCTGGCCCGTCTGGACGATAACGTCATCGGCTTCGCTCTGGGCAGGATCGTCCGCGACGAAGCCGAATTGCTGTTGCTTGCGGTTCACCGATCTTCGCAAGGCAAAGGCGTCGGCCAGCTGCTTCTGGACCGCTTTGGAGCGGTTGCCGCCAGTAAAGGGGCCGAACAACTCCATCTCGAAGTGCGCGAAGGAAATCATGCCGTTAGGCTCTACAGCCGAAAGGGCTATCGCGAGGTAGGCCGCCGAAGGAACTATTATAACGGCCGCGACGGCCAGCTTTTCGACGCCCTCACCCTCGCCAAGAACTCGGGGGCATAAACTGAATTTGATTGAGGTTTAATTTCCACTTGTAAAAACCACCAAAACGGACCATTCGCAGGCTCAGGGGCCAAGTCGCAACCATCCGTGGAAGAAAGTTTTGTAGGCGAAAGCATGGCTGAGAACAACGAACTCACTGAAACCTTGATCACTCTGACTGCCGACATCGTGTCCGCGCACGTCAGCAACAACAGTGTGGCGGTCAACGACCTGCCCCAGCTGATTGCCAATGTGCACAATGCGCTCAACGGCTTGGGCGCCAAGCCGGAGGAAGCTCCGGTTCGGCCGGAGCCGGCCGTGTCGGTGCGCTCGTCGATCAAGCCCGACTATATCGTGTGCCTGGAGGACGGTAAGAAGCTGAAGATGCTGAAGCGGCATCTGATGACCCATTACCAGATGACTCCTGACGAATATCGTCAGAAGTGGGGGCTGAACGGCGACTATCCGATGGTTGCGCCCAATTATGCCGAGCAGCGTCGGACCCTGGCCAAGAAGATCGGCCTGGGCACCAAGCGCCGCCGTACCGGCCGCCCTGCCGCTAAATAAGTCGAAAGGACGCCGGGGCCCAGGCCCCGGCGGCCTTTACCGCCGCGCCGATTAGGCTAAAGCGGATAGCGCATGACCCGCAGGATCGACATCGAAGCGCTGTGCGCGGAGAAGGGGCTGCGCATCACCGAGCAGCGGCGGATCATCGCCCGCGTCCTTTCCGAAGCCGAAGATCATCCCGACGTCGAGGCGCT
>Ga0190275_10000289_pt1 | contig 49040 bp, 26 predicted proteins | sample Popmic550T_FD_133745 | JGI IMG/M metagenome (GOLD analysis project Ga0190275, IMG submission 133745) | Populus adjacent soil microbial communities from riparian zone of Yellowstone River, Montana, USA - 550 T | ecosystem: Environmental > Terrestrial > Soil > Riparian zone > Trees stand | place... | reverse complement strand
GCGCCGACGTCGAGGTTGGCGCCGGAGTCGAGCACCCATTCGGGGGTGCCGGCGATGCCTTCGCCCTTCGCGCCGTGGACGTTCGTGCCGACCACGTTGCGGTAATCAAAATCGTTGGCCGCGCCGCCGGCGCGCTGCAGGCCGGCACCGCCGCGGAAGCCGAGGCCCGTGACGGTGGCCGTCGCGCCGCCGAGGGCCAGGTCGCCCGCCACGTCGACAGCCAGGATGCCGCCCGAAGTCCCGTTCCACGCGGATGCCGTCAGCGCACCCATCGTCGCCGTGGCGTACTGCGGCACGCGGACGATCTGGAAACGCCGCTGCCCCATCGTCGCCGTCGCGTTGGCGTTCGTGTAGCCGAACACCAGCCCGCCGGCGCCGTTCACGCCGGTGAAGTTGAACGCGCCGCCCGCGGCGTTGACCGTGTTCGTGGCGATGACGTACTCGTAGCGTCCGGTGTTGTTCGCGTTCGTATAGCCGGCGCCGATGCCGGTGGTATTGCCGGTGATGCCCCTGCCGTTGCCGTAGCGGTCGTCGTTGTTCGAGTCGATCGCCGCGTCCTGCATCTGGATGACCAGCACGAGATCGCCCGCGGTGATGCTCACTGCGGCGCCGCGGCGCGCGCCGACCGTCATCGTGGTTGCGCCGGCAGCGGCGCTGGCCGTGCCCGGCCAGTAGGAGTTGACCGTGCCGCTGATCGTACCGGGAGAACCGTCCTTGCCGGGCTGCGTGCCGCAGATGCTCGCCTGCACCAGCGAGTACGCCGTCGCGCTGGCCGTGTTCGGCGTGGCCGGATCGGTCGTCGTCGTGGTGACGGTGCCGGTATTCGTGGCGATCAGGCCGCCGGCGAGCGGGGCCTGCACCTGGATCGTGACGGTCGCGGTCTGGCCGTCCGTCAGCGTGCCGATGTTGCACGTCACGGTCGAAGTGCCGCTGCAGCTTCCGACCGTGGAGACGGCGCTGATGTACGTCACCGTGCCGGGCAGCGGATCGGTAAGCGTCACGCCGGTCGCGGTCGATGGGCCGTTGTTCTGGATCTGGAACGTATACGTGAGGATGCCGCCCGGGATGACCGGGTCGTTGGTCGCGTATTGATTGACCTCGACGTCCGCCGTCGCCGCCGACAGCGCGGTCACGATCTGCGACCAGCGCCGGCTGTTCGAGAACGTCCAGCTCATCGTCGTATTGCCGGCCGCGCCGGCGCGGCCGCTGCTGCGGGCCTCGAGGTCGTTCGTCGTCCCGCCAGTGCTGACGTCGTAGCCGTTCACCTGCGGAGCCGTCGAGGTCTGGGTCCCCGTCTCACGGACGGTGAGAAAGTCGAGCACGACGTCCGTCGTGGTGGTGCCGGCAAGAGTCAGCGATGCGGCCGCACTGTTTCCGACTGCGTTGTCGACGATCGGCGCCGCCTGATCGACCCCGCTGAACGAGGTCGCCCCGAGCACCGTGTCGATCGTCCCGCCACCCATGCCGGTGCCGGTGGCCACGACGTTCGCCGCGCCCACTGCCGGGTTCAACATGTACCAAAGCTCGGTACGCGTCGTCGGACCTCCGTCGGTGATCGCGTCGAGCAGAGTCATCGGCTGACCGCCGTAGGTAACCCCGCTGATGGTCGTCCCGGTCGACGGTTGCACGTTCATGTGCACCGAGACGAGCAGGATCCGGTTCAAGCCGGCACCGATCGTATGGCCCAGCGTACGCGTCGGCGTACCGGCAGTCAGCGTACCGGCATTGGACGTTTGTGCGCCAAACGTCACCTGCGCCAGGACGGGCGAGGCGAACGCGAGCGCGGCGACACAAAGGAGCAGTCGTCGGTTCAACATTTATTTGACCTTAAGGGCATGTGAGCGAACCGGATCCGGGCGGAACGGATTCCGCTCCCAGTTTCCTCCCATAGCGTCAACAGAACGTGACGGCCCGCGTACGCACAGCGCAAGAAAAACGGCCATTTTTCGCATGAATTCGGCAGTGGACGTCACTCCCCGCCCCTTCGCAACGACCGCACGCGAAGGCGTGTTTTCGACGCGAAAGGAAGCTCTTTCTGACGGTGTCGGCCGGGCGTGGCCCGCCGGTCGACGCGGTTCCCTGCCGCTGAGTACAGTTCCCCGGAACCAGGTGGCTGCTTGCTGGCGCGAGCATCCGACGGCACCCGCCGAAGGCGGTGAAAGACCTGTAGGCTCGGCCTTTAGGCCGGTCAACGGCCACTTGTTTCAGCGTCGAGTCAGGGACTCTCATCTGGAGGACAGCGCCGCAGGTACTCCGGCAACCCGCGATCCCATCCGCACATTACGAACGTCATCTCTCCTCGGTGACGCCTTGCATTGGTCGCCCGGCCCTCAACGCCTTACGTTGTCCCCTATGCGAATCCTGCTCATGCTCGCCCTCCTCTCCGCCGCACCGCTGCACGCGGGTGTGATCTTCCGCAACGCGCGCGTCTTTGACGGAACCACCGTCGTCGCGAGCACCGATGTTTACGTCGAGAACGGGACCATCGCGAAAGTCGGCAAGAAGCTGAAGGTTCCGGACGGCACCGAAGTCATCGACGCCACGGGGAAGACGCTTCTTCCCGGCCTCATCGACGCGCACACCCACGCGTTCGGCGATGCCCTCACCGAGGCGCTGATGTTCGGCGTCACCACCGAGCTCGACCAGTTCACGGATAGCGGCTTTGCGCGCGCGATGCGCGAGGAGCAGTCCGCGGGCAAGGCCGCGAAACGGGCCGACCTGTTTTCGGCCGGCACGCTCGTCACCGCGCCGGGAGGGCACGGCACCGAGTACGGCATGCAGATCCCGACGATCACGAAACCGGACGAGGCCCAGGCATTCGTCGACGCACGGATCGCCGAGGGATCGGACTGGATCAAGATCGTCTACGACGACAGCCGGGTCTTCGGGATGTCCCGCCCCACGATCGACGCCGCGACGATGTGCGCCGTCATCCAGGCCGCGCATGCGCGGCAGAAACTCGCCGTCGTCCACATCGACACGCTCTCCGGCGCGCGCGAAGCCGTCGCCGCCGGCGCGGACGGTCTCGTGCACCTGTTCCTCGACAAGGACCCCGATCCGGAGCTCGGCAAGTTCGTCGCCGCGCACAAGGCCTTCGTCATTCCGACGCTGGTCGTGCTGAAGAGCGTCACCGGTGCCGGCAACGCGACGCTCGTCGAGGATGCCCGGATCGCGCCGTACCTGAACGCCGCCGCGCGAGCCGGCCTCACCCACGGCTTTCGCCGTTCCCCCAAGCAGCCGCCGGTGAGCTATGCAGCGGCGGAAGCGAGCGTGCGCCAGCTCCTGGCGGGCAACGTACCCATCCTGGCCGGCAGCGACGCGCCGAATCCCGGCACCGCCCACGGCGCCGCGCTGCATCGCGAGCTCGAACTGCTCGTCGCCGCCGGACTCACGCCGGTCCAGGCGCTCACCGCAGCCACGAGCGCCCCGGCGAAGGCGTTCCGCATCGCCGACCGCGGCCGGATCGCGAAGGGATTGCGCGCGGATCTGCTGCTCGTGAACGGCGACCCGACGCGCGACATCACCGCCACACGCGACATCGCCGGGATCTGGAAGGGCGGCGCCGCAGTCGACCGCAGCGTCTACGCGAAGGCGATCGCGGATGCGCGCGCGGCGCGAGAGCGCACCCCGGATGGCTTCAACGCGAACGTCCTCAGCGACTTCGAAGCCGGCGCCGCGACCGCGGCCTTCGGCACGAGCTGGATGCCGACCGCGGACAACATCGCCGGCGGCAAATCAACCGGCACGGTGAGCGTCGCCGACGGCGGCGCGGCCGGCACGGCCAAAGCGCTTTCGATCGCCGGCACGATCGACCCGGCCATCCCGTACGCGTGGTACGGCGCGATGTGGTCGCCGACGGACGTCCCCATGCAGGCGGCCAACCTGTCGTCGAAGAAAGAGCTCCGTTTGCACGCGAAAGGCGACGGCAAGACCTATCGCGTAATGATCTTCTCGGAAAGCAAAGGAATGATGCCGCTCCAGAAGACCTTCACGGCCGGCCCGGAGTGGAGCGAAGTGACGATGCCATGGACCGCCTTCGGCATCGACGGCAGCGACGTCATGGCCATCATCTTCGCCGGCGGCCCGCAGCCGGGCCCGTTCGCGCTGCAGATCGACGAGGTGGCGTTGAAGTAGGGTGTCTATGGAGCGCCGGTCTTCGACCGGCCGGTCCGCACACGCGAAAGTAGCAGCGCCTGCGCGACAAGGTCTGAATTCTCCTACTTCATGCGGGGGAGGTGCGATCCAGCGCCGCCGAAAGCGTCCGCGCGAGCAGAAGTCAGGTTCGCTCGTCGGCTGCGATCACTTCTTCGGCGAGAACCTCGAAATCGCTGGTCGAGAGATCCTGCTGATAGATCACGAGATTCGTTCCGCCGGCACGTCGGGCTGAAGGTACCAGCAGTCCATCATGCCCGAGCCAGTTGGCTGCGTTACCGATCAACCGACATGGCGAATGGTCGTCGCCCTCCAGAATTGCGGGGGTGATTCGAAGACGGTCCAGAAGTTCGGGAGCAGTCAGATCGAGAACGTTTTTCAGCGAAACACGGATCGTGTAGAGCACCCGTTCGGCCTTCGGCCGCAAGGGTTGAGCAGCGAGGTAATACTCGGCCTCTGCGAGAGCAGTTTCTCGCTCGCAGCTCGTGTAGATCGCCTCGAGCGGTGGCTCATTCCAGCGCGCCCCTGTTGTGTTACCACGTGCCGGGCGGTGCGAACCGAACATGTGTCGATAGACAGTCCCCTCCCATGCGAACACCGCTGCCGATTGCAGAGTGTCCAGCATTTCCGGCGGATAAATCATGGCGAGAGTTAGATATACGCACCCGAACGAAGCTGTTCGATCAACGCGAACACGTCTTGTGTTTTTCCAGCCTGAATGCGAGCGGCCGCTGTCTCACCGCCAAGCAGCTTGTGAGGACTGAATAGCCAGAGTTTCGCTTCTTCAGGAGAATAGAATTCCGAGAGCTCCGTCAGAAAGAACTCCAATTCCAGGAGCCGCTGCAGTCGCTCACGTTGCGGATCAATTTTGCCGGTGCTCCATCGAGATACAGTTTCGGGAGTCGTGTCCAGCAATTGCGCGACATCGCGGCCGGTAATACCTCCGAGCTCTTTGATTTTTTCGAGACGCTCTGCAAGCGCTGAAGCCATGATGCTCACCTCTTTTCATTTGATTTCATGCGTGTCAGGCGCCACGGCGGATCTGGATTCGTTTGCCCTTTGGTACAGCCGAGAAGGTCATAGGCTGCTCATTTTCGAGAATTGCGCCGAGGACACCGCGCATCGTATCGAGGCGCCCACGCGTGGACTCAAGTTGAGGCTCGAGCGGAGATACGTGCCGAGTTGCGGCGGAACTGCATGAATGAGGCGGGGCGTGAGCGGCGCATCCATCAGAGATCCTTCCCTGTTCACCGTCAACATTGACGCGAACGTTGACATTCTCCATGACGGATAGCATGACGTCAAGCGGCCGGAAGGGGACCGAAGCAAGCGCAGCGATCACACAACGGGCGGACGTGCCGATGCAGGCGGCCAACCTGTCGTCGAAGAAGGAGCTCCGTTTCCACGCGAAAGGCGACGGCAAGACCTATCGCGTGATGATCTTCTCGGAGAGCAAAGGGATGATGCCGCTCCAGAAGACCTTCACGGCCGGCCCGGAGTGGAGCGAAGTGACCATGCCATGGACCGCCTTCGGCATCGACGGCAGCGACGTCATGGCCATCATCTTCGCCGGCGGCCCGCAGCCGGGCCCGTTCGCGTTGCAGGTCGACGAGGTGGCGTTGAGGTAGCGTGTCTATGGAGCGCCGGTCTTCGACCGGCCGGTCCGCCGACCTTCGGCCGGCAGTCCGCGGCAGGAGCTTCCCGAGAGCCGGCCGGCAGAATGCCGGCGGACCGGCCGGTCGAAGACCGGCGCTCCGTCATGGCTCCACCAGTCCGGCGCTCGGTCTCGCGCAACCCGTCGCGCGCCTGTCCACGCAAAGACGGTAGACGGCGAGGTCGGACCAGTAGGTGAGGATGTTCTTCACGTCGCCCCAGTCGGTGAAGGTGGCGGCGCCGAGCTGATTGCCGCCGAAGCGCCGGTCCGCGCCGGCAGCCAGGAGCTCGCCGCTCATGGAGTCCCGGATCATGTATTCGAGCGAGACCTCGCCCGTGAACGCGGGCTTGCCGGTGGTGAACGTCCACAGCAGATCGGCGAACCCGGCATACGGCGCGATCACTTTGGCCACTTTCAGCGCGGAATTGGCCTGCTTCCCGTTGATGATCGCCGTCTGGATGCGCAGCGCTCCCGCCGCCGGCGTATCCACCACGCCATAGTCTTTCGTCAGCTTGTCCTTGAGCGTGCGATGGAAGCTGTCGACCAGCCTCTGGTAGTCGACGCGCTGCTCGTCCGGCAGGGACGGGCTCCCGACGCCCCAGAACGCGACCGGATCGACGATGACTTTGTCGTACGACGTCCAGTCGGTGCCAGCCTTGCGGTACACGAGCAGGGCCTCTTCGCCGGCCTCTCCTTTTCCGAGAAGCGACGCCGATTCGCCCAGGAACACGCCGGGCGTCACATCGCGAGCCTGCCTGCTGCTCACACATCCGGTCAGCAACACGATTGCCGCCGCCGCTACGCCGGTCGCAAACCTGCTCATCGCCTACTCCTTCAGATCCGGGATTCAACAAACTACGCTTTTTTCGGCAGTTCGACACCCCTCGATGGCGGCACGTCAGAGGCGACCCATCGGCGGCGGATCGGGACAAGGCGGCGGTTTCGTCTCAGCGGCGGGAGCGCCTTCCTTCTTTCAGGCGGTAGGGAAACCGCCGGCGCAACACTCTCCCTTACCGGAGAGCTCAAAATGAAGACCGCGGCCCGTTCCCTCCTCGTGGTGCTCTTTCTGCTGATCGTGCTCCCGGCCGGTGCGGTCGAGGACCCGACGTTCGGGACGTGGAGCATGGGCAAACCGGCGCCCGGACATCTCCTGGCCGTACATGCCACGTTGCTGCGCAACGGGAAGATCCTGGTCGTCGGGGGGAGCAGCTACAACTGCCAATTCGAGTGGGGGAAAGAAGAGGCGCGTTTGTACGACCTCGCCAGCGGCACCTGGAGCGATCCTCCCCTGCCGGCGCCGGCGCCCTACGGCACCGACAAGGACGCGTTCTGTTCCGGTCACGTCCACGACAACCTCGGCAACGTCATCTTCCAGGGCGGCCTCCTCGGCTACGGCCCTCTCAACGGCCACGGCATCCCCGATTCGGCGCGGTATGACGTCGGCAGCGGCACCTTCGTGAAGCTCACCGGCGGCATCGCACACTGGTATCCGACGCTCGTCGCCGGCGTCGCGCACACCTTCAATTTCCCCGGAGCCGGGACGGAGCCCTCGGGGGCGGTAACGTCGCAGGGCGACGACATCCAGAAACTGGCATACGGCACGACGGCGTGGTCGACGGTCGGCGTCAACCCGAACACCCAGTCGACCTATCCCCGGGTCGTCCTCCTCCCCGACGGGAGATTCTTCATCGCCTCGCCGTCAGGGCAGGACCGGAAGAATTACTTTTTCGATCCCAACGCCAACACCATCCTCCCGGCGGGTGAGGACACGGTGCCGGAGAGCGAGCCCCCGGGCGTGCACGAAGGGGCGGCCTGGAAGGGAACGGGCGTCCTGCTGCCACTCGTCCCCGGCGGCAACGGCTATCCCCAGGCGCGCTTTGCGCTGCTCAACGGCGTCAAGGCCTACGTGAAAAACCTCACCGTCGCCAACCCGGTGTGGGAGGTACTGGGCACGCGGCCGCCGGAGCTCGGGTCGCCCTCGCCGATCCGTCACTTCGGCAACTCGACTCTGCTGCCGACCGGACAGGTGATCGTGACCGGCGGTGTCTCCGACCATCACCAGAGCGACAACAGCCCGGTGCTGAAAGCGGAGATCTACGATCCGGAAAACGGATGGCTCCTCACCTCCGCCGCGACCGTACCGCGCAACTATCACGGCACGGCACTGCTGCTGCCGGACGGCCGCGTCTGGACCGCGAGCGCGAGCCAGAATCACGCCGGCTCCCGGTGCGGCACCCCGAACCCGAACAACAACGACCAGGAGAACACCGAGGAGCGGGTGGAGATCTTCACGCCGTGGTATGTCGGGCGAAGCGACCGGCCGGTGGTGACGTCGGTTCCGGCCAGCATCGACACCCGCGGCGGTACGTTCGAGATCGGCATCGGCGGATCGCAGGGAGCGGCGGTCGGGCGCGTGCTGCTGATCCGCGCCGGCAGCGTCACCCACTCTTTCGACGGCGACCAGCGCGCGATCCAGCTCGACATCGTCAGCACGGCTGCCTCGAGCGTGAAAGTGAAGGCTCCGTACACGGCCGGCGCCGCCCCTCCGGGCGACTACATGCTGTTCGCCCTCCGGAAGGTGGCGGCCAGCGGCTTCAAACAGTGGGTGCCGTCGGTCGCCTTCTGGACCCGGGTGGCCACCACCCTGCGGCCGGAAGAGGCGTCGATCTGGAAGTACACCGGTATCCCCTGCAGCGGCACCAACTGTCCGGGATGGGCGCGCCTCGACAACAATGCGAAGACGATCGCCATCGCCGCGGGCGGCGAGCATCACGAGCAACGTCTCTACCAATTGCACAACGACGGCGCGATCTGGCGTTCCACCGGCGTCACCTGCCAGTTCGATTCCTGCCCCGGCTGGCAGCGGCTCGACAACAACGACAAGACCACTGCCATCGCCGCGGCCGGCACGCTGCTCTACCAGCTTCAGAACGACGGCGCAATCTGGCGGTACACCGGCATTCCCTGCAGCGGCAATTCCTGTCCGGGATGGACCCGCCTCGGCAACAACTCCAGGACGATCTCCATCGCCGCCGGCGGCGCGCACCTGTATCAGCTTCAGAACGACGGCTCGATCTGGACCCATACCGGGACACCGTGTACCGGCGAGTCGTGCCCCGGCTGGCAGCGGCTCGACAACAACAGCAAGACCACCGCGATCGCCGCGGCCGATCACAACCTCTATCAACTCCAGGTGGACGGAGCGATCTGGCGCCATACCGGGACGCCGTGTACGGGCGAGTCATGTCCGGGCTGGATCCGTCTCGATCGCAATCCGAAGACGGTGGCCATCGCCGCGGCGAACAGCCGGCTCTATCAACTGCAGAATGACGGCTCGATCCTGCGGTCGACCGGCACACCGTGCAGCGGCGACTCCTGCCCGGGATGGGTGCGGATCGACAACAACTCGAGGACCGTGGCCATCGCCGCCACCGGGGACGTCGTCTACCAGGTTCACAACGACGGCGCGATGTGGCGCTCTACCGGGACGCCGTGCAGCGGCGACTCCTGCCCCGGCTGGCAGCGGATCGACAACAACTTCCGCACCGGGATGATCGTGGCCGCCGACCCGAAGACGATGGGCAGCAGCGACCCGGTCTATCAACTCCACGCCGATCCTCTTTATCAGTTGCACGACGACGGCGCGATCTGGCGCTCCACCGGCCAGGAATGCGAGGGCCAGGCTTGTCCCGGCTGGCAGCGGCTTCTCGGCAACGGGACCGTCGTCGCCCTGGCTGCCGCCGGCCGGCAGCTCTTCCATCTTCACAGCGACGGCGCCCTCTGGCGCTCGACCGGGAAACCGTGCAGCGGCAATACCTGTCCGGGATGGCAGAAGCTCGATCAGAACGTCCGGACCAAAGTCATCGCCGCCGGAGGAAACCAACTGTTCCAGTTGCACGATACCGGGGCGATCTTCCGCTCCACCGGAAAGGCATGCAGCGCCACCGGTTGCCCGGGATGGGAGCGGCTGGCCAACAATCCGAAGTCCGTCGCCATCGCCGCGGCCGGCACGTCGCTGTTCCAGTTGCAGAACGACGGCACGGTCTGGCGCTCCACCGGCAAGCCTTGCGCCGGCGAGACCTGTACGGGATGGCAGCTGATCGGCAACAATCCGAACGCGAAGGCCATCGTGGCCGTCGGCAACCAGCTCTTCCAACTGCGCCAACCCGGCGGGATCTGGCGCTATACCGGTACGCCCTGCACGGGTACGTCGTGTCCGGGCTGGCAGCAGGTCGACAACAATCCGAAGACCAGTTCACTCGCCGTCGGCGGCAATCAACTCTACCAACTCCACAACGACGGCCGCATCTGGCGCTACACCGGCGTCCCTTGCAGCGGCACGTCGTGTCCCGGCTGGCAGCGGCTCGACAACAACCCCAACACCCGCGAGATCGTAGCCACCGGCAATCGCCTCTATCAAAGGCAGGCCGACGGCCGGATCTGGCGCTACACCGGGCCGGCATGCACGGGCGAAAGCTGCCCGGGGTGGAGGCTGCTGGATAACAACCCGAAGACGAAGCGGATCGCGGCGGGAGGGGTGAACTGAAGCTGGTGTCACTACCTCGCGCGAAGGACATTAGGGAACCGTTAGACCTCCGGCCTGTCACGCCGGAGGTCGCAGGTTCGCATCGGACCGCAGCAAAATCCCCTTTCCCGCCTAAACTTCCCACCAGCCGTGTCCCTCACCCCGCTGCAGCGCCCACTCACGAAACTGAGCTTCCGTCGCGACGTGAAGCTCTTTCTCACGCTCGTCGTCGGGTTCTTCGTCGTGTTGCTGTCGGTGCTGCTGCTGTTGCTGCAGCAGGTGCTGTCGGAGTCGCGGGATGTGACGTGGCGGTACTGGAACCATGTGGCCGACGCGGCGGCGGTGCAGGCGGGGACGGCGACGAATCCCGATGGGATCGTGAGTGCGATCCGCGGGCGGCAGGGGGTGGTCGGTGCGGAGCTGGAGTTGCGGCGCGGGGGGCGGGCGCGGTTCGGGCCGAGCGCCGGGGGGGAGGGGCTGGAGGCGATCGGCCGCAGCGGGGATTGGGGGCGGCTCACCATCGCGTTCGACGCTACGCCGCTCGCCGGGCTGCGCCGGACGATCATGCTCACCTCGGCCATCGTGCTCACGGGCGCGCTCGCGGCGTTCGTGCTGGTGCTCCTCTATATCCCCCGCATCACCGGGCCGATCGAGCAGATGCTCGACCATGCGGGGGAGCTGGAGCGGCGCGATCCGGAGGTCGGCGAGCAGGAGTTTCTGATCGAGACGTTCCGCAAGTCGGTGGCGACGATGAAGGCGCAGCAGGAGGAGCTGCGCGTGCTGCACGACGCGCAGAAGAGCCGCGCCGATGACTTCGAGCGGGTGACCGCGGCGCTGATGCGCGGGCTCACGTCCGGCCTGCTCGCGATCGGTCCGGACGGGCGGGTGGTGGAGGTGAACGAGGCGGCGCGGGAGATGCTGCGGATCGCGGCGCCGTCGGATGTGGTCGGCCGCGATCTCCGCGACGCGATCGGCGATGGGGAGTTCGCGCGGATGCTCCGCGATGCGCTCGGACGCCGCGCGCCGCTGACCCGCATCGAGACGACGCACCGGACGGGCGACGGCGCGAGCCTGGTCATCGGCGTGACGACGGTGCCGCTGATGAACGAGGGCGGCGCGCTGCTGGGGATGCTGGCGCTCTTCACCGACCTCACGTCCATCCGCTCCCTCGAAGACCGCGTCCGCGATCTGCAGGCGCTGGCGGACCTCGGCGAGATGTCGGCCGGGATCGCCCACGAGTTCCGCAACTCTCTCTCCGCGATCCTCGGCTATCTCAAGCTCGCGCAGCGCCAGGGGACGCCGGAGGAGGTGACGAACAAGCTCCGCCGCGCCGAGGAGGAAGCGTCGCAGCTCTCGGCGGCGGTGGCGTCGCTGCTGTCGTTCGCGCGGCCGATGGCGATGACGCCGGAAGAGATCCGGCTGCGCGAGCTGGTCGACTCGGTGATCGACCGGCTCGAGCCGTCGGCGAACGGCACGGCGTTCCACGTCTCCGGGGACGCGGTGGTGAACGGCGACCGCGCCCTCCTCAGCCGCGCGGTGGAGAACGTCCTCCGCAATGCGCTGGAGTCGACGCAGGAGAAAGGGGGCACGGGGCGGGTGGAGGTGGCGATCGACGAAGCGCGCCGCAGGATCACCGTCCGCGACAACGGCGTCGGCCTCGACCCGCAAAGCGCCGCGCGGATGTTCCTCCCCTTCCAGTCGGAGAAAGCGAACGGCTTCGGCCTCGGCCTGGCGCTGACGAAGAAGATCGTGTTGCTGCACGGTGGCGCGATCCGGCTGACCGGCGTGCCGGGGGAAGGGGCGGTGGTGGAGATGGAGCTGGGATAAGGAGCGCGCTACGGAGCGCCGGTCTTCGACCGGCCGGTCCGCCGACCTTCGGTCGGCAGTCTGCGCGCAAAGGTCTCCCGAGAGACGGCCGGCAGAATGCCGGCGGACCGGCCGGTCGAAGACCGGCGCTCCGTAGATCTCCCCTTCCCCTTGACGAATGCCATTGAGACGATTAGTTTCTGGCTCGCTTGATTGAGACAGTGTCTCAATCGCAACAGGCAAGGGCCCAAATCAACGTGAACCTCCGCAAGATCTTCTTCTGGCTTCATCTCGCTGCCGGCGTCACTGCCGGGGCGGTCATCCTGCTCATGTCGGTGACCGGGGTGCTGCTCGCGTTCGAGCGGCAGGTCGTCGCCTACGCAGAGCGCGACCTGCGTGCCTCCGCCGAACAGGCCGCGCTCGCGCCGCTTCCGTTGTCGCAACTCGTGGCGGCCGCGTCGGCCGAGGCGGGAGCGACGGCGTCGAACGTCGTCGTGCGTGCGGACCGGCTGGCGCCGGTCGCCGTGGCGTTCGGACGGGAGCGCACGCTTTTCGTGAATCCGTACAGCGGCGCGGTTCTCGGGGAGGGGGCGCGCGGCGTGCGGTGGTTCTTCGAGGGGAACAAGAGCCTCCATCGCTGGCTGGCGATGAAGGGCGAGGGGCGGGAGCGCGGGAAGGCGGTCACGGGGGCGGCGAATCTGGCGTTCCTGTTCATCGTCCTCTCCGGCCTCGTGATCTGGATTCCGCGCCGCCGCACGCGCACCGGCTTCCGGAACGCGCTCTTCTTCCGCCGCGGGCTGCGTGGCCGCGCGCGCGATTTCAACTGGCATCACGTGCTCGGCATCTGGGCGTTCGTGCCGCTGGTGGCGATCGTCTTCTCCGCGGTGGTGATCTCGTATCCGTGGGCCACGCGGCTGGTCTACCGCGCATTCGGCAGCACGCCGCCGCAACAGCAACAGCAGCAGGCAAACGAGCGGCCGGGCGGCAAGGTCGATCTCGCGGCGCTCGACCGTCTCTGGCCCGCGGCACGGAACGAAGCCGCGGGCGTCGCACCGCGCTGGCAGTCGATCTCGATCCGCCTGCCGTTCTCGCGCAAAGGGCCGGCCACGTTCGCACTCGACGAAGGGAACGGCGCGCGGCCCGACAAGCGGTCGCAGTTGCTGCTCGACCCGCGGAGCGGGCGCCTGGAAGAGCACAAGACCTACGGGCAGCAGGAAGCGGGGCAGCAGGCCCGCGCGTGGCTCCGCTGGATTCACACCGGTGAGGCGGGAGGCATCGCCGGGCAGTTCGTGGCGATGCTCGCATCCGCGGCAGCGGTCGTCCTCGTCTGGACCGGCATCGCCCTCGCCCTTCGCCGCTTCGCACGCGCCCTTCGCGGGGCGCCCGAACCTTCGCAGCAACTCGTAGAAGAGGAGAGCAACGCATGAGTGGACGTCGAGCAAAACAGATCCGGAGGAAAGTCGCCGTCGGCGCGCTGGTCGCGTGTTCAGCCTTCGGAACGCAGGTCGAGAGCGCGTTCGCGCAGAGCGCGGCCGGCAGCGCGAGCAGCGGCGGGAACCGTTCGACCGCACAGCTTCCCGTGCGGCGGTTCGACATCCCCGCCGGCTCCATGGCCGAAGCATTGCGGGCTTATGAAACAGCCAGCGGGACGACGGTGCGCATCGACTTCGACCGCGTCGTCCTCGACAACCTGCGCAGCCCCGGCGCCAGCGGAATGCTGAGTGACGCCGAGGCGCTGACGCGGCTGCTCGCGGAGAGCGGAATCCGGCACCGCTTCACCGGACGCCGCATGGCCGTCCTGACGCTGCCGGTGCTCAACGACACCATCGACGTCACCGCCCCGGCGCCGGAGATCGCTTCGCCCAAATTCGTGCAGCCGCTGCTCGACACGCCGCGCACCGTCACGGTCATCCCGGACGAAGTCTTCCTGCAGCAGGGAGCGACGACGCTGCGCGACGTCCTGCGCAACACCCCCGGCATCACCTTCCAGGCGGGCGAAGGGGGCGGCGGCGTCCCGGGCGACTCGTTCAGCATGCGCGGCTTCAGCGCCGGCAACGACATCCTCCTCGACGGCGTGCGCGAGAGCGGCGCCTATTCGCGGGACGCGTTCAACCTCGAGCAGGTCGAAGTAGTGAAAGGCCCCGCGGGCGCGGTCGCCGGACGCGGCGCGGCCGGCGGGGCGATCAACCTCGTCTCGAAGACGCCGAAGCCGGAGGCGTTCACCCGGGCCACGTTCGGCGCGGGCGACGCCGGCTACTCCCGCGTCACCGTCGACACCAACGCGCCGCTCGACTCCGTCGACGGCGCCGCGCTTCGCATGAACGCGATGTACACCTCCGCGGACGTCCCGGGACGCGACGTGGTCCACAACAGCAGCTGGGGCGTCGCGCCGTCGCTATCGTTCGGCATCGGCAAGCCGTCTCGGTTCACCGTCTCGTACCAGCACCTGACGCAGGACAACGTGCCCGACTACGGCCTGCCGTGGGCGGCGTTCGAGACCGAGCCGCGGGTCGACCAGAGCAGCTTCTACGGACTCGAGGGCTACGACTACGAGAACGTCACCAGCGACGCCGCCACCGCCACCATCGAGCGCGACCTCGGCGAGCACTGGACGCTGCGCAACATTTCGCGCTGGGCCGACAATCATCGCGACTCCGCGATCACCGCACCGCGCCCGCCCAACCGGCAGCTCCAGCAGCGGCTGATGGACCAGGGGCAGCTCACCAACCAGACCAGCGTCACCGGGTCTTTCAATACCGCCGGCATGCGCCACGACCTCGTCGCCGGCGTCGAGCTCGGACGCGAGACGACCTTCATCCGCCGCCAGGCGCAGACCACCAACCAGCCCCAGACCAACCTCTCCGATCCCGACCCGAGCCAGGACCCGCTGGGCCCGATGCCCGTCAACAACGGCAACCCGGAAGACACCCGCCTCTCCCTGGCCGGCCTCTACGCGTTCGACACCCTGCAGCTCGGCGCGCGCTGGGAAGTGACGGCCGGCCTGCGGTGGGACGCGGTCGACGTCGACTACGAGCTCACCAATGTCGCCACGAACGTGCGCACGCAGCTCGGCCGCGACGACCGGATGCTGAGCTGGAGCTCCGGCGTCGTCTTCAAGCCGCGCCCGAACAGCAGCGTCTACGCGAGCTACGCAACGTCGTTCAACCCCTCCGTCGAAGCGGCGGCCGGCGGCGCCGGGCTGTCGGACGTGCCGACGTCCGCGAACAACGTCAACCTCGCCCCGGAAAAAGGACGCAACATCGAGCTCGGCGCGAAGTGGGAAGCGGGCGGCGGGCGCGCCGTCGCAACCGCCGCGATCTTCCGCACCGAGAAGATAAACGCGCGCACGCGCGGCGCGACCACCGAGGCGTTCGTCCTCGACGGCGAGCAGCGCGTCGAAGGGGTGGAGCTCGGCCTCACCGGCCGGATCGCTGACGGCTGGACGGTCTTCTCCTCCTATTCGCATCTCTCCAGCGAATTCGTCGCCTCGGCGAATCCACTGGAAGAAGGAGCCGCGCTCGCATTCGTCCCGGAGAGCTCGTTCAACGTCTGGACTGAGGGAGAACTGCCGCGCGGCTTCAGCATCGGCGCGGGCGCGCAATACATGGACTCCGTCTTCCGCAACGCGACCAACACCGCCGAGGTCCCGAGCTACTGGCTGCTGAGCGCCATGGTGTCGTACAAAGCGTCGCGCACCCTCACCCTCCGCCTCAACGTCCACAACCTCGCCGACGAGACCTACGTCGACCGCGTCGGCGGCGGTCACTACATCCCCGGCGCAGGGCGCTCGGTCGCGATCCAGGCGGAGCTCGACTTCTGATGCTGCTCCAGATCCCGGACGTGCTGACGAAGGACCAGGTGCGCGAGGCGCGCACCGCGCTCGATGCCGCCGAGTGGGTGGACGGCCGCGTCACCGCCGGACATCAATCCGCGCGGGCGAAGGACAACCATCAGATCCCCGAGGGACATCCGGCCGCGCGTCAGACCGGCGCAATGATCGTCGCCGCGCTCGCGCGCAATCCCCTCTTCCGTTCCGCCGCGCTCCCGCTGCACGTCTTCCCGCCGCTCTTCAACCGCTACAGCGGCGGCCAGTCGTTCGGTTCGCACGTCGACAACGCCGTCCGGCAGATCGGCGGCACCGCGCACCAGCTCCGCACCGACCTCTCCGCCACGCTCTTCCTCTCCGAGCGCGACGAATACGACGGAGGCGAGTTGGTGATCGAAGACACGTACGGGGTGCAGCCGGTCAAGCTCGACGCCGGCAGCCTGATCCTCTACCCCGCGACCAGCCTTCACCACGTCCGGCCGGTCACACGCGGCGCGCGGGTCTCGTCGTTCTTCTGGATCCAGAGCATGGTCCGCGACGACGGCGAACGGACGTTGCTCTTCGATTTAGACCTCTCGATCCAACGCCTCGGCGCCGAGGTCGCGGAACATCCGTCGGTGCTGCAGCTCACCGGGGTGTATCACAACCTCCTCCGCCGCTGGGCGGAGCTGTGAGGAGCCTCTAACGGAGCGCCGGTCTTCGACCGGCAGTATGCGAAGGAGTCCCGAGAGACTGCCGGCAGAATGCCGGCGGACCGGCCGGTCGAAGACCGGCGCTCCGTAGAGGCGGCGCTTCGAGCACCTCGCGGCATATGATTGCTGTGCACAACCCTCTTCCCGAAATCGGGAAGGATGACTTCCAATGCCGCTCCGACCCTGGACCGCAGCTCTGGTGATGCTGCTATCGGCCGCGGCGGCTCAGGCCGCGGAGCCGCGCATCCTCTTTGCGCCGCGCCGGGCCCTCAATGCCGGTGAGGTCGTGACCGTGGAGTGGAAAGGGGTGCCGGCGGAGGCGGACGAGTTCGAATTTCTGCTCCGCACCGACGACGGAGCGATCGTCCGGCTCACGCACCAACTGCTCCCTTCGTCCGGCTCGTTTGCCTGGACCGTCCCGAACCTCCCTTCCTTCGAAGCCCGGCTGCAGTTGCGGGCCGGATTCGACGGCGTGGAGAGAGTGCTCACCGCGAGCGAGCCGTTCGCGATCCGCGGCGAGACGCGTTCCGCCAACGTCGAGTTTCGTGACGGAGAGTGGTGGTCCTTCGAGGAGACGACAACTTCCTCCGACCCTCCCAGCATCCAGTCCGCCGGGTACACGATTCTCCCGGAGGCGTTCATGCGGCCGCGCGAGTGGCTGCTGCAGGTGGAAACAGGCTTCGCCGACGCGCGCCGGCTCGATGCGCGCGCACTATCCCCGTCGCGAGTCGACACGCGTTGCGGTGCGCCGCTCGTCGTTCCGCAGAGGAAATGAGACAGGGCTGACGTTCCCCACCCAATTCGAAGATCGCGAAAGGGGACGTTTCATGCGTTCATTCATCCTCGCTGTCCTCTTGTTTTTGCCGCGGGTGGCCGCGGCATGGGACGGCGTGCTGCTCCTGCCTGACGGCAGGCCGGCTGCCGACAGTCACATATCGGTCTCCGGCCTGACCGGCTCCGCGCGTACCGACGCGCAGGGGCGCTTCTCGCTCGGCGCCACGCAACTGCCGTTGACGCTGATCATCGTCGGGCCGCGTGGCGAGATCTATCCCGCCGTCACGGTCACCGAGATTCCAGGCGGCAGTCCGCTCACCATCCGTCTCGAGCAGATGCTGCGCGAGACCGTCACGGTCACCAGCGGCGTCGCCCCCAACATCGAAGCACCGCCCGCCGCCGGCACGTCGGTCATCGGGCGGGAAGAGCTCGAGGAGCGGCATGCCGAGCATCTCGTCGACACGCTGGTCCGCACTCCCGGCCTGCAGATCCGCGGCGAAGGTCCGACAGCGGTGCCGGTCGTGCGCGGGCTCGCCGGCGGCCGGACCCTCCTCCTTCTCGACGGTGCGCGCGTCACGACGGAGCGCCGTGCCGGCCCGTCCGGGACGTTTCTCAATCCCTTTGCCCTCGGCTCGGTCGAAGTCTCGCGCGGGCCGGGCTCGGTCGCGTACGGCTCCGACGCCCTCGGCGGCATCATCCATGCGCGGCCGATCGACCCGGTGGCCGGCCGGCCGGAGTTGCGTTTCGAGGTCGGCTACGCGCTCGGCGGCACCGATCACCGTTCCGCCGGGGTGGAGATCACCCGCGATCTCCTCGGCGGCGCGGTGCTGGCGATGCTGCACGCGCGCGACGTCAACGACGGCGAGGCCGGGAACGGCAACACCATCCCGAACTCGTCGTACAGCGACGCCGGCGGCGCGCTTCGCTTCGTCCGGCCGACCGGCACCGGCGCGTTTCGCGTCGGGCTGGCCCTCGACCGCGCCCGCGACACCGGCGCGCCGGCGGGCGACGCACTGGTCCAACCGACGTACTACCCCGAGGAAAACTCCAACCGGCTGACCGTCGGCTGGGACACCAAACTTCCCCGCGCGTTCGACTCACTGGAGCTGGTCTTCGGCCTCGGCTCGTACGACATCACCACCAACCGCGAGCGCCTGCCGAACGCGGCGGCCACGCGCCAGATCAGCAGCGCCTCGGTCGACGCGAACGACGTCTCACTCCGCGTCACCGGCACCCGCTTCCTGTCGCGAGGCCGGTTCGTCGCGGGGGGCGACTTCAACAGCCGCTTCAACCTGCGTGCGACCGGCTTCATCCAGGCCTTCAACGCTGCCGATGCCGAGACCACGCGAACCGGCGAGGTGTCGATCGACGACGCGTACAAACGCGACACCGGGCTGTTCGTCATCTACGACCACGACCTCGCGTCGAAGCTCGTCCTCTCCGGCGGAGCGCGCGTCGACCGGGTCTCAGTGACCAACAAGGGCGGCTTTTTCGGCGACCGCTCGCGCGAAGACACGGCCTTCTCCGGCTTTGCCGGTCTGACGGCCACGCTCGCGCCGTCGTGGACGGCGACCGTGCAGGCCTCGCGCGGCTATCGCGACCCGACGCTCTCCGACCGTTTCTTCCGCGGCGTGAGCGGCCGCGGCTTCGTCGTCGGCAACCCCGACCTCGATCCCGAGCACAGCCGCCAGTTCGACGGCGCACTCCGCTGGCGCCGCGGGCAGCGCTCCTTCGCGCTCCTCGGCTATCACTATCGCATCACCGATCTCGTGGAGCGCTTCCGCGCCGGCAACGATTTCCAGTTCCGCAATCGCGGCGAGGCGGAGGTGAAGGGGGTGGAGGTCGAGCTGGCGACGCCGCTCGCGTACCGCTTCTCGCTCGAGGCAAACCTCACCGTCGCGCGCGGCGAAGCGCTCGACGACGACGCGCCGCTGGACGACATCTCCGGCCCGAATGCCCACGTCGGCATCCACTGGGCCGGCGACCGCGTCTCGGCGTTCGTCTACGGCTTCGCATACGCCGAAGACGACCGTCCCGGCCCGGTCGAAACCCGCCGCCCCGGCTACGCGACGTTCGACGCCGGCTTCGCCTGGCACTTCGTCCCCGCCGTCGAAGCGCGCGTCTACGTCCGCAACCTCGCCGACCGGCTCTACGCCGGTTCCCCCGACGCCAACGCCTCCCTGGCGCCGGGGCGAAGCATCTCGATCGCTCTTGGCGGAAGGATTTAGTCCGTGAAACGTGTGGGTGAAACCCTCTGGCAACAGGGGGTTTCGCCCAACAACTGCCCATGTAGCCGACCTTCGGAGCGCCGGCTTTCAGCCGGCCGGTCCGCCGGCCTTCGGCCGGCAGTGTGCGCAGCACGTCCCAAGAGCGGGCCGGCAGAATGCCGGCGGACCGGCCGACGGAACGTCGGCGCTCCGTATAGCCGCCGTAGATGTGTAGGCCCGGCCTTTAGGCCGGGTAACGAGGGACAGATTTTCCAAGCCCGCGTAGCGGGCGACAGCACACGAACCCCGCGCAGACGTGCTTTTCTGTCGCCCGCTACGCGGGCTCACCGGGGGGCGCTTGTGAAACCCGGCCTAAAGGCCGGGCCTACAGATCTTTCGCCGCCTTCGGCGGCTCTCGTCGATTCCTTTGCGTCAGCGAGCGGCCACCGGTGCCTAAAAACTCGTTCTCACGCTGACCCGAACCGACCTCGGCTCGATCGGATGAAAGTGCGTGTCGCTCACCCCTTCTGCCGGTTCGCCCGGGAGGCGGGACTGGTAGTAGTAGTCGATGTCGCTGGCTTCGGCGCCGAGGAGGTTGAAGATGTCGAGGTTCAACTGGATTTGCGGCGTGAGGGCGTAGCCGAGGCGGGCGCTGACGAGATTCGAGGCTTCGGAGCGGACGGTGTCGTCTTCGATGAGGGGGCGGGGGCCGAGGTAGCGGAAGCGGAGCTCGCCCGACATCTTTCTCCAGTCCGAGAGGGCCAGGCCGAGGGAGGCCACGCCGTCGACACTGCCGGGGATGCGGTTGCCGGCGGGGTCGTCATCGGCGAAGCGCGCGCGCGACCAGGCGTACTCGCCGTCGAGGGTGAACCATTCGTTCAGCGCGTATTCGGCGGTCAGCTCGACGCCGCGGCGCCGGCTCGGGCGGCTGGCGTCGGTCGTTCCGGCGTCGCCGACGAAGAGGAGCTCGGAGTCGATGTCGAGCATCCAGAGGGCGGCGGTCGCATGGAGCCGCGGGACCGCACGGGTGCGGAGCCCGACCTCGGCGCCGCGCGTCCGGACCAGAGGGTCGGCGGGGCGAACCGGCTCGCCGGTGGCCGGGTCGATGCGGGTCGTGGCACCGCGGGCGTCGTTGCTGTGGAAGCCCGAGCCGGCGTTCAAAAAGAGCTCCGTCGCTCGGAACGGGCTGAGGATCACGCCCAGCTTCGGGCTGAGCAGCGCGGCGCCGCCCGTGCCGCCGTTCCCGGCGAGCTCCGACCGCACGTCGACCCGGTAGTCGTCGGCGCGCAGCCCGAGGGTCGTCCGCAGCGACGGGAGCCACTGCGCCGACGATTGGAGATAGACCCCGGCCAAGGTCTGCCGGACGTCGTCCTGGCGGATGGTCGCGAGGCGCGTCTGCGCCTTGGTGTGGTGCAGGCCGATGTCGTCGATGAGGTCGTGCCGCGCCTGCGCGCCCGCGACCGTCTCCAGCTCCACGCCGCGCCACGACGAGAGCCAGCGGTGGTTGACGCGCGTCCCGAAGGCGAGGCGGCGTTCGCTCTGCTCGAACTGGTCGCCGTTGACCGGGTCGTCGAGGAAGTAGGTGAAGTTGGAGAAGAGGTTCAGCTCGTAGCCGAGAGCGTAGGCGCTGGCCTGGGTCACCCGGTTGGCCGCGCTCCGCTGCCATTCGCCGGTGAGGACGTAACGGCCGGTGCGCCCGCCGTCGGTCTCGTCGATCGTCCCGAAACGCCCGACTTCGCCGCTTGCGACGGCGCGCGCCGGGATCTGGTCGGTGGCGTTCCAGCGGGCGCGGTAGGCCATCGCGGTGACACTGAACGCATTCCGCTGGTCGCCGCGCGCGTAGCGGAGGACGCCGTTGAGCTTCCGGTGGTCGTTCGGCTGCTCCCAAGGACCATCGGCGCCGGCCCATTCGAGGGCGTACAGGAGATTGCCGCCGGCGACCTCCGGCGAGGCCGCTACGAGAGCGCGCGCGTGGCCGAACGCGCCGGCTTCGAGGAGGGCCACCGGCTGGTCGAGTGCATTGAGATAGGTGATGTTGACCGTCCCGGCGCTCGCGAAGTCGCCCGCCTCCGCGTCGTACGGCCCTTTCCGGTAGCTGACGCCCGACAGGAGCTCGGGGATGAGGAAGTTGGCGTCGGAGTAGCCGTGGCCGTGCGCGTGCGTCGGAAGATTGAGCGGCACTCCCGCGACCGTGACGGCGACGTCGGTGCCGTGGTCGAGGTTGAAGCCGCGCAGGTAGTACTGGTTCGCCTTCCCCTCGCCGCTGTGCTGGCTCACGGAGAGTCCCGGAACGGTCTCGAGCACGTCGCCCGGACGCTGCATCGGCCGCCGCGCGATCTCGCTCGCCGTCACGACGCCCGCGCTCGCGCTGCCGGCGAAGCGGGAGACGTCGTCCTCGAACGTCGCCGGCTCGCGGAAGGTATCCGGTGCGGTGACGACGACGGTCGCCGAAGCGGAAAGAAAGAGGGTGGCGTCGGCGCCGGCCTCCCCGTCCGCCGCGACGGTCACCCCACGGCGCGTCGACGAGGCGAAATTGATCAGCGTAAAGCTGACGTCGTACGTCGCCGGCGGGACGGCGAAGCGGTAGGTGCCGTCTGAGCCGGTGACCTCGACGAATGCCGGCCAGCCCGCGGTCCGCGCTTCGACGGTGACGCCGGGGAGCGCCGTGCCGGTGGAGTCGACGACCCGGCCGCGGATGGCGGACGACTGCGCGCCGGCTCCGAAGGCGGTGGCGAGCAGCAGCGCGGCGAACACGATTTTCATCGATTTGGGGTTCTTCATGTTTTCACCGGGAGTACGAAGAGGAGGAGGGATCGGATGGCCGGTTCCCCGTTTCTTCCGGGCGCTCGGAGCAACGGCCGGACCGTTGGCGGAGGCGCGCTTATCAGGAAATTCTTCGCCGCAGCGAAATCCGACGATTGGGTGGTGGTTGGCAACGCCCCTTACGGCGGGACGCCGTCCGCCGGCGGGACGCCGCCGGGCCAGCCGACGCGACGTCGGCGCTCCACGCATGACCGCGCTCATCGTGAATTGAGCTTTGCGTGTTCGAGCCAGACGCCGGTCCGGCCGTCACGGACCGACGTCCGTGCGTGGAGCGCCCGCGTCGCGCGGGCTGGCCCGGCGGCGTCCCGCCGGCGGACGGCGTCCCGCCGTAAGGGCGTTGCCAACCACCAACCAGCCCCAGCAACCCTTTCACGCCATCCCGACCTCTTTTGTATGGCAACGGCAAAATTTGCCTGCGGTTTTAACGCGTTTTTGACGGTGCGATGAAATTGCTCTGGCGGCGATGGATGCAAGCTGTCAGTACGAAGGAAACGTCGCGCGAGTCAGCCATGCTCGCATCCCGGCCATCGTTCCGGTAACTGCTGCAATTGCAGCGGTTTGAATGCCGGAGGAGGCATGGCTCGGCGCTCGCTCAAGGAGCGAATCCATGACGGAAGAAACAGCACGTCCAGCCACGGCTTTGCCCGCTCGCAGCGGCGGGTTCAGCCTGGCTGAGGTTCTGATTGCCGTGTCGCTGCTGGGGGTCATCCTCCTGGCGCTCTTCGGCCTGATCAGCGCCGGGGTCCGCCGCGCCTACGGTGGCAAGAAGATGACGCAGGGCACGGTCATCGCCCAGACGGTGATGGAGCGGGCGAACACGTATGCCCCGCAGGATCTGCTCGGCGCGGCCGGCACCGCCACGACCGCGACCAGGACCTGGAGCCGCGTCGGCGCGACGACCACGCCGGCCGCGGAGAGCGGGACGAGCACTCCGGTCGTGGAGCGGAACGCCTGGCGGACGATGCTGGCAACCGCCGACCTGCCGTCGACCGCCGGCAACCCGGCGACGCTGACCGTGACGATGACTCCGGTCCCGAGCGGCCGCACATTCGCCACCGCGACGATGGTGCGCGTCGTCGTCGACCTCACCTGGTTCGACTTCGGGACGCGCCGCCGCCAGGTGCGCCTGCAGACGATGAATCTCCCTGTCACGCCGTGAGCGAGGAATCCCGCTGATGAAGACCGCCGACCTGCAGCACTCCGACCGCCGCCGCTCGCAGCGCGGCATGTCGCTCATCGAGACGTTGGTGGCCGTGTTCGTTTTCACGGTCGTTTTCCTCACCGCGCTCTCGCTCTACCAGACGGCCAACCGCACGTACATGCGGACCGACGCCTCGGCGAGCCAGCAGCAGAACGTCCGCTACGCGCTCGACCGGATGACCGAGACCATCCGCGACGCCGGCGCGAGCCACAACACCCTCGGCTCGAAGAAGGTCGCCGACGAGCAGATCGAGGGAGCGTGGGAATCGGCGATCTTCGTCCGCGGCGACTTCAACAACGACCGCGAGACGAGCCTCGAGAACACGACGTTCCCGATCGTCACCACGAACAACGACGAGATCGTCGGGTTCGTGCTCCGCAAGACCGGCGCGAACGGCCAGACCATTTCCATCAAGGCCGACCTCACCTCCGCCTCCACCGGCCGTGACGCCGTCTTCACCAGCAACAACTCCATCACCAACGAAGAGACGAAGAACATCGCCGTCGCCGCGACGACGCTCGCGCAGCAGACCAATCCGCCGTACCAGCTGGTCAAGGTGACGTTCGACAACACCACCGGCGACCCGCTGTACGAGGTGGTCGCGGAGAACGTCTTCCGGCTGTCGTTCAAGTACTACCCGGCCACCGGCACGACCCAGTCGATCACGTCCGGGACGTTCAGCGGCGCCGATACCGAGCGCGACGAGCGCGCCCTGGTGCGCCGCGTCGAGGTCAGCCTGATCGGGATGACGGAGCGTCCGGACCTCGGCTACGACGACCCGGCCACCTACACGCCGGCCGAGGCAGCGGCGACGAAGGGATACCGCAAGCTCGGGCTCAGCCAGCTCATCCCGGCGTGGAACCTCGGCAAGATCGGCAGGGCGCACAGCGCCGTCCCCGCGGTCTCGGTGAATGCCCCCGCCTCCATCACCGCCTGCACCGGCCATTGCCGCAACTTCCACATCACCTGGCCGGCCTCGAGCTCCGCGGGCGTCACCACCTACAGCATCAACATCACCGCGCCGGCGAGCGGCTCGGTCGGCGCGTACAGCCTCACTGACACGGTCAACGACACGGAGTACGAGTTCCAGGAGCCGGACGACGACCGCCTGGCGGGGATCACCCGCGCCTACTCGTTCAAGGTCGCCGCGGTGGCGAACGGCGTCACCGGCGCCTACACGACGGCAGTCTCGCAGACCGCGCAGAACGACGCCCAAAGCGTGCCGAACGCGCCGCAGAACGTCGTCATCTCCCAGGCCTCCGGTCTGAACGCGATCAACGTGGCGTTCGACCAGGTCTCGACGAACGTCAACCCGGTCGTGGCCACCCTCTGCCAGACCGCGCCGTCCGGGACCTCCGCCCCGACCGCGCCGTGGAACCAGCAGGCAGTCGACCTGACCAACTACAAGATCCTCCGCTCCCGTTCGGACGGATCGAACAACGGCAACTCCGCCACGACCGACATCAGCACCCTCGATTACGGCGAGCTGCAGAACACGGCCAGCGAGAGCACCAGCTTCATCGACTACACCGCCGCGCCCTGCACGCCGTACTGGTACCGGGTCCAGGCGGCCGACCTCTGCAACGTGACCAGCACGGCTTCGACCGCCATGACGGCGGCCGTCTCCTATCCGATCGCCAGCGGCGAGAAGCCGGCCAAACCGTCCGCCCCCGCGGTGGTCGGGTCGGTCAGCTACAACGGCACGAACTACTCCGTGCTGCTCACCTGGGACCCGGTCACCCGCACCGCCTCGAACGCCCTCGCGGCAGCCTCGCACTATCGTCTCGAGCGGCATCGCCGGCTCGAGGGAGTCACCGCCCACACGCTCGAGACGGTCGTCGGCGACTACTACGACGACCAGCGCCCGACGGTTCCCGACACGCCTCCGGGCAAGGTCGGCGGCGTCAATGCCTACTACCGCTACTTCGTCAAAGCGTATTACGACTGCACGGTGGCGGGCGGAGGGACGCGCATCAGCGATCCCTCCGATCCGTTCGACCTCGCCTGCACGCCGCCGGCGACGCACACCATCAGCATCACCGCGCCGGCCGAGAACGACGTCACCGCGCGCCCGAGCGAAGGAACGATAACCATCGAGGTCACGCCGACCGGCTCCGGCTGGGCGAACGCCAGCATCGAGGTCCTGCAGGTCACGGCCTCCGGCGACGTCAGCGTGATCACGTTCCCGAGCGTCCCGCTGAGCGCCGGGAAGTTCACGGCGGCCTGGGACGTCGACGACACGATCGCCATCCCGGACGGGTTCTACAAGATCACCGCGAACGCGACGACGAGCCTCGGCTGCCGCGCCTACGCCGCCACGCGCACGATCGAGCTCGACACCGTCGCCTGCGGCCAGAAGATGGTCACGGCCTCGATCCTCGGCAACGGCAACAACTTCGCGAAGAGCATGCAGTTCAAGATCGAGAACTCGTGCACCAACGCCGTCACCTTCAACTCGATCGTGCCAGCGTGGCAGGGCGTGGCGGCCGCCATCCGGATCACGAAAGTGGATAACGGGGCCACCACGCTCTACAACAACGCCACCGGCACCGCGAACGGCGGAACGATCGCGCTGTCGTCCCCGATCACGCTGACGGCGGGGACGACCGGGACGCCTTCGGTCTCGGCGAGCTTCATCACCATCACGTTCACCGGGAACTGGACGAGCGACGGATCGAAGAACGGCACCGCGGGCAAGTTCAACTCGTTCCTGCTGAACGTCACGGCCCCGTCCACGTCGAGCGAACAGATCATCGACGGAGTGCCGCTCCCCTGAGGTCATGAAGATGAAAAGTGCAGGCAAGACGAACCCGAGCCTCCGATTCCGGCGCAACGAGCGCGGCGCGGCCCTGATCCTCACGGTCATCGTGGTGATGGTCCTGACCACGCTCGGCATCGCCATGGTGGCGTTCACCGCCACCGAGGAGCGCACCTCGACGACCTACCGCGACTCCATCCAGGCCCGCACCCTGGCCACGGCGGGCGTGCGGATGGTGGAAGAGATGTTCCGCTCCCCCACCGACCGCCAGCTCGTCCCGCTCTACGACGCGGCGGCGACTGCGGCCGGAGGCGGGTGGGATTACTGGGGCGCCAACGAGAGCGCGGTCGAAGCGGTGCTCAACGCCCGCGGCATCTGGCGCTCGGCCCGTCCGGGCGCCTCCACGGCGCGCTATACCGGCAACGGCGGGTTCTTCCAGGGACCGTTCAGCACCGACTGGGCGCAGGTCTTCGGCGGTACCTACAGCACCACCGCGGCCTCGGACGTCTACGACCTGAAGTTCAACTGCACGAACCCGTCGACCGGCGCCGAGATCGCCAATGCGAACACCCAGTGCTGGCTGCGGACGGAGCTCAACGACGACCTCCTCGCGGCCAGCAGCGACTGGAACCTCGACAGCGGCGAGATCACCGACATCTCCTTCTATGCACCGCCGCAGGCCGGCGGGAAAGCGTACGGCCTCTGCACGGTGCGGGTCACCGCCGAGAAGCGCAACGCGGCCGGGATGCTGCTCGCGCGCGAGACCCTCGTGGCGGTGATCGGCGACAACTCCAACAAACCGTCCGTCCTCGGCAACGGCGACATCGTCTTCAAGACCAGCGCCGGCGAGGCCTGCGGCGACGGCTGCGAACAGATCCACGCCAACGGCAACGCCACCGTCGGCTCCGTCAGCGGCGGCACCGATCCGATGGTCACCGCCACCGGCAACGTAAACGGCGTCAGCAGCGCCAAACCGGCCATCACCGCGCCCTACATCAATCCATGGGACCTGGCGTACAGGCCGACCACCACGACCGAGTATTCGAGGTACTACCTGCTGGCCCGCCGCCAGCTGGACGCCGTCTGGACTGACGGCACGCCGACCGGCAACCCCGCCTCGCGCCCCTGCGGCTTCGGCGGCTGGGCCGAGTGCCAGGACTACAACCTCGAGTACGACGTCGCGGGCGTGGCGAAGGGCGCGCGCACCGCCGCCGACGTCCCCCACTATTACAAGTGGGACGCGGCCGGCCAGGGATGGACGCTCTGCGACACCGGGACGAGCCTGGACGGCGGCGCCACCTGTCCGGGAGCGCCGAGCTTCAGCGTCAACCGCGTGGCCGACTACGATCCGGGCTCCACGACGGACAACGCGCCGATCCCTTTCCACACCCGGCGCGTCCCGAAAACGGTGTTCACCATCGACAGCGCCCAGGACAACGCCACGGTGCTCGTCGACGGCGGTTTCCACAAGAGCGGGAGCATGAACGCCACCATGAGCGTCATCGCGGTCGGCTCGATCCACCTGCACTCGTCGACCACGTGGGCGCCCGCGCTTTCGAACCGGGCCATGTGGATCGCCGGACGCGACATCTACATGCACTCGAACTGCTGCGCGCCGAGCAACACCTGCTCGTCCAATCTCTCCGAGACCGACTACGCCGGGATCATCGCCGCGCACGAGCAGATCTACACGCACTCGCAGAACGCCCTGCTCGGCCTGATCATCGCCGAGAACCGGGTCAACCACGACGACAAGGTCGACAGCTCCCTGGCCATCGACTCCGACAAGGGCGACCACGGCTCGCTCTGCAACCTGCCGGACTGGCCGTGGGCCATCCCGGTCCGGCCGACCATCCTGTCGATCACCACGGCATCCGAATGAGGAGGTCCGTCATGCGTAAAGATCGGAGAAACGCCCAGTCCGGATACAGCCTCACCGAACTGCTGACCATCGTCGGCATGATCGGAGTGGTCACGCTGATCACGATCCCGGCGATCCGGCAGCTCATGCCGCAGTACCAGATCCGCGCCGCGGCGAGCGAGGCCGCCGCGGCGCTGCGCTTCGCGCGGCAGAAGGCGATCAGCACCCGCACTCCGTGGAAGGTGTCGTTCGACCCGAACAACGACATGTACTCCTACGCGATGCTCAACGCACAGAATGCCGACATGTCGGTGGCGGCGAACTGGACGAGCATCTCCCGCGATACGCTGAAGGTGGCCGGGACGAACGACCCCTGGATCCGCACCGCGGCCGTCGACGTGCAGACCACGGGCGGCAACTCGTTCAAGGACGTCGACTGCCCGTCGGACGGCGTAGTCGACATCATCTTCCTGCGCAACGGCGAGATCTCGAACAAAGCAAAGTGCGGAGATCCGGCCACAGCGGTACTGACGTTCGCCACTGCCCCGTCGATCGTGATCGCCGTCGACAACAGCGCGGTGCGGTTCAACCGCTACACGATCTCGATCACCGAGGTAGGGACCGTGACGGTCACCCCGTCGAAGGTGTAGGGAAAGCTTCAAGAGCGCGGCTTTGACGGAGCGCCGGTCTTCGACCGGCCGGTCCGCCGGCATTCTGCCGGCCGTCTCTGGCGAGGTCCTTCCGCAGACCGCCGGCTGAAGGCGCCAATGGCGTCAACTTAAGGCCTGTGGCACGACCCCTCACCCCGCCGGGCACCTGGTCTTTCTACCGTCATCCCGTCAAGTCTGGCCTCCTTCGAATCAGCCACGCGCAGGTGCCCGGCATCCCTCTCCCCTATACAGGGGCGAGGGGCAACAAACCCTCGTCGTTGTCGAGCTTTTCGTGGAAAACGCCACGCTTTGTTGCCCCTCTCCCCCGCCGGGGAGAGGGATGTTCGGCGCCTGCGCGTGGCACGTGCGCCGATGATCCAAATCGGAGTGTGTTTGTAAGAAGCTCAGGCGCCGGACGGGGTGAGGGGCCGTGCCACAGGCCTTAAGTTGACGTCGCTCCTCACGCCTCAGGCGTTACTATTTGTATCAGTTCTCGTAATGGCCTAATCCCTCTTCCCCGCCCCAACTCCATTCAACCCACACAAACTAAACGCCTTACCTCGCATCCCGCGCCTCGGCACGTTCGCTGCTACTACGGCGCTCCCGTCATGATGAACATTCGCCGGTCCGCGACGCAGCGCGGCTACTCGCTCACGGAGCTCCTGGTCGTCGTCACGATCATCGGCTTCCTGTCGCTCTTCACCGTCCCGGGCTTCATCAACATGTACCGGGCCCGCAAGCTCAAGGTCTCGCTGACGAAGGTGGCCAACGACCTGCGGGGGGCCCGGCAGCGTGCGGTGACGAACTCGTCGACCGTACGCGTCGCGTATGCCGAGAACCGCCGGGAGTACTACATCCTGGAGTCGACGAACGAAGGGACCTCCTGGACCGTCCTGGGAGCGAACCCCCGCTCGATCGAGGAGACCGTCTATTTCGAAAGCGACAGCTCGGCGTCGAAGTTCACCGACACCGTGGACGACGGGACGCTGGGCGAGCTTCCGGACGTGGTCTTCCTGCGCACCGGCGTCGCGCGCGTTCCCGGCGGTCTCGGGAAATTCGCGATCAAGAGCAGCCACGACAACATCGGAAAAAACACGTACACGATCTCGGTCCGCACGACCGGGATGGTGCTTTCGGAATAGGAGAGAGGGATGCGCGACGCCACCCATCGCCGGCTCGAGCGCGGCTATAACCTGGTCGAAGTCCTGATCGCCATGGCCCTGCTCGGCACGGTGCTCATGTCGATCCTGACGCTGTTCGTCTTCGGCCGCAGGAATGTCTACAGCGGCAAGCAGATGACCAAGGCCACCTCGGTGACCAACCAGGTCCTCGAAGACCTGCAGCCGCTCGGGACCAGTACGCTCTACACGAATTTCAAGATCACCTCGACCACCAGCACGACCTCGCCAACGATCGCCGGCGTCCAGTACAGCAACGTCATCGTCCGCTCCACGGCCGACACCACCGGCGACTTCGCGGACGGTCCCAAATACCTGGCGCGGTGGAAGGCCCTCATTCCCGCCGGCCAGCTCAAGGACGGGAAGGTCACCATGGTGATCATCCCGGACGAGAAGAAAACTTCCACCGACCCCACCTCGGCGGCCTTCGTGCGCATCCGGGTCATCACCGAGTGGGAAGAAGGTTCGCGGGCGCGCAACGTCACCGCCGACCTCGCGAAATTCAACCGGTCCTTCTAGAGGCAAATGATGAGCAATCGCAACTGCACCCGCACGCCGTCCCAGCGCGGCTACTCGCTGGCCGAGATCATCGTGGCCACGGCCGTGTTCACGGTCGTGATCCTGGCCGCGCTGATGGTCTACGACCGCAGCAACAAGGTCTTCAAGCAGTCGGTGGAAGCGTCGGACATGCAGCAGAGCACGCGCGTGGCGTTCGACCGCCTCGTGGCCGACCTGCGCATGACCGGTTTCGACTACGACCGCGACGGCACGCCCTTCGGCGCCCTGGCGCAGACGTGGACGACCGCCACCACCTACACCAAGGGCATGCTCGTGCAGCCGACCAACCCGAACGGCCACACCTACGTCTGCATCGTGGGCGGCGTCAGCGGCGCCACGGAGCCGACCTGGCCGACGGACACGAACGGCGTGGTGACGGACGGCGGCACGCTGAGCTGGCAGGAAGACGGGACGCTGCAGTACCAGCAGCCGGACGAACAGATCGAGTACGCCGGCAAGAACGCCGTGGCCATCCGCGCCAATTTCAATTACGAGACCGCCACCGGCCCGTGCAGCGGGATCACGCCGTGCGAGAACGGCCGGGAGCCGGAGCTGCAGTCGACGCCCTTCCCGATCGTCACCACGGCCAACAACGAGATCGTGATCTACGCCCTCAAGCCGGTGAAGTGGGCCAGCGGCGAATCGGCCGACGATCTCGTCTTCTACGCCGACGTGGCCAGCAAGCCGCGCGACGTGAACCCGTTCACCGACCAGAAAGAAGACGCCGTCACCATCACCGGCGTCGACCTCTGCAACGCCGGCTGCAACAGCCCTCCCTACACCCTGTACCGCTACTCGCTCAATGAGAACGGTACGCCGGACGCGGGAGTCCCGGTGGCCGACAACATCCGGTCGATGTCCTTCAAGTATTACGACGTGTCGGACGCCAAGCCCGACGACGAGATCACCACGTATCCCAACGGCGACGGCCAGTACGACGGCGCGAAGCCGGAGCTCACCGTGGCCGGACGCGACAGCCGCAATTCCATCCGCGCCATCGAGCTGCGGCTGGTCGGCATGAACTCGCAGCCGGACCCCAAATACACCGACAGCACCGACACCTACGCGCCGCACTACCGCAAGATGGAGCTGACCTCCCTGATCGTCCCCCGCAACATGGGGCGGCGCGGCATGCGGGAGTACAATACCGAGCTTCCGCATGCACCGGTCCTCGAGACCGTCTGCGCCGGCGCCTGTAACGCCGTGTACGTCACCTGGAAGGCGCCGGAGGCGGGAGGCGACATCGACTCCTACGCCGTCCTCTACGACACCGACCCTTGTACGGCCGGCGGGCTCAGTCCGGCAGAAGGCTTCCAGCACTCGGAGGAAGTCGGCCTCAACCTCGAAGGGAGCATCGGCCGCAACACCATCCCGAACACCGACTACTACTTCGCCGTCCAGGCCATCAACAAGTTCGGCGCGACGGTCTCCAACTGCTTCGGCCCGGTGAAGGTCATCAACAAGACCAAGCCGGCGGCCCTTACCGATCTCCTGCCCAGCAACCCTGCCGGAGCCGGCAAATACGCCCAGCAGGCCAACCAGGTCGATCTCTACTTCCCACCCGCAACGGCGAACGCGGGCGGCCAGGACATGTTGTCCTGCCCCGGCGGCGGCGTCCTGCAGCAGACCACCATGCCGCCGTCCGAGAACCGCTACTACGAGATCTGGCGCTCCACCAATCCGGCCTTCGACCCCGCCGTCGCCGGGGCGGGAGTCAGGGTGCTCGACGCCGGCAGTGCGATCCAGCCGGTCGTCATCACCGGAGAGATGAAGTGGTCGGACGTCACGGCCGCCAACTGCATCGACTACTACTACCGCATCCGGGTCGTCGACTTCTGCGCCCGCAACGCCGCCTTCAACGACCCGGCGGCGGTGACCCAGGGACAGAGCGACTGGCTCCCGGCCGTCGGCACCAACGCCAGGCATGGAAGGGCCTCGTCCGGAATCGCGCCGAAGGCCCCGGTGCTCACCCTCGCCAGCAAGTCCTGCGCGGGAGCCAGCAACAACTGCACGCTCAACTTCGTCTGGAACGCGGTCACGAAGAACGCCAGCGACCAGACCATCGCCATCAGCAACTACCGCCTGTTCGGCTACCTGTGGAACGCGGGGCTGAATGCCTATGACGTGGCTCCGGCGATCAATCAGCCGATCGCGAACGGCGTCCTGACCTACTCGCAGTTCGTGAACGGCAGCACCGATAAGTACAAGTTCCAGGTGCGCGCCGAAGACTGCACGGACGGCGCGCTCTCGAACGCCATCGAGTTCCCCTGCGACTTCAGCGGCGTGCTCGATGCCGTCATCGTCGCGGCCGGCTCGTATGGCGGCAGCGGCACGCTCGCCGATCCGTACATCGTCGAAGGAGCGTCGATCCGGGCGACGGCCACGACGGCCGTGAGCGAGATGAGCGTGGCCCTCTTCTACGTCGACACCGGCGCGCAGGAGGGAGCGACGGTGACCCGGACCGGAACGCTGACCGACGAGACGTTCGCCCTCCAGCAGACGCAGGACGGCGAGAAGGTGAAGGTGCTCATCGGGGCGGTCGACGCCAACGGCTGCACCGCCTCCAAGGAGGTCTACATCATCGACCAGCCGGCACCGGCCTGCAGCCTCGACACTCTGGGCGACAACTCGGGGCTGGTCTCGGTGCCCAAACCGGGCAGCCTGGTGACGGTCGGAGTGAAGAACGAAGACCTCACCAACGCGCTCAAGGTCGAGCAGATCTCGGTCGGCTTCACGGTCACGAACCAGATGAAGGGGCTGGTCAGTGTCTCGTTCGACGGATCGTCCGTCACCGTGAACTGCGCGCCGTCGAATGGAGATAAGACCGTCAACGTGACGCCGACGACGCCGATGAACGTCCCGGCGAACACCACGAAGAACATCGTCTTCAATATGAACCAGGGCAACCTCAACGGCACCAACCCGATCACCTCGCTCTGCATCAGCTACAGGGCCAGCACCGGGGACCTCGTCAATTGCCAGATCATCGGGGGCTCCGGAACCTGCGCCATCCCCGGAACCTCGTGTCAGTAAGGTGAATCACAATGAAGACTCGTAAGCAGAACAAACGTAAGTCCGCAGGCCAGGAGGGCTCCGCTCTCCTGGTCAGCCTCATGGTCATGGTCGGCCTTTCGCTCCTCGGCCTCGGCTTCGTGGCCATCTCGGAGACCGAGAGCGCGATCGCCGTCAACGAGCGTAATTACCTTCAGGCCCAGGCGGCCGCGGAGGCAGGGGCCAAGATCGCCATCGAGTGGTTCCAGGACGCCGAGTGGGCCTACCTCCACAAGATCCTGCCGCCGAACGTCAACGCCCTCAAGACCCAGCGCCGGCTGCACGACGACGACGGCAACGTCACGCTCAGCTACTACAAAGCCCCGGGCGAGCTGCTGTTCGACGTCCCGTTCAAGATCACGGCCAGCAACCGCTTCTACGGCAACGAGAACACGCCGGACGTGGTCATCACGCTCAATGCGAACGCCACTGCCACGACGTTTCTCAACACCCTGAACGCCGAGCTCTTCGCCGACAACACCGTGCGCATCAGCGACATCCGCGTCTACGCACCGCCGATGCCGGGGGCGACGCTCGTCGAAACGACGACGATGGAAGACAGCGGGTTCTGGCAGGAGGGCTCGGGCGGCCGTTACGGCGTCGCCACGGTCCGGGTCACGGCCCAGAAGCTGGCCGGCAACCGCGTGGTGGCCACGCGCAACGTGAAGATGGTCCTGACCGAGACCCCGTTCCCGACCGTGGACGGCGCGATCGAGACCTCCGGCTCGCTGGTCGGACAGGGCAACTTCCACGTCTATTGGGGAAAGATCCTCTCCGAGCAGGAGACCCAGGTGAACCGCCCCGCCGTCGGCATGCCGTGGTTCGACGCCAAGACCCAGATGACGTTCGAGTACGGCTACGACAGCACCGTGGAATGGAAGGCCAGCACGGCGTACGTCGCGGGAGACGTCATTCACGCCCCCAACTCCGACATCGCCATCGACGGCGAGCTGGAGAAGTTCTCCTACATCTGCACCGGTCCCGGGACGTCGGCCGGCGCGCCGCACGCCACCGCCTTCTGGCCGAAGGCGGTCGGCACGAGCGCCGTCGAGCCGCAGGCCGGAGGCCCGACGTGGAAAGCGCAGCCGAGCCGGCCCTACCCCCTCGACCCCACGGAGTTCTACGAGAAGTTCCACTGGCTGTACGCCCTGCTCGACCAGACCATCCAGGATCCCTGGCTCCATGCGCGCGCCCGCGGTGCTTTGACGTACGACAACAACGGCAAGGTCCCGTGCGGGGCCGCCACTGAGCCGCACCCGTGCGACTTCGCCTCCGAGGCCGAGTCCGTGACCGGACGCTACTCGAACTTCTTCCAGCACCAGACCTTCACCGACTCCACCACCGACGAGCCGGAGCGCATCGAGGTCTTCTTCCCGACCATGGACTACGAGTTCTGGAAGGCGGTCGCGCAGTCGGGCGACAACCAGCCGGGAAGCGACCTCTATTACTTCCGGCCGGTCGGCACCGGAGCCTCGTTCGTCGGCCCCGGCGGCGTCACCAAGCCGGTCGAGGATTGGCTGAATGCAAGGCAGAACGGCCTCGGCGCCGGCTTCTACTTCTTCGACACCCAGAGCCCGTACAAGAACCCGCAGTACGGCAAAGGCGGCAAGCTCACCGAGGCCGTGAAGGTGAATGCCCAGGACGGCAAGGACTGGCAGATGCAGGGCTACGTCTACCTGAACGCGGAGTTCTTCGGGACCAGCGGTCAGGGGAACATGATCGAGGACGACGTCTACAGCATGCCGGGCGAGCCGTACCGCGACATCGGCTACCGCGAGGTGGACACGACCACGAACAAGTACGCGCTCGAGCCGTCCGGCGGCGTACTGCCGGCAGCGAGCTTCCGGACCGCGGGACGCAGCAATAAGCAGTGGGATTTCCAGGACATCAACGAGAACGGTGTCTTCGACTGGTACGTGGCCAAGAACACCAAGGCGCTGGCGGTGCCGAACGGCGGCACGATCGACGCCGATGACGCCTGGCTGATCGTTCCCTGGTTCGAGAACTGTACCGTTCCGACACTCGACAAGATGGATGCGCAAGTATGGCCGGCCCCGAACGTCGCCTGCTCCGAGCCGCACGAGCCGTACGTCAACATCCTCTATCCGGCGCAGAACTCGCCCAAGGCGGGCGTCAAGATCGGCTGGCACGACCGGCTCGACGAGACGAAGCGCCGTCCGAAGCTCAAGACCGGCACGAACACCGCCGTCGCCTGCGCGGACGACACACCGCTGCGCGACTGCACCTCCAACGGCTATGACGAAGACGGCGCTCTCGTCACCCTCTCCCCGCTCCTCTGGGGCGCGCTCTATAACGAGGGCGGCTACAACGGCACCGGTAACGCCGTCTACTACGGCGCCGTCCTGATGCGCGGCAACTTCAACGCCTCCGGTACCCCGGAAGTGTTCTTCAACGAATGCCTCGCCCGCGGCTGCCTCGAGTCCCAGCTCGACATGCAGCGCGTGATGGTGACGTCGTTCGAGACGGATCAGTAAAAGGCAGAGGGCAGAAGGCAGAATCGTCTGCTTTCTGCCCTCAGGCCCGCGGATTTGCAGTCGGGGTCATCGTGCGAATGCGCCAGGCGGTGCCGTCAAACACGAACAGCGCGTGCATTTTGTGCGGCAGGTCGTAGGCGCGGCCGTTCGGGGCCTGCACCCCTTCGAGCACCCCTTCCACCTCGGCGGCAACTGTTCCTTCGCCCGCCTCGGACGAAACGTGGGAGAGGCGCAGCCGGCTCCCCGCCATCGTCGTGGCATGCTCGTCGGCCAGGAGCCGGCGGATCGCCGGGCGGCCGACCGCGTGGAAGCCCCAGGGATGATTCAACTCTCCATCCTCGCACCACGTCTCCGTGAGCGCGTCGACGTCATGCCGGTTCCAGGCGTCGCAGAAGTGGGCCAGCGTGGCGGACACGTCGTTCATGCCGGACAGCGCCCGCAAGCAGCATGCCGTGGGAAGGCAGAAAGCAGAAGGCAGAAGGCAGAAGTAAGACTGCCTTCTGCCTTACAGTTCCTGTGATGTTGCGCTGGCGCAAGGCCCTCGGCGGGGCTCTGGTCGTCCTGGCCGCCATGGTGGCGGGCGTCGAGCTGGCGGCGCGGGCGACGCGACGGGCTCACAACGAGCGGGTTCGCGGCCTCGGCGACCGGCTGAGCGTCACCGTCGCCGGAACCGGTGAGCCGGTGATCTTCCTGCACGGCTTCCGCGGCTCCGGACGGTATTGGGAGCCGCACGTGCGCGAGCTCGCGCGCGAGCGGCAGGTGATCGTGGTCGACCTGCTCGGCTTCGGCCGCTCTCCCTGGCCGCGGGACGCGCGGTACGACGTCGAGGACCATCTCGACGCTCTCGACCGGACGCTCGAGCCGCTGTTGCGCGGAAGGCAGCGTGCGGTGATCGGGCATTCGATGGGATCGATCCTCGCGGCGGAGTACGCCCGCCGCCATCGCGCCGAGGTCTCGCGGCTGGTGCTCCTGAACGCGCCGATGTTCCGCTCGCAGGAAGAGGCGAGATCCCGCATCCGGGAGATGTCGCCGATGGCGGCGATGTTCTCGGTCCAGCGTCTGTGGGCGCGGGCGAGCTGCGATCTGGTCTGTGCGTTCCGGCCCCTCCTCTACCGGATCGCGCCGCGGCTCGAGCCGGACGTCCCTCCGGACGTCGCGCGCGATTCGGTGCTGCACCGGTGGGAATCGTTCGACCGCACGTTGCAGAACGTCGTCCTCCGGTCGCAGATGGAGGAGACCCTCCGCGCCATCGCACCGTTACCGGTGACGATCCTGCACGGGACGGAGGACCACATCACCGGCCGGAAGCGGCTCGAGACGATCGCCCGCGAAACGGGCGCGCGGCTGGAGCTGCTCCCCGGCGACCACAACATGTTCCTCCGCCACCCGCAGGCAGTGCTTGCGCGCATCGCCGCGGCCCTCGACGGCCGGTGACCGGCCTCAGATCGTCAGCTTCTGGTCCGCCGCCGGGGGGGTCGTCGTCACCATCACGGGGGTCGACGAAGTGTCAGACACCGACGGCGTCACGACCGTCGAGGTCTGGCTGGTGCGCTCCGCGGTCCGGTTGACGAGCTTGTTGCCGAGATAGCCGGCGTGGCTCATGCCCATCAGGGCGACCAGCTCGGACGGGAGATTCGGGAGCGCGGTGGGGACGCCCTTCATCAACTGCGCGTAAATGTCGCCGAGAAAGAGGACGGCGGCGACGATGGTGAAGAAGAACATCTGCACCTTGCCCAGATCGAGCGTGTGGGCATCGGCCAGCTCGTCGCCGTCGAAGATGTCGGAGAGCGAGGCCTTCGACTTGTCGCTGTAGCCGAACAGCGTGCCGCGCGGGCTCATGTGCGCCATCGGCGTCTCCGTGTTCGCGGCCGACGCGGTGACCTCGCCGGCGGCCGGCGACTTGGACGCTTTCGAGCTCGCCACGACCGAGCTCGCAACCGCGGAGGTCAGGCTCACGCCGATCAACCCGAGCACTGTCTGCGGAATGGCAAAATCGAGCGCGGTGGCCAGCGAGCCGGTATCGCCGAGGCGGACGAACGCCACGGTGATGAAGCTCGCGCAGACCAGGATCGTCCAGAGGACGGTCTGCGTCCGCGAGAGACTCATCGTGTTCAGCGATCCGATCAGCGCCGCGAAGGGCGATCCGGCGATCGCCTGGCCGGCGATCATGATGAACCCCGTGACCGCGAGCAGCACCGCCGTCAACCGCCACGACCCGACGAGATGCATCGGCGCCAACACTACAGCCGCGATAAAGAGAACGATGGCCGCGAACAACACATAGTTCTTGCTCATGCCTGGCTCCTGCTGATTTGGGTGGATTCCGGGCAGGATAACATGGCCGAAATCGTCACGGTCCCGCCCGCATGGACGGCGCCGTTGACGTCGCGGTAATAAGATGCCTCCGTCCACGTCCGAAGGGACAGCGGTGAGCAGTGACCGCGTCCGTCATCGCATGTCCCCGATCACCATTGACGAACTGACCGCATTGAACGATCCGCGTCTGGCGGGGCTGCTGCGCTCCTCGGATACGGAGATCGACCAGGAGATCGAACGCTTGATCGTGGAGATCGCACAGCCGCTCATTACGGCCATCGCCGGGCGCGCGGCCCGCGGCGGGACCGCGATCTCGCCGCAGGACGCGGAGGACATCACCGGGACGATCCACCTTCGCCTGATTGCGAAGCTCCGGGCGCTCTCCTCCTCCGCCGACGAGGCGGTACGCGACCTGGAGCGCTACGTGGCCACGGTGACGACGAACGTCATCAACGACCATCTCCGGAAGTCGTTCCCCCAGCGCGCGCGGCTGAAGAACCGGCTGCGCTACACGCTCACCCACGACTCGCGCCTCGGTCTCTGGCAGACCGGCGACACGCTGGCCTGCGGCCTGGGGACGTGGCGCGAGGTCGCGGACGTCGCCGCCGAGGTGCCGCTCGATCCGGCCCGCGCCTCGGGGACGATGCTCGACGTGGCCCATCCGGCGGACGCGCTGGTGGACGTGTTCGAGCGCGCGCGGAGGGCGGTCGCGTTCGACGGGCTGGTCACCTTCACGGCCACGATCTGGAACGTCTTCGACGCGCCGGCGCGGGAGACGGAGCTGCGGCTCGCCGAGGCACCGCAGCGCGCGACGGTCGACCACCTGGAGACGCGCGAGTACCTCCGGGCGTTGTGGACCGAGGTGCGCGAGCTTCGCCCGATGCAGCGAAAGGCGCTCCTGCTGAACCTCCGCAGCAGCGACGCCGTCGACGTCACGGCGCTTCTCGTGCTGACCGGCGTGGCGAGCTTCGACGAGCTGGCAGCAGTGCTGGAGATGATGCCGGAGGAGCTCGCGGCGGTCTGGAACGAGCTGCCTCTGGACGACCTGCGCATCGCGGCGATGCTCGGGGTGACGCGGCAGCAGGTGATCAACCTTCGGAAATCGGCGCGCGAGCGCCTCACGCGGAGAATGGCCCGATGAGCGATTCGCACGTGACCCGCGAGACTCTGACGCGGTTGCGGCAGCACGAGCTGCAACCGCAGGAACTGACCGACGCCCTGCGCCACATCGGCACCTGCTCCGCGTGCGCTTTGCTCGCCGCCCCGGCCATCGACGCCGCGGACCTCCACGCCGCCATCACGACACCCGAGGTCGGGCATCTCGACCCCCTAGGACAATTGATTCCCTACGTCGACCGCGCGCTCGACACCGCCGATCGCGAGATCGTCGAGTCGCACCTGCAGGACTGCGCGATGTGCCGCGCCGAGGTGGACGACCTTCGCGCGCTGGCCGGCCGGAAGGCGATGCGGCGATGGACGGAACGCACGGCCCGCACGGCCAGGCCGGCCGCAGATCGCGGACGCCTGCTCGCCCTCGCGGCCGCGATCGTGGTCGTCGCATTCCTGATCGCGGTGTTCTTCCGCACCCGCCCCGCCGGCGTCACCCCGCCGCTCCAGCGTCCGGAAGTGCGCGGAACCGTGCCGGTGCCGCCGCCCGTACAACCGGCTCCCCCGCCGCGCCCCACGAACCCGCGCTGGGAGCGCCTCGTCGCCGACGCCGTAGTCCGCGGACGCCTCCCCTACCCTGCAGATCTCGCGGAGCTCGATCCCCCGCCCGACGTCCTTCGCGGCACCGAAGGAAGTGCGAAGGCCGAGCTCTCACCGGCAGGTGTAGTGATCGACGAGACACGTCCCGAGCTGCGATGGGAAGGGCGTGAGGGGGCGGCCTACGTCGCCTGGATTTACGAGGGAGAGACGGAGATCGCGCGGAGTGGCCGGCTGACCGCGCCTCGCTGGCGGCCTGGACGCGCGCTTCCACGGGGCCGTACGTATACGTGGCAGGTCGAGGTGGAGCAGAACGGCGCAACGGTCATCCTCCCCGCCCCTCCGGCGCCGGCGGCGATGTTCCGCATCCTCACGGACGAGCAGAGCAGCGAGATCCGCTCCGCCCGGGCGCAGCAGCCGGACGATCATCTTCTGCATGCGGTGCTCTTCGCGCGCAACGGCCAGCGCGCCGAGGCCGAGGCCGCGTTGCGGCGGGCGGCGGCGGCCGGCAACGCCGACGCGAAGGCGATGCTTCGGATAGGATCATGACTCCGTGCTGCATGCCCTGACCCTCGCCGCCGCATTGCTGGCCGCCCCTGATTCCCCTGCCGCTCCCGAAACAGTCGTTCGCGATTTCTACGCCGCATTCGCGGCCGGCGACCTGGCGGCTGCAAGCACGCTCTGGACCGGCCCGGACGCTCCCGGGTTTGCGGAGACGGAACGGACGATGCGCGTGCGCTGTCACGCGCTGCACGAGGTGCGCGTCCGGCCGCGCGCCGTCTCGGCGACCACCGCGACGGTCGAAGCGGAAGCATTGCTCTCCACGTGGACACGATCGGGCGGCTCGGCGCGGCTCGAGCCGCAAGCGATCGTCGTGGAGCTGCAGAGCACCGGAGACGGATGGCGGATCTCCTCCCTGCAGCATGCAGACGATCGGCTCGCGGAGGCGATCATCGCGGCCCGTCCGGAAGAGCGGGCGGCGCTCATCGACCCGCCGGACCGGATCGTCACGCCGCGACTCCCGCAGGTCCTCTGCCGGCGCGCCGTTACACTCATGAACGCGGGACGGCTCGAAGACGCCGCGCAGCTCGCCGGGCTCGCGCAGACGATCGCGGAACGGAACGGCGACCGCGCCGGGATTGCCGCGGTCCTGAGCGTGCACAGCATCCTGCTCCGCTATTCCGGCAACGCCCGGGAAGGCCTGCGCGCGGCGGAGGAGGGATATGCGATCGCGGCCGTGACGGGCGACGTCGAGGTGATGGCGGCCTCCCTGCTGCGGATCGTTCGCGCGCTCGATGCGTCGTCAGGCATCCCCGAGTCGACTCTCGATCTCGGACCCGCCGGTGCATCCCCGGGCCTCCGTTCGCAGTCTCAGCCCTCCATGCTCTCGGCGATCCTCGACCTGGAGGAGGAGCTCGTCGATCGTTCCCTGCTGGCGCACGCCGCATCGCAGATGTCCCGCGTGTACGACAACGGCGCGGAGGACCGGCAGGCACTCTCCTACGCCCTCCTCGCCGCACGCCATGCAGTCGAAGCGGAGAACGCGAGCGCGATCGTCGCCTCGCACATGAACGTGGCGGGCTTCCACAGGGCCAACGGCGACCCCGGTTCGGCGGTACCGTATCTCGAGAGCGCCATCGAGCATGCGGAAGCCGCCGGCATCACGGTCTCTCTCCCCAGCCTGTGGGAATGGCTGTCCGAGTGCCACCGCGAGCTCGGCACGGGCGCGTTCGCGGCAGCGAGCAACGAGGGCATCCGCGCGGCCGGGGCGATCGGAAACGCGGCCCGCGGAGACGCCGCGGTCGGCCTTCTGTCGGGACGGGCGGACTGGGAGATCGTGCAAGGGAACCTCTCCGAGGCGGAGTGTTACCTCCACCAGGCCGTGAGGTTCATGGATCGCTGTGTCCACCCGGAGTGCATCACCGCCGTCTGGCGATCCTTTGCCCGGCTGCGGCTCATGCAGAAGCGATACGAGGAAGCGATCGACGCGGCGCGGCTCGCGACCACCGCCGGGATCCCCGATCAATGGAGCCTGGTGATTCTCGGGATGGCCCTGCAGCAGACCGGCCGGCTGGCCGAGGCGGAAGCAGTCCTGCGGGAAGGGATCGGATACATCGAGATGGCGCGGGGGACGGTCTCGAGCAACCAGCAGAGGGGGATGTTCCTCCGCCAGTACGCCGAGAGCTACCGGGTCCTGCTGGATGTGCTCCTCGCCTCCGGCGACGAACGGCGCGCATTCGAGATCGCCGACTCGATGCGGGCCCGGCTCCTCCGCGACATCCTGCAGCAGAGCGAGCGCAGCCTGGTCCTTACCGCGGCGGAGCGCGAAGAAGAGCGGCGGATCAACGAGCGGATCGCCCAGCTCAATCGCGTCCGCCTCCGCTCGCGCGGCACGATCGAGCCGAAGCTCAGGACCGAGCTCACCCGGGCTCGCAGGCATCTGTCCGATTTCGTGGCCCGCGTCGAGAATTTCCACGGCGAAAGCGCGACGTGGCGCGCCGGTGCCGCCAAAGAGCTCCCCTCCATCCCGGACGGCGTCGTCGTCCTCGAGTACGCCCACCTGCCGTCCCGGACGGCCCTGTTCATCCTGACGAGCGACGGCAAGGGCGGCGGGAAGTTGCGGACGGTGGTGCTGCCGGCCCCGAACGCGGAGCTCTCCGGCGACATCGCCAGGTTGCGCGAGCAGATCTCCAACCGTCACCTCGGCTGGCGCGTCACCGCGGAACGTCTGTACCGCGCGCTGGTCGCGCCGGCCGAGCCGGAGCTGCGAGCGACCGGCACCGTGGTCATCATCCCCGACGGCCCGCTCTGGGATCTGCCGTTTCACGTCCTCGGCGCCGGACGTTCGGAGCTGGTCGCGTCCCACGCCGTCTCCTACGCCATGCACGCGGACGGTCTGGCCCTCGACTGGCCTCCGCGGCGTGACGGACCGGAACGCGCGCCGGCAACGGCGACCCTGGTGGCCTTCGCGAACCCGACCCTCGCCGCCGGCCAGGAGGCGACGCTGCGGTCGATGTTCCGCGATACCTCCGGCCTCGGCGCGCTTCCCGACGCCGAGACCGAAGCGCGCGAGATCGCAAAGATCTATGGAGCGGAACGGAGCCGCGTCTACATCGGCGCCGACGCCCACGAGGCGCGCTTCAAGAGCGAGGCCGGGGAAGCGCGCGTGCTGCACATCGGGACGCACGGCGTCGTCGATCCGGCCGACCCGATGTTCTCGGCCGTCGTCCTCGCCCCCGGCCCCGGTGCCGGTGAGCCGAAGGAAGACGGCATCGTCGAAGCGCGCGAGCTGGCGGCGCTGCGCACCCGCGCCGACGTCGCCGTCCTCGCCGCCTGCGACACCGGCCGCGGACGCTATCGCCACGGCGAAGGGCTGCTCGGCTTGTCGTGGGCCCTGCTCACCACCGGCTGCCCGAACGTCGTCGTGAGCCAGTGGAAAGCGGCCTCCCGCCCCACCTCCCTGCTGATGATCGAATTCCACCGCCGCCTCGCCGCCGGCATCGCGCCCGCCGAGGCGCTCCGCCAGGCGCAGCGGATGTTGAAGGCGCAACGGGCGTACTCACATCCGTTCTATTGGGCGCCATTCGTGGTGGTCGTGAACGGGCGGGCGGGGGAATGACGTGCTGTCCCCGGACCGCCCCGGTCCCCCGGACCGCCCACGTCACCGTGGGCCGGTCCGCCCACGTCCTCGTGGGCACGCTCTCGCGCAACACTCTCCCACTGGCCCAGTTCCGCGGAAGGTTTGCCCACCGCACCCGCACGGCGGCGAGACGCCGCCGTGCCCACGAGGACGTGGGCGGACCGGCCGACGGCGACGTCGGCGGTCCGTGACGGCGCGCCGTTGGCGCGCCGGGCTCCGTGTCTATTGAAAGCGTTCTGATAAGGTCATGACCCGATGCTGCACGCCCTGACCCTCGCCGCATTACTCGCCGCCGCCGAACCCGCGCCGCTCCCGGACGCCGCGTCCGTCCCGCAGATCGGCGAGTTTCTGCAGGCGCTGGTGCACGAGGAGGTCCGGACGCTGCTCCGGAACAATCCCCCGCTCTCCGAGACGCGGCCGCGCGGGCTTCCCAAGGCGATCCGCTTCTACTCCTGCATGGAGGTCACGGGAGTGCGCGTGGTGAGCGTCACTCCTTCCGGAAACGACCGGCGGCTGTTGATCGACATCGACGGGACGGGCATCATCCTCGGCGCGGCGGCAACGCGCGAACCGCTGCCGAACCTGTGGTCGCTCACCTTGCGCGACGTCGACGGCAAGACGTTTCTCGCCGAGATCGAACAGGAGGATATCCGTCTCGCCCGTACGGTCTACACGGCGAAAGGCCCCGAGATCCAGGCGATCCTCGATGAACGTCCGGACATCGACGTCGAGTCCTTTCTCCACCACGTCGGCGATTACGCCACGGACCAGGGAGAGCAAGGCCGTGCCGCACTCGACTTCGTCATCGACTACAGACGGCGCACCGGCGCAAGCCCGGCCGTCCCGATGGGGATGAAGTCGTCGCTCGAGATCGTCGTCGGAAATCACGATGCCGCACTGGCGCTCGCACGGGAGGCGCTCCGCATCGCTGAAGAACGGCAGAATCCGAACGAGATGGCCGGGGCGAATTTCGAAACCGGCATCGCCCACTGGATGAAGGGAGAGATCGACCAGGCCGTCCGCGCGCTCGACGCGTCGTTCGCGCTCATCGACCACATCCGCGATCCCCGCATCTCGCTGAAGGCCGCCCACATGGCTTCGCACCTCGACGCGGAGCGCGGCCGGCTCTCCGACGTCGTGCGGCGTGCGCACGCCGCGGGAGCACGGTCGAAGGCGATCGGCTGGACCGAGGGGGTCACCAACTCCCAGTTCAGTCTCGCGGGCGTCCACCACCACCTCGGAAACCTCGATGTGGCGACCCGGACCTACCGCGAGGCGTTCGAGCTCTCTAAACTGATCCGCGAGCCGGGGCGGATGGCGGTGGCGCTGAGCGCCATCGGCTCCATGGCGGCCGACCGTGGCGATTACGAGCTTGCGCGCACGGAGCTGGAGCAGGCCCTCGAACTGATGCAGGGGAAACCTCCTTCACTCCTGCTTCAGCTCGCGGAGATCCGCCTCGCGCAGGGCGACCGGGAGGCTGCCACCGCGCTGACGGTCCAGGCAACCGAGGCGGCCCGTGCGGATGACGACCGGACGGTGCTCCCGAGATCGCTGGCCATGCTGGCCCGGCTGAAGCTCGACGCGGGGAACGCCGCCGAGGCCGTGACCGTGGCGGAAGAAGCAATCGATCTCGCGAACAAGTCGTACGAAGGGAAAAGCAGAGCGACCAGCACCACCGCCGGCAACGAAGCCCGCATCGTCCTCGCCCGCGCGCTGCGCCGGCTGGAGAAACCGGCCGAGGCGCGGGTGGTGCTCGAGCAGGCCATCAACATCTCCGAGGCGATGATGCCGGAGCTGCCCGACCTTCCGCAGGCGCTCGCCCGCTATTCCGCCACCGACACCGAGCCGCATCACGAGATGATCGACCTGATGCTGGCCGAAGGGAGAGCCGGGGAGGCGGTCGCGCTCTCGGCGCAACTGAAAGCGCGCTCGCTGCAGCAGATCCTCGCGCGCGGCCACGTCGATCCTTCGGCCTCATTCTCTCGTGCCGACATCGACCGCGAGCAGGAACTGGAAGGACGGGTCGTCACCGCCACTCGGGATCTCCTGACGGCCGAGCACGACAATCCGGCCGACCGCGCCACGGTGGCCCGGGCACGCTCGGAGCTCGACCGCTTCCGCGGCGAGCTGTATTACCGCTACCCCGGCGTCCACCGGCGCCGTCCCGCGCTGCAGAAATTCGACGCGAGCGTGCTGCAGGATCCGCGGCTGCAGGGTGTCCTCGTCCTCGATTTCCTGGTCCGCGAGGATCGCGTGCTCGTCCTGGCCATCGAGCCGGGGAAGGAGACCGCGATCGCGCATGCAATGCTGCCGATCGGACATGACGAGCTCTCGAAACGGATCGACCGCTACCTCGACCGCATCGTCTCCCGCGACCTGCGCGACCGGGAGGACGCCGCCGCGCTCTACGACCTGCTCCTCCGTCCGATCGAGCCGGCGCTGCGCAGGCACCAGCGCATCTGCGTCATCCCGGACGGCCCGCTCTGGAAGCTCCCCTTCCAGACCCTCGGCCCACGCGGCTCCGCGAGGCTCGCCGACGAGAAGGCGTTCTTCCTTCTCCCGTCGCTGTCGCTCCTCGGCATGGCGCCGTCGAAGAAAGAGGCCGCGCCGCAGCAACTGCTGGCGGTGGCGAATCCGAGCTTCCCGGGGATGCGCGAGACGACCCGCTTTGCCGGCGTGCGCAAGCTCCCCCGCGAGTCGCTGGCCGACGCCGCCCGCGAAGGACGCTCGCTGCTCCGCATCTACGACCGCGGCGTGCTGCTGGAAAGCGCGGAAGCGACGGAAGAGAAAGTGACCGAGTCGCTTGCCCGCTTCCGCATCCTCCACTTCGCCACCCACGGCATCGTCGAGCCGACCGCGCCGATGTACTCCGCGCTGCTCCTCGCGTCCTCTTCGAAGGAAGAAGACGGCGCGCTCGAAGCGCGCGAGATCGCCGACCTCCGCCTCACCGCCGACCTGGCCGTCCTCTCCGCCTGCGACACCGCCCGCGGCCAGGTCGCCTCGGGCGAAGGAGTCATCGGCCTCGCCTGGGCTTTCGCCGTAGCCGGCTGCCCCCGCACCGTCGCCAGCCAATGGCAGGTCGACTCCCGCGCCACCGCCGACCTCATGATCGCCTTCCACCGCCACGTGCGCGCCGGCGTCGTTCCGGCCGAAGCGTTGCGACTCGCGCAGCTCGAGTTGAGGAAGAACCCGCGGTACCGGCACGCGTATTACTGGGCGCCGTTCGTGGTGATCGGGGATGGGATGACGGCGTTGTTTTGATGGGAATTGAGGCAAGTGGCACAGCATGGAGCTGAATCCCCCTGTCATCCTGAGCCACAGAGATTTCCGCAAAAACAGGACTCATGGCGGCGAAGGACCTGGGCGGGTGGGGGCACGCAGCCCTCCCCCTCCCACCCAGGTCCCTCGCCGCCATGCTCTGGGCACGTCGGGTCATTCCGCACGGCTCGGGATGACAATACTTGCGTCATCGCACGTCCGCAGGTGGCGAGAAATCCGGCGGCCAGACGGTATCGCTATCGTACTGGCATCCGGAAAATGAGGCATCGGACAATCGCTTACAGAGCATGTTCGCACCGTTGAGAATCGACTTTTCGAACGACGCGCCTCCAACATCACTTCCGCTCAAATCAGATCCACTCCAACGAGCGAGTCATTGTCGACGGTCATGTGTTCGCCCGTGGCACACTTGATCTCCATAAGAAGGACCCGTTACTGGTTCCAGTCTGTCATGTCTTCCTCACATGGTTCGCAAAAGGTTCATAACTGTCCTGCGCAGGTTCCTCTGCTCGGCTGAAGTGCCCCGGCCTGGCCTTTGCCGTTGCGCGATCAGCTGAGCTGCGCTGAAAGGTAATCCGATTCCGTTGAATGTCAATATGCGGCTATTTCGGTGTTTTATCGCCTGAAATTGGCGCATGACTCCGATCAGAGACAGGCGCGAATGGGGCTTACCGGAGGCGTATGCGTCATATTGAATTGAGCCTCTTTGCCTCATTTGGGCCGATCGTGGCGCGGCGATGTGGCTCTTGAGCCACAGTACGCGCCGGAGCCCGAGGCGGAGCAAGCGGCGAAGGAATCGTCCGCGCCGGCCGGTGTCGCTCAGGAACCGCCACCGCCTTTGGGGACAAGTGGCTTCCTTGCCGCGGTGGAAAACGGCAACGGACAGGTTTCCTTCGAGGGATGACTCCGATCAGCCGCGAAAAAAAATCGTTCGGACCCCAAAAAAGTCGTCTGCCGGCCCCGAAATCGGCGTTTCCCGAGTGGCGCGTCACGTTTCCCGAGTGGCGCGTCACGTTTCCATCGTGACGCCGCACGTTTCCAACGTGACGCCGCACGCTTCCAACGTGACGCCGCACGCTTCCAACGTGACGCCGCACGCTTCCAACGTGACGCCGCACGCTTCCAACGTGACGCCGCACGTTTCCAACGTGACGCCGCACGTCCCGAATGTGGCGTTGCACGTCCCGAATGTGACGTTGCACGTTCCGGACATGACGCGGCACGTTCCCGACGTGACGTTGCACGTTCCCGACGTGACGTTGCACGTTCCCGACGTGACGTTGCACGTTCCCGACGTAGCGCGGCACGTTCCGAATGTGACGCCGTACGTCCGGACCATGACGCGGCACGCTACGGGCGTGACACCTCACGCTTCGGACGTGACACCTCACGTTCTGGACGTGATGCCGCACGTTACGGATGTGACGTCGAACGTGCCGGACGTGACGTCGAACGTGCCTGCCGTTGTGGGCGAGGTTCCGGACGTCAGTGCGAGCGGACCGGACGTGCTGACGAGGGTTTTGATTCCCATCCAACGCTTTCCCGACGTGGCTCGGCAGGCCCGGCACGTGCTCCTCAGGGCTGCGCGCACCGAACCGTGCTGACTTTCCCTCGTGCTGCGCATCCGGAGCCGGCGGCGAGACGCCGCGGAGCCGGGCAAGTGGGAGAGTGCCGCGCGAGAGCGGGCCCGCGAGGACGCGGGCGGACCGGCCGACGGTGACGTCGGCGGTCCGCACGGCGCGCCGTAGGCGCGCGGCCTGCCTCCCACGCTGCCCGGGGGAGTAAACCCGTTCATCGCTGGTCCATCCCTGCGGCGAGACGCCGCGGGCGCCGGGACGGCGCCCGGCCAGCCGGCGCGGACGCCGGCGCTCCGACGGCCGAACGACGCTT
>Ga0190275_10000288_pt1 | contig 49105 bp, 46 predicted proteins | sample Popmic550T_FD_133745 | JGI IMG/M metagenome (GOLD analysis project Ga0190275, IMG submission 133745) | Populus adjacent soil microbial communities from riparian zone of Yellowstone River, Montana, USA - 550 T | ecosystem: Environmental > Terrestrial > Soil > Riparian zone > Trees stand | place... | reverse complement strand
TGAAGGTCGCTGCTAAGCCGGTGGCCGGGGCGACGAGGGCCAGCGCCATGGCGGCGCAAAGGGTCGAGATCCAAGCAATCCGCATTCCATACCTCGTGATCGATTTTCAGTACGAGGCGCGGTCTACCCAGGCGCTGCGACCGAAAACACACGGGTGCGTCACACAACTCGCCACGAGTGGTCGAGCCATTCGTCCAGATTCGTCAGACCCGGGTCTATTAGTTAGAGATCTCTAACTAAAGGCTCTACTCTGCACCGATGCCGACCTTCGCCGTCCGCTTCAAGGGAATGCTGACCAAGAACGAGCGCAAGCGGCTGGAGCAGGCCCGAATCAGGATCAAGGACCAGGAACCGTCACTCCAGATCGGCTTCGTCAAGACCGGCGTCCCGATCTACACCACCCACGTTGCTGGGCTCTCCGAAGACGAGGCCCTGCAGAAGGTCCGCGAGGCGCTCGATCCCGACACCGCGAACTTCTCGGGCTGGGAAGTGAGGCAGGTGGGCTACGCGGCCTAGCGGCCCTGCTGTTCGAACGTGTGCTGGTACTGCGTCGCGGGGCCGCTGCCGTAGATCGGTTTGAAGAGACGCTGCTGGTTGCAGGCCGGAGCGGCAATGCCGGCGGTGCTGGCGTTGGTTGCACTCGTGAAGGCGTAGAACTTGATCCGTTCGAAGAGCAGGTTCGCGTTCAGCTGCTGCGTCCTGGTGATTTTGGTGGGATCAAGCACGTCTCGTGACTCCTTGGTTCGTTCGAGGAAGGCGGGGTTGGTCGCAGTGTTCGGATCGAGGTTGGCGACAATGCCGGTGGTGCAATGCCGGGTCTCAAAGCTGGGCAGGGCGCCGGAGACGAGGTCTTCCGCCCACTTCGGCGGGCTGTAAGCGCTGCTGCGGTTGATCGCAAGGCGGCGGGGATAGCTGGTGAGCGTTTCCGGGTTGATCGGACCCATGATGCGGAGGTAGTGCGGCTGCGGCGCCCCTTCTTCTTCCCCTTCGTTCAGGGGCAATTCGCCATTCAGGGAGGCGGCGAGATTGCCGAAGAAGGAGGTGACCTCGACCCGGTAGAGCTTCAACCCAAAGAGGATCGGGTTGAGGTTGCGGAGGAAGGGGTCGACGGCTCTCAGCAACGGTGGGAATTCGTCGCGGAAGATCTCGCGGATCGCGGCAAAGCCCTCGGGCGAAAGTTTGATCACCGGGCCGAGTCCTTCGAAGAAGGCTTTGGCTTCGGGGGCCAGTTTTGAGATCGAGATCAGGGTCGGCGAGAGCTCTTCGGCTGCCGGCACCAACTGCTTCATCAGCGGGGTCGCGTTCTGGGAGAAGCCTTTGAGGCGATTGAGCGTCAGGCGCGACTCGTCGAGGAAGGTCGGGAAGGCGCGGAAGAGCGCTTCGATGTCGCGGTTGCGCTGCGCCGTGGTCGAGAAGACGGCGTTCGAGCTCTGGATCAGATCGCCGAGCTCGCCCTGGCGGCCGCGCAGGGCACTGAAGGTGGTGGCCCCGTTACTGAAGAGCTGGCCCACCGCCAGGCGCTGGCTGTCGAGGACGCGGAAGAGTTTGTCGAACTCGGTGAAGGTCGGTTCGAGGCTGCCGATCGCGTAGGAGAGGTTCTGACCCTGGCCGTTGATGGCAACCGCTGCTTCCTGCATCCATTCCTGGAAGGCGGTGCGGGTTCGGTTGTCGAAGGTGCGGAAGATCTCGTCGAGCTGGACAGACTGGGCGATGTTCGCCTGGGGCAGGACCCCGCCGTCGGCGAGCTCCGGCCCCTCACGGGAGCCAGGCGAGAGTTCGATATAGGTCTCACCGAGCAGGGTTTTCGTCCGCAGGATGGCTCGCGTGTCCTGCGGCAGCGGCGCGTACTGGGCATCGATCGCAGTGGTCGCCCAGGCACGCTCACCATCGGGCGAGAGCTCGATCTTCTGGACTTTGCCGACGTTGACGCCGGAGATCCGGACATCCGACTGTTCGGCCAGCTGGGTCGCCTCATAGAAGGGGATTTTCACCTCATAGGTCTTCGCCCGGAACGGCGTCGGACCGCCGAAGGTGACCCAGAGGAAGAGCAGGATCCCGAAGCAGGACAGGGCGAAGCCCGTGATGATCAGGAGTTGCGTGGTGCTGGGGGCTCGCTTGCTCATTTTTGGACGTATTCGCAGGTGCCGGTATCGGTTTTGAAAGAGACAGGAATTTCTTCAGCACGTGGTATCTGGAGAATTTCGAGAAGGGTCTGCAGGTACGGTTCGCCCCTGCCGGTGTTTGCCGCTCCGTACCCGTATCCCAGGTCCGCACCCGTACACGAAATCGTCACCAGACCGCGCAGGATCGGACCGCCAGCATCTTGCAGACTGAATGCTGAGTTGAGGTTGTGGTTGAACCAGGGCAGGTAGAAGAGGTAACTCTCCTTCGGTCCCTTGGGGTTGTAGGAGAGCTGGTTGAGGAACGAGTTGAAGCCGCCAAGTGAGTTGCCGAAGTTCCGCACCGTCTTTTCGAACGGCTCCGCGGCTTCTGCCCCGTGGGTAAGGGTCGGCCGGATCTGGCGGGTAAAGGGCCTGATCTGATCGCGGATCGGCTCGGTGGTCTCGTCGAAGAGGCGTTCGGTCGCGCGGAAGGCGGGGTCGAGCGCCTGCGCCTGCGGGATCAGCTGGACCAGGGTCGGGTAGGCGACCTGCGAGAAGCGGTTGGAGCTGGCCAGGCCGGCACGGGCCGCCTGCAGCGCCGAGGGGAACTCCTCGAAGGCGGCCTGGATCGATTCCTGCTCGTTGGCGAAGTTGCCAAGCGCGTCTTTGGACGAGGTGACGAAGCGCTTGACGATGGCGTCGTTGCGCCCGAGTTCAGTGGTCAGCTCGCCGAAGTTGTGGATCACCCGCGCCAGGGCAACGCGGCGAGCGGCGATCGCTTTGTTGAGCGTGGCGGTGTAGTGGACGAAGGGCTGGAAGCGACGGAAGGCGTTGGAGACCTGTTTGCCGCGGCCACCGATGCCCTGGGCGCCACCGGCGACGAGGAGCTGGATGTACGACCTCGTGTCGGCATCGAAGGTCGAGAGGAAAGCCTCGAGGTTGGTGTTCGGTTCGGTCTGGTTGAGCGTGAAGTGGGCGCCATCCTCGATCGACTCCTTGCCGCTGCCGGGGTCGACCTCGACGGTCATGTCGTTGAGGCCGGTTTTCGGGCGCAGGAGGAACTCGGCATTGGGGTGGATCAGCTGCATGTACTCCGGCTGGATGTCCATCCCCACCACGGCGTGCCCGTTCTCGAGCTCGACCGACGTCACCTTGCCGATTTCGATCCCGGCGACGTTGACCGACTGCCCCTGGCCGGCGGTGACCGCCTGCGCGGTCGAGAACTCGGCCGTGATCTGCTCGAATTCTTCGCCCACCACCGGCAGCCAGGCGGGCAGCGAGGCTTTCTGCTGAGTGAAGATTCCCAGCGTCATCGCGATGCCGGCGATCGCCAGGACGAAGATCGCGATCGTGTCCTTGCGGTGCCCGCGCGCCTGCCGGCCGAGCCAGGCGCGGAAGTGGGTCCAGCGACTGACTTTTTCGTCCGGCAAGCTCATGGGTTCACCCCCGCGGCGGACGGAGAGGGCGGGCCGACCTGGCCGAGAGGACCGTTCACGTCAGGTACGGGGTTCGTGTAGCAACGAACGTCTGGCCGGAGGGGCGGCCTGCCGCCGAGCCGCGGTTGGGTCCCGTGCGGGTCTTCGATCGTATGGGCGTAATTGCGCTGGTCACTGAGGGTCGCTGGGTTTCCGGCGGGGTTGGGTTCGCCGACCAGGACCGGCCCGCCCCCAGCCTGGGCACGGGCGTAGGGCCCGTTGCCGTCGAAGTTCTGCGCCATGCCGGAGAAGTTGACCAGGTTGTAGAGGAACTCGCGGTAGTTGGGCTGCCCGGTGCTGAAGCGATCGTTGATCACCTGTTCGGCGGTCGGGACCATTACCTGGGTGGTGCAGAGGCTGAGCCGGTTGAGCTGCGGCAGGGTGATCTTCTTGCTCGCCTGCGCGGCTCCCGCCAGGCCCGGGGTCGATTCGCGCAGCAACCGGGCGACGCCGCCAGCCTCGCGGCCGGTGAGCAGCGGCCGCATCTGGGCCAGGAAGGGTTTCGAGGCGGCGATCAGGCCCGGTAGCTGGGCGACCGCGGGGCGCAGCTCGATCGCGTAGGTCCGCAGCGGCGGCAGCGTGCGGTTGAGGCTGACCATCGAGGCCCGCGTGATCTTCAAGGTCGGCGCCAGCAGGCGGATCGTGTTCGTGAGGTTGACCGACTGGTTGGCGAGGGCGCCGGTGAAGACGTCGAAGTTGACGATCAGACCCTGCAGGTCGCGCTGGCGACTGGCGAAGGCACCGAAGGCGCGCCCGGCGCCGGAGACGAGCCGGGCGAGGTCGCCTTTCTGGGTTCCGAGCAGGGCGTTCGTGACCTGGGCGCTGTAGCGGCCGGCGTCGCCGCCGTATTTGAAGACGTTGTTGAAGGCTTCGGCGCCGGTCAGGCCTTTCACCTCGGGCAGCTGGGTCCTGTCTTCCTCAGCGGTCGGCTCGTGCATCAGCGCCAGGCCGTAGCTCTCGAGCAGGCGCCCGAGGTCGGCCCGTACAGGCGACTGCAGGGCGCTGAGGACTTCGTCGATTTGGACCGCGGTGGAGGTGCGGGTTACCGGGATCGTGCCGCCGCTGTCCATCTCGGGGGCGCTGGGGCTGCCGGGGTCGAGGTCGATGAAGAAGTTGCCCTCGAGGAAGATCCGCGGGCGGATCGAGGCGAAGGCGTCGTCGTGGATCGGCCGGCCGGCATCGCTGACCGTGAAGGTGACCTCGGTGTTGTCCCCGTCCCGCTCGGTCCCGATCACTTTGCCGACGTCGACGCCGGCGATCCGGATCGGCGAGTTGAGCGCGATGTTGGCCGAGTTGGAGAAGGTCGCCTTGACTTCGTAGCCGTAGCCGGTGAACGGCACGTGTTTGGTGAAGGCCAGGTAAGGCCCGATCGTGAAGATGAGGATGAAGACGATCGCGATCGTGACGTTGCTCGGCCGCCACCCGAAACGGGTGTCCTTGGAAGCGGCTGCCCGCCGGTCGCGCTCAGGAAGTCGGCTCATTTTTCTACCTGCCCACGCGTCGTGGTTCCCCAGACTTCAGGCGCATTACCGATGATCGTCTCGCCTTTGACGTATTTCTCGTTGCCGGCTTCACAGACGTTGCCCTGGCCAGGTGCAGCCGTCCTGGGGTAGGGGTTGAAGTGGAGGTGGTTTTTGAGGTTGTCTTTGCCGGGCTCGTTGGCAGGTGCGCTTGCGAAGGTGCTCTCGCTGTTAGGTCCTTCCGGCGGAGCGAAGGAGATGAACTGAAGCCAGTTGCCGTCGCCGTTCCCCTGGCTGTTTGCGTTGGCGAGGAACTGGAAGGTCAAGGTCCAGTAGTTGCAGACCGTCTGGCTGGGCGTGATGTACCGCAGCGAAGGCCTCAACACCCGGTTGGTGTCGATCAGCAGGTCGAGCCCGTTGAAGACGCCCGGCGCTTCCTGGAAGTCGACCAGCGCCGCCGCGGTCGGCGGCAGCTGGTTGTTGAGGACGGGCGCCGCATTCAGGACCGGGATCCCGGCGTGGAGGGAGTCGGCGATGATCGGCGAGGTCTCGGCCAGAGCTTTGACACCAGGGCGCAGCGCCGTGAAGAAGCGGGCCGAGTTGCGCAGGAACGGCCGCAGCACCGGCAGGTCGGCGTTGACCTCGTCCAAGGTCGGCGGGCTTTTTTCGATCGTTTCCTGGATGTAGGGGCGCGAGACCCGGGCGAAGGCGGCGAAGGTGCGCTCGAGGGCGACGAACATCTGCGCCTGCGTCTCGGCGACGGGGGCGACCGTGGCCGAGAGGGCCGATAGCGAGCGCCAGAAGCCGGCAAAGTCGGTGCTCGGTTCGACGATTTTGCGGAGGATCGGTTGGCCGCTGATCGCGGCGCGGCTGAGGGCCCCGATGGCTTCGTTCAGCTGGGGCCCACGGCCGGCGAGGGAGTTGCCGAAGCCGGCGAGGTTCTGGCGGATCCCCTGCCGGGTTTTGTCGTCGAACATGCTGAAGAACTCGTCGATGTCGACCGGTTCGGGCTTGGCCGAAGTGACGGGGATCGTTTCGCCCGCCTCGAACCCCTCATCCGAGCTGCCACGGGTGACTTGCAGGAATTTCAACCCGAGGGCGGATTTCGGCCGGATCGTGATCGTCGAGTCCACGGGCAGGGGTTCGGCCGCCTTGTCGAGGCGCAACTCGAGTTCGGCGGCGACTCTGCCGTTCCCGAGCTGCACCGGCACCACCGAGCGGACGGTGCCGACGCGGACACCGCCGATCCGCACCTCGTTGCCTTTGACCAGGGCGTCTGCGTTCGGAACGCGCGCCTTCAGGTCATAGGTGGAGACGAAGGGAAGGCCGTTGTTGGCGTTGTAGGCGAGGAAGACGGCGACGATCACGACCAACACCGTCACCGCCCCGACCAGGACGGGGCTGCTCGCCACACCGGTGATGCCGCTGCGGTTCCTCATGGGCCCAGGAGGTAGTCGAGAAGGGGTTCGGTTCCTTCGGTTTGCGATGACTGGGCGACGCCGGCTTCGCCTTCTTCGGACTCGTCTTTAGGAGTCGCGCTGCTGTTGCCTTGGCCGATCCCAATCGAGGTTCCGGGTTCGGCGAGCGTGCCGCCGTTGATCTCAGCGGTTCGTTCTTCGATCAACCGCATAAGCGACTCAGGATCGGTATCCGTCACTTCAGGAGAGTTAGGCCCAAAGAATCGGGCGGTGCAGCCTCCTCCTTCTTGTCCTGCCGGGCTTGCGATGTATTCCAAGCAGGTTGACAGCGTCACCCGCGTGCGGCCGAAGTGACTGTATTTGTCAAAGCCGTTGAGGGAGGCGGCCGAGCCGTAGATCAGTTCGGTCAGGCCGTCCCAGCCGCCGGTGTTTTTGAGGTTCACCAGTAGCTTCGCCAGTTCGTTCGTCGGCACCACCCCGGTCTTCGCCAGGTCGCGCGCCGTGCGGATCACGCGGTCGGCCTTCTTGAAGTCCGGGCCGGAGGCTTCGCCCGCGTCGCCGAGGCTCTTCAGCGAGACCGTCAGCGCCTCCGAGAACGGGGTCAGCGTCCGCGTCGCGTCGGTCAGCGCCGGTGCCGCGGTGCCGAAGTCTTCGAACAGCGGCGCACCCGCCTCGGAGAAGCCGCCCAGGTCCCGCATCGTCAGGCGGAACTCGCGCAGGAAGGTGGGGAATTTCCGCAGCGCCTCTTCCAGTTCGGGCCCGCGCTCGGAGCTCGCCTCAGCGGCGGTGCCGGAGTTGGCGAGGAAGCCGACGACGGCTTGGCGCTCGCGCGCCAGCGGCTCGAGGATTTCGTCGGAGTCGGCGGCCAGCTGGGCCAGCTGCTCGCGCTGGGCGTTGAGGATGCCGAAGAGGCGGTCGGCGTCGCGCAGCACCGGGTTCGCCCGTTTCACCAGCTCCTCGAGGTCGTCACCGCGCCCGGCCAGACCGGCGCCGAGTTCGTTGAAGATCAGCCGGAACCGCTGCGAGTAAGGCAGCGTGTAGATGTTGTTGATCAGGTCCGGGTCGACGCTGGCGCCGTTGTTGCCCAGCGGCAGCAGGTACTGACCTTCCCCCGGCTCGCCGTCGGGGATCTGTTTCAGCGGCGGCGGCGGCTCGCTGCCCGGCGCCCGCGGCATCGTCGGGCGGCAGTCGACGAACTTCTCGCCGATCAGCGACTGCGGCCGGATGTAGCAGGAGGCGTCTTCGCGGAAGTCGTGGAAGCCGGCATCGGCGATGTCCATGACGATGATCGCCTTGCCCGGTTTTTCCACCGGCTCGCCGTCTTTGGCCCAGGCGACGGTTTCGCCCGGCAGCGACACGTCGACCGACTCGATCGTGCCGACGTTGGCGCCGGCGACGCGGATCTGCTCGCCTTTGACCAGGTAAGAACCGTTATCGAAGATCGCCCGGATCTTGTAGCCGTCGGAGGAGTCGTCATCGCCCCCGACCAGCAGGACGACGACGATCACCGCCGCCACCACTGCTCCTATTGCCAGAAGTCGCTTGCTCATGGTCCGGGGGGCACGTCTGCAGGGTTGCAGTCGGATGAGTCGACGCCGCTCTCGCTGACCCATGGGTTGGAGCCGTCGGGAGCGGGCTGGGTGGCGCCGCCGGGGCAGCGACGCGGAACCTGGACCGAGCCGAACGGCTGGAACTGTTCCGCTTTGCTGATCGGTTCGAGCTGGCCGCCGTTGTAGCGGAAGAGGTTCTGGCCGGCGGTGGCGGCCCGCACGTAGTGGCCGTTGCCGTCGTAGTAGCCGGCAACCTGGCCGAGCTTGCCGAGGGCGTTGAAGAAGTCAGGCGTGTAGGCGCGGATGAAGTTGAGGTTCGGCTGGAAGTCCTCGATCGCCTGTTCGGTGTGCGGGAAGGTGCGCGAAGTGAGGTTCTGGACCTGGGGCAGCACCGCCAGCAGATCGCGGGCGTCGTTTGCCTTGCCGGGCCGGCTCACGGTCAACCGCAGGTTGCGCGTGAACGGGACAAGTTTCTGGAACACCGGCCGCAGTTCGCGCAGGAACGGCGCCAGGTCCTTGGTCGCCGGCTTCGCCGTGTCGACCAGCGGTTCGAGGTCATCAAGCGCCGCCCGCAGGTTGACGAAGGTCGTGTTGGTCTGGCGCATCACCGGCGGCAGGCGTCGCAGGGACGCGTCGAAGGCGGCGGTTTCCGAGGCGATCGCGTCGAAGGCGGTGTTGGCATTGCCGATCGCGCTCGAGAGCTGCTCGCCGCGCCCGGCGACGGCGGTGGTCAGCTGCGCGGAGCTGACGATGAACCGCGACAGCAATCGCTGGTCGGCGTTGAGTTCGCGGGCGAAGGCGCCGGTGCGGTTGAGCGCGGTGCCGAAGTACTTGTAGGCATCGTTGGCGTTCTCCCCCTGGCCGGAGTAGAGCGCCGCGTTGCCGCGGATGAAGTTGCTGAGGGCTTTCTGCACTCGCGGCGGGAAGGTGTTGAAGAACTGGTCGATGTCGACCGGCGTGGTCGTCGAGGCAAGGCCAAGCTCGGCGCCGTCGTCGAGTGGCTCACTGCTGTTCGGGCCGGGGCTGATCGCGACGTAGTGGTTGGCGACGCCGGAGAGCGAGGTCGCCCGGATCGTCGCCGTCGTGCCCTCGTGCAGTTCCTGGTCGATCTCGACGTCGATCTCGGCGAGGTTGTCGTCGGTGAGCCCGATGCCGGTCACCGTTCCCGCCGGCGAGCCGCCGATCAGGACCTGGTTGTCGGGGACGAGCTGGCCCGCGTTCTGGAAGATCAGCGTGTACTTGTGACCGCCGTTGCCGCTGAAGAAGATGAATCCGAGGACGATCACCGCCACCGCCAGGGCTGCGATCACCGCAATTCTGGCTGGGGTAGTTCCCCGGCTCGCTGCCGGGCCTCTTTCCTCGCCTAAGGGTTTGGCAGCCACGGATCGTCGCTTGCTTTCAGGTTCTCCGGTCCCTCCGAGCCGGCAGAACAACTGGGAGATCGTATCCGAGGGGGTCCCCGACAAGTCCCCTGCAAGTAGGGACTTAACTGGAAGTCAACGCACCTAGACGGTCATTTTCGGGATCACTCGCTCCAGCGGCTTCGGCAACCACCAGACGCGGTCGCCGAGCAGGAGCATCAACGCCGGCAGCAGGACGATGCGAACGACGGTGGCATCGAGGATGACGGCAATGGTGAGACCGATGCCGAGCTGGCTGACGGTGGCGATCGGCGCGCCAGCGAAAGCGATGAAGACGACCATCATGATCGCCGCGGCTCCGGTGATCACGCCGGCGGTGCGGGCGAGGCCGAAGTTGACGGCGGCGGCGTTGTCGCCATGGGCGTCGTAGTGCTCGCGCATGCGGCTGAGCAAAAAGACCGCGTAATCGATCGAGAGGCCGAAGACGAGGCCGAAGATCATCGTTGCCCCGACCGCGTCGACGTAGTTGTGGCCTCCCAGCGGCCAGTCGTCGGGGACGTTGAAGAGGAGCGTCAGCACCCCAAAGGCAACCGCCACCGTAAGCAGGTTGAGGAGGACCGCAATCGCCGCTAGCAGCACCGCCCGCAGCACGATCATCAGCACGAAGAAGGTGGCGATCGTGATCGCAATCACGACCCAGGGGATGCGGTCACGGGTGACCCGGCTGTAGTCGTTGAGCTGGGCGGCCCCGCCGGCGACGCCGGTCACCAGGTCCGCCTCGCTCGCCAGCTTGGCGGCCCGCTCGTTCAGCTCCTCGTTGAGGGCGATCGAGCCGTCGGTGTTGAAGCTGTAGTCGGAGATCACCAGGATCGTCGCCGCCTGACCGCCGCGCTCGAGGTCGATCGTTTCGCCGATCTGCTGGCGGGTTTTGGGCGGGGTCCCGTCGAGAGCAGAGAGAACGAAGTAGCCGGAGTTGAACAGGCCCGGCGTCGTACGGGCGACGCGGCCGGCCTGGCGGCGGATCCGCTCGCGGCCGTCGATCACCTGCACGCTCGCTTCTTCCAGCCCGGTTTCCAGCGGCGCGCTTTCCTCGGCTCCTACGAGCAGGCCAGCCTGCAGCGCATCCGCCCCCTCGCCGAGGTCGTCGAGCCCTTTCACCAGCGCCAGCGTGCCGCCGCTCAGCTGGGTCAGGCCGCTGCCGAGCCTGCCGGCTTCCTTGGCGAGGCGCTCAGCGCCGGCGGTCAGTTGTTTGCTGCCGCCCCGCAGCCTTTCCAGCCCCTCGGTGAGATCTTCGGAGCCTTCCACCACTTCTTCCAACTGGTTGCGGGTCGAGATCAGCCAGAAGTTGACTTCCTTGGCGTCGGTGGAGTTCTCCTGCAGTCGTTCGTGAAGGGCGATCAATTCGGCCGGAAGCCCGGCGTAGGGCTCGACCTCCGGCGTCTCCGGCACCGGGTCGAAGGGAGCGCCGGTGACCGGGTCGACACCGCTCTCGGCCGCGAGTGCCCGCCGCACCGCCTCCAGCGCCGCCGCGTACTCGGGGTCGGACCTGCCGACCGTCATCGCCTGCAGCCGCGCCAGCGCCGCTTTCAGCTGTTCGTCGGTGATCCGGGCCGGCGCAATTAGTTCCGGCAGCTTGAAGTTGGAGTCCTGGTTCAGCGATTTCCGCAGCTCGAAGGAACGGGGCAAAGGATTCTGCTTCAGGTTGGTGAGGATCCCGTCGCGCACCGCGAGCTTGATGCTGAGGGCGCCGAAGGAGGCTTCTTCGAGGCCTTCAGTCAGCCGCTCGGAGCCTTTGGCGAAGCGATCGAACGCGTCAACCGCTTCCTCGGCGCCGTCGGTCGCCTGGCTCAGTCCGTTGGCGATCATCTCCGCCCCCTCGCCCGCTCGCCCGGCGCCGAGCGCAAGCAGCCCGGCCCCGTCGCTGGCTTCTGAGATTCCCGCCCGCAGCTGGCCGACCCCGTCGGCGGCGACGTTGAGGCTGCGGCCAAGCCGTTTCAGCTGTTTGACCGGGCCGATGTCGCCTTCCGAGGAGAGAACGGCGTTGCCGAGGTCTTTCAACGGCTCTACCCGTTTCGTTGCCTGGCCCGGCCCGATCACCGCCTGCACGCCCGGCGTCTTCGCCAGCCGCTGCTGGAAGGTGTCGAGCGCGGCGAGGTCCTTGGCATCGGTGATCGGCCCTTGCTCGGAGACGGCGACGATCTGGAAGGGAGCGTCGAAGCCGGCACCGATCGAGTCGTCGATCAGTTCGGCGTCGAGCCGGGCCGGGGCATCTTGGGCCAACTGCTCAGGGCTCGGCGGACCCGTCTTCAGCCCGATCGCCGGCACCGCCAACACCAGCAGCAGGGCGCCGATCAGGACGGTCGCCACGGCAGGTTTTTTCAACGCCGCCCCGACCATCCCCATCAGGCGTGAGCGCCCACCGGCCGGCGTGGCGGAGCCGAGCCGCCAACGGTCGACGTTCGGCCCCAGCAGGGTGAGGAGTGCCGGCACGCAGACGATCGCGACGACGACGCTGAGGATCACGACCATGCAGACGGTTCCCGCCAGCGAGGCCAGCAGCGCCCCCGGCAAGATGAAGAGCGAGACGATCATCGAGAGCAGCAGCGTGCTGCCGGCGAAGGCCACGGTCCGCCCCGCGTGAAGGCGGGTCAGCCGCGCCGCGTCGATCGCCGTTGCCCCCCCGGCAATCTCCTCGCGGAAGCGGGAGACCATCAGCAGCGCGTAGTCGACCCCGAGCGCTAAGCCCATCATCGAGCAGACCGTGACCGCGAAAGCGTCGATCTCGAACCAACCGGTGAAGAAGTAGAGGATGCCGCGGGAGGCGAAGACGGTGATGGCGCCGAGGATGAGCGGAATCGCCGCCGCGATCGGTGAGCGGAAGACGAGCAGGAGGATGATCAGCAGGAACGGCAGCGCCAGCATCTCCCCCTTTTTGCTGGCCTCCAGGTTGTCCTCCTGGATCGCCCGCGAGAGGGTCGCGTAACCGGTCTGCGTGGCCTCGACCGGAGCCTTGATCTCCTCCTCGAGGACCGCGTTCAAGTGCGGCACCGTCTCGTTGACCGCGGTCCGCGTGTTGACGTGGAAGTCGGCGACGATCAGCGCCTTGTTGGGGGTCGGCCGCAAACGCTCAACCGAACCGCGGTCCCAGGGCGAGAGCGTCGTCACCCGCGGGTCCCGGCGCAGCGCCCGGATCAGTTCGGGGCCCTGGCGGTCGATCGCCGCCCCCGGTCCGCGCAACAGGATCGCGAAGGGGGCGGTGTCACCGAAGTGGTCGCGGAGGATCCCGTTGCTGCGGGAGGACTCGGTGCCGGGGACATCGAGAGTGGTCGGGTCAAGCCGGTCCTCGGTACCGGTGCCAATCACCCCGAAGACAACCAAAAGCACGGCGGCGATCGCCAAGACCACGCGCGGATAGCGCAGCAGCAAAGGCTGGCCACTGCGCGATCCCTTCCTCGGAGGCTCGTTACGCCTCCTTCCGATCCTCCTTCCCACGGCTGGTAGTTTGGCGGTACAGCCAACCGGTAGGGAGGATCAGGTGCGGAAGACTTTGTTAAGGGCGCACGTGCTGGCGCTGGTGGCGGTGCTCGTGATCGCGGGCTCAGCTGCGGCGATCGTGCTGCGCGCGGGAAATATCGTGGTTACCGCCGACGGCGGTTTCACCCCGACTGCGCTGCCGAAGAAAGGCTTCGCGCCGATCAAACTGCACGGCTTCGGCAAGATCGACACGGCCGACGGCTCGCCGCCACCGATCCTGGAGACGGTGACGATCTTCTTCGACAAGCACGGGGAAGTCGAGACGAAGGGGCTGCCCTTCTGCACGCCCGGCAAACTGGCCGCGACCACGGTCCCCCAGGCGCGCAAGCTCTGCCCGGGGGCGATCGTCGGCAAGGGCCTCGGCAAAGCCGTGGTCATGTTCCCCGAACAGGGGCCGATCCCGGCCTCCTCGGCGATCACGCTCTTCAACGCGCGACCGAAAAACGGCAACCCGGTCATCCTCGCGCACGCTCACCTGACCGTGCCCGCCCCCACCACTTTCATCGTCCCGATCGAGATTCAGAAGGTCAACGCCGGACGCTACGGCTTCAAGACGGTGGCGAAAATCCCGAAGATCGCCGGCGGCGCCGGCATCCCCCTCTACGCGCGCCTGAAGATCGGGCGCGAATGGAACTACAAAGGGGAGCGGCTGAGCTTCGCCAACGCCGGCTGTCCCGACGGGCGCCTACAGGCCGAGGGCGAATTCGAGTTCAAAGACGGCAGCTCTCTCAAGGGCTCCGTGTTCAAGAGGTGCACGGGGACCTAGATGAAAGCGCCGTTCCGCAAAGCCGCCGCGCTCGCCGCCGTCCTCGTGGTCGGCGCCTCCGCGACGGCCTACGCGCTCACCGCGGAAATCGGCCCGACCGTGGTCAGCGCCACGGTCACGGTCGAGCCGCGCGAGCTGCCGAAGAGCGGCGGCGCCCCGGTCTCGCTGCGCAGCGTCACCCGGGTCGGGACCAAGGACGGCTCGACCCCTCCCGTGCTTCAAGAGCTCCAGTTCTTGATTGACAAGCACGGCCGCATCAACAACAAGGCGTTTCCCGTCTGCTCGCCGGCGAAGCTCGAGGGCACCACTCCCTCGCAGGCGCGCAAGCGGTGCGCCACTGCGCTCGTCGGCAAGGGAGTCGGCAAAGCCCTGGTGACGACCCCGGGCAAAGCGCCGTTCCGCATCACCTCCCCCCTCTCGTTCTTCAACGCCCCGCCGACCGGCGGCAAGCCGACGATGATCGTCCACGGCTACGAGACCGTCCCGGCGCCGAAGACCCTGCTGGTGCCGATCGTGATCGAACGGGTGGCCGGTGGTCGCTACGGCTTCCGCACCCGGGTCGAGATGCCGGAGATCGCCGGCGGCGACGGGCTCCCGATCCTCGCCGAAGCCACCATTGGGGCAACCCGCAAGCGCGGCGGCAAGGAGATCGGCTACATCGAGGCGTACTGCGCCGGCGGCAGGCTGCAAGTCGAGGGGAGCCTGAACTTCGCCAACGGCGACAACTTCCCCGCGACCCTGACCTCCCCGTGTCACGTGCCGCGCTGAGAAGAGCCGGCCTTCTCGCGCTGGTCGCGGTGACGGCGATCGCCGGTACGGCAACCGCCGCCCTGGTCGAAGTCGACGACATCGTCCTCCGCGCTGACGGCGGCTTCCAACCGCAAACGCTGCCGCGCCACCGCTTCGCTCCGATCGATTTCGAGGGCTGGGTCAGCGTCGCCGCCAAAACCGGGGGCCGGCCCTCGCCGCTGCGGCAGGCGGTGATCGACTTCGATCGCGACGGCAGGCTCAGCGTCGCCGGCTTGCCCAGTTGCGCGCCGGAAGCGATCGCCCAGGCAGATACGACGCAAGCGCGGGCGATCTGCCGGGGGGCGATCGTCGGCAGCGGCCGGGTCGAGGCGCTGGTCGCGCTCCCGGGCGGAACGGTTGCCGCCGAATCGGAGTTGACGATCTTCAACGGCCCCCGCGTCGGCGACCTCCCGAGCGCCGTCCTCCATGCCCGCTTCACCGTTCCCGCTACCGAGACCTACGCGATCGTCGTCCCGATCGAAAAGCGCCGGGGCGACTTCCGCTACCGGGCGCGGCTCGACCTACCGCCGCTTGCCGGCGGGCTCGGCGCCCTCACTCGCATCGAAGTCGAGATCGGCCGCCGCTACCGAGCCGGCGGCCGCAACCGCAGCTACGCCTCCGCCCGTTGCCGGGACAACATCCTGCAGACCCACGGCCGCTTCAGCTTCGAAGACGGGACCGTGATCGACGGCCTCGTCGAAAAATTCTGCAGCTCCAAGTAGAAGGCCGCCAACCCCTCCCCGGCCCTCACCCGAGTCGCCGACCTTCCTATACTTGCCCGTCCCCGGGCCGTTAGCTCAGTTGGTAGAGCAGGAGACTCTTAATCTCAAGGTCGTAGGTTCGAGCCCTACACGGCCCATCTAGCTGGCGCTGAAGCGCTATTCGCCCAGCCCGCCGCCGCCCAGCCCGCCAAGCGGGTTTTCAAGGCTTTCGGGCGCAGAGGTATTGCCTTTGGCCGCCGCTTTTTCGGCTTTTTCGGCCTGGCTTTTCTGTTTGAGGAATACTTTGGCGCTTTTTTCCGCCGGCTCGATCTGGGAGTCGATGGCCTGGACTTCCGTTTTGCTTCTGGTTAGCTTTTTCGCTTCTGCTTTGGCCTTGTTCGTGGCGGATGAGTCACCGGTGAAGGCCGTGTAGAAGGCGAGGGTGGTCCACGAGTTCACGGAGGGCCGCTCTTCAGCGACGATCCGCTGGGCATCGGCAGCGCTCTGGACCCGGGCCGAGGCCTCCGCATAGCTGTTCGAGTTTTCGGCCAGTTGGAACAGCGTCGGCGCAACTAACTGCGCCAAGTTGGGGTTGGGGTCTTTGGTTGACTCCAGGTATTCCGACCAGGACTGGTAGGCCTGCAGGTAGTGCTGGACCGCCTCGGTCGTGACCACGGGTTGGCGATTTTCATCGAGCTCCACCGAGCCATTGCCGGCGTTGATCTGGGCCCGGGTCAGCCTCAGCAGGAGGGTGGGGTCGTCCGGGGTTTTCGCCAGTTTGGCTTCGATCCGCTCTGCTTCCTCTTCGTAGGACTTGGCCAGATCACTCGTGGCGGTCCCGTCGTTGAAGATTTCGGCGATCGAGAAGGGGCCGACGGTGAGGAAGAGGCTGCCGCCCATGAGCAGCGCCAGGACCGCGTAGACGACCTTGACGACGTTCTTTCGCCGTCCGCGAATGTCAAAAAGCATTTGGTGCTGCTTGTCGTCGTCCTTCGCCATCTCTCCCTACTCCTGAGTCGAGGGCTCTCCGATCCCGGCAGCTGCCGGCGGCCGGCCCATAGCCCGAGCGAGCAGGATACTCAGCTCAAATAGAACAAGCAGCGGGACCATCTCGATCAGCATCGTGATCGGGTCAACTCCCGGCAGCGCTGCGGCCACGATCGCGATCACCAGATAGGCGTAGCGGCGGTTTTCGGTCAGCTGCTCGATCCGCACGATTCCAAGCCTGGTCACGGCGATGATCGCCAACGGCAGCTGGAACATCAGCCCGCAAGCGATCTCCGTCATCGCGAAGAAGCCGTAGTACTCGCGGGCCCGTAGCTGGATGTTGAACTGGTCGTCGTTGAAGTCGAGCAGGAAGTTGACCGCCGCCGGCATCACCACGAAGTAGGCGAAGGCGATGCCGGTGAGGAAGAGGATCGGGAAGAGCAGCAGGATCGGCAGCACGACTCGGCGCTCGGTCTCGCTGAAGGCGGGGAGCACGTAGGCGTAGAGCTGCCAGAGGAGGAACGGCAGCGAGAGCACGATCGCCCCGTAGACGGCGACGGTGAGGGTGGTCGTGAACGGCTCCGTCACCCCGAAGGTGATCAGCTGGTCCTGGTCGTTCGGCAAGGGCGCCGCAGCCAGGTCCAAGAGGAGCTGGTTCTGCCAGAAGCAAATCCCCAGGGCGGCGATGAAGACGAGGATGCAGACGATCAGCCGCGAGCGCAGCTCGTCGAGGTGCTCGACCAGAGTGAGGCGATCCTCGTGGGAGACCGCCTTGACGCGGCGGGTCACCGTCGCCCTCAGCCGGATTTGTTGCGGGCGATCTCCGCGTCGGCGGGATCGCCGTGGACCTTCGCCGACTCGGACTCGAGCCGCGGTTTGTCGTCTACGTCCTCGTCCTCGTCCTCGTGGTCATGCGCACCGCCGATCGAGCCTTTGAACTCGCGGATGCCGCGGCCGAGACTGCGGCCGAGCTCCGGGAGGCGTTTGGGCCCGAAGACGAGGAGGGCGATGATGAGGACGATCGCGATCTCTGGAAGTCCGATGTTTCCTGGCATCTTGCTCATGGTAACGGGGTGCGGCCGCACCCGGATCACTCTGCCGCGCGTTTTCGATTCGCTGGCTCAGCTGTAGCGCTGGACAACGCCGTCGGCGACAAGCGCCAGCAGCTGCCGTTGCTCGGCGCCGAGATCGGTTCGCTCCAGCGCCTCCTTTGCCGCCGCGACCAGCGCCAGCGCCCGCGAGCCCACCCGCTCCAGCGCCCCGGTGGCGGCGATCCGCTCGCAGAGCGCCTCTGCCTCGTTGGCGCCGAGAGTGCGGAGGTCGACTTGGCGAATCCCGGGGTCGCTCTCGGCGGCCTCGATCAGCGGCAGGGTGACGGTTCCGTCGAGGAGGTCGGTCCCACGGGCCTTGCCAGTCCGCTCGGGCGGCCCACTGACGTCGAGGACGTCGTCGAGAAGCTGAAAGGCGAGGCCAACCCCACCGCCGAACTCGCGGAGACGCTCGTCATCGTGCCCCAGCAGGCAGGCGCACTCGAAGAGCCGCGCGGTCTTCAGCCGGCAACGGCGCAGGTAGCGCTCCTCGCCGACCTCCATGTCGAAGGCATCGTGCCGCTGCGCCAACTCGCCGCGGGCAAGTGCCACCGAGGCTTCGGCGAGGAGGGCGACCGCGCGCTCGTCTCCGTTCTCGGCGAGGAGGGCGAAGGCGCGCGAGAAGAGCAGATCGCCGGCAGCTACGGCACGGTCGCGGCCGGAGGTGGCGGCGATGGTCGGCAGTCCCCGTCGCAGCGGCGCGTCGTCGAGGACGTCGTCGTGGACGAGGGTCGCCATATGGACGAGCTCGATCGCAGCCGCGGCGCTGACCGCGCCGGCGCTGCGCTCCGGCCCGGCGGTGAGCAACACCAGCATCGGCCGCAGCCGCTTACCCCCTGCCGCCAGGGTCGCGGCGGCGTCCCCGCCCAAGATCTCGCCATGGCCGCCGATCGCCTCACGCAGCAGCTGCTCGACCTCGGCCAGCCGTGTCGGCAGCCAGCGGCTGGAGGCATCGAGAACCGCCGTCACCGGCGGTGGTACGGAGGAGGGCCGGGTCATCGAGCGGCGGCGGGACTCACCCGCGGACGCCGCTGTGGATCGCGATGATCCCGCCGGCGAGAACCGTGTAGCGAATCCGTTTGAAGCCGGCTCCATCCATCTTCTCCGCCAGGCCGCGCGGGCTGGGAAAGCTGCGGACCGACTCCGGCAGATAGGAGTAGGCCTCCGGGTTGCTGGAGAAGGCGCCCAGCAGCGGCACGATGCGGTCGAACCAGAGGGAGTAGAAGGACGAGAGCGGCGGCCTCGTCGGCTGGGTGATCTCGAGGATCATGGCGCGACCGCCGGGCTTCAGCACCCGCGCCATCTCCCCCAGGCCGCGGTCGAGGTCGGCGAGGTTGCGGACCCCGAAGCCGACGGTGACGGCGTCGAAGCGTTCGCCGTCGTAGGGCAGCTCGAGCGCGTCGGCCCACTCGAAGCGAACGCCGCCGGCGCCTCGGGTCGCCGCCTTCTCCCGCGCCAGGTCGAGCATCGGCTCGGAGAAGTCGCAGCCGACGACGTGGCCGCCGGGGGTGACCAGCTGCGCCAACTCCAGCGTCAGGTCCCCGGTCCCGCAGCAGATGTCCAGGGCCGAGTCGCCCGGACCCAGCTCGGTCAGTGCCGCGGCCCGCTGGCGCCAGCGGTGGTGGAGACCGGCGGTCATCACCGAGTTGAGCGCGTCGTAGCGCCCCGCGACCCGGTCGAACATACGGTTCACCTGACCGGCGAAGTCCGGCGAATGGCGGTTGTCGTTGAGCGTGTCCATGGGAACCGGGGCCGCGCCCCTTCCCGACCGCCTATCTAGTCGAGCGAAGAGAGGAAGTCAGCCAGCTGTTCGGTTTTCTTCGGCCCCAGGTCGCGGAACGAGGGCATGATGCCCGGGCCGATTTCCACCGAACGAATGATCGCAGCCCGCGGGATTTTCGAAGCGATGTGGGTCAGGTCGGGGCCGGGGCCGTGGTTGCCGTTCTCGCCGAGCTTGTGGCAGGCGAGGCAGCCGGCGGCGGCGGTGATCTCTTTGCCGGCTTCATATTTGGAGGAGACGTTCATCTCGACCTCGGTCGGCGAACCGCCGACCGCACCGAGGTAGGTCAGGTAGGCCATGGCGACGATCGTCAGGATGCCCGCCGTGGTGGCGATCGGGCGCCGCTCGGGGCGCCGCTCGGGACCGCGGTCGTAGAAGGGCAGAAGCAGGAGCAGGACCATGCAGATGGTCGGGATCCCGATCGTCGCGATCGGGACGAGCTCCGGCGGTTTGATCACGCGCAGGAGCTCGAAGAGGAAGAAGAAGTACCACTCGGGACGCGGCACGTAGGTGGTCGAGGTCGGGTCGGCCTTCGGTCCCTGCTCGGCGCCGAGGACGACCGCCATGATGATGATCACGGCGACGACGATCAACGCCATCACCGAATCCTTCATCACCGCGTAGGGGAAGAACGGCTTCCCCTTCTTCTTCAGGAGCTCGTACTCCTCGAGGTACTTCTGCTTGTCCTGCGGTTTCATGCCGAACCGTTCCCCTCGCCGTCGACGGGCTCACCGTGGGTGCGGGCGCCGTTGGCGCCGGAGCCGTTGACGTGGCCGTTGCCGTTTGCCCCGCCCTCGAGCTGGGATACCGGAGCGGCGACTTTTGGCCGTTCGGCTTTGACCCATGGCGGCGCCGTGGTTCCGAGCTTGACCACCAGGTACATGTGGGCGCCGATCAGGGCGATGATCGCCCCGGGCACCAGCAGCATGTGGATCGCGTAGAAACGCGCCAGCGTGGTTGCGCCGAGCTCGGGGCCGGCGCGCAGGAAGTCGCTGAGGTAGGGGCCGACGACCGGGCCGGTGCCGTTGATGTTGATGCCGACGATCGAGGCCCAGAAGGAGCGCTGGTCGAAGGGCAGCAGGTAGCCGGTGAAGGCCATCGTCATCGTCAGGATCAACAGCACCACCCCGATCACCCAGTTGAGCTCGCGCGGGTACTTGTAGGCGCCGAAGAAGAAGGTGCGCCCCATGTGCAGGAAGATCAGGATCACCATCACGGTGGCGCCCCATTTGTGCATCCCGTGCACGAGCTGACCGAAGGGGACGTCGTTGTTGATGTGGGCGATCGAGGCGTAGGCCTGGGTCGCCGAAGGCACGTAGAACATCGCCAGGAAGACGCCGGTCACGGCCTGGACGATGAAGGCGAAGAGCGTGGCGGAGCCGAGCGTGTAGAACCAGTTGGTCCCTTTCGGCACCTTGCGGTAGAGCATGCCGGTGAGGAAGCCGCTGGCGGCCATCCGCTGGTCGACCCAGCCGAGGGCGTCGATCGGCGCCTCTTTGCCCATCTCCAGCAGCTTGTCGCCGTGGGACTGGCGCTCCGGCGGCGCGGTCTTGAGGTCGGACGGGGCCTGGCCCTTGGGGGTGCCGCCGCCACCGGGCTTGCCCGGTTTGCGCAGCGGCGGCGGGACGACGGCGTCCGGAATCTTTGGCAGGCGCATTTTCGGCATCAGGGCGCGGGGAAGGTAGAGGGACGCGGCGGGTAGAGGTACTCCCAGATGCCGCCGGTGAACTCCCCGGGGTCACGGGCACGGACGGGCTCGAGCTGGGAGGTGACGCTGTAGCGCGGTCCGATTTCGACCTGGCCTTTGCGGATGCGGGTCTGGAAGCGGTCCAACGGTCGCACCGGCGGGCCGCCGAGGACTTTGCCGACGAAGTCGTAGACGCCACCGTGGCAGGGGCAGATGAAGTTGCCCGCGGCCTCGACGAAGCGGACCGGGCAGCCGAGGTGGGCGCAGCGGTTGGAGACGGCGATGATTTCGCCTTCGTTCTCTTCCAGGTCGGTCGAGCCCTTGCGCACGTAGGCGGTGGTCTTGCCGGCGTCGCCGATGCCCTCGGTCTCGGTGAAGACGACCTGGCGGTAGGTCTCCTCGACGAAGTCGCCAACCGGTCCGACCGCCTCCCACCGTTCCTTGCCGCGGTGGAAGATCGGGGCGACGGCGAAGCCGACGGCCGGCAGGATGATCGCGGCGCCGGCCAGCCCACCGATGCCCTGAGCGGCCACGGTAAAGACGCGGCGGCGCGTCATCGACTCGCCCTCAAAGTAGCCGGGAGGGTCGGGCTTTACCCGCTCTTTCACTGAGGCCTCGTCGGCCCCGTTTACCTTGTTCGCGTCGTCTGGCACAGGTCGGTTCGCGTAGGGCCCTGCAGTCTATTGCTTAGACGGTGTGACCTGCATCACACATCCGCGATTTCTTTGACGACTTCGTGCCAAAGGTCGGGAATCTCCCCGGCGCGGCCCTCGGTGTGGCGACGAGCGCACCCGCTGATCAGGTTGGCGAGAGCGGCCACGGCGCGGGTGTCGCCGAGGCCGGCGAGACGGTCGAGGCCGAGCGCGTAGAGGTAGTCGCCAGCGAGCAGGGCGAGGTCGGGGTCGTGGCCGGCGAGGAGGCGCGGCTGCTCGTAGTGGAGGAGATAGCCCTCGCGGACGGCCTCGACGACGAATGCGTACTCGGCGGGCGCCGCGGCGGTGCGTGGCCCCGAGGCGGCCAGCTCGCCTAGCTCGGGCGCCTCGGTTGGGTCGACGACGTGCGGCGAGATCGGCGTCTCCTCCTCGCGCAGCTGCTCGGCGAGGGCCTGCAGCGCGTTCACGCCAGCGCCTCGTCGAGCGCCTCGGCCACCGCTGCGAGCGTTTGGTCGATCGCCGCCTCGTCGTGGGCGAGGGAAACGAACCAGGCCTCGTACTGCGCCGGCGGCGGGTAGATGCCGCGCTCCAGCAGCGCCCGGCAGAAGCGGGCGTGAGCGTCGACGTCGCAGGCGGTCGCGGTGGCGAAGTCGACGACCGGCACCGGGCTGAAGAAGAGGGTGACGAGCCCGGGCGCGGCGGCGACCTGCAGCGGCCGCTCGGCCGCCAGCGCCTCGAAGCCGCGGGCGAGGCGGTCGGTCAGCTCCCCCAGCCGCTCATAGGCAGCGGCGTCGAGTTGCTCCAGCGTCGCCAGCCCCGCGGCGACCGCGAGTGGGTTCCCGGAGAGCGTCCCCGCCTGGTAGACGTCGCCAGCGGGGGCGATCCGTTCCATCAGCTCGCGCGGACCGCCGTAGGCCGCCGCCGGCAGGCCGCCGCCGATCACCTTGCCCATCACCGTCAGGTCGGGTTCGACCCCGAGCAGTTCCTGCGCTCCGCCGCGGGCGACACGGAAGCCGGTGATCACCTCGTCGAAGACCAGCAGCGCCCCCGCCGAGCGGGTTGCCTCGCGCAGAAACTCAAGGAAGCCCTCGGCCGGCGGGACGACGCCCATGTTGGCCGCGATCGGCTCAGCCAAGAGCGCCGCCACCTCGTGCTCGGCCAGCGCCCGGCTGACCGCCTCGCGGTCGTTCCACGGCACCACCACGGTTGAGGCCGCCTGCGCCGCGATCACCCCCGGGCTGCCGGGGACCGCCAGCGTCGCCAGCCCGGAGCCCGCATCGGCAAGCAGTCCGTCGGAGTGCCCGTGGTAGGCGCCGGCGAACTTGACCACGACCTCGCGGCCGCTGATCGCCCGCGCCAGCCGCACCGCGCTCATCGCCGCCTCGGTGCCGGAGCTGGTCATCCGCACCATCTCCACCGAGGGCATCCGCGCCGCCACCTCCTCGGCCAGCCGCACCTCGGGCAGGGTTGCGGCGCCGAAGCTGGTTCCCCGTTTCGCCGCTTCGATCACCGCCGCCAGCACCGCCGGCTCGGCGTGGCCGAGGATCATCGGGCCCCAGGAGCCGATCCAGTCGACGTAGCGGTTGCCCTCGACGTCGAACAGCCAGCAGCCTTCGCCGCGTTCGACGAAGATCGGGTCGCGGCCGATCTGGCGCATCGCCCGCACCGGCGAGTTCACCCCGCCCGGCAGGACCTCCTGCGCCCGTTCGAACAACTCCGCGCCCGCGCCGGCAGGCTGGCCTGCCGGCGCGTCTTTATGAATGTTCCGCCTCCCAGCGGGCGTAGTCCTCGGTGAAGTAGTGGAGGCGGATCTTCTTGTACTCGGTCGAGGAGTAGAGGGTGGCGCGGTCGTCGGGGCCCATCCCGCACTCCTCGGCGATCGCGTCAAGGACGGCGTCGCACTCCTCTTTGGAGCGGCCGTGGGCCATCGTGAAGACGCTGTAGGGCCAGTCCTCATAGGTCGGTCGCTGGTAGCAGTGGGAGATTCCCCGGAAGGCGGCCATGCGCCCGCCGACCTCGAGGATGTCGTCCTTCGGCACCTTCCAGACCCCCATCCCGTTGGCCGAAAAGCCGGCCCGGCGGTGGTAGAGGATCGCCGCAACCCGGCGCAGGATCTTGCGGTCGACCATTCCCCGCAGGCGGTCGAGCAGCTCCTCGGTCGAGACCCCGAGCTCCGCGGCGGCGGTGTCGTAGGGCCGGGCCACCGCGGCCATCGGCCCCTGCAGCGCTTTGATCAGGGCGATGTCGTTCTCGTCGTAGGGCTGCGGTTCGAGCTCACGCGGCGGCGCCGCCTCGACCGCGGCGGCGAGTGCCTCAGTCCCCTTCTCCATCTCCAGGTTCATGTTGATTTTGAACAGGGTCAGGGTCGGCAGCTCCCGCATCGACTCCGCCCCGGTCTCCTCCATCAACGCGTCCAGCGTTCCCCTCAGGCCGAGCTTCGAATCCGGCGGAGTGGCGATCGTGAACCAGAGGTTGAAGTCATGGGTGCGCAGGTAGTTGTGGGAGACGCCGGGGTGGGAGTTGACGACCTTCGCCGCCCGCTGCGGGTTCTCGGAGTCGACTTTCGCCGCCACCAGCATCGACTCGTAGCCGAGCGCGCGGGTGTCGAAGATCGGCGTGATCTCACGGATGATCCGGCCGTCGAGCAGGCGCTGGGTGCGGGCGAGGACGTCGTCGAGCTCGAGCTCCGCCTCGGCGGCGACGTGAGCGAACGGCTCGGGGTCGAGCGGGAACCGCGACTGCAGCAGGTTCATCAGCCGCTTGTCGGTCTCGTCGAGCGGGATCGCGGAGCCGTCCTTGCGGCTGCGCGCCTTCGATTGCGGCACTTTTACCGAAGCCATGCAGCGGCCTCCTTCGCGTAGTAGGTGACGATCGCGTCGGCGCCGGCGCGGCGGATTGAAGTGAGCGCCTCGACCACGGCGGCGCGCTCGTCGATCCAGCCGCTGGCGGCGGCCGCCTTCAGCATCGAGTACTCGCCGGAGACGTGGTAGGCGGCAACCGGGGCGCCGGTTGCCTCTTTGACCCGCCGCACGACGTCGAGGTAGGGGAGCGCCGGCTTCACCATCAACATGTCCGCCCCCTCGTCGAGGTCGAGCTCCGCCTCGCGCACCGCTTCGGCCGCGTTGGCGGGGTCCATCTGGTAGCCGCGGCGGTCGCCGGATTTTGGCGTCGACTCGGCGGCGTCGCGGAAGGGGCCGTAGAAGGCGGAGGCGTACTTGGCGCTGTAGGCGATGATCGGCACGCCCGGGTGCCCCTCCTCGTCGAGCTGGAAGCGGATCGAGCCGATCCGGCCATCCATCATGTCGCTGGGAGCGACGACGTCGGCGCCGGCCTCGGCGTGTGAGATCGCGGTTTTCGCCAGCAGCTCGACGGTGACGTCGTTGTCGACTTCGGTGCCGTCGCGGATCACCCCGCAGTGGCCGTGCGAGGTGTACTCGCAGAGGCAGACGTCGGTGATCACGATCAGGTCCGGGTGGGCCTCCTTCAGCGCCCGCACCGCCATCTGCACGACCCCCTCGTCGTCATAGGCGCCGGTACCGAACTCGTCCTTCATCGCCGGGATGCCGAACAGCATCAACGCGCCGATGCCCGCGGCGGCGATCTCTCCCGCCTCCTCGACCAGGTTGTTGATCGAAAACCGCTCGATCCCCGGCATCGACGGCACCTCCTCCCGCACGCCCTCGCCGGCCACGACAAAGGCCGGCTGAATCAGGTGCGCAGGCGACAGCTCGGTCTCTCGAACCAAACCGCGCAACGTGTCCGTACGCCGCATCCGGCGCAGGCGAGTAGCGGGGAAAGCCATTGCTACGAGTCTAGGGAAGGGACGGAGACACCCCTCTCTGGACGCGCTCGCTTCGCTCGCTTGGGGAGTGTCCAGGGAGGGGTGTCTCCGTCCCTGTCCAGCCGCCAGTAGCCTCCCGCCCGTGCGGGCCGAGGGCATCGTTAAACGCTTCGGAGATCGCGAAGCTTTGAAGGGGGTGGGCTTCGAGGCCGGTGCCGGGGAGCTGGTCGCAATCATCGGGCCGAACGGTGCCGGCAAGACGACCTTGCTCTCGATCCTGGCGGGGATCGCGAAGCCCGATGCGGGAGAGGTCGGTTCGCCAGATGGCGCGGTCGGTTGGGTCCCGCAGCAGGCGGCTCTCTATCGGCGTTTGACGGTGGAGGAGAACCTGTTGCTTTTTGCCCGGCTGGAGGGACATGAGGATCCGCGGGGGTCGGCTGAGGAGATGCTCGAGCTGACCGGGTTGCGCGAGCGCCGCGAGGAGATCGTCGCCCGCCTCTCCGGCGGCAACCAGCAGCGGATCAACATCGCGATCGGCCTGCTTTCCCGGCCGGCGGTGCTGCTGCTCGACGAGCCCAGCGTCGGGCTCGATCCGCGCCAGCGGGCGCGCCTCTGGGAGTTCGTCTCCGGCCTCGCCGGCCGCGGCACCACGGTGATCTTCTCCACCCACGACATCCAGGAGGCCGAGCGCTACGGCGGCCGGGTGCTGGTCCTCGCCGACGGCGAGTCGCTCTTCGACGGCGCCGCCGAGGAGCTGCGCGAGGTGGTGCGGCTTGAGGCTCCCGGCGCCGCCGACCGCGACTTCGAGACTGCCTTCGTCGCCTACCTCCAGCACCGGGGGCACTGATGGGAGGGGTGCGCTGGCTGCTGCTGAAGGACCTGCAGATCCTCCGGCGCTCGCCCCTGCAGGCGGTCCTCCTGGTCGCTTATCCGATCCTGATCGCGGTCCTCGTCGGCTTCGCGATCTCGCGCGGGCCGGAAGACCCGCGGGTCGCCTTCCTCAACGAAGTGCCACAGGACACGCGGATCAACGTCGGCGGCCAGGAGCTGCCCGAAGCAAACGTGAAAGAGCGGATCTGCCAGCGGGTCGAGTGCGTCTTCGTCGACGACCGCGAGGAGGCGGTTGACCGGGTCGAGTCGGGCGACGTCCTGGCGGCGCTGGTCCTGCCTTCCGACCTCGTCAGCAAGATCAACTCGCTCTCGACCCTGACCCCGGGCGTCCCCGAAGTCGAAGTTCTGGTCAACGAGGAAAACGCGGTCAAGGCCGAACTGGTCGATGACCGGATCACGACCCTGCTGGCGCAGGCGAACCTGGCGATCGCCCGCCGCATCGGCGCCGAAGGCGGGCGCTACCTGGGGCTGCTCGTCGAGGGCGGTGAGTTCGAGGTATTGGGGGAAGCGATCCCGATCCTTGGGCTGCGGACGAGCGCGCGAATCCTCGAGCAGGTGACGCCGGCGCTTCCCCCCGCCTTGCGGCCGTCGCTGGAAGAGGTAACCGAGTTCGCCGCTCGGGCCCGCGACAATCTCGACGTCGCCAAACCGCTGATCGACCGCCTAACGCAGCCGATCGCGGTCGAGAAGGTGACCGTGGGCGGCAAGAGCCCGCCGCTGGAAATCTTCGCGATCGCGGTCGCCGCGACGCTGACCCTGGCCTTCGTCGTCGTCCTCCTCGTCGCCGGGTCGCTGGCGCTGGAGCGGGAGGAGAACGCCTTCGCCCGCCTCACCCGCGGGCTCGTCTCCAACGCCGGTCTGCTCGGCGAGAAGATCCTCTTGGGCGTCGCCGTGGGGTTGGTGGTGACCCTGCTGATGCTGCTGGGAATGCGGCTCTTCGTCCCCCTCGAATTAGGCCGGGTTGGCCTCTGGCTGGTCGCGATCCTCGCCAGCGGCGCGGCGCTCGGTGCGGCGGGGGCGGCGCTGGGAGCGGCGGCGCGCGAGGTGCGGGCGGTCTCCCTGCTCGCCTTCATGGTCACCCTGCCGGTCGCCTTCCTCTCGCTCGTCCCCTCCGGCGCGGTGGGCCCCGCGGTCTTCGACTCGATTCGCGTCCTCACCGCCTTGTTCCCCTTCAAGCCGGCGCTGGAAGCGATCACCGCCGCGCTCGACGAGGCCGGCCCGGGAATCGGCGGACCGCTGCTGCACCTGGCGATCCTCTTCTTCGCCTACGCGACTTTGGCGCGGCTGGCGCTCAAACGCTTCGCAGCCGTCTAACCCCGAAGCGCCTGCATCGTTTCCACCCTTTAGGCCCCTATAGGGGCCCCGATCGTGGAAATGACCTCCCCCCGCGCTGGATGCAGGCGAGAACGAAGGCCTCCAGGGACCGGTTCGGCTCAAGGGCGGCACGCACGCGCTCGAGCACTGCCGGCTCGTCGAGCTCCGGCAACGTCCTCCCCGTGGAACGCACCGCCGCCAGCGCCACCGGGGAGCCGTCGATCGACAGCGGGCCGTGCTTGCTGCGGTAGGCGGCGATCCCATTCACCTCGAAAAGGTCGTAGTTCGGCTCGCTCACCGTCAGCAGCGCCACCTGCTCCGCGGTCGGGTGGAGGACGAAGACCGGCGCGGTCGCCCCCGGGCTCTCCAGCAGCGTCGCCGGCACCGCGCCGTAGGGAGAGACGTGGGCCGAGTAGACGACGTCGAATCCCTGCAGCCGCGAGCGCAGCACCGGCATTCCCACTCCCGGCACCGCCGCCAGCTTGCGCGCCAGCGAAGTGGGCGCCGCGTTCGCCCCGTAGGCGAGGAGCGGGGTGCGGCCGGAGAGGTCGAGATCGCCTGCTGGGAGCTCGGCTGCCTCACCGTCCAGATAGAGGTAGGAGCGTTCCGGCGCCGCGTAGGGGTAGGCCAGGGCCCGCTTCAAGATCGCTGCCGTCTCCTCCGGAGCCACCACCGCGATCAATCTCGCAGATAGGGTCAACCGGGATGCGGGTTCTATTCATCGGCGACGTGGTCGGCAGCCCTGGGCGACAGGGGTTGCGCGAAGCGATGCCCGCGCTGCGGGAGCGCTACGCACCCGATCTGGTGATCGTCAACGGCGAGAACTCCGCCGGCGGCGTCGGCATCACCCCCCGCACGGCCCGCGACCTCTTTGACACCGGCGCCGGTGTCATCACCAGCGGCAATCACGTCTACCGCCACCGCGAGGCCTACGACTTCCTCGACAGCGAGGAGCGGGTAATCCGGCCGGCCAATTACCCGCAGGCGAATCCGGGTCGCGGCCACACCGTGGTCGAGGTTGACGGGATGCGGGTGCGGGTGGTCAACCTCAGCGGCGGCGTCGGCCTCCGCGTCGCCCGCTCCCCCTTCGACACCGTCGACTCGATCCTCAGCCACCACGAGCAGGACGCGGTGATCGTCGACTTTCACGCCGAAGTGACGAGCGAGAAGGTGGCGATGGGCTGGCACCTCGACGGCCGGGTGGCGGCGGTCTTCGGCACCCACACCCACGTCCCCACCGCCGACGGCCGCGTCCTCCCCGGCGGCACCGCCTTCATCTCCGACGTCGGCATGACCGGCTCGCGCACCAGCATCCTCGGGGTCAAGCCCGAGCAGGCGCTGCGCTCACTGATCACCCAGATGCCGACCCGGTTCGAAACCGCCGAGGAGGACGTCTGGGTAATGGGCGCGCTGGTCGCGGTCAACCAGCGGGGTCTGGCCGACTCGTTCGAGCAGGTAATGCTGCCAGTGCAATAAGCAGCAGCGGGTAGAACCAAACGATGTAGAGGTAGAACCAGTGCTGCAGCGTCAGCTGCAGGAGGATCAGCAGGGCGGCCGAGAGGGCGGCGAGCTGGACCAGGGACTTGCGGCGGGGGACGAAGGCGAGGGCCACGGAGAGCGCGCCTAGTCCGACCAACAGGGCGATGCGGATCGGCTCCAGGGAGGTCTGGCCCCAGATGCTGAAGGGGGACTCGCGGCCGGCCTGGGTGGCGATCGTGCGGTCGTAGAACGTCGTTAGGCCCGGGTCGAGCGCCGGCCAGAGGAGAACAGCGGCAGTTGCTAGGGAGAAAGCTGCGATGAACAGAAGGGCTGGGCGGCCGGGGGTGTCCTGCGCGCGGGGGCGTGCTCGAACACCCCCGGCCGAACTCGGGCCTTTGCTGTAGGTCAGGTACATCGGGGCGAGCGGTGCGGCTACGAACTTGGTCCAGACCGCGCCGGCTAGCAGTGCTCCACGTGCCAAGGGCTTCGCGGCGAATAAGAGAGTGGCTACTAGGAGCGCGGCGATCAGCGCGTCGTTGGAGTTGGACTCCAACGCGTAGGCGGTGTAGGGGTAGGCGGCCCAGCCGAAGGCGAGGGTGGTGGCGAGGCGGTGGCCGGCTGGGCCCGGTCGGATTCGCATTCCGAGCACGATCAGGAGGAGGAAGGTTCCGACGTCGAAGAGGACCGCGGCGCCGTGGGCGGCGGGGATGTCGTCCCACTCTCCGCTCCAGGGCCAGATCGCCTCGAACGGGACATAGGTCAGGTAGTTGACCGGGCCGTAGGTGTCGCCCGAGGAGATGTCGTCGGGGAAGTTGTCGTAGATCGGTTCCCCGTGGGCGATCCGGTCGGCGCCGACCACCCCCGCGTAGCCGACGTCGATCGCCCCCGAGTCGGCGACGTTGAGGCCGACCCGGAACCCCATCAGGAAGAGCGCCGCGACGAGCATCCAGGCGACCGGCCAGATCGGCCGCAGCCCCTCCCCCATCCCCCGCCATCCGATCCAGAGGCAGCGCCCGAGCAGATAGAGGAGCACCGGATAGACGAGCGGCACCGAGACGCCGATGTTCGCCCGGTTGAAGAAGTAGTGGGAGATGCCAAAGGCGAGCAGGACCAGGAGATCGAGGTTGGCGACCCGTCGCCACCGCCGCCAGTCGACCAAGCCGAGGAGGAAGATCGCGCAGAGCGGCAGGAAGACGTAGGGGGCGTTGAGCTTGTGGCCGAAGGCGCCGGAGTAGCCGCGGGCCATCTTCCAGGCAACCTGGTGCCCGGTCCATGACTCGACCACCTCACCGCTGTCGCGGTCGACGACGACCAAGGCCAACTGCTCGCCGTCGCTGAAGTAGGCAACCTCCCAGCGGCCGCCGTCGTTCACGGTCGCAGTCGCGGCAAGTTCGCCCTCCCCCCGCTCGTACTCGCGAACGTTGGGGTCGCGGTCAGCAGCGGCAATCGCCTGCTCTCTACTGACCGAAGGACCTGCTGACGCGGCCCCGGGCCAGACAACTGCGACGAAGAGCACGGCGATGAGGCACGCCACCGTCACTGCGGCCCCGCCGCTCATCGTGCCCCCGTCACTCACCCGTCCCGCGCCAACCCGAAGTGGTCGCGGATCACCGGAGCGACGTCGCGCAGCGTCCACTGCTCCCGCTCCGTTGCCGACTCCGGCCCGCAGCCGACGAAGAGCAGTGGCCCGAGCGAGTCACCGGCGTGCAGCGCCCCGTGGCTACCGCCGCCGGCGTGGCTGACCCCGCCCCAGTCGACCGCCTCGAAGCCGGGGGCGAGCGAGACGACAAAGTCCCCCGCGTGAGGAGCGGTCAGCGCCGACCAGACGCGGGCCAGCGAATCGGGGTAGGTCTCGCTGGCGAGCCGCCCCGCCTCGATCTCGGCCGCGAGCGCCATCAGATCCCCCTTGACCTCCCAGCTGCCGCCGCGCAGGTCTTCGACCTCGCCGTCGGGTCGGAAGCGGAGCGTCGTGTCACCCCGTTCGACCAGCGCCCACTCGCCGCCCGTCGGCAGGCCCGGGCTCTCCCGCCGCAGCGGCTCCCCCGCCGCGTCCTCCAGCCGGCAGACCAGGTCGACACCCTCGATCACCCCGAGCCGTTCGGCCACCTCGAGCGGATCGGCGCGCTCCCCCTCCCCCGGCAGCAGGTAGACGTGGGCGGCGCGGCCGGTCGGGCTGACCGCCAGCTGCGCCAGCTCCGGCCGCTCCTCGGAGGGCTGCAGCACCGACCACTGCGCCGCCAGCAGCTCGGCCAGTGGCAGCCCCCGATGGACGTCGGTCTGGGCGTGGTCGGCCAGCAGGATCACCGCATGGCCAGCGAGAAACTCGTCGAGTCCGCCGGCCGCCTCGACGAAGGTGGCGAAGGCAGCGTCAGCGCCGGCGATCGACTCGACGCTCGCCTCGGGCCCGTGTTCATGGGAGTAGTGGTCGTTATCGGGCAGCGAGAGGAGGAGGAAGTCGTAGAGATCCTCACGCAGCAGCTCGGCCGCACAGCAGGCCGCGTAGCCATCGCGGTTGCCGGGGATCGAGGTCGAGCGGCAGGGCACTTCGCGGCTGGCGTAGAGGTCGCCGTAGAAGAGGTCGGTCGGCCCCCAGGTGTGGTGGTGGAACTTCAGTTTCGTCGCGTCGACCGCGCGCCGCAGCAGTCCCTCCAGCGAGACCTCGTGGCGCTGCCGCCCCCGGTAGATCAGGAACGAGGTGCAGGCGGTTCGCTCGCCGGCATCTTCGAGGCTCTCGAAGACGGTCTCGATCTCCGGGCTGAGGTGCCCGAGGTTCATGTTGTAGACGAGGTCGTAGAGAGCGCGAAAGACCCCGAAGGCACGCGTCGCCTCCAGCGAGGACCCGTACTCGACGTAGCGCCGCTCGAGCCGATGGAACCAGTTCATGCCGCTGATCCAGTGGCGGTCGGCGCCGACGCCGGTGACCATCTCGGCGCTGGCGACCGGGGTCACCGAGGGGAAGCTGGAGACGCAGTCCGGGACCAGGACGCCGCGCTCGAGCAGAGCGCCGAAGGTCGGCGCCCGGCCCTCGGCGACCGCGCGTTCGAGCATGTCGGTCCGCAGCGAATCGACGTAGGTGAGGACCAGCTTCTTGGAGACTGGCATCGTCGGAATGATGCCCGGCGGGCGGGCGCTACTAACGGAGGACGCGGAGCCCGGCGTGTTTGCGCTGGGCGCGCCGGTGGCGGGTGACCCCGAGCCAGACCAGCGCCAGCGCGAAGACGACTGCGGCGACCGGGAGGAAGAGCGAGATCGCCGCCACGATTACCGCCGCTAGGGCGACGATGAAGGCGAGGGCTCCGCCGCCACTGCCCTCGCGGCGGCTGGCGCCGTAGACGACGTCGCTGATCACGATGCAGCCGAGGGCGGCGCCCGCGGCGGCGGCCACCGCGCCGGTGGCCTCGTCCATCAAGAAGCCGGCGATCAGGCCGATTACGGCGGCGAGGATCACCATCCGCCCACGGGCGGAGCCGTGGGTGCCGGCAGTGCCAGCCAGCATCCCGATCGCGATGCCGATTCCGAGGTCGGTGAGAATGTCCACGTGCCAAAACCTAACTACCCCGATGACCCGGCGTCGATCCGCCACACTTCCGGGATGAGCGAAGTGCCCGAGCCAACCCATAGAAGGCGCTCCCACGCCGGCACCAGAGATCTCGAGCGCTACGCGGGGCTCTTCGCCCAGCGGACCGGGGTGATGCGCTCCTCGGCGATGCGCGACCTGATGGCGATCACCGCCCGGCCGGAAGTGATCTCGCTTGCCGGCGGCCTCCCGGACACCTCCACCTTCCCGCCGCAGAGCTTCGCCGCGCAGATGACGCGGATCGCCCAGAAGTCGGCGGCGAAGGCGCTGCAGTACGGCCCGACCGAGGGCTTCGAGGAGACCAAGGACTGCATCCTCGAGGTGATGGGCGCCGAGGGGATGCTGCCCGACCCCGACGACATCATCGTCACCACCGGCGGCCAGCAGGCGATCGACCTCGTCTGCAAGGTCCTGCTCGACCCCGGCGACGTCGTCATCTGCGAGGCGCCGACCTACCCTGGCGCGATCCCGACCCTCTGCAGCTACCAGGCCGACGTGGTTCAGGTCGAATGCGACGAGGACGGGATGCAGGTCGAGGTCCTCGAGCAGCTGCTCGCCGAGCTGCGCTCCGAAGGGCGGCGGCCGAAGTTCATCTACTCGGTGCCGAGCTTCCAGAACCCGGCCGGGGTGACGATGTCGCTGCAGCGCCGCCAGCGCCTGGTCGAGCTGGCGCGGGCGCAGGAGATCCTCGTCGTCGAGGACAACCCCTACGGGCTGCTGCGCTACGGCGGCGAGCCGATGCCGCCGCTCTACCAACTCGACGGCGGCGACTTCGTCATCTACCTCGGCACCTTCTCGAAGATCCTCTCTCCCGGGATCCGCCTCGGCTGGGCGGTGGCGCCACCGCCGGTGATGGAGAAGATCGTCCTCGGCAAGCAGGCCGCCGACCTCTGCACCTCGACCCTGACCCAGTACTTCGTTCGCGAGTACTTCGCCGAACGGCGCTGGCAGCACTACGTCAACGACCTGGTCGAGATCTACCGCAAGCGGCGCGACACCATGGTCGAGGCGCTGCGCACCTACTTCCCCGCCGAGGCGACCTGGACCGAGCCCGAAGGCGGCCTCTTCATCTGGGCGACGCTGCCCGACTACATCGACACCAGCGATCTACTGGCGAAGGCGCTGCGCGCCGACGTCGCTTTCGTCCCCGGTCAGGCCGCCTACGTCGACGGCCGCGGTCGCCACTCGATGCGGCTCAACTTCTCCGGCGTCGACGAGGGCGAGATCCGCGAGGGAGTGCGGCGAATTGGCAAGGTGATCGCCGAGCAGGTCGAGCTCTACGGGGCGCTGACGGGAGAGCAGCCGGCGCCCAAGCCGGAGGCCGGGTCGCCGCCGAACGTCGTCCCCTTCCGCAAGGCGGGCGAAGCAGGATGAAGGTCGCCGTTCTGAAAGGCGGTCGCTCGCTGGAGCGCGGGGTCTCGCTGCGCTCGGGTGCCCGGGTCGAGGACGCGCTGCAGCGCCTCGGCCACGAGGTGCTGCCGATCGACGCCGGGCCCGATCTCGTCCAGCGCCTGGTCGCCGAGCGGCCCGACGTCGCCTTCGTCGCCATGCACGGAGTCGGCGGTGAGGACGGCACCGTGCAGGAGCTGCTGGAGATCCTCGGTATCCCCTTCACCGGGCCCAGCGCCGCCGCCTGCGCCCGCTGCATGGACAAGGTGCAGGCGAAGGACGCGATCGAGGACGCCGGCCTTCCCACTCCCGACTGGTTCGCCTTCAACCAGACGGCCTTCCGCGAGCTCGGCGCCGCCGATGCGCTGGGGCGGTTGGAGGAGACGCTGGGCTTCCCGCTCGTCGTCAAGCCCAGCCGCGGCGGCTCCTCGCTCGGGGTCAAGTTCGCGGCCTCGCCGGGTGAGGTCCCGCAGGCGCTGGTTTCCGCCTTCAGCTACGACGACCGGGTCCTGCTCGAGCGCTTCGTCGACGGCCGCGAGCTCGCGGTCAGCGTCCTCGGCGACGAGCCGCTGCCGGTGGTCGAGGCGCTCCTGCTCGAGGGCGACCGCTACGACTTCGAAGCCCGCTACGAGATCGGCCGCACCCGCTTCGCCTGTCCCGCCGAGCTGACGCCCGAGCAGGAGCGCGCTGTCACCGACGTTGCGCTCTCCACCTACCGCGCCCTCGGCTGCACCGGCTTCGCCCGCATCGACCTCATCCTCGGCGCCGACGGGCCCTGGCTACTGGAGGCCAATGCGATCCCCGGCCTCACCGACACCAGCCTTCTCCCCCAGGCAGCTGAGGCCGCCGGCCTCTCCTTCGAGCAGCTGGTCGAGCGCATCCTCGACCTGGCGCTGAAGCCGGCTACCGCCTAAGACTCTCCCTGCGCGAAATCGTCCGGGGTCACCTCGTCGAGGAACTCTTTGAATTTGTCGACGACCTCCTCCGTGTCCTCGACCTCGTGCTCGAACTCGATCGCCGACTCCTCGATCACCTCCTCGGCCGCGAAGATCGGCGCCGCGACGCGGACCGCCAGCGCCAGCGCGTCGGAGGGACGGGAATCGATCTCGACCTCGGAGCCATTGATCGAGACCGTGATCGAGGCGAAGAACGTGTTGTCGCGCAGTTCGGTCACCGAGACCCGCTCGCATTTAGCATCGAGGTTCTCGAGCATGTCGGAGAGCAGGTCGTGGGTCATCGGCCGCGGGGTCGAGGCCCCCTGCAGCTTCATCAGGATCGCCGCCGCCTCTGGGTGGCCGATCCAGATCGGCAGGAAGCGATTCCCGTCCACGGTCTTCAGCAACACGATCGGCTGCTTGCCGACCATGTCGAAGCTAACCCCATAGATCTGCATTTGCTGCAAGAGGACTCCAGACCGTGGTTGGAAAGCGGAAAGTATAGGTCGAGCATGTACCCGCCAAGCCGGAGTCGAAGCGATGGGCGATCCTGGATTCGAACCAGGGACCTCGTCCTTATCAGAGACGCGCTCTAACCAACTGAGCTAATCGCCCGGAACGGCCGATAATAGCGGCGGGAGAAGGAGCGGTCGCGGGTGCTCGGCTCAGCTGCTGAGCTTGCGCAGCCGCCGCGCCAGCGCGTGGGCATCGCGAACGTCATCGAAGCTGAGCTCGGCGACGATCCTCTCCCCTTTGGCGCGGGCGCGGACTTCGTGGCCGATTGCCTCCTCGAGGGCCTCGGCGACGTCGCGCAGGGCCGCCTGGGCATCCGGGTCGGTCGTGGCCCGCTTGGGAGGAGTTCTTGGCTGGCTGGCCAGCCGAACCCTCTCCTCGGTTTCGCGGACCGACCAGCCGCCGCGGGCGGCGTCACGGGCAAGGCGTCGGCGGACGTCGTTTCCATGGGCAGCGAGAAGAGCCTTGCCGTGGCCCTCGCTGAGGTCGCCCGCCTCGAGCAGCTCCAGTGCCTCGTCCGGCAGCTCGAGCAAGCGGATCAGGTTGGAGACGGCGGGCCGGCTGCGGCCGACGCGGCGGGCCAGCTCCTCTTTCGTCAGGCCGAGCTCCTGGACCAGGGCGTCACAGGCTCTCGCCTCCTCGACAGGGTTGAGGTCCTCCCGCACCATGTTCTCGATCAGGGCCGCCTGCAGCCGCTCGGCTTCGGCTTGGTCGCGGACGACGGCAGGCACCTTCTCGAGCCCCGCCTGCTGCGCCGCGCGCCAGCGCCGCTCGCCGGCAACCAGCTCGTAGCTGCCGTCGGGGAGGGGGCGGACGAGCAGGGGCTGGACGACGCCGCTGGCTGCAATCGAATCGGCCAAGGCGCTGAGGGCCTCGGGGTCGAAGTTCGTCCGCGGCTGCGAGGGGTTCGGCTTGATCAATCCCACCGGCAGCTCGCGCAGCTCTCCCGCCTCGGTGACCTCCGACTCGGGCAGGATCGCCGCCAGGCCCCGCCCGATCCCGCGCCGGCCGCTAGCCACGGCTCGCCAGCTCCTTCGCCAAGGCGCGGTAAGCGACGGCTCCACGGGAACTCGGCGCGTGCTCGGTCACGGGAAGACCATAGCTCGGCGACTCGGCGACTCGGACGCTGCGGGGGATGACGGTCTCGAAGACCATCCCGTCGAAGTGGTCGCGCAGCTCCGCCTCCACGTCCTGGGCCAGGCGCGTGCGCTCGTCATGCATGGTGATCAGCAAACCTGAAACCTCTAGTTGAGGGTTGAGCTCGCGCCGGATCAGGCCCAAGGTTTCGAGGAACTGAACCAATCCCTCCAGCGCCAGGTACTCGGCCTGGACAGGGACGATCACCCGATCGGCGGCGGTCAGGGCGTTGACGCTGACCGGGCCCAGCGCGGGCGGGCAGTCGAGCAGGGTGACCGCGAACCGCTCCCGCAGCGGTCCCAACCGCTCCCGCAGGCGCGTCTCTGAGCCCTCGATCCGCGGCAGCTCGACGGCGGCGCCGGCCAGGTCGCGGCTGGCCGGTACCAGCCAGAGGTTGTCCGGTCCAGCCGGGCGGGCCGCCTCGGCCACCGAGGTATCGCCCGTCAGACAGTCGTAGGAAGACGGGTGCAGACCCCTCTCGCCGCCGAGCGCCACGGTCGCATTGCACTGCGGATCGAGGTCGACGAGGAGGGTCTGGTTACCCTCCGCCGCCGCACAGGAAGCGAGGTTGACGGCGGTGGTCGTCTTCCCGACGCCGCCCTTCTGGTTCGCTACGGCATAGACCTTGCCCATCAGGAGCTCAGCCTAGATGGTGCGCCTGTGGTGCGTTTCTACCCGCGCTCCCGAGCGGTCGGATAGCCTGCCCAACGTGTCCGAGAGCTTTGACTGGCCCGATGATCCCGCCGAGCGAGCGCAGGAGCTCGTTGAGGGAGTGCTGGACGAGCTCGATCTTGACGGCGACGTCGTCGTCGACGAGAACGACGAGCGCATCCTCCTCACGGTTGAGGGGGGCGAGGACTACGGCCTCCTGATTGGCAAACGCGGGCAGACGATCGACGCTCTGCAACTGCTCTGCTACCAGGCGGCCTTCCGCGGCATGCGGGAGCGCAAGCGGGTAATCATCGACGCCGCCGGCTACCGGGCGCGCCGTCGCGAGACGCTCGAGGGAAGAGCAGACCGTGCCGCCGAGCAGGCCCTCTCCAACGGCCGGCTCGTCGAGATGGACCCGATGAGCGCCCAGGAACGTCGCGTCGTCCACGAACGCCTGAAAGAGCGCCCCGGCATCGAGACCTACAGCGAGGGCGACGAGCCGAACCGCTGCGTGATCGTCGCTCCTCTCGTCGCCGAGTGAGCCGGGATCCAGCCGAGCGGCTGGACTCGGAGGGCCGTGCGAAACTGGAGAGGGTGTTGGCCCTGCTGGCCGAGGAGCGGGCGTCGGTCAGCTCCGTGGTCGACGAGCGTGCCTGGCAGGTGCACGTCGTCGACAGCCTCACCGGCCTGGAGGTGGCTGGGCTGGAAGGCGCCGGCCGCATCGCCGACGTAGGGGCTGGAGCAGGATTCCCCGGCCTGGTCCTGGCGGTTGCCTTGCCCCAGGCCCAGGTCGACCTGCTCGAGTCGGTTGGCCGCAAGTGTGAGTTCATGCGCGGGGCGATCGACGCCGCTGGGATCGCCAACGCCACCGTCCTCAACACCCGCTCCGAGGACTGGGCCAGCGCTGACGGCCGCGAGGCCTACGACGCCGTAACCGCTCGTGCTGTCGGGCGCCTCTCGACCCTGGCTGAGCTCGCATCCCCGCTGCTGAAGCCAAATGGCGTCCTCGTGGCCTGGAAGGGCAGACGCGACGACGACGAGGAGCACCAGCTGCAAGTGGCCTCCGCCGACCTCTCGATGGCACCGGAGCAGATCCTCGACGTCGGTAACCGGGCCGGCAGCGAGCATCGCCACCTTCATGTAATCCGCAAGTCCGGCCCGACTCCAGCCAACCTGCCGCGCAAGCCCGGGATCGCCAAGAAGCGTCCCAAGGGCTAGCGGTTTAGCGCCGCTTCTTCTTCTTCCGGGGTGGCGGCGGTGGAGGCTTGGCCGCCTCGACGGCTGCCGTGCCGCCGGCGGTGGCCGCGGCGGGGGGCGGGACGACCTTCTGGATCACCAATTGCTGTCCGATCGTCCAGAAGTTGGTGGTGATCCAGTAGAGGATCAGGCCCGCCGGGAAGTTGAGGATGAAGGGCACGAAGATCAGCGGCAGCGCAAACATCAGCATTCTCTGGCTTTTGTCCGCCGTGACCGACATCACCAGGCCGGAAATCAGCTGGGTGCCGATGTAGAGGACCAGGAGCACGATCAATTCGCCGCCGACGGCCTTCTCGGTCAGGTCGTTGATGAAGAGGAAGGATTCTTCGCCGGGGAGGATGTCTTCCGGCAGCTCATCCCGGAGCAGGAAGAAGAGGGTGATGAAGATCGGCAGCTGCGCCAGGAGCGGAAAGCACGAGGCGAGCGGGTTGACTTTGTTCTCTTTGTAGAAGCGCATCATTTCCTGCTGCATGCGCTGTTTGTCGTTTTTGTACTTCTCCTGGATCTCCTTCAGCTGCGGCTGCAGCGCCTGTAGCGCCCGCATCCCTTTCAGCTGCTTGTAGGTCAGGGGAAGCAGCACCGCGCGGGTGACCACCGTCAGGGCGATGATCGACATTCCCCAACTGAGACCAACGTCGTCGTGGAAGAACTGCAGCACCGCGTTCGCGATGTCGATCAGCGGCTGCAGGATGTTGGCGGTAAGGGGCGTCGTCATCGGTGGGCTTCGTGGTACTCAGCCGGGTGGACCGGGCCGGTGCGGAGCGTGAATCTATCGGGGACGGGGTCGAAGCCGCCGTGACTGAAGGGGTTGCAGCGAAGAATCCGCCATGCAGCCAGCAAAAACCCGCGAATCACGCCGAAGCTCTCAACCGCTTCCACGGCATAGGCGGAGCAGGTGGGCTCGTAGCGACAGCGACGGGGGAAGGCGGGTGAGATCCAGCGTTGGTAGGCCCGGATCGGGGCGAGGAAGATGCGTTTCACGTGGAACGCTTCCCGGCGAGGGCCTCTTCCAGGTTGGCGCGCACGCCACTCATTCCTTCGCGCTCGATCAGGTCCTTGATCTCCCCCCGGGCGACGATCACGAAGTCGTGGCGGGGCGGCAGGTGGTCCGAGAGGCCCCAAAACGCCTCGCGGAGGACGCGCTTGACCCTGTTCCGCTCGACCGCTCCTCCCACCTTGCGGTTGACGGAGACGCCCAGCCGAGTCTCCTCACGCTCCTCATCCCGACGCGGGAAGGTGTAGAGGACGAGGTACCTGGTCGCGTGCGAAGTCCCGTCGCGATAGACGCGGTCGAACTCGCCGCTTCGCGAAAGGCGCCGTCGCTTCGACGCCATCCGCTAAGGCGTGAGGCGCTTGCGCCCTTTGCGGCGCCGGCGCTTGAGGATGGCGCGCCCGCCGCGGGTGCTCATGCGGGCGCGGAAACCGTGGGTCTTCGCCCGCTTCCGCTTCTTTGGCTGGTAAGTGCGCTTCATGCCGGCGGAAGTATAGGGGGCTTGGCGAAACCTCCCCCGGGTGGGGCTGGAAAATCTTTTCTGCGGGATTTGCGAGGCGTCCCGGATGGGCCCCTAGGCACGGCGCTATGGTCGCCGGCCGGTGCCTGACGACTCCCCAAGACCCACGGCCGCTGCTATCTGGCAGGCAACCCAGAGGAGCTTGAAGGCTTCCGTCCCGGAGTCCACCTACCGCCTCTGGCTCGAGCCACTGAAGGCGATCAGCATCGAGGGAGACACCCTCTTTCTCTCTGCTCCCGAGGGCATCCGCGCTTGGACCGAGCGCCGCTACTCGTCGTTGATCGAGGAAGCGCTGGTGGGTTCGAGCAGCGAATGTCAGTGCGTCAGCTTCGCCGAGCCGCGGGGGGCGGAGGACGGGCGGGCGGAGATCGAACTGAATCCGAACTACACCTTCGAGCGCTTCGTGATCGGGCCCGGAAACCGGCTCGCCCACGGCGCCGCGCTGGCCGTCGCCGAGGCGCCATCGGAGGCCTATAACCCCCTCTTCCTGCACGGCCCACCAGGCTTGGGCAAGACCCACCTGCTGGCGGCGATCGCCAACTACCTGCGCGACAACGCCCCCGGCCTCAGCGTCCGTTACACGACCGCGGAGTCGTTTACCAACGAGTTCGTCACCGCCCTCAAGACCTCGGGGAACGAGGCCTTCAAGGCGCGTTACCGCGACATCGACGTCCTCCTCATCGACGACGTCCAGTTCCTGCAGGGGAAGCCGGCGACCGAGGAGGAGTTCTTCCACACCTTCAACGCCCTCTATGAGTCGGGCAGCCAGCTCGTGCTCTCCGCCGACCGCATCCCCAGCGAGCTCTCCACCCTTGCCTCGCGACTGCGCGATCGCTTTGAGTGGGGGCTGACGGTTGCGGTCGAGCCGCCGAACCTGGCGACCCGGCTGACCGTCCTGCGACGCCTGGTCGAGGAGGCTGGGATCGAGATCGCCGACACCGGCGCCCTCTCCGAGCTCGCCAACCGCATCGACGCCAACGTCCGCCAGCTTCACGGCGCGCTGACCCGGGTCCTCGCCCATGCCTCGCTTATGGCCCGGCCGCTCAGCTCCGAGCTGATCGCCGAGGTGCTGCCGGAGATGCGGCCCTCCCAGCCCACCTCGGTCGAGGAGATTCAACAGCGCGTGGCGGAAGGCTTCGGGATCTCCCGGGCCGAGCTCGTTGGCAGCAGTCGCGCCGCCACTCCACTTCGCGCCCGGCAGGTGGCGATCTTTCTCACCCGCGACATGACTGACCTCTCCCTTCCTCAGATCGGCCGCCTCTATGGAGGCCGCGACCACAGCACCGTGCTCAACTCGCTACGCCGCGTGGAAGCCAGCCTTGATGAGGACACGAAGCTTGCCGAGAAGGTCCGCGAGTTACGTGGCGCTATCCACAACCCTGTGGGCGAGGAGCGCTGACCGCCGCTCCCGCTGTAAGAATCCCCAGGTTCCCACAGCGGCTTCCACAGCCCTGAAACCGCAGCCAGACGCCGAATCACCCGCGATCACCGCTTTTTCCACAGGTCCTAATCCAACTCAAGAAGGCAGCCATCAACTTGAAGCTCACGACCAAACGAGAAGACCTCGTCTCCAAGCTCTCAATCGTTTCCAGGGCTGTCTCCACCCGCGCCGCCACCCAGGCGCTCTCCGGCGTCCTCCTCAGTGCCGCCGGGGACCGCGTCACCCTCGCCGCCACTGACCTCGACCTCGGCCTGGAGACGGGCCTCGATGCCAACGTTGAGAGCGAGGGCTCGATCCTCCTGCCCGGTCGCCTCTTCGCCGAGGTGGCCCGCTCGCTCCCGGACGCCAACGTCGAGATCGAATCCCGCGAGGCCGAGCACGACGTCGAGATTCGCAGCGGCGGCTCCAGCTTCCACCTGCGGGTTTTGCCGGCAGAGGATTTCCCCAAGCTCCCCCGCCCCCAGGACGAGGGCGCGCTGAGGATCCCGGCCGCGGCGCTGGAAGAGAGCATCAACCTGGTCGCCCGCGCCGCCTCTCGGGACGACATGCGCCCGGTCCTGACCGGGGTCTTCGTCACTGCCGCTGGTCGCGAGATGACGATGGTCGCCACCGACTCCTATCGCCTAGCGGTGAAGCGGACCGAGCTCGAGGCCGACCTCGGAGGCGAGCTGGAGGCCAATATCCCGGCCAGGGCCTTGCGGGAGCTTGGCCGCATCCTCTCCGCCGAGGGAGCGGGCGAGGCCGTGATCTCACTGCTTCCGAACCAGGCTGTTTTTCAGGCAGGGTCAATCCTCCTCTCGACGAGGTTGATCGATGGCCAATTCCCCAACTTTCGACAACTCCTGCCGGAGTCCTACGAGCACGACGTCAGGTTGCCGCGTTCCGATTTCCTCGACGTAACCCGCCGGGTAAGCCAACTTGCTCAACGCAACGCGCCGCTGCGGCTCTCGTTCAGCTCGGGAGAGCTGACGGTGGCGGCGGAGACCCCGGACGTGGGGGATGCGCGCGAGACGATGCCGGCGGCGTTCGACGGAGAGCAACTGGAGATCGGGTTCAACCCGGAGTTCCTCAAAGAAGGGATTGAAAGCGTGTCCGGCGACGAGGTGCTGATCCGCTTGATCTCGCCGCTGCGCCCGGGCCTGCTGGAACCGGTCGAGGGCGACGAGTTCCGCTACCTGGTTATGCCGATCCGGCTCAACGTCTAGCCGGCACAGAGGGAGAATGAGCCGGTGCTGGTCACCGCGATCGAGGCAAAGCCGTTGCGCAGCCTCGACGGGGTCCGGGTGGGCTTGGACGCGGGGATCGTCAGCGTCATCGGCCCCAACGGAACCGGCAAGACCAACCTGATCGAGGCGCTCTATTTCGCCCTCACCGGCCGTTCTTTTCGCACCGCCGACCGGCGCGACCTGATCCCGTTCGGCGGCTCTCTGGCGCGGGCGGAAGCGACGATTCGAGACGGCGACGGGCTCGAGCGCAAGCTCCTCGCCGCGGTCAGCCGTACGGAAGGACGCCGCCACCTGCTCGACGGCGGCCCTGCCGACCCGGCGACGATCTCTCGCAGCCGTCCCCCCGTCGCGGTCTTCGCTCCTGATCGGTTGACGCTGGTGAAGGGGCCGCCGGCCGAGCGTCGCGCCCACCTCGACGGCTTCCTCGCCGCCCGCTGGCCGGCTCGGGGCGAGCTGCGCCAGCGCTACGGTCAGGCGGTGGCGCAACGCAATGCCCTGCTCTCAAAGCTCGCCGCCGGTTATGGCTCGCCGGCTGAACTGCGGATCTGGGACGCGGGGCTGGCCAAAGCGGCGGCGCCGCTGATCGAGGCGCGAACCGAGGCGGTCGCCGAGCTGGCCGAGCCCTTCGCCACCGCGGCCGAGGAGCTGGGTCTGGAGACCGGGGAGCTTGAGTACGCGCCCCGGGCCTTCGGCTCAGAAGAGGAGATCCGGGAAGGGCTGGAGGAGCGCCGCGACCAGGACATCCGTATGGGCCGCAGCTCCTGGGGCCCCCATCTCGACGACCTGAAGCTGACGGCCGCCGGCAGGTCGCTGCGGAAGTTCGGATCACAGGGACAGCAACGCGCCGCCCTGCTCGCCCTTCTCTTCGCCGAGCGGGAGGCGCTGCAGCGGGCTCGGCGGGTGACGCCGCTGCTCCTCCTCGACGACGTGATGAGCGAGCTCGACCCGGGCCGCCGGGAGCGCCTGGTCACCCGCCTTGGCGATGGCGGCCAGGTCCTGATCACCGCCGCCGACGAGGATTCGGTGCCGGCCGCGGCCTTGCGCTCGGTCGTGCGGATGCCGCCGCCCACGGAAGGAATCGATCGATGAGCCGCCGGCGCGCCCCCCGCCCGGCGGCCGGCGCCTTCAAGGCGGCGCTGCAGCGAGTGGCCCCGCAGACTCCGCTGGCGGCGGTCCAGGCCGCCTGGGCGGGAGCGGTCGGAGAGCAGCTGGCGGCGGTGGCGGTACCGGTCTCAGAACGGGACGGAACGTTGACGGTCGAGTGCGCGGACGGCATCTGGGCCCAGGAGCTGGACCTGATGCAGGGGGCCCTGTTGGAGCGCCTACGGGCAGAAGTGGGGGGGCAGGCGCCTCGGGCCCTCCGCTTCCGTGTCAACCCCGAGCGTTTCTAGAGCGCATTTTTTCACGATTTGCAGGGAAATAGCTTCAGAAGGACAGCGTATCCGCGGCCCTCAACTGGTATTCTTATGGCAACTCGCATTTCCGCCCCGACCAACCGTGGAGCGAGTCTCTTGGGTGTCGGGGCTTTGTATGTCTTGTGTCAATCGGAAGGGACTCATTGCCTGAGAAAAAAGCCAGCGGCGACTCCTACGGCGCCAAGGACATCACTGTCCTCGAGGGGCTGGAGGCGGTTCGCAAGCGGCCCGGTATGTACATCGGCTCGACCGGACCCCGCGGCCTTCACCACCTGGTCTACGAGGTGGTTGACAACTCGGTCGACGAGGCCCTCGCCGGTCACTGCGACAGCGTTCGCGTCGTCCTCCATCCGGACAACAGCTGCACCGTCGAGGACAACGGCCGCGGCATCCCGGTCGAGACGATGGCGAAGGAGGGACGCCCGGCGGCCGAGATCGTCCTCACCGTCCTCCACGCCGGCGGCAAGTTCGGAGACGGCGGCGGCTACAAGGTCTCAGGCGGCCTGCACGGCGTCGGCGTCTCCGTCGTCAACGCCCTATCCGAGCGCCTGCACCTGGAGATCAGCCGCGACGGCTACGTCTGGAGCCAGGATTACGAGCGCGGCAAGCCCCAGGGGGACCTCACCAGAGGCGAGAAGACCGACGCCCATGGAACCAAGATCACCTTCCTCCCTGACCTCGAGATCTTTGAAGAGATCGGGTTCGACTTCGACATCCTGGTCGAGCGTCTGCGCGAGACCGCCTTCCTCACCCGCGGCCTGAAGATCGAGCTGATCGACGAGCGCGGCGAGACCAACAGCGTCACCTTCCAGTACGAGGGCGGCATCGAGGACTTCGTCCGCCACCTCAACGAGAACAAGGACGCGGTCCACAAAAAGGTCGTCTACTTCGAGGGCGGCAAAGAGGAGGGCCAGGTCGAGATCGCGATGCAGTGGAACAGCTCCTACCAGGAGTCGATCTTCAGCTTCGCCAACAACATCAACACCCACGAGGGGGGCTCGCACCTCTCCGGCTTCCGCTCCGCCTTGACCCGAACGCTCAACTCCTACGCGCGCAACAAAGGCCTCCTGAAGGAGAAAAAAGACGACAACCTCGCCGGCGAGGACGTGCGCGAGGGATTGACCGCGGTGATCTCGGTCAAGCTCCACGACCCGCAGTTCGAGGGGCAGACCAAGACGAAACTGGGGAATCCGCCAATTCGTGGCCTGGTCGAGGAGATCGTCAACCGCAAGCTGGGCGAGTACCTCGAGGAGAACCCCGCCGACGCCAAACGCGTGATCATGAAGGCGATCGACGCCGCCCGTGCCCGCTCGGCGGCCCGCAAAGCCCGCGATCTCACCCGCAAGTCGGCGCTAGAGAACTCGACCCTGCCGGGCAAGCTCGCCGACTGCTCGGTCAAGGATCCAAGCCTGGCCGAGATCTTCGTGGTCGAGGGTGATTCCGCCGGTGGTTCGGCGAAGCAGGCCCGCGACCGCAATACCCAGGCCGTCCTGCCACTGCGCGGCAAGATCATCAATGTCGAGAAGAGCCGGATCGACAAGGTCCTCGCCAACGTCGAGATTCAGGCGCTGATCACGGCAATCGGCACCGGCGTCCACGACGAGTTCAACATCGAGGACGCGAGGTACCACAAGATCGTGATGGCGACCGACGCCGACGTCGACGGCGCCCACATCCGCACCTTGGTCCTCACCTTCCTTTACCGCCAGATGCCGGAGTTGATCAACGAAGGCTTCGTCTACATCGCCAAGCCGCCGCTGTACCGCGTCAAACAGGGCAACCAGGAGACTTATCTGGAGCGCGAGTCCGAACTCGAAGAGCTGCTGCTGCGCGACAAGCTCGAGCAGTTCGAGCTGACCGACGCGAGTGGGGAGACCCGCAAATTGACCCCGAGCCGCTGGCAGGCCTACATCCGGCGCTCGAAGGAGTACGAGGGCTGGGGCTCCTCTCTGCAGGCGGACTTCGGCCACGAAGTGGTGCGCTTCCTCGAGGAGTCGAGCTTGCTCGACGAACAGGTCAGCAGCGTGGCTGCCGCGCGCGACCTGTTGCAACGCGGCGGCGGCGAGAACGAGCCGTTCGACACCGAGGTCCTCGACAGCGGCGAGGACCTCGTCACCGTCAAGGCGATCGAGCGCAAGAGCGGCCTCGCGAGAACTCACCGCCTGCCCGCAGCCCTGTTCGCGCACCATGACTACCGCAAGTTCGCCGAGGTCCACGCGACCCTGCTGAAACAGGTCGGCCGCCCGCCTTTCGAAGTGAAGCGCGGCGAGAAACGAAACGCCGCGCTCTCATTCGAGGCACTGCGCGGGGCGGTCCTGGAGCTGGCCCGCCAAGGGGTTCAGTTGACCCGATTCAAGGGTCTGGGCGAGATGAACGCCAAACAGCTGCGCGAGACGACGATGGATCCGGCTTCGCGGACGCTGGCCCGGGTCACGCTCGAAGACGCGACCGCCGCCGACACGATCTTCTCGATGCTGATGGGCGACCAGGTCGCACCACGAAGAGAGTTCATCGAGGCCCATGCGAAAGAGGTGAAGTTCCTTGATGTGTAGGCGCGCCGAGGGCTTCGAGGAGGAGACGAACTAATGGCGCTTGACGCTTTGACGGGGAACATCGAGGACCGCGGTCTCGAGCAGGAGATGCGCTCGTCGTATCTCGACTACGCGATGAGCGTGATCGTTGGCCGGGCGCTGCCGGACGTGCGCGACGGCCTCAAGCCGGTGCACCGGCGCGTGCTCTACGCGATGCACGACATCGGCCTGCAGCCGACCCGGCCGTACCGCAAGTGCGCCTTCATCGTCGGCGAGGTGATGGGCAAGTACCACCCGCACGGTGACTCGGCGATCTACGACACCTTGGTGCGGATGGCGCAGGACTTCTCGCTGCGCTACCTGCTGGTCGACGGGCAGGGCAACTTCGGCTCGATCGACGACGATCCCGCAGCGGCGATGCGGTACACCGAGGCCCGCCTCGGCCGGCTCGCCACCGAGCTGCTCCGCGACATCGACGCCGACACCGTCGACTTCGGCCCCAACTACGACGAATCGACCCAGGAGCCACAGGTCCTCCCGGCCCGGTTCCCCAACCTGCTGGTCAACGGCACCTCCGGGATCGCGGTCGGGATGGCAACCAACATCCCGCCGCACAACCTGCGCGAGGTCGCCGGCGCCGTCGCCGCCTACATCGACAACCCGGCGATCGACCTGGCGGGGCTGATGGAGTACGTCAAAGGCCCGGACTTCCCCGGCGGCGGGCTGATGAGCCGCGAGGGGATTCGCGACGCCTACGCCTCCGGCCGCGGCAGCATCAAGGTTCGCGCCCGCGCCCACGTCGAGCCGCTGAAGGGGGGCAAGGAGGCGATCATCGTCACCGAGCTTCCGTTCATGGTCAAGAAGGGCGGCGAAGGCGGCCTGATCACGAAGATCGCCGACCTCGCCCGCGACAAAAAACTCGAGGGCATCTCTGACCTCCGCGACGAGAGCGACGAACGCTCCGGCATGCGGTTGGTGATCGAGCTCAAACGCGGCGGACCGCCGGCCAAGGTCGTCCTCAACAACCTCTACAAAAAAACGTCGATGCAGTCGACCTTCGGCGCCAACATGGTGGCGCTGGTCGACGGCGTGCCGCGGACCCTGAGCCTGCTGGAGCTGATCGAGCACTACGTCGACCACCAGCGCGAGGTCGTCACTCGCCGCACCCAGTACGAACTGCGTCGAGCCGAGGCGCGCGCCCACATCCTCGAGGGCCTGTTGATTGCGCTGGACAACCTCGACGCAGTGATCAAACTGATCCGCGCCTCGAGTGACCCCGACGCCGCGCGCGACGGGTTGATGGAGAAATTCGAGCTCTCGCGCGAGCAGGCGCAGGCGATTCTCGACATGCGACTGCAGCGCCTGACCGCGCTCGAGGCTGACAAAGTGCGGGCCGAGCACGCCGACCTGATGGAGCGGATCGGCGAGCTGAGGGCGATTCTCGGTGACGAAGCCCGGGTGATGGGCTTGGTCAAAGACGAGTTGGCCGAAATCGTCGAGGCCTATGGCGATGAGCGGCGAACCGAGCTGGCCCACTTCGAGGGTGACGTCGGCATCGAGGACATGATCGCCGACCAGCAGATGGTGATCTCCCTAACCGCCTCGGGCTACGTCAAGCGCCTGCCGCTGGCCACCTACCGCCAGCAGCACCGCGGCGGCGTCGGCGTGATGGGGATGAACCTCAAAGAGGACGACTACATCGCCCACCTCCACATCAGCTCGACTCACGACTTCCTGCTCTTCTTCACCAACCGCGGCAAGGTCTACCGGCTCAAGGTCTACGAGCTGCCGGAGGGCCAGCGCAACGCTAAAGGCAGCTCGCTGAACAATCTGCTGCCGCTGCGCGAAGGCGAGAAGGTGATGGCGGTGATCCCGACCCGGGACTTCAAGGAGAACAAATACCTCGCCTTTGCGACCGCCAACGGGCTGATCAAGAAAACGGAGTTCCTCGCCTACAACACGCCGATCCGCGCCGACGGGATCATCGCGATCAAGGTCCGTGACGGGGACGAGCTGGTCCAGGTGCGGCTGACCTCGGGTGAGGACGACATCCTCATGGTCTCCCACTCCGGCCACGCTTGCCGCTTCTCCGAGGAGAAAGTGCGGACGATGGGCCGCCCCGCGAGCGGCGTCAAAGGGATGAACGTCGCCGGCAAGGACAACCGGGTGCTGGCGATGGACGTCGCCCGCAACGACACCGAACTCTTCGTCGTTACCGAGAACGGCTACGGCAAGCGCACGCCTGTCTCCGAGTACCCCGTCAAGGGGCGCGGCACCAAAGGCGTGCTCACCGCGAAGCTGACCGAGAAGAAGGGCGGCCTCGCCGGCGCCCTGATCGTCGGCGAGCACCAGGAGCTTCTCTTCATCTCCCAGAACGGGATGGTCCAGCGCACCCGGGCCGGCGGCATCTCACAGATGGGCCGCCCGACCCAGGGGGTCAAAGTGATGAACATGAAGGACGACGACATCGTCAGCGCCGTGGCGCTGGTCGTCGAGGACTCCACCCCGGCGGTCGACGAGCCGTCGAACCAGGACGAGCTGCCGGCCGACGGTTCAGACGGATCCCAACCGACGGTCGAGGACCAAGCGGGAGGGTGACGAGACGAGTCCCGCGTAGTGGAGCTACGCGGGATCTCGGGGAGGCGCCCTCCCGCGCCGGTCATTCGGCCGTCCGCTAGGCCGCCGCAGGCAAATCAGCGGGTAAGT
>Ga0190275_10000287_pt1 | contig 49252 bp, 35 predicted proteins | sample Popmic550T_FD_133745 | JGI IMG/M metagenome (GOLD analysis project Ga0190275, IMG submission 133745) | Populus adjacent soil microbial communities from riparian zone of Yellowstone River, Montana, USA - 550 T | ecosystem: Environmental > Terrestrial > Soil > Riparian zone > Trees stand | place... | reverse complement strand
CCACTTTTCAAGTCGCCTGTTACAGCCTCATTCTCCTGGCCGGCATTCTCGAGTCTGGCTCCACCCGCGATGACTCCTACCCCACACTTCCAAAGTGGCGGAAACCCTCCGCTCGTCCTTCGATTCTCGACTTCATCACCAAGCTGCGCCTCGAACTCTGCAACGAAACGTCTGCCGCATTCCAGCTTCCCCCATCTCGGGCGAAACCTTCGTTCATTCGGCCTTTACGTAACCCCATCAGGGTCCAAACTCCAGTCCGGTGGTATCGCGCTGCGCGCGAAACCACCGGCTATGTGCCGGAACGCCTTCGGCGTTCTGTGCTCACTTCAACTTCTTCGCAATCTTCGCGATCTTCACGAACTCATCCCGCATCCCGTCGAGGTCTACCCCCTGCGCGACGCGTGCGAGGTGGAAGACGTCCTCCCAGCTTGCACTTCCCTTGTGCGGAGAGTCGCGCAGCAGCATCCCCATCTCGGCGACGGCGGCGGCGAACTGCATGTCCGGTGACGCCTCGTATGCGCTCTTCCCCTCGTCCACGACCTCGGCCAGCAGCGGCTGGCTGATCGTGCCGCGCGGTTCTTTCCAGCGGAGACGGAGCGTGGCGATGGGACCGCGGGTACGGCGGGCGGGGACGATCTCGAAGAGTGCGGTCACGGAGTGGCCGGCGCCGAGCTCGCCCGCATCCTTCTTGTCGTCGTCGAAGTCTTCCTTCGCCAGCGCGCGGTTCTCGTAGCCGATCTGCCGGTACGACTCCACGGCCGCGGGATCGAAGTCGAGCTGTACCTTCACGTCCTGGGCGATCGTGACCAGCGTCCCGGTCAGGCCGCTGCGGAACAGCATCTCCGCCTCCTGCAGCGTGTCGAGGTAGGAGTAGTTGCCGTTCCCTTTGTCGGCAAGCGTCTCCATCTTCGCGTCCTGCAGGTTGGTGTCGCCGACGCCGACCACCGAGAGGAAGATCCCGGAGCTGCTCTTCGATTCGATGAGCGCTTCCAACTGGTCGAGAGTAGAGACGCCGACGTTGAAATCGCCGTCGGTGGCGAGGATGACCCGGTTGTTGCCGTGCTCGAGGAAGTTCTCCGCGGCGATCTTGTAGGCCAGCTCGATTCCGGCACCGCCGGCGGTCGAGCCGCCCGCCTCCAGCGCGTCGATGGCCTTGCGGATGGCTCGTTTGTCGGCACCGGAGGTGGAGGGGAGCACGAGGCCCGCGGCACCGGCGTAAACGACGATGGCCACGCGATCTTCGGCGCGCAACTCGCGGACGAGGACGTCGAATGCCTGCTGGAGGAGCGGCAGCCGCTCCGCCGGCATCATCGAGCCGGAGACGTCGATCAGGAAGACCAGGTTGTTCGGCGCCATCCGCCACTGCTCGAGATTGCGTCCCTGGATGCCGACGCGCAGCAGGCGGTTCTTCATGTTCCACGGACAGCCGGCCACTTCGGTGGTGACAGAGAAGGGGGCGTCCCCCTCCGGCTGCGGATAGGAGTAGCTGAAGTAATTGAGCATCTCCTCGATGCGCACGGCATCGGGCGGCGGGAGGAGGCGTGCGTTGAGGAAGCGCCGCACATTGGTATACGAGGCGCGGTCGACGTCGATCGCGAAGGTGGCCGTCGCCGCTTCGTTCGTGGCGACGAAGCCGTGCTCGCGAATGGAGGCGTACTGCGGCTCCGGCACGTAGACCGGCGCCGGAGCGCCGAGCGATTCTTTCGCATACGTCATCGGACTGCCCCAGCCGCCCGGCGCACTGGCCGTGACGGTGATCGACTCGGTGATGGAGCTGACTTTCATGTCCGCCACGAGCGTGATCCCGTGGCCGGCCGTGAGGACGACGGTCTGCGTGACGGTCCTCAGCCCCTGAAGCTCGGTCTTCACCGTGTAGGTGCCGGGCTGCAGTCCGCGCACGGCAAACATGCCATGGGCGTCGGTGACGGCGGTGTGCGCCGGCCGCGAGGGCGACGTGATTGTCACGGTAGCTCCCGGAAGCGGCGTGCCGTCGGAGGTCACGGTGCCGTCGACGACGCCGGCCGGTCCCGGCCGCGACGTGTAGCGCTGCTGCGTCGCGGTGCAGGCGGTGAGAAGCAGAACGAGAGCGAGATAACGGAAGCTGCGTTTCATTCGGAGCCCCTTTCGCCGCAACCGCCGCTGCACTGCTGCTGCCGTACATGCCACGTCCGTAACTCCCGCGAAACGAACGGCATGAGTAAGTTCACGGAGGTGCAACATCGGGAAAACCGGAGAATCCGGCCGGTTTTGTGGATTTGGAATGACCCGCGGGAGCCGTTCCGTTCCTTCCCGCGCATGCGCAAACTCCTCCCGCTCCTTTCCCTGCTCGCGCTCCCGCTCTTCGCCGCGGAGAAGCCGGCGCCGCCGGCCGACCTGACCGCTCCTCCCTCCGACGCCGAGCGTCTGGAGAGCGGCCTGGTCACGAAAAAGCTCGCCGACGGCACGAGCAGCGAGAAGCTCGCCGGCGAGCAGATCCCGCGCGTCCGCTTCACGGTCTGGAAATCGGACGGCACGCTCGTGCAGCACGTCCCGGGACCGTCATCGCTGATGATCGCCACGTCGAAGATGCTCCCCGGCTGGGCGGAAACGGTGCGGATGATGACCGTCGGCGAAAAGCGCCGCGCCTGGGTTCCGGCCTCGCTCAGCGGCGGACGCCTGAAGGAAGGGGAGTCGTTCGTCTTCGACACCGAGCTCGTAGGCGTCGTCGATCCCCCCGTCACCCCGCCTGACGTCAGCGCGCCTCCTCCCGCCGCCACCATGACCGATTCCGGCCTCGCCTACCTCGTCCTCCGCCCCGGCACCGGCACCGTGCACCCGAAACGCAGCAACACCGTCGTCGTCCACTACAGTGGCTGGACCACCGACGGCAAAATGTTCGACAGCTCCGTCGCCCGCGGCGAATCCGCCGTCTTCCCGCTGACCGGCGTGATCAAGGGCTGGATCGAAGGACTGCAGCTGATGGTGGAAGGGGAGAAAACGCGCTTCTGGATCCCGTCGCGGCTGGCGTACGGGAAGGAGAAGGGAAAGCCGCAGGGGATGCTGGTGTTCGATATCGAGCTGATGGAGATCAAGAAGTAGCTGAGGAGCACCCCTGAGGAGCGCCGGTCTTCGACCGGCCGGTCCGCTGGCCTTCGGCCAGCAGTCTGGGTGGGATGGGGGCAACCTTCCCTTCGGGTCACACTGCCGACCGAAGGTCGGCGGACCGGCCGGTCGAAGACCGGCGCTCCATAGGGCGGGTCAATACGGCATTTCGTGATCGTGCAACCCGAAGTAATGCCCGAGCTCATGAATCACCGTATCCCGCACCTGCTGGATCGCCTCGCGTCTCGTGCGGCAGACGCGGTTGATGGGGCCGCGGAAGATGGCGATCTGGTCGGGGAGGGTGGGAAGCATGTCGTGGTGGCGGCGGGTCAGGGCGACGCCGCGGTAGATGCCGAGCAGCTCGTTGTCGGCATCTTCCAGGATGTCGAGGTCGTCGTCGCTCGGTTCTTCCTCCACCACCACGGCGACATTGTCGAGCAGGTCGGCGAACTGCTGCGGGAGGCCTTCCAGCGCCTCTTCGACCAGCCGTTCGAACTCACGAGGGGGGAGGAACATCACTCCGACTCTACGCCAGCCGCGTCCAGGACCCAACGGGGAGTCATCGGCTCGGCGGCAAAGAACGCCTTCTCCTTCCCCAGGGTGAGCGCCCAGCGGTGCAGCCAACTGATGCCGGCGAAGCCCGTCCATTCGTCCTTGCTGCGATAGGCCGGGTCCTCCAGCGCACGCTCGAGGGTGATGAAGCGGTACCCCCGCTTCTTCATCGACGCCGCCACCTCGTCGAACCAGTCGGCGTTCAGCGCGTTCGCGTGCACCAGCAGGACGTGCCGGATGTTGCGTCCGAAGAGGTCCTGCGACTGCCGTTCGTAATACGCAAGCTTCCGGTCCATGTAGGCCACGTACTCCGTGCCGATGCGCTTCCGGGCTTTCGCGTCCTGAGTCTTCGCGTATGCCGACGCGAAGATCCACTCCCCGTTGTCGAGCGTCACCGGCGCGACGCGGTAGCCGTGCTTGCCGAGGAATCGCGTCACCCGGTCGCGCACCTCCAGAGACCGGCCGGTGTGCAGGAACGGATGACGGAACCAGCGCGGCGTCTTGCCGCGCTTGCGCATCAACTCCCGCGTCACCTTCTCGCCGCGGACGATGTCCTGCTCGTACTCCGCGACGTCGATCCGGTGCAGGTCGGGATGCGAGTGGGTGTGATTGCCGAGTTCCAGGCCGGCGTCGAGCCAGCGGTCGAGCAGCGCCACGTGGACGGCGCTCCCCAGCTTGCCCTCATTGACGAAGCCGATCGCTGGGATCTTCTCCGCCCGGATCGAGCGAAGAAGATCGCGGGTGATGCGTTGCTGCTCCGCGATCGGCGTCGACTGCGGAACCATCGGAAGGTCGTCGAACGTGACTGCCACCTCGCGGGTGACCTCCGCGGCGGAAAGGGTGAGGGCGAGCAGCGCGATCGCCGCGCTGCCCGCCTGTCGAAGCGTCACCATCCGGGAGTGATGTTGAAGCCGTACACGATCTCTTCTTCGGGGCGCTGGAACGGCTTGGCCGCGTAGACTTCGATCGGGATGTAGCTGAGCAGGATGCGCAGGCCGAGGCCGGCGCTGAATACCGGTACTCGATCGTCGGTGTCCGTGGCGTACGTCCAGTTCACCTTTTCGTCCTCGGTCCATGCCGCGCCGCCGTCGGCGAAGGCGAAGATCTCGGTCGGAAGGAACGGGTTGTTGATGAGGCCGAACTCGCGGGTGCCGAACAGCGGCGCGCGCACTTCGACGCTGGCCAGCGCGATGCGCGTGCCGAGGAGGCGGTCGAAGACCGGGCAGGTATTGATCTCCGTGCCGCATTCGATCGGGTCGATCGAGTAAGGGTCATAGCCGCGCATCAGCGAGCCGCGGCCGAGGTACAGCGTCGACAGGCGCGGGTCCTCGGAGCCTTTTCCGTAGCGCCCGTAGTGCATGCCGCGCATGGCGAACGTCACCGGGCGGGCAAAGAGGTAGCGGCGATAGTCGCCGAGTGCGGTGGTGAAATTGAGGTCGCCGTTCAGTGTCTCCACCTCATAGCGATAGCGCGTGCCGTTGATCGGCGAGATGAAGCCGAACGTCGAGCTGTCCCCGACGAACGCCGCCGAGGCCTTGCTGAAGTTCAGCGTGAACGCGCCCGGAAGCTCGAGCCGCTCGCGGTCGATGATGCTGTTGCCGACGACATAAAAGCGCTCGACCTCGGTCTTGTAGGAGTAGCGCTGATAGCCGATGGCCCCTTCGATGCGGCGGGTGGTGCTGAACGGATACTGCGCCAGGCCGCTCGCGTCGGTGACGATCTGGACCTCGCGGTACTGGTCGTAGATCTCCGCCGGAATGACGTTGCCGTCGTCGTCAGTGTACGTGCCGATGGAGTAGTCGACCGCGCCGTAGACCTGCGGGATGTGCAGAAGGTCGGCGCCCCAGTTCAGGCGGCTGGTCTGGTTGAGGTAGAACAGCTCGCCGCCGAGCTGCTCGGTGAGGCTCGACGTGCCGCTGCCGCCGCCTCCCTGGAACGTGAAGCCGACGTTGTGGCGTCCGAGGATGTCGCTGAAGAAGGCTGTCACGCTGCCGCCGGCGCCGAAGCCGAACTCGTTCACGCCGACGCCGAGCGTCGGAGGCCCGAGGTAGGCGAGGCGGAGATCGGAGCTGTACGGCCGTTCGGCGAACTGCGCCGAGGCCGGCGGCAGCCCTTCCTCCGGACGCATCAGGTAGCCGGTGATCTCCGAGCCCGCCGCGCGCAGCGGCGGCAGGAGCGCGGCGCGCGGGGCCGTATTCTCCGCCAGCGCGGCGGTCGGCGTCGTTGCCGCTCCCGGCGGATTCGGGGCGAGACGGTAGATGTTGTAGTTGTCGTCCTCGAAGAGCGAGAAGGCGATGTCGCCCGAGCGTGCTGCCACGGTCATGGCCGGCGCCATGTCGGTGATGCCGGCGATGCCGGTGTCGACGGCGGTGATCTTCGACAGCCGCCCGTCCGCGACGGTGATGTTGTAGAGGTCCGGAATCCCGTCCGGATTGGCGAGGAAGTAAATCGAGCGGCCGTCCGGCGCGTACTGCGGGTTGATGTGCTTCGCGCCGCCGAAGGCATTCAGCTCGCGGATCTGCCCGGTGCTGACGTCGATCGTCGCCAGGCGCATCTCCGTGAAGCGCAACTGTTCCAGGATCGTTTCAGGACCGCGGTCCGTGGCGAAAACGATCGTTTGGCCGTCGGGCGACCACGCCGGCTGCAGGTCGGCGTACTTGTCGCTCGTCAAACGCCGCACTTCCTGAGAGGAAACGTCGAAAAGGAAGAGATCACTGACGCCGGTGGTCTGCCCCGCGAGGGCGATCGTCGCCCCGTCCGGAGACCAGGCCACGTTGATGATCGCCTCGAGCCCTTTGACTCGGATGTGATCGATCTTCCGGGTCTCAACGTCCACTATTGATAAAAAGTTGTCCCCTTTCGAGAACGTAATGAACGCCAGCCGTTTGCTGTCGGGAGACCATGATCCGGCCGACTCGATGAAGCGGAGCGACTCGAAGTGGGCGTCGCGATCGGAGGAGACCAGCTTCCGGATGACCTTTCCGGTCTGCGCGTCGGCGAGGAAAAGGTCGATCGAGAAGAGCTCGCGCGCCGAGAGGAACGCGAGGTAGCGGCCGTCCGGACTGAGCGCCGGACCGATGTTCAGCTCTGTCGATCCGCGGCGGCGGCGCTTCCGCTTTTCGCCTTCCTTGCGCGGCTCGACGGCGGGCGGCTTGCGGCCGATCAGTGGATTGCCGAGGTCCATCGTGCGGGCCGCGACGACCGGGTTGTACAGCTCGCGGGCCGCTTCGGCCCAGTCGGCGAAGAGCTGCTTGTGCGGGATGCCGAGGGCGCGCTCGACGCCGTCCTCGATACCCACCATGCCGGCGGCCATGAAGTAGCGCACCACCGCTTCGTCGCCGAAGCGCGCGCCGATGTAGGCCATCACCGCCTGGCCGTAGCGGTACGGGAAGTAGCGCGGATCGCGGGTCAGCTCGCGCAGGTCCGGCAGGCGGTCGTGGATCGTCGCATCGCGGATCCACATCGACGTGAGAGGGTCGACACGCCCTTTCGAGAAGTACTCGGCCATCCCTTCCACGATCCAGAGCGGCATCTGCTCGAGCGCGAAACGGCGGCGCTGGTTGTTCGCCGAGGCGGCGATGTCGTACTGGAACACGTGCACCATCTCGTGGCCGAGCACGTGGTCGTTCTCCGCGTAGTCGCCGGTCAGCGGCAGCACCACGCGGTTCATGAACGCGTCGGTGAAGCCGCCGGTCCCTTCGCCGATCATCCCGCCGGTGGTGGTGGTCTGGTGGAAGTCGGCTGAGTTGGCGTAGAGGACGATCGGCTTCTTGCGGAAGGAGTGGTTGAAGACGCGGGAGAGCCGGGCGTACCACCGCTCCGACATGCGCGCCACATCCTGTACGACGTCCGCTTCCTGGTCGTAGTAGTAGATGTCGAAGTGCTCGGTCTGCAGCACTTTGAAGTCGAACTGCTCCCACTGCACCTTGTTGCGGCCGAAGTACTGTGCCTGGGCGGTTGGGACGATGAGGAGAACGACGAGGAACGACAGAACTACGAACCGAACAGCGACTCGCATCAAAACACCTCGGTCTCTAATTGATCACTGAAAGGCCGCGGCTGCAAGTTTGCTGCCCCGGAAGGGAGGGCAGAAGGCAGAAAGCAGAGGGCAGAAGGGGAAACCGACAAGGTTGTGAACAACCGGTGTCAGCCCCTGCACGCCGGAGGCGTGTCGGAAATTAGCCGGGGGTTGGCGCGAAGCGCCTACCCCCGGGATACCGCGCGCCCATATTTCGTGCCCCGGAGGGGCACCGGAGCTCGTGAATGTCACGCTTCCGGTGCCCCTCCGGGGCACGAGATATGAGGACGTGTCGTATCCGGGGGTAGGCGCTTCGCACCAACCCCCGGCTAATTTCCAGAGCCCCTTCGGGGCACTCAGGATGACAGAGGTTGGGCTTGCCATCCCAAGAGAGGCTCGCCTGTTGCTATCCCCACTCCCAACATGCGCATCACCACCGTTTTTCTCGCCCTCGCTCTCCTGTCCGTACCTGCTTCTGCCGACCTCGTGGTGCCCCAGACCGCGACCAACCGCATCCTGATCCCTGTGGCGGGTAATGCTGCCGGTGCGAACGGTACCTACTTCCGCAGCGACATCCAGCTCATCAACTTCCGCAACGAGCCGCAGAACGTCTCGATCTGGTGGTATCCGCAGGGAAGCGCGGGTGAAGCCGTCCCCATCCGGAACCTGACCATCAGCGCCCGCAGCGGCATCACCTCGGAGGACTTCGTCCTGAACATCCTCCAGCAGACCGGCATCGGCGCCATCGAGATCTTCGGCATCGAGTCCGACGGTGCCGGGGTCGACGCGAACGCCCAGCTTCACGCCACTGCCCGCATCTGGACGCCGCAGCCGAATGTCGCCGGCGGGACGATGGCCCAGACCTTCCCGGCCATCGAAGTCACGACCAGTACGGTCCAGACCAAGTGGATCTTCGGCGTCCGGCGTACCGAGCAGTACCGGCTCAACGTCGGCGTGGCGCACAACTCCCCGTCCGAGCAGACCTTCCGGATCACCGTCGTCCCGACCTCGGGCGTCTCCGGCCCGGAAGTCATCGACATCGTCGTCCCCGCGCGCTCGATGCAGCAGATCAGCAGGCCGGGACCGGACGTCGGAACCGTTCAGGTCATCATCCAGAACATCAGCGCCACCGCGTCGACGACGTGGCAGGGATGGGCGTCGTCGATCGACAACGTCACGGGCGACGCGTGGTCGCAGATGGCGTTCCCTGCGCCGGCTTCGCCCGCGCCTGTGCTGTACTAGCGCAGGCCGACTTCTCCGGCCAGCGCGCCGCCTCGACGATCTCGTCGTCGGGCGTGTCGCGCGTGAACGACGTTTCCTTCGTGGAGCGGCGGACGAGCGACTCGTTCGCCGCCCGCGTGTAGTCGCGCAGCAGCGAAGCCACGTTGCCGCGGCCGCTGTCGACGTCCAGCACCCGCACCGGCGTGGCGCAGGCGAAATCGAGCTCGGCGAAGCGGAGGCTGCGCTTCTCCCGGTTCGCGGCGGTGCGGTAGGTGACGGCGCGGTTGCGGAGGTCGTAGACGATGCTCCATTGCGTCGACTGCTGCGCCACCTCGTCCAGCAGCGCGAAAGCGGCGTCGACGGAGGTCGCGGAAGCCAATCCCTTCGCCGCGCGGGTGAATCGGGCTGCAGAGTTGCCCCGCTGCCCTGCCACGCTCTGCGCGTACGGGTCGTTGGCCAGGACCGCCACCGGCAGCTTGTCGCCGCGGTGGACCACCAGCTCGCCGCCGAGAAATTCGACGGCAGCGACGTCGCCGGAGGCGTCGGCAACCAGGTAATGCAGCGGCACGCCGCGCTCGCTGATGCGCACCTTCTTCGCGCTCTCCACCACCTCCTGCACCGTTGCGGCGGTGTCGAGCTGATACTGGATCCACTCCAGCGTCCCGAGCTCCGGCCGCGCGTCCGCCTTCGGATAGCGCGTCCCGTCGAGCCACATCAGCTCGACCACGAGCCCCTTCTCGTTCATCCCGCCCGTCGCATTGTCGCGGCCCCACTGGTTGAACGTCACACTGCCGTAACGCGACGTCCATGACGCCGGCTGCGCGCGCTGCGACGTCTTCGCCAGCCCGCGCTTGTTCACCATCACCATGCCGGTGCCGGTCTCGAAATCGTAGTTGCGCCCGAACAGGCCGCGCGTGCAGAAGGTCGTGCAGGCATCGGCCGCGGATGCGCCGAGGATGAGGAGAAGAGCCAGTGTGGCGCGCATGGCTCGACGCTAACATGGGGTCGTGAAGATGGCGGTTGCAGTTCTGCTTCTGTTGTTCCTCGGCGCGGCCTGTTTTGTGTACATGAAGCGCCGCCGTCCGGCCGCCTCCGTTCCCGGTACACCGTCCGCCGCACTCGTTGCCGAACTGCGCCGCGACGTCGGCGCCCTCTGCGCGATCGGCCAGCGCAACACCTTCGTCCCGGAGAACCTCAATGCGGCCGCGGCGCTGATCGAACGCGAGCTGCAAGCAGCCGGCTACACCGTCGAGCGCCACCGCTACTTCGTCGAGCAGGACGGCGTGCATGCCGAGAACCTCATCGCCGAGATTCGCGGCCCCCGGCAAAACAACGACGAGATCGTCGTCATCGGCGCGCACTACGACTCCGTCGAAGGAACCATTGGTGCCGACGACAACGCCAGCGGCACCGCCGCCCTGCTCGCCCTGGCCCGCCGCTTCGCCCGATCGAAGCCGGCCCGCACGCTGCGCTTCGTCGCCTTCGCCAACGAAGAGCCGCCGCACTTTCAGACGCACGACATGGGGAGCTGGCAGTACGCCAGACGCTGCCGCGACCGCGGCGAAAAGATCGTGGCCATGCTCAGCCTCGAGACCATCGCCTACTACCGCGACGAGCCCGGCTCCCAGCAATACCCGGCCCCGTTGGCCAGCTTCTACCCCGACACCGCCAACTTCATCGCCTTCGCCTCCAACCTCGGCTCGCGCGCGCTGTTGAAACGCAGCGTCGACGCCTTCCGCGCCACGACAAACTTCCCCATCGAATCCGCCGCCATGCCCGAAGCCGTCACCGGCATCTCCTGGTCCGACCAGTGGTCCTTCTGGCAGTTCGGCTACCCCGCCATCTGCGTCACCGACACCGCGCTGTTCCGCAATCCGAACTACCACACCCCGGCCGATCGCCCGGAGACGCTGGACTACGAGCGCGCGGCGCATGTGGTGGAGGGACTGGTGGGGGTGGTGGAGGAGCTGGTTCGATGAGTTGTTGTCAGTTGTCAGTTGTCGGTTGTCGGTTGTCTGCCAGTCCTCGGCTCCGGGTTGAGGTTCGCGAGTGCCGCCTGTGGAGCGCCGGTCTTCGACCGGCCGGTCCGCCAGCCTTCGGCTGGGAGTCTCGCGCGGTGCACTCCCCCTCCCACCACCGGGCCGGCTGAAAGCCGGCGGACCGGCCGGTCGAAGACCGGCGCTCCGCGTTCGATCTCCGTCCCCTACGGGGACCTCATGAATCGGCGACGCCGCGCCGGGCAAGTTCGCCGATCCGGTCGATGATCCCCCGCGGAACACGCCGATTCCCGTCGTGAACCTTCCATTCTCACGTGATGCACGCGCCGATGCACGCGTGCACGGGCCAATGCATGCCGTGCACGGGCCGATGCACGCCATCCACGCGCCGATGCACACCGTGCACACGCCGATGCACGCCATGCACGCGCCGATACGTGCACGCGCGCGTGCATGTGGTGCACGGGTGGGGTCCACGTGGTGCGACCCGCACCCGCTTCGCGCGTTCAGCAGACCGCACTCAGTAGACCAACACTCCCTCCGGCGCGCCGTATCGGACCGCCAGAAAACGGTAGAATGACCAACATGAAGATCGCCACCGGAACAGTAACGGACGGAACAATCGTCGTTGAAGGGCAGCCCTTCTCGGAAGGCGAGAAAGTCACGGTTCTCAGTTACGACACAGCACCATTCCGCGTCTTGCCGGAGCAGAAACGCGTGCTCCTCGAGTCAATGGCTCAAGCAGACCGCGGCGAGCTCGTGGATGCCGACGATCTCCTCGCAGAGCTGGACGAGTCGATCTGATCAGTGGCATTTCGCGTCAAGCCCACGGCTGCCGCTGCTCAGCAAATACGCAATGAGTCTCATTGGTGGCGCCGCAACCGAACAAAGGCTCCGAACCTTTTTCGCGAGGAGCTCCGCAGAGCTTTCGCCCTCATCTCCGAATATCCTGAAGCAGGGGCCATCGCTGAAGATGTCGAACTTGCAGGCGTGCGGCGTGTTGTTCTCGTCGGCACATAACACTACGTCTATTACCGTGTAGACAAGGGCGCAAAGCGGATCGAGGTTCTCGCAGTGTGGAGTACAAAGTTCGGAGAGCCGCCGTCAATACAATGACCACCGCCTGACTTTGGTGTGAATCAGGATGACAGTGTGGTTTCTGCCGCTCCTCATTTGAATGTTTCGGCCGCCGCAGGCGCCCCTATGGAGCGCCGGTCTTCGACCGGCCGGTCCGCCGACGTTCCGTCGGCCGTCTCTCGGGACGCGTGTGGCTTCGACGGCGGGTCGAAGACCGGCGCTCCGATCAGTTAGTCTCCTCCCGTGCATGATGCGGTAATTATCGGCAGTGGCGCCGGCGGTGGGGCGGTGGCGTGGCGGCTGGCCTCGGCGGGATGGCGTGTGCTGGTGCTCGAGAAGGGACCGCGGCATTCACGCGAGGACTACGCGCATGGTGCCGGAGGGCTTCGGCCGGGCGACTTCATCCCGTCCGTCGAGGCCGATCCGCACACGGTGGTCACCAGGAGGACGGCCACTCCGCTCCGGACGAACCTCGGCTGGATCGCCACCTGTGTGGGCGGCGGCACGGTCCACATGGGAGGGTACTTTTACCGCTTTCATCCCGACGACTTCCGGATGCGGTCGCGTTTCGGCGATTACCTCTCGATTGCCGACTGGCCTTATGACTACGACGAGCTCGAGCCGTACTACGCGCTCGCCGAGAAGATGATGGGCGTCTCGGGCCAGGCGGGGGCGGACCCTTTCGCCGGAGCGCGCTCGACATCCTTCCCGTTGCCGCCGCTCGATGCGCATCCTTTCGCCGCGGAGATCGACGGCGCGTGCCGGCGGCGGGGATGGCATCCGTTCCCAACTCCGCGCGCCATCAACTCCCGCCCCTACGACGGCCGTCCGGCGTGTTCCTACTGCCGGGTCTGTGCGTCGTACGGCTGCCCGGTCGGAGCGCGGGGGACGTCGCAGGAAACGTTCATCGCGCATGCGGAAGCGACCGGACGCTGTGAGGTGCGGCCGCTGTCGATGGTGCGGGAGGTGGTCGCGGCAGACGGCGATCGCGTCTCGGGATGCGTGTATGTCGACGCCGAAGGGCGTGAGCACTTTGCGCCCGGCCGGGTTGTCTGCGTTTCCGCCTCCGCGGTCGAGTCGGCGCGGCTGCTCCTGCTCTCCGGCCTGGCGAACGAAGAGGGACAGGTCGGCCGCAATCTTCAGTTCCACGCGGTGACGATGGGGCAGGCGCTGTTCGAGCTCGACCGTGCGCCGGCCGGGCTGCTGCGGAACGATTTCCCCTTTCTCGGCCGCTCCATCGCCGACTTTTACTTCCTCCCCGACGGCGTTTCCGACCTTCTCAAGGGCGGCATGATCCGGTTCGGCATCGCGCCCCAGGTCCCGGCGCCCGGCTACCTCACACCGGGGGAAGAACAGCGCGTGCTCTACTTCGAGGCCTTTCACGATTTTCTCCCGAACGCGCAGACGTTCGTCACACTCGACGACGCCGTGACGGACCGGCACGGGCTGCTTGCCGCGCGGATCCAGCTCGACCTGCCGGCGCATCACCGCCGGGCCGGACGTTTTCTCGCCGATCGCGCCTTCGAGGTCTACGAAGATCTCGGCGCAACCGAAGGCGTCACGACCGACGTGGGCGGCACGTCGTCGTACCTCGTCCACGGGACCTGCCGCGCCGGCCGCGATCCACGTACGTCGGTGCTCGATCCCTTCTGCCGCGCGCACGCGCTGCGCAATCTCTATGTTGCGGACGGCTCGTTCATGCCGACCTCGGGGGGAGCGTCCACGACGCTCACGATCGTGGCCAATGCGCTCCGGACAGCGGACCACATCCTCGAACGGGGCCGCCGGCTCGAGCTCTGAGCAGCACGCTTTCATTCAACCACGAAGAGAGATCGACGGGAGGCCTCCGGCGGGCCGGCCCGGCCGGCAGCGTTTGTTTCCGCCCGGACCGCGTTCGATGCCAGAGCCGAGCGTTCAGCCTATGGCAAACCAACGCTGCCGGCCGGGCCGGCCCGCCGGAGGCCCCTCGGTCGGTCTCCCATCGTTAGTCGAGTGCCGCCCGAGCCTCCTCGCCGTATTTGCGTCCGATGTCCTTTTCTGCCTTGACGCTTTTACATCACTAAACCTACACTGCCGCTCCACCTGGAGGTCGCTGGATGTCAGCTACGACCGCTGTCCCCGAGGAGACCGGAACGCTCGACGACGGCAGTACGGTCGCCGAATTGCTGGACAGCCCGCGGTGGCACCTCGCCGCAACCCTCGCCGAGCGCGTGGCGGGCTGGCGCGCCCACGGCTCGCCGCGCGGGCCGGTCGACGGCGCGCTCGCGACCCGGCGGCTGGAGCGGTGGAAGACCCAGAGCGCGTTCGCGAAGAACCCCGGACTGTGGGAAGAGCGTCTCGCCTCCGCCGGCATCTCCGAAGAAGAGCTCCTGTATCTGCTGGGGGAGAGCGTCGAGCAGATCCGCGCGTACACGAGCGAGCCTGCATGGCTGTCCGTCATCGCGGCGGCGTATGGCGACGGAGGGAGGAGCGAGGAGTTTGCGTGGCCGCCCAATGCAGACCTCCAGCGCTGCCGCTTCCTGCCGTTCGTCGAGCCGCTGGTCCGGCATTTCGCCAGCCGGCTGGAAGAGGAAGCGGGCCGGATTCTCGCCGCGCATCCCGGCGCGCCGTTCTCGCCCGCGATCGCGCGCTTCCTCACCGCGCACCTTCCCGACCACTTCGCGATGATGCTGAACCGCGCGCTGCTCGTGGAGATGCACGCGCTGAAGCTCGAAGAGAGGCTGGAGGGCGAGACACCGGAAGCTCGCTTCGAGGACTTCCTCGAAAAGCTCCGGTCGAAGCGTTACGCGCTGGAGATCCTGGAGCGTTTCCCGGTCCTGGCGCGGCAGGTGGTGCTGCGGCTCGAGCTGTGGCGGAATGCCTGCTCCGAGCTGTTGCAGCATCTGGCGACGGACGCCGGCGCGCTCGCCGCTCAATTCAACGGTGGCCAGCCGCTCGGCCGGCTTCGCGACGTCTACGGCGCGCTCTCCGACTTCCACCGCGACGGCCGCTCCGTGCTCGTGGTCGTCTTCGACTCCGGCTTCGAGGTCGTCTACAAGCCGAAATCGCTCGAGCTCGAAGTGGTCTTCCAGAAGCTCCTCGGCTGGCTGAACGAGCGCGGCTTCGAGCCCGCGTTCCGGCAACTGGGCGTGCTCGACCGCCTCGAGTACGGCTGGATGGAGATGGTGCACGCGGCGCCGTGCCCCGATGAGGGCGCATTGCAGCGGTTCCTGGAGCGGCAGGGCGGCTATCTCGCGCTGCTCTACGTCCTCGACGGCACGGACTTCCACCACGAGAACCTCCTCGCGGCCGGCGAGCATCCGATGCTGATCGACCTCGAGACGCTCTTCCAGCCGTGGCTCAACACGCGGAACCTGTACGACGTGGAAGGGACGCCGGGCGCGCCGATCCGTTCGACGGTCCTCCGGACGAACATGCTCCCCGAGCGGTGGTGGGGCGACCGGAACAACGCCGGCGTCGACCTCTCCGGCCTCACCGCGCGCGAAGGGCAGCTCACGCCGCGCCCGATGCTCACCTCCACCGACGGCGGCCGCGACACGATGCGGATGGAGCGCCGGCGCCTGGTGATCCCGGCCGGCGAGAACCGGGTGCGCGTGACCGATCGCGAGGTGCAGCCGACGGAGTTCGCCGGGCCGATCGAGGAGGGCTTCCGCCGCCTCTACACGCTCCTGGAGGAGAACCGTGACGCGCTGGCCGCGCGGCTCGAGGCGTTCGCCGGCCGCGAGATGCGCATCCTCTTCCGCAACACCGCGCACTACGGGGCGGCGCTGTTCGAGAGCTTCCACCCGCACTCGCTCGGCAACGCGCTCGACCGCGACCGTCTGTTCGACGGGCTTTGGGCGTTCGCCGTGCGGCGCCCGTTTCTGCGGGAACTTGCCGCCGCGGAGGCCGAGGATCTCCATCGCGGCGACATCCCGCTGTTCCTGACGTGGCCGGACAGTCGCGACGTGGTGCATTGGCGCGGCGGGCTCGTGGCCGGCCTGTTTGCCGACAGCGGCCTCACGCGGGTGCAGGAGAAGATTGCCGGCCTGTCGCCCTCCGACCTCGAGCGCCAGGTGGCGGTGATCCGCGATTCGTTCGAGGCGATCCGCATCACCGGACCCGGCGTGCCGCGCCCTTCCTACGCCTTCGCGCCGCGTACGACGCGGCCGGAAGCGGAGGAGTTCATGGCTCTCGCGCGCCAGGCCGGCGACCGCATCGTGGAGCGCGCGTTCACGAACCGCCTGGAGGCGCTCTGGCTGACGCTCGACTATCGCGAGCCGAACGGCTGGCAACTCGTCCCGTCCGGCCCCGACTTCTACCTCGGCCTGCCCGGCATCGCGCTCTTCCTCGGCTGTCTCGGCGCGGCGACCGGCGAGGAGCGGTACACGGAGATCGCCTGCAAGGCGCTGTTCGCGCAGAAGCAGCAGATCGACGCGGACCCGAAGCTCGTCAACGGCATCGGTGGCTTCAACGGCTGGGGCGGGATCATCTACACGCTCGCTCACCTCGGCCGGCTGTGGAACGATGCGGCGCTGCTCGACGAGGCGGAGTCGTACGCCCGACGTCTGCCGAAATTGATCGAGCAGGACGACCTGCTCGATCTGATCGTCGGCTCGGCCGGCACGATCTGTAGTCTGGCCGCGCTGGCGGAGGCTCGCCCGTCGGAATGGCTCGACCGGCTGATGCTCGCGTGCGGCGAGCGGCTGTTGCAGAAAGCCGAGCCGCAGCAGCGCGGTCTCGGCTGGCGCATGCCGCTCGCGGGCGACCGCGCGCTCGCCGGCATTTCCCACGGCGCCGCCGGCATCGCGCTGGCGCTGCTGCGGCTGTACGGCAGAACCGGCGACGAGCGCTTCCGCGACGCCGCATCCGGCGGGATCGAATTCGAGCGCTCGCTTTTCTCGGAGGCGGAACAGAACTGGCCCGATCTTCGGGCCCGCGGGGAAGACGGCGTCGACGGCGCCTATGGCAGCCACTACATGTGGGCGTGGTGTCACGGCGCGCCGGGGATCGGACTGGCGCGCATTGCCGGCCTGCCGTGGCTTGACGATGCCGAGGTGCGCGCCGAGATCGACGTCGCCGTCCGCTCGACCATCGCGCGCGGCTTCGGAGAGAACCACACCCTTTGCCACGGCGACGTCGGGAACGTCGAGCTGCTCTTCGCCGCGGCACGAGCCGCCGGCGATGCAGGGCTCGAACAGCAGGCTTGGCGCGTTGCCGGCGGGATCGCGGACAGCATCCGCAACCACGGCTGGCTTTACGGCCTGCCGGGCAGCATCGAGACGCCCGGCCTGATGGCGGGGCTTGCCGGCGCCGGCTTCGGCCTGGCGCGGCTCGCCCGTCCCGATCTCTTCCCCGGCTTACTCACCCTCGACCCTTGATTTCACCTGCATGGTGCAGGGAACGGCGGGAGAACGCACGGCCGGCGATCTCCTCCCCGTGAGCGCGGCAGCCGGCCGAGGAAAAGGAAGGACTCGATGAAGAAAAGAGATGTGATTCGTGCATGGCGGGACGGTGAGTACTACTCCTCGTTGTCGAATGACGAGCGTGCGGAGATGCCCGAAAGCCCCGCGTCCGTCATCGACCTCGGCGATGAAGTGCTCGCCACCGTTACCGGCGGCTGCAGCATCGACGCCGGCTATTGTCCGACGTCGACCTACTGTTCCCCCTGCCCGCCGAGGTATTGCCCGTAGCCCGGTGCTCCGTGGAGGACAGGCGTGGAGCCTGTCCTCCGACCGGTCCCTCGGAGTTCCTCGGAGAGGCGTGTCCGAAGAGGCGTTTGTCGCCACGCAAATCCCGTCATGTTCTGTGCTGCCGAAGGCAGCGAAAGATCTGTAGGCCCGGCCTTCAGGCCGGGTCAGGCGGGGAGTGGATCTTCCAGCCCCGCGTAGCGGGCGACAGAAAACAAGACCCGCGCGGAACGCTGTTCTGTCGCCCGCTACGCGGACTTACCGGGCTGGCCGCTCGTGGTACCCGGCCTAAAGGCCGGGCCTACAGATCTTTCGCCGCCTTCGGCGGCTTCAGCTACGCCCCCCGAGGAGCTCCGAGGCCCCGAGGAACTCACCCCGCCAACTGCGCGCGCACAAGCTCTGCGTAGCGTCCGTCGCGGGCGACCAGCTCGTCGTGGCGGCCGTGCTCGACGATCTCCCCGTGCTCCATGACCAGGATCTTGTCGGCTCGCACGACGGTCGAGAGCCGGTGGGCGATCACCAGCCGCGTCGCGCGGAGCCGCTCCAGCTCCTCCAGCACCTCCCGCTCCGACTCCGCATCGAGATGGCTGGTGGCCTCGTCGAGCAACAGGATCGACGGGCGCCGCACCAGCGCACGGGCGAGCGCGAGGCGCTGCCGCTGTCCGCCCGAGAGCGACGAGCCGCCGTCGCCGAGCGGCGAGTCGTATCCAAGAGGGAGCGTCTGGACGAAGTCGTGGATGTGGGCCTTCTTCGCGGCCTCCACGATGCGAGGCAGCGGCAAGCCTTCGTTGCCGATGGCGATGTTGCTCCGGATCGAATCGGAGAAGAGATACGGCTGCTGCAGGACGATCCCGAGCTGGCGGCGCAGGCTGGTCAGCTCCAGCCCTTCGAGATCCATCCCGTCGTACAGGACCCGGCCGCTGGTCGGGCGATACAGGCCCGTCAACAGCATGGCCAGGGTCGACTTGCCTGCGCCGGAGCTGCCGACCAGTGCCACGAAGCTGCCCGGCTCGATCTCGAGCGTCACGGAGTTGACCGCAAACGGCCGCATCGGAGAGTAGCGAAAACTCACGTTCTCGAGCGTGATGCGCCCGCTCAACGCCGGTGTCGTCACCACCTGGTCTTTCTTCTGCTCGGGCGGCGCGTCGAGCACGTCGTCCATCCGGTCCATGTAACTGCCCAGCAACTGGAGCTGCACCGCGGTCGAGACCAGCGACGTGAGCGGCGTCAGGAAGCCGATGGCCAGCGCACTCACCGCCAGCATGGTTCCGAGCGTGAGATTCCCGGCCATCACCTCGGACGCGCCGAAGGCGAGCACGACGAACGGCGAGGCGGTGGTGAGCGTGTTGAGACCCGCTTCAAAGAAGGCGTCGAGCCGGCCGCGCGCGAGTGAGACGTTGAGCTCGTCCCCGAACAGGTTGGCCCACCGGTCGACGGCCTGCTGCTCCGCTCCCAGCGCCTTGAGCGTCTCGATGCCCGACAGCATCTGCACCTGGTAGGTGCGCGACTTCGCCTGCACCTGGAGCGTCCGCGACATCAGTTCCGCGTGGCGGTGACGCGTCCCGAGAAACAGCAGCACCCGCAGGAATCCGAGTCCGAGGACCAGCAGGGCGATGGTGCTGTTGGCGGCGAAGAGGAAGATCAGATAGAGGCACGCCAGCGCCCCGTCGAGGACGCCGGTGAGCGTCCCGGCGGTGAGAATCTCGCGAATGGTGGTGTTGGAGTTGAGACGCATCATCAGGTCGCCCGCCGAGCGCTGATGAAAGAACGCGTAGGGGAGTGCGATCAGGTGCTCCACGAAATCGAGTGTGATCTTCGCGTCGAGACGGGTCCGGAGGTGCAGCATCAGGTGGGCCCGGACCAGCGCCGACGCGAAGTCGAACGCGGCGATCGTCGCCAGGGCCACGCCGAGGACGAACAGCAGGGAATGATCGCGGCCGGGCACGACGCGGTCGACGATCAGGCCGGTGAGCAGCGGCGTCGCCAGCGCGAGCACGCGCAGCACGAGCGAGAGTGCCAGGATGCGCCGCAGCAGGGCCGAATGCGCGACCAGTTCGCGCACGTAGCGCATCACCCCGCGCCGCGGCGCGCTGGACCGGATAAAGTCCGCGCCCCGCTCGAACACGAGCGCGATTCCCGTGAAGGTCTTGCCGACGTCCTCGAGCGTCACCGTGCGACGCCCGCTCCCCGGATCGACGATCCGCACGCTGTCGCCGTCGATGCGCTCGAACACGACGTAGTGGTGGAAGCCCCAATGCAGCACCGACCCCCGCTCCAGGAAGCGAAGGTCCTCGATCTTCGGCACCTTCACCCCGCGCGCCCGCAGGCCGTGAAAGCGCGCGCCTTTGACGAACGTCAGTGCGTCTGCGCCGTCGCGCCCGATCCCGAGCAACTGGCGCACCTCGTCGAGGCGCAGGACCTTGCCGTGGTACGCGAGGACCATCGTCAGGCAAGCCGCGGCGCAATCGGTCTCGGCGGTCTGCCGCACGACCGGAATGCGGCGCGAGCCGAAGGAGAAACGCCGGGTGCGGCGCGGCTCAGACATCGGGACCCCGCAGTGCCGGGATCAGCGCGAAGAGCAGTCGTTCGCGGCCGACGCGAACCCGGACGCGGCCGGCGATGCCGTCGCTGGAATCGTCCCGGTCCGCCGGCAGCGGCGCGTCGATCCTCACCGCCGCCTCGCCGGAGGTCCACAGCGCGGCCCCGTCCGGCCCGAGGAACCGGCGCGCCTCCGTGGCCCGGAGGATCCTCCTGCTGACCGAGCCGACGGCGAGCGGCTGGCCGGCTAGCTCGAAGTGCAAGGGGGCCGCGGGCCGCAGGTGCGACCGGTATCGGGCCGGGACCATGGCGATGAGACGGCCGTCGCGAATCACTCCCACCCCTCGGGCTTCGCGATCGACGCGAACGAGCACGCTGAAGAGGAGCGCCGCGCCGAGCAGCGCCAGGATCACGGGATAAGCACGGCGGCCCCAGCCCGGCTCGATCTCGAGCAGGTGACCTTCGTCAGAACGGCCGCGTTGATACTCCGCCAACGCCTCTGCACGGAAGAGCTGTGCCACGTCCTCCCGGATGGCCGTCGAAGGAGAGTCGTCCGGCTCGTCGACGAGGTGCACCTCCGCATTATGGTGGAGGGGCGCTCCGGTTAAAATCTTCCCTAGCGGGGACGTGCCGCGCGAGAGCGGCCCACGCGACGTGGGCGGACCGGCCCACGACGACGTGGGCGGTCCGGGTAGCGGCCGACCGGAGGTCGGCAGTCCGCCCCTACGCGCCGTCGCGAAGCGACGTCCCGCGGACCGCCGACGTCGCCGTCGCCGTCGGCCGGTCCGCCCACGTCCTCGTGGGCCGCTCTCGCGCGGCAGTCGCCCACTCGCCGTTCGCTCCTGGCCGCCGCCTGACGCCCAAGCCGAAACTCACGAGCAACCAGCAACCAGCAACCAGTCGTTGTTACAAAACCAACAACACCCCCCGGTAAGCACCCCGGTAACTCCCCGGTAAGCGCCTCTGCCTACCTTGCACAGCGACAAACAACGGAGGCGACTATGAAACTCAATCGGAAAGAGGCACTCATCCTGGCGATCGCGACGCTCATCGCGCTGATCGGCGTCGTCGCCGCGGCCAATGCACCGGCACCGACCTATGCACCGCAGCCCGCGCCGAGCTTTTCGCGGAACAACGACAAAAGCCAGGTTGAGCGGGGCAAGTACCTCGTCACCATCGGCGGCTGCCACGACTGCCACACCCCCTGGACCATGCAGCCCGACGGGAAGCCCGGCCCCGACATGAGCCGGGCCCTCTCGGGGCATCCGATGCAGATCCCGATCAAAGAGCCGGCGCAGCTCACCGCGGCCTGGGGTTACGCCGGTGCGCCGACCAACACCGCCTTCTCCGGACCGTGGGGCGTCAGCTTCGCCGCCAACCTCACCCCCGACAAGATGACCGGAACCGGCATCTGGACGTTCGACATCTTCAAGAACACCATCCGCAACGGCCGCCACTGGGGTGTCGCCCGCCCCCTGCTGCCGCCGATGCCCTGGTTCAACTATCGTGAGATGACCGATGAAGACCTCGCCGCCGTCTTCGCATATCTTCGGACCCTGAAGCCGATCCACAACGAAGTCCAGACCCCTCTACCGCCGGCGCCAGTGCAGACGGCCGCCAAGTGACCCCTGACCGACAACTGACAACCGACAACATTCCAAGGAGAACGACCGTGCTCGAGACGATCTTAGTTTTCGGCGCCACCGGAGCCCAGGGCGGCAGCGTCGCCCGCAACCTTCTCTCCCGCGGCAAGTTTGCCGTCCGCGCCCTCACCCGCAAGACCGATTCACCCGCCGCGCAGGCGCTGCGCGAGCTCGGTGCTGAAGTCGTCCAGGGCGATCTCGACGACCCGGCCAGCCTCGCCGCCGCCCTCGAAGGGTGCTACGGCGCGTTCGGCGTCACCAACTTCTGGGAGCACTTCGGCAAAGAAGCGACCCAGGGCCGCAACCTTGTCAAAGCCGTCGCCGACGCGAAGATCCAGCACTTCGTCTTCAGCACCCTTCCGCCGATCGAGAAGGAGACCGGCGGCGCGCTGAAGAGCCCCCACTTCGACCTCAAGGCGGAGCACGAAGAGTACGCCCGCAGCCTCGGCATCCCCTCGACCTTCGTCCACGTCCCGTTCTACTACGAGAACTTCCTCTACTTCTTCCCGCCGCGTCCGGCCGGCGACGGCACCTACGGCTTCGGCTTCCCGCAGGGCGACACCCCCCTGGCGGCCATGTCCGTCGAAGACGTCGGCCGCATCATCGCCCCCCTCTTCGAGCAGCCGGAAAAGTACATCGGCCAGACCCTCAAACCCGCCGGCGACGAGCTCCCCGCGACCGAGTACGCCGAGGTCATGAGCCGCCACAGCGGAAAGACCGTCCGCTACACCCATGTCCCCCGCGAGACCTTCGCCGCCCTCGGCTTCCCCGGCGCCGAAGACCTCGCGGACATGTTCGAGTACTACCGCCTCCACATCCCCAGCCGCGCCAAAGACATCGAGACCATGCACGCCATCGACCCGAACGTACAGAGCTTCGACACCTGGGCCGCAAAGAACGAGGAGAAACTGCGGGCGACGCTCAGCTGATCGCAACGGTCTTCAGTGAAGCGAAGGAGACTCCCCTCCCGTCATCCTGAGCGGGAGTTTCAGCATGTGCGCCATTCTCGCGCCGTTCGGTGAATGGCGGGTTAATCACTGAGAGGAGCGCCGGTCTTCGACCGGCCGGCAGATTGCGGCAACCAGCAACCAGCAACCAAACCCTCACTCCAGCCGGTACCCGAACCCACGCACCGTCTGCAGATGCCGCGGCGCTTCCGGGTCGACTTCGATCTTGCAGCGCAACCGCCGGATGTAGACCGCGAGGATCTTTTCCGAGATCTCCTCGGTCGAGCCCCACACCGCCTCCATCAACACGTCGCGGGCGACGTTGCGGCCGTGGCGGAGGGCGAGGTAATCGAGCACTTCGAACTCGCGCTGGCTCAGCCGGGCTCGTTCGCCGCGCACCGTGGCGTCGCGGATGGCGCGGTCGACCGACAGGTCGCCGAGGCGCAGCACGTCGTCCGGCTGGCGGTCGCGATTCAGCTCGCCCGCACGGCGGAGCTGTGCGCGGACCCGCGCCACCAGCTCCCCGACCCGGAACGGCTTGACGATGTAATCGTCCGCCCCCGCTTCCAGGCCGACCACCACGTCGTCGAGATCGCCGCGCGAGGTGAGCATCACGATCGGCGCCGCCGTTCGCGTCCGCAGGAGCCGGCAGACGTCGACGCCGTCGCCGTCGGGCAGCATCACGTCGAGCAGGTAGAGGTCGTACGGATCGCGCTGTGCCGCCGCGACGCCGTGGGCCTTCGTCCCGTAGCCATGCACGACGAAGCTTTCCTTCGTCAGCGCCGCCTCCACGATACGGCGCGTCAGCGAGTCGTCGTCCAGTACGAAGATGCGCGCCTGCGCGGCCTCCGGCACCGCCTCATGTTACGCCCGGTTCGCCGCCCGAGTCCCTACGGCACGATCACCTGTCCGGTCTGAGTCCCGGTCACGCTGCGCACGTATGCAAGCGCCACCGCCGCCGCCGGAAGGCCATGCGAGGTATCGCTGCTTCCCATCTCGATCAGCGTCTCCGTGACCCACGGCGGGCTGACGACGTTGACGCGAATTCCGCGCGGCGCCTCCAATGCGGCGGCGCGGGTGAAGCCTTCCAGGCCGGAGTTCACCAGGCTGATCGCCGCACTCCCCACCATCGGCGAGCGGCTCAGGATGCCGCTGGTCGTCGTGATCGATCCGCCGTCGTTCACATGCGCGAGCCCGTAGCGGACGACATTCACCTGTCCCATCAGTTTGTAGCCGAGCGAGATCGCGAAGTCTTCGTCCGAGAGCTGATCGAGCGGTTTCCACGCGCCACTCCCGGCCGCGCTCACGACCGCGTCGATCTTGCCGGCCTGCGCGTACATCTTCCGGATCGATTCCGGTTCGCGGATGTCGACGTTCACATCGCCACCACTCCGGCTCGCCCCGATGACTTCATGCTCGCCCGACAATGCTTCGACTATCGCCCGCCCAATCGTGCCGTTCGGCCCAATGACAAGAATTCTCATAAGGCGAATCGTATCCGAGACGCGGAGGCCTCCCGTCGTTCCCCGTCGGTCCCGGATATACGATCCGCATCCATGGATCCGCTCACTCACACCCTGGTCGGTGCGAACCTTGGCGCGACGCGGCTTGCGGACAAAACGCGCCTTGCGGCTGCGGCGTGCGTCATCGGCGCCAACCTGCCGGACATCGACTCCATCCTCTACTTCACCGGCCACGACGACCTCGCCCTCGGCTTCCGGCGCGGCTGGACCCACGGCGTGCTCGCCCTGCTCGTCCTCCCGTTCCTCCAGACCGCGCTCCTCCTCGCGTACGACAAGCTGCGGCCCCATCCCACCCGCAAAGCGAGCGCGCGGTGGCTGCTCGCCGTGTCCTTCCTCGCCATCCTCACCCATCCCTTCCTCGACTGGCTGAACAACTACGGCATGCGCTGGCTGATGCCGTTCCGCGGGACCTGGTTCTACGGCGACTCGGTCTACATCATGGATCCCTGGCTCTGGCTGATCCTCGGCTGCGGCTGGCTCGCCCCGCGCCGCGCGAGCTGGTGGTCCGTCGGGGCGCTCGCGATCGTCGCCGCCCTCCTCGCGAACATCGTCGCCAAACGCTCGACCGATTACCTCCCGGTCGTGGTCCTGGTCGCGGTCGTTCTCCTCGCTACACTCCTCTGGCGCCCGCGCGCCACCGCGCACCGCTTCGCCGTCATCGCCCTGATCCTCGCCTCGGCGTACATCGCCGTGCGCCTGACCATCCACGCATACGTGGCGAACGAAGTTAGGCGTGAGACCAGCGCCGCCGCAGTGATGGCGGCCCCGCATCCGATCGACCCCACGCGCTGGGACATCGTCGTCCGCACCGGCGATCACTACCGCTACGGCCGCTGGCTCCGCGGGCGCCTCAACCTCGCCGAAGACCGCCTGCCTGTCGCGAAACCGTCCCCTGAATGGACCGCCGCGCAGAATCACCCCTCCATCCGCGGCTTCGTCACCTGGATGCGCTTCCCCTGGTACGAAGTCGAGCGCACCCCGACCCACACCCGCATCCTGGTCCACGACGCCCGCTACGCCGTCCGCCGCCGCGCCGGCGGAGGCTTCGGCGGAGTGGTCGTCGAGATTCCACATAGCGAACGGAAAGGCCCACATCAGTGACCCACATCCGCCTCGCCCGCCCGTCCGACCGCGAAACCCTGGCCGCCATGCGCGCCACGCTCTGGCCCGACGGCGATGTCGCCGAGCACGCCCGCGAGCTCGACGCGCTCCTCGGCGGCACCGGCGCGACGGTCTATCCGTACACGATCCTCGTCGCCGAGACGCCGGAAGGGGACTTGGCCGGCTTCGCCGATGTGACACTCCGTTCGTACGCCGAGGGGTGTGATCCTTCGCGGCCGGTCGGCTATCTCGAAGGATGGTTCGTGCGCGAGGACCTGCGCCGCCAACGCATCGGCGCCGCGCTCCTCCAGGCCGCTGAGCAGTGGTCCCGCGACCAGGGCTGCATCGAGATGGGCTCCGACACGTGGCTCGACAACGAGCTGTCTCAACGAGCCCACGAGCGTCTCGGCTTCGAAGAAGCCGACCGCTGTGTGCACTATCGCAAGACGCTGTGAGCGGGGAGACGACGGGAGGCCTCCGGCGGGCGGGCCCGGCCCGCGGCGTTTGTTTTCGCCTGGACCGCGTTTCGAGCGACTAACGCGCGTTCAGCCTATGGCAACCAACGCCGCGGGCCGGGCCCGCCCGCCGGAGGCCCCCCGTCGTCTCCCTCGTGCAGCCCGCATACAATGCGTCCTCCCATGCATGCACTGCTGCTTGTCGCGCTCCTTGGCGCCGCCGCTCCATCCGCCGAAAGACCGATTGCCCTGACCGGCGCCACCATCGTCGACGTCTCCGCGTCCGGAACGAAGACCGCCGACATCCGGGACGCCGTCGTCGTCATCCGCGGGAACGAGATCATTGCCGCCGGGCCGCGACGGAAGACGAAGATCCCGGCGGATGCGCGGATCATTCGTGCCGATGGTGCCTACATCGTCCCCGGCTTGAACGACGTCTTCGCGGGACTCAACAGCCAGGCCCAGGCCAACGCGTATCTCTACATGGGCGTCACCTCCATCGTCGGCTCCGACGAGCCGGGACCGCGCGGCCGCCGCGGCGCGCTCATGATGAACGCCGCGCCGAGTCCGCGCGTGCGGCGCCTCGGTTTCATCCACGGCCTCAAAGAAGGAGCCGGCGGAGAGTGGACCGAACGCACCACCGCCGAGGTCGGGGCGCAGATCGACGAAGTCGTGGCGGAGGGAGCGAAAGTGCTGCTCCTCCACTACCGCCTCACCCCCGCACACGTACGGCTGGCCGTAGCGCGGGCGCGCGAGCTCGGACTGGCCACCATCGGAGAGCTCGGCCGGACCACCTACACCGAAGGGATCGAGCTCGGCATCGACGCCTTCGTCCACACCCGCCGCTACTCCCTGGAGCTCGCCTCTCCCGAACTGCGTGCCGCCGTCGCGAAGGAACCCTTCGGGCCCGCCCGCACGACCTATTACGAATACCTGGCCGCCATCGATCCCGACGCGCCGGTGGTGAAGGCATGGGCGGCGCGGATCGCCGGTTCGCGCGTCGCCCTCATCCCGACGCTGGCCATGTCCTGGCTCGACCTCCCGCAACACGACAACCCCTGGAAAGAAGAGATCGCCGCCATCCTCGACCCCGCCGGCATCCACCTCCCGGCCGACCGCGAAACCGGAGCCTGGAAGCAGGATCCCGGCATCCCGGCCGGCAGTTCCGCCAACCTCTTTCGGGTCGAAGAACGTTTCGCCCGGGCCGGCGCCCGCTACCTCGCCGGCAGCGGCAGCAGCGCCTTCGGCACCCTCCCCGGCATCTCCCTCCACCGCGAGCTCTCGATCCTCACCGGCTTCGGCCTCACCCCGAGACAGGCCCTCGCCGCCGCCACCAGCAACGTCGGCGAAGTGTTCCACTGGCCGCGCGTCGGCCAGGTCAGGAAGGGCTTCGACGCCGACCTGCTGGTCCTGGACGCCGATCCGACCAGGGACATCGCCAACCTGAAGAAGATCCGGATGGTCATCAAAGACGGCTCGATCGTCGACCGCGAAGCGTTACGGAAGATGCCGGCGAAACAGTAGGTACAGCTCCAGGAAACAGGTGGCCGGTGCCGGCGCCAAGAACTTGCTGGAGCCGCCGAAGGCGGCGAAAGATCTGTAGGCCCGGCCTTCAGGCCGGGTAAAGCAAGTGCCCGTCAGGCGAGCCCGCGTAGCGGGCGACAGAAAAGAACGTACTGCGCGGCGGGTGTTCTGCCGCCCGCTACGCGGGCTCGCCTGGGGGCGCGTCGTGGAACCCGGCCTGAAGGGCCCGGGCCTACAGATCTTTCGCCGCCTCCGGCGGCTCCCGCACCGAGGTCTGGCCGTCTATTTCCGGGGAGCTGTGCTGAGAGGTTCAGTCATCGCCCGATGCGCCGCCGCCTCGGCGTGGATGACCGTCGTGTCGAAGACGGGTACCCGCGAGTCCGCCTGCGCGACCAGGAGGCCGATTTCGGTGCAGCCGAAGATGATCGCGTCGGCGCCGCGGGCGACGAGATCGTCGATGACGCGGCGGTACGTCGTCCGGGACGACTCCTCGGTGCGGCCGAGGCAGAGCTCCTCGTAGATCACCCGATGTACCTCCGCGCGGTCCACCTCGCCGGGAACGAGCACCTGCAGGCCGGCCTCCTCGAGGCGCTTGCGATAGAAATCCTTTTCCATCGTGAAGCGCGTCCCCAGCAGGCCCGCGGTACGGGCGCCGGAGCGGAGAACCGCGGCAGCGGTCGGGTCAGCGATGTGGAGCAGCGGAATGCCGATCGCGCGTTCGATGCGGTCTGCAACGACGTGCATCGTGTTCGTGCCGATCACCAGAAAGTCCGCCCCGGCGCGCTCGAGCGCCTGTGCGGCCGCTGCGAGCAGCTCCCCGGCCTCGTCCCACTTTCCGGCATGCTGCAGCGCCTCGATCTCCGCAAAGTCGACGCTCCAGAGAACGATCCGCGCCGAATGCAGACCGCCGAGCACCCGGCCCACCGTCTCGTTAATGACCCGGTAATACGGGATCGTCGACTGCCAGCTCATCCCGCCGAGAAGGCCGATGGTCTTCATGAAGTCACGGTCCGTCGCTTCTCCGCACCCGCGACGAGACGGGACGTCGAAACCACCGCCCGCTTGTGTGTTCCTCGTCCGACCTCGCCCGCGTCGTCCGCGGCCATCACCTCGAAGAGATACAGCTTTCCCTCCTGCCCGACATACCGCGCCGTGGCGGTGACGCGAGCCCCGACCGGCGTCGCGGCGGTGTGCAGGATCTCCACCGTCACGCCGACGGACAGCTCATCCCCTTCCAGGTACGGCCGAAGCACGCGCGAAGCCGCCACCTCCATGAGCGCGATCATCCGCGACGTCGAAAAGACGGCCGGGAACCGGTCCGCCGCATCGTAGAGAAGCACGCTCGCGAGGTCCGTCTCCGTGACGAGGATCTCTACGGTGGCAACAGCGTCGACTTCAGGGGTCTGCATACGCGGACATTCTGATTTCTCCGGCGCCTGTACGCCATATCCGGGCCTCGCGATGGGAGACGGTATCGAGTCCCGGAGGTAGTGTGTCTTGGGTAGAGGACAGTCCAGAGACTCCAGGAGGTAATCTGTCGCGTCTGGAGGACAGTGCAGGGAACTCCCGGAGATAGTGCAGCACCTGTTTGAGGTAGTGCAGCACCTCTTCGAGGTAGTGCAGCATCTCTTCGAGGTAGTGCAGCATCTCTTGGAGGTTGTTAACCTCCCCGCCCATGCTCCGAATCCGCTCCGAAGCTCCCGCTGATATCTCTGCGATCCGCCTGCTGAACGAGCTTGCGTTCGGTCAGCCGAACGAGGCGCGGCTGGTGGATGCATTGCGGGAGGCGGCGCGGCCGTTTCTGTCGCTGGTCGCCGAGATCCACGGCGAGATCGACGGCGGGATCGTAGGGCACATCTGCTTCTCACCGGTCGAAGTCGAGCGGAGCGATGGCCGGAAGGTGGAGATCCTCGGGCTGGCGCCGATGGTGGTGCTTCCGGAGCGGCAGAATCAGGGAATCGGCTCGAAGCTGGTGGAGGCCGGGCTCGATGCCTGCCGCGAGGCCGGGTATGGCGTGGTCATCGTTCTGGGGCACCCGGAGTATTACCCGCGCTTCGGCTTTGTGCCGGCGGCGCCGCGCGGGCTGGTCTCCGAGTACGACGTGCCGGAGCCGGTGTTCATGATGACGGAGCTCGTTCCGGGTGCCGCGGCCGAGGTGCAGGGCGTGGCGCGGTATCACGAGGCGTTCCGGGACGTGGAGTGAGTACACTGCCTCCAGTCGATGAAAGGCTGTGCGCGTTCCTGCATCCTCCTGCTCCTCGGATGGGGCGCCGCGGCGTACGCGTTCTACCTGTACTTCGTCAGCCTCCGCGACTTCGGCCCTCCGATGTACTGGGCGTCAGCGATCGCCGGGCTGTTGGTCGTCGGTGCCATCGGATATGCCCTCGGCATCGGGACGGCGCATCGCGAGCGGAAGATGCTGCTCGATGCCGTCGCCGGGACGCCCCCCGAGGATGGGCAGTGGGCGGCGGTCAGCGGCACGATCCAGGCCACGAGCCCCCTCACCGCGCCGCTCACCGGCGCGCGGGCGGTGCTGTACGAATACCGCATCTCGCGCATGGTGCGGGCGCGCAAAGGGGGCAGCTCCGAGGTGGTGTATTACGAAGGGAAGGCCCTCGCGCCGAGCACCATCGCCACGCGCCAGGGGAGTGTGCGCCTCCTCTCCGTCCCCGCGCTGACCGACATCAAGGCCGAGCCGCTCTCCTCCCCGGAAGCGCTGAAGAACGCGAAGCAGTACGTGGCGCGAACCTCATTCGCGATCTACGACACCTCCGAAAAACGGACCGGCCGCCTCGAGGAAGAGTGGACCGACGACGACGGCCAGTTCCGGCAGGACCGCCGGCACCTCGCGGCCGGCGAGGTCACCGACGACCTCCACTTCCAGGAAAAGCACGTCAAGCAGGGAGAGCCGGTCTGCGCCTTCGGCCTCTACTCCCGCGAGCGCGGCGGCCTGATCCCGCACCCCAACTGGGCCAAACAGACGCGCATCGTCCGCGGCGACGCATCCACCGTAGCCGCAGGGCTCCGCGGCCGCATGATCCGGTACTTCATCGGCGTGGCGGTGTGCAGCGGCCTCGTTTACGGGATCGTGCGGCTGTATCGATACCAGACGGCGACGCTGCCTTGATGGAGCGCCGGTCGAAGACCGGCGCTCCGAGAGTAAGATTCGCCCGCTGAGGCCGAGAACCCGATGATCGAACAGGAACTTCGCACGCTGATCGCGAATCACGAAGCCGATCGTGTCGAGTTCACGGTGTCGACGAACGACACCCACAAGTTTTCGGAAGCAGTGTGTGCGTTTGCGAACGACCTTCCGAACCGTGGGATGCCGGGCTATCTGATCGTAGGTGTCACCGATTCCGGCTCCATCGCGGAAGCCCAGGTCACGGACGAACTGCTCCGGAATCTGGCCGCCTTGCGGAGTGACGGAAACATCCAGCCGCTTCCGGACCTGAACGTCGAAAAAGTCGCTACCTCGGAGGGTGAGGTCGCAGTGGTGACGGTCCAGCCGTCGCCGCTACCTCCGGTTCGCTACCGCGGCCGGGTTTGCATCCGCATCGGGCCGCGTAAGGGATACGCGACCGAGCAGGAGGAACGCCGGCTCATCGAGCGCCGCGTTTCCCACGCCCGGACCTTCGACGCCCAGCCGGCGCTCGGCAGCTCCATCGAGCACCTCGCGCTGCCCCTGTTCCTCATCGACTATCGCGGCCAGGCGATCGCGCCCGAGGTGATCGAGGAGAACAACCGGCCGATCGAGCAGCAACTTGCCTCGCTTCGTTTTTTCGACCTCGGACACAGTTGCCCGACGAATGCCGGGATACTGCTGTTCGGACTCGACGTTCGCGCGTGGCTTCCGGGCGCTTACGTTCAGTTCCTTCGGATCGACGGCGATTCGCTCGCGGCGGACGTACTCAACGACCGCGAGTTTTCCGGCGACTTACTGACTGTGCTCCGCGAACTGGACGCTCTGGTCGAAGCGCAACTGACCCAGTTCCCTCTCCCCGCGACGACTTTGCGCGAGCGCACCGTCGAGGCCTATCCACGGGTGGCTGTCCGCGAACTGCTGATGAACGCGATCATGCACCGCGACTACTCGTCGACCGCGCCGCTGCGCATCACGTGGCTGTCGGACCGTGTCGAGATCCAGAGTCCCGGCGGACTTTACGGTGAGGTGTCGCCGGCGAACTTTCCCCGGCAGACGAGTTATCGAAATCCGGTGGTTGCCGAAGCGTTGAAGGCGCTCGGATATGTGAACCGTTATGGCCGCGGCGTACTGCGTGCGCAGAAAGCGCTCGAGGAGAACGGCAGCCCGCCAGCGGCGTTCGAGTTCGACGCGGGGTATGTCCTGGCGACGATCCGGAGACGGACGTGAAACCGGTCGCGTTCTTCAATACCTCGGCGGGTGTTGGAAAAACCACGCTGGTTTACCACCTGGCCTGGATGTTCGCCGAGCACGGCGAGACAGTCCTCGCCGTGGACCTCGATCCTCAGGCGAACCTCACGAGCATGATGCTTCCGGAAGATCGGCTGGAGGTGTTGTGGTCAGCCGGTGAACACCCACGGACGATTTTCGGCGCAGTGCGCCCGATGATCCGCGGCCAAGGGGAGGTGATGACTCCGCACATCGAGACGGTGGACGCGCGGCTTGGACTGGTCGTCGGAGATCCGTCTTTGTCGACCCTCGAAGAGACACTGTCCGACGCGTGGCTCCACTTTCAGTCCGATGCGCCGGCCTTCCATATGGTGACGATGTTCTCCCGCGTAGTGCGCCAGGCAGCCGAGGCCTTCGGCGCAACGTGGGTGTTGATCGACACCGGGTCGAATCTTGGCGCGATCAACCGGGCTGCTCTCATCGCGAGCGAGTCGGTCGTGATTCCACTCGGTCCCGACCTGTTCTCGCTGAAGGGTTTGGGTATTCTCGGTCCCGCCCTTCGCTCCTGGCGAACCGAATGGGTCGAGGCAGTTTTCAGGCAAACGAATCCCGTCTATTTGCCTCCGGCGTCCATGGAGCCGCTCGGCTACGTGGTAATGCAGCACGCATCATGGAAGAACCGCCCGCCAATGGCGTATCAGCGCTGGGTCGAGCATTTTCCGCTGGCGTATCGCGATTCGGTGCTCGACGCGCGGGCAGGCTCATTGACGCCGTCCGCAGATCGCGATCCCTATTGCCTGGCGATGATGAAGCACTACCGAAGTCTCCTACCAATGGCGATCGATGCGAGAAAACCGGTGTTCCTCCTGAAGCCGGCAGACGGAGCGATAGGAGCACACTTAGACGCAGTCAGGGGTGCCAACCTGGATTTCCTTGAGTTGGCACGACGCATCGCGCAGCGGTGCGGTGCCTCGCTCGGCTGATCGAACCACTCCCCTCACCTTCTCCGCCGTAACGGCGCAAACGCCAGGGCCACTCTCTGTCTCGCCCGCTGTAGACGGATGGCGACCGGCCGCCATCTGCGGCTTTGGGCGAGGTCGTCGAAGAGGGAGTAGGCGACGGGGGTCACCAGCAGAGTCAGGAGCAGAGACAGCGACTGGCCGCCGATGACGACGATGGCGATGGAGCGGCGTTCTTCGGAGCCGGGGCCGGTGCCCAATGCCAGCGGCAGCATGCCGGCGACGAGGGCGAGGGTGGTCATGAGGATGGGGCGGAGGCGGTCGCGGTTGGCTTGCAGGATGGCGGCTCCGCGTTCCATGCCATGGGCGCGCAGGTTGTTCATGTGGTCGACCTGCAGGATGGAGTTCTTTTTCACGACGCCGAACAGGACCAGGATGCCGAGGGCGGAGTAGAGGTTGAGGGTGCTGCCGGTGAGCCACTGGGAGAGCAATGCGAAGGGGATGGCCAGCGGCAGGGAGAGGAGGATGGTGACGGGGTGGATGGTGCTCTCGAACTGGGACGCCAGGATCATGTACATGAAGATGACGGAGAGCAGGAAGGCCCAGAGGAATTCGTTGAAGGTGCGCTCGAGCTCGCGGCCGCGGCCGGTGACGGTGGTGGTGTAGCCGGCGGGGAGGCCCATTTTGACGATCTCGCCGCGCATGGCTTCGATGCGGTCGGCGAGGGCGTAGCCCGGGGCGACGCTGGCGCTGACGGTGACCTGGCGCTCGCGGTCGAGGCGGTCGATGCGCGACGGGCTGACGCCTCGCTCGATGTCGACGACGTTGTCGAGGCGTACGAGGTCGCCGCTTTCGCTGGGGACGTAGAGGCGGCCGATGGCGGCGGGGTCGTCGCGGTTGGCGCGCTCGACGCGGAGCTGGACGTCGTAGTCTTCGTTCACCGAGGCGTCGCGGTAGCGGGTCACTTCCTGGTCGCCGCCGACCATGACGTTGAGGCTCGTGGCGATGTCGACGGTGGAGACACCGAGGTCGGCGGCGCGGGCGCGGTCGATGTTCGCGCGCAGCTCGGGCTTGTCGAGCTCGAGGTTGGTGTCGACGTCGTTGAAGCCGGGGAGTTTCTGGGTGCGCGACACCAGATCCTCGGCGTACGCGGCGAGCTGCTCGATCTCCGGTCCTCGGATGACGAAGTTGATGTCGGAACGGCCGCCGGGGCCGAAGTTGAAGGAGGGCGGGTTGCGCGGCGCGACGCGGATGGGGGCGAATTTGCGGGTCCGCTTGCGGACTTCCTGCATCACGTCCTGCGCCGAGTAGTTGTTCTGGAAGGCCTGCCATGGCTTGCCGCGCTTCAGCGAGCGCCAGAACTTGGTGAACGAAAGGGTCCGCTCTTCGTGCGGCGCGATGCGTACGTAGGCACTGCCGTTCGAGGTGGCGCTGAGGAAGCCTCCGCCGGCGGAGGAGAGGACGAGCCGGACGCCGGGCGTGTCGACCAGTTCCTTTTCGATCTGGGTCATGGCCTCGTTCATCGCGGCGAGGCTGGTCCCCTGCGGCGCGTTGATGCTGACGTCGAATTCGGCCTCGTCGACGTTGGTGGGGATGAACTCCTGCTTGACCGCTTTGTAGAGCGGGATGCTGGTGAGGATGACCGCTACGGCGATGATCGCGACCGCCTTGCGGTTGCGCATGGAGAGCTCGAGCATGCGCATGTAGAGGGCGTCGATGCGGCCGTAGAAGCCGGCGCGCGAGCCGTGGCCGCCTTCGGCGTCTTTCGCGCCGAGGAGGCGGGAGCTCATCATCGGGGTGAGGGTGAAGGAGACGAGCAGCGAGACGAGGATCGCCACCGCGGCGGTGATGCCGAACTGGTAGAGGAAGCGGCCGGAGATCGACGACATGAACGAGACCGGCAGGAAGATGACGACCAGGGAGAGGGTGGTCGCGAGGACGGCGAGGCCGATGTCTTTGGTCGCCGCGGCAGCGGCTTCCATCGGCTTCATTTTCTTTTCTTCGATGAAGCGGAAGATGTTCTCGAGGACGACGATGGCGTCGTCGATGACGATGCCGACCATGAGCACGAGGGCGAGCATGGTCACGCTGTTGAGGGTGAAGTCGAGGGCCCACATCATGCCGAAGGTGGCAATGACGGAGGCGGGGATGGCGATGCCGGCGATGACGGTGGAGCGCCACGAGCGCATGAAGATGAGGACGACGATGCTGGCCAGGATGGAGCCGAGCACGAGGTGGATTTTGATCTCGTGCAGGGCGGCTTCGATGTAGCGCGACTGGTCGCGGATGATCTCGGTCCTGATGTCGGACGGGAGCTGGGCCTCGATCTTCGGAAGCACGGCCTTGATGCCGTCGATGACGGCGATGGTGTTGGCACCCGACTGGCGGCGGATGTCGAGGGTGACGGTGGGGACGCCGTTGAGGCGGGCCAGGCTGCGCTGTTCTTTGGTGCCGTCTTCGACGCGGCCGATGTCGCGAATGCGGATCGGCACCTGCGGGTTGTCGGTTATCGGTTGTCGGTTGTCAGTGGACTGTGCTGCGGTTGATGCGGCCCCGCCGGATCGTGTGGCGATGACGAGGTTTTCAAATGCCGCGGGCTCGGTGTAGCGGCCCATGGTGCGGAGGGTGAGCTCCTGGCGGTCGGTGGTGACGTTGCCGCCGGGGAGGTCGGCGTTCTGGCGGTCGAGGGCGGTGCGGACGGCGGTGATGGGGAGTTGGTAGGCGGCGAGGCGGTCGGCGTCGACCCAGACGTTGATGGCGCGCTCGAGTCCACCGACGACGCGCACTTCGCCGACGCCGCCGATGCGCTCGAGCTGGACGCGGACGGTCTTGTCGGCGAGTTCGGTGAGCTCGCGGATGGAGCGCTCGCCGGAGAGGGCGATGGTGAGGATCGGCGAGCTGTCGTTGTCGAATTTGCTGACGACCGGCGGGTTGGCGTCTTCGGGAAGGCGGTTGATGACGGTGGCGACACGGTCGCGCACGTCCTGGGTTGCGGTCTCGAGGTTGCGGTCGAGCTTGAATGTGGCGATGACGTTGGAGGTGCCGGGCCCGGAGACGGAGCGAAGCTCGTCGATGCCGTCGACGGTGTTGACGACTTCTTCGATCTGCTGGGTGATCAACGACTCGACTTCTTCCGGCGCCGCGCCGGGCAGGGAGGTGCGGACGCTGACGGTCGGCAGGTCGACGGAGGGGTAGCGGTCGACGCCGAGCTGCGCGTAACCGGCCGCGCCGACGACGACCAGGGCAAGCACGATCATCGAGGCGAAGACGGGCCGGCGGATGCAGATTTCAGCGAGCTTTTGCATTGGAGGCGGTTATCAGTTGTCGATGGTCAGTTGTCCGAACCTGTGGCGCAGGGACGACACGTTTGGCGAGGGCCGAGCATCAGGTACTTCTGCTGCCGTAGGCAGCAAAAGATCTGTAGGCCCGGCCTTTAGGCCGGGTAAAGCGTAGATGGATTCTGGAGTCCGCGTAGCGGGCGAAAGCCGAGAAACGTGCGACCGGTCTTTTCTGTCGCCCGCTACGCGCGCTCACTTGCCGCGCGCTGGTTGTACCCGGCCTGAAGGCCGGGCCTACAGATCTTTCGCCGCCTTCGGCGGCTTTCGTGGGTTTCGTCTGATCGATCGCTGCGCCTCGCGCGCTGCTGGGCCTCAGGATGACATCCTTGTTTCGCTCTCTCACTTCGTCACCACGTCTTGCCCCGGCCTCAGATTCACCGGGTTCAGCACCACCTCATCGCCCGTCTTCACTCCGCTCAGGACCTCCACCCACGCGCCAGCTCTGCGGCCGGTGGTGACCGGCTTCTCCTTCGTCTTGCCTTTTTCGACGAGGACGACTTTTTCGATGCCGGCGAAGGTGACTAGGGCTTCTTTGGGGATGGCGAGGGAGGTGGCGGTGGTGTCGGTCAGGATGGTGGCGCGGGCGAAGGAGCCGGCGCGCAGGGTTCCGTTGTTGGGGATGTCGGCTTCGATCTGGAGGACGCGGGTCCGTTCGGTAATCGTCGGGCTGATGCGGGTGACGCGGCCGGTGTAGTCGCCGGCGGCTCCGTCGACCGCGAGCTGGACGTTCTGGCCGATGCGGATGCTGGCGGCGTCGCGCTCCGGGACTTCGGCGCGGAAGCGGAGGGGGTCGATCCTGACGATCTCGGCGACCGGGGCGCCGGCGCTGAGGAATTCGCCGATGGAGGCGATGCGCTGCTGGACGACTCCGTCGAACGCGGCATAGATCCCGGTGTCGGCGAGCTGCTGCCGCGCCAGCGACACTTCGGCGCGGCGCTGGGTGGCGACGGCCTGGCGGTTGCGGATTTCTTCGAGGGCGTCCTGGTAGCGGCTCTCGGCGACACGCGACTGGGCCTGGACCTGGTCGAAGTCGGCTTTGGAGATGACGCCGTCTTTGAGGAGGGCGGAGTAGCGCTCGCGGCTGGCCCGCGCTTCTTCGAGCACGGCCCGCGCTTCGCGCACCGGAGGGGTGTCGGTGGGGTCGACGCTGTCGCTCGCGCCGTCCGTCGGCAGGCCAAGGCGGACACGCGCCTGGGCGAGTCCGGCTTCGGCTTGCTGCAAGCGGATGCTGTAGTCGGTCGGGTCGATGCGGGCGATGAGCTGGCCGCGGCGTACGCGGCTGCCGAGGTCGACGGCCATCGATTGAAGGCGTCCGGCGACTTTGGTCCCGGCGGTGGCGCGGTCATAGGCGTCGAGGGTGCCGTTGACGAGGACGGAGGTGCCGAGCTGGCGCTCTTCGACCCGGCCGGTCTGCACCTGCTTCGGGGCCTGCTCGCGCTTCTTTTCCTGGGCGGATGCGGAGGAGGAGTCGTCACCGCCGCAGCCGGCGAGGAGGACCAGCACGGCTGAGATTGCAATACGGTTCAAAAACGAAGCGGGCATCAGTTAGCAAGAAACCTGCTCTGACGGCGCGTCCGTTCCAGCAGAGTCATGAATGGCACCGGCATGTTACGAACAGCGGGGCTCCGGGACCGGCAATTACGGTAGGAAAGCGACGACAACCACCCACCCACGGGGAGCGACGGGGGGCCTCCGGCGGGCGGGCCCGGCCCGCAGCGTTTGTAGCCATAGGCTGAACGCGCGCTGGTCCCGCTGAACACGGTCCAGGCGAAAACAAACGCCGCGGGCCGGGCCCGCCCGCCGGAGGCCCCCTGGTCGTTCCCCCTGGGCGGGTGGCTGTCGTGCTTTACTACGGGCATGATCGTCCATCTCATTGACGGTACGTATGAACTGTTCCGGCACTTCTACGGCATTCGGCGGGGCTCGGCGACGCCGCCTCCGATGAGTGCGGTGGCGGGGGTATTGGGGACCGTCGTACAGATGCTGGAGACGGGGGCCACGCACATTGCCGTGGCGACAGACCATGTGATCGAGTCCTTCCGGAACGGAATGTGGCCGGGGTACAAGACCGGCCAGGGGATCGACCGGCTGTTGTGGGCCCAGTTCCATCCGCTCGAAGAGGCGCTGGTGGCGATGGGAGTAGTCACGTGGCCGATGGTCGACCTCGAGGCCGATGACGCCCTGGCTTCGGCGGCGCATCTGGCGGCGCTGGATGAGCGGGTAGAGAAGGTCTGCATCTGGACGCCGGACAAGGATCTCGCCCAGTGCGTGGTCGGCGGGCGCGTGGTGCAGGTCGACCGGAAGAGCGGGCAGATTCGGGACGAGCAGGGGGTGCGGGTGAAATTCGGCGTGACGCCGGCGCTCATTCCGGACTTTCTGGCGTTGGTGGGGGATGCGGCGGACGGATATCCGGGGATCCCGCGCTTCGGCTTGAAGACCGCCGCGAAAGTGCTGGAGAAGTATGGGCCGATCGAAGATTTCCCTGCGGACGTCCTCGGCGGGCATCTGGAGCATGCGTTGTTGTTCAAGCGGCTGGCGATGTTGCGGAAGGATGCCCCGTTGTTTGCGGACGTCGATCAGTTGCGGTGGGCGGGACCGGCGCCGGGCTTCGAGGTGATGGCTGAGAAGATCGGGGATCGGCGGTTGGCGGGAAGAGTCCGGGAGCTGATGCAGACGGTTGTCGACCGGTCGGGTGCGGGCGTAGAGTGAAAATATGCTGAAATTCACAACCCTTCTCGACCCCAGCGTGAACGTGTTCAACGGCGGGCCGACCGACATCACCTTGGAGGTCAATCGGGGCCCCCGGTTCGTGGTGCAGGGTGTCGCGGGAGGGGCGCAGTGGCAACCGGTGCGGGCGGTCGAAGGGGTTCCGGGGTACAACAACGGCGGACCGTCGACGAATGAGTTCGGCCCCGGTCAGAACAGCGTCACCATTCAGGTCGGCAGGGCGCGGTCGTACACCGTCTTCGTGACGGTTCCGCCCATCCCGGTTACCTCGCTGCAGTTCTACCTGCTGTTGCGGACCAGCGCCATCGCGGAGTGGTTCCTCTCCTGCGACGGCACGGTCTACGATTCCAGCTTCGGAAAGGTGCAGCCGCCAGCCTCCGTGCCGGAGATGGTGAACGATTCGGAGTCCGGCGGCCTGGTGGACCATTCCGCGCTCTGAGCGGCTGTACAGTGCAGGCCACTCCGGAGCTCTTCACAGTCCCGAGGTTTCGGTGGTTTCCTGCGAAACAGCTTGCTATCGTTCCATCAGGAGCTTAAGTTCCTTGTCAGCTTCAGTCCAGGCAGCGGGTCCACATGCATCCAAAAATGGGGAATGAAAGGGAGAGGACATGACTACCGTCAATTTCTTCAACGCCAACATCGAAGCCCTGAACGTCACGGTGAATCGAGGCAGGGAGTTCACCGTCGCCGCGGTGAACACGACGACGTGGGTACCGGGCACGATCGCCTCGGGCGGCCCGGGATGGGACAACGGGGGGCCGAGCACGAACAACCTCGGACCCGGCGACAACCTTCTTCAGGTCAGGCTCGGCACCTCGGCCATTACGTCCGCGACCGTGACGCTGCCCGCCGCGGCCGTCCTGGCGGTGCAGGTCTACTTCATGTTTCCTCAGGTCGGCAGCGCCAGCAACGTGAGCTGGTCGGCTCTTTACCAGGGACAACTCATAGCGAGCGGCACCTCCGGGATGCAAATGACCGCTGAAGGCGGGGGAGGCGGCGGAGCCGCACAAGTAGAACCCGAATAGGCGAAGCCGACGGTGAACGGCGGCGACCCGAGTCTGCGCGCGATTGCGAGCGGTCTCTATGAGATCGGTGACCCGCCGTTTACCTCCCCCTTTCCTTCGGCCGCAAGTGTTTATTCGTATCTCCTGACCGTCTCGCCGGCGCCGTCGCCGGCGCCGGCCACACTCGGCGCGACGTGGATCGGGGGGCAGTACAACGGCTGGTACCTCTTTCTCACCGAGCCGATCGCCGATCCCGAGACCTTCGCCGTCAGTGCACGGAAGAAACTTCCACAGGCGCAGGTCCCTCCGCCGCGTGACTGGCGCAGTCTCACCTGGCTGGCTGCAGACGATCCGGCGACGCTCCTCTACATCCTGCCGTTGCAACTGCAGGGGAGCACCACGCGCACCCTCGCGAACGTCACGGTGATGTTCGGCTGGGGCGACTTCGGCCTCCAGATGAGCGGCAGCCCGACCATCTCCTACGAGGCGGGGACCGGCTCCTTTTTCTTCAGCGGCTCCATCCCGAGCCTCTTCATCCAGTTTTTTTACGGCGGTGTCGTCCAGAACGGCGGATATCTGCCGTACAACAGCAGTTCTCCCTCGATGTGGAACCTCACCCTGCCGGGGGCGGGGGCGGGGACGGGAGGATTCCGGTTCAACGTCGCGATCGATCCCGGCAACCTGACTGCCGGCCTGCAGTGCGGCCTCCGCTTCTTCTACCCAGCCGGCGACAAGGTGGCGAATCTCTACTACACATTCTCGCCGCCGGTGGTGGCTTCGACCGACCCGACCGGCTTCATCGGCTATCTGGCCACGCTGCATCCGCTGCTGACCACCGATCCGGCGTGGTCGTCATTCGCCATCGACACGTCGACGACTGAGTATCCGGAGAGCGGGAAGCAGCAGTACCCGTACTTCGTCACGACGACCGGAAAGACCATCGTCCTGGCGCCGTCGGCGACGCCGGCGCCGTTTCCGGCGGGGTTGGCGTTCTGCGCCGCACCGTCGAACGGTTCGCCGGAGAAGACGACGCTCTACCTCGCCCCGGCGGGGACGTATGAGGTGATCTCGGTCGGCGGCGCAACCGCCCCCTCCGGTGACGTCGCCCCGCTGATGTGCGGCCTGTCGGGTCAGGAGGCGCTGGAGCTCCAGCCGGGCGATCTCGTCGGCCTCATCCCCGGCCAGCCGGCATATGCCGGCCAGTTCTCCGCCTCCGGACCGCCGCTCCAAGCCTCCTCGCCTGCATCTCCGAGCGGTACGTCGCCCGGCGAGAGCATGGCACTCTCTTCCCGCTACACGACGTCGTGGGTCCGGTTTCCGCTGCCGGCGCCGGAGGCTGATCCGGTCGTTCGCAGCTACTTCGGCCAGCCGAGCACCAGCGTCTACTACGCCGCCACCGGAAGCGGATACTCCGCGCCGGTGACGTCACTGCTGGCCGACCTGGCGCAGCCGACGACGTTTCCGCTCGTGCCGTACTCCGGCATCTTCGCTTCTCAGGGCGCGCCGCGGAATGTGCCGGTGTTCAACACCGGCGTGCCGGCGGCGGCGTTCAGTGCATTCGAAGGATCGGCCATCAGCAGCGACCGCCATACCGCCGCGACGGCGGGGACGCCGGGACCGCGGTTCCTCCCGTCGGGCACGACCAACCAGTTCCGCCGCGCCACGCTCCGGGCGGACTCTTTGCCGGGGACGTCCCTCACGCCGCAGGGGTTCGTCGTGGAGACGGACGCCGAGGGGGTGTGGCAGCGGCTGCTGATCGCGCGCGACCCTGCGCCCGGGACGCCGCCGGGCTACATCTCCTTCGAAGCCGGGCAGGCGCCATCAGTGAGCCGCGACGTTGCCAACGCGGTCCTGCAGGAACAGCTCTTTCTAGTGATCAGCGACGACGCGAACATGGGCGTCTTCTCGGACACGCTGACGCTCCAGGGCTTCAACTTCACGCTCGACGTCGGAAGCGGCGGTGACGTCGAGACGATCGTGATCTTCAAGTTCAACACGAATATGTCGCTGCGCGACTTCGCGCAGGCACCCGATCTCTGGGCTTCGCGCGAACAGTTCGTGACGAACCTGCCGCTCACGCAGCAGCGCATCCTGGACGCGCTCGAAGTGGCGGGGGTGTTCTCGCCGCCGACCGCGTTGCGCGCCGGAACCGACTCGTTCGCCGATTTCCGCACGCTGGCCGAGGATCCGGCGTGGACCGGAATTCTCTTCCTGAACGCGGCCATCGACGGCAATGGCATGCCCCCTGACCTGCAGATGCTGCTCGGCGGCATCAACGGCCAGTTGCGCGCGCACCACCTCGGCGTCGCGCACAACCGGGTGACCACCGCCGGCCGGATCTCCACGCTCGAAGAGAGCTCTCTCTTCGGCCTGATCCTCTACCCGCCTCCCGGAGCCGCCGCCGCTCCCCCCCCTCCGCCCGTTCCCGTCGCGCTCGACTACAACGTCGAGGAGTTACATGTTCTTTTCGCGAACTCGGCGATCACCACCTTCGCCGTCGAGGTCGGACTGACGATCAACCGCATCTTTGGCCGCGACACCCAGCTCGGCGGCACAGTCAGCCCGCCCGGCGGCACGGTCAGTCCGCCCGGTGGCACCGCCAGCCCGAGCTCGCCCAGCGAGAACGTCCTGTTGATGCCGGGCCAGTACCAGACGCAGGGGAGCGGCGACGCGGTGGTCGGCGTGGTGCTGTTCCATGTGGACCCGACGACATTCCTCTTCCCGGCGCTGCCGGGAGCGACGCGCGTGCTCGACCAATTGTTGGTGTCGAGCGGCTCGCTCGCGCCGGTCTCGCGCAACGACACGCCGACGGGGGGCACGCACATGGTGGCCCGCTTCGCGCTGGCGGGGTCGCTGCGCTTCTCGCCGTCGCCGTTTCCGAACGCCGCGGACCTCGACATCTATTCGTACGACGCGCTGCCGTATACGTCGTTGACGGTGACGATGGAATTCGAGCTCGACAAGGAGGGGGCGCTGAAGCCGGGAACGAAGGTGCTGACCTTCGACCCGACGTTGTTCAAGCCCACCAGCGAGAAGGCGGTGCTGCGGCCGAACAGCTTCATGTACAGCATCCCGCTGCAGATCTCCGGCTTCCTGACCGCGAATGAGAGCAGGCCGCTGTCCACCTCCAGCCTCAGCGCGCAGATCGTGCACACGCTGCAGCTCGAGGGACACGCCTCGAGCTCGATCTCGCCGGTCTCGCCGGTCGACCCATTGGAAAGCGCCCAGCCGCCGACCGATTACCCATACGTCACGGCGACTCCTGCCTTCGCGCTGCAGTTCGACATGCCGCTCGGCAACCTCGGAGCGCTGTCGGACGTCGTCTCCCTCACGGCGAGACTGCTGCTCGGCTGGGGACCGTCGACGCTGCTGCCCGATGCCGACGCCGCCGCGCTCTTCGTCCAGCTGCCGCAGCTCTCGGCCGGCTACGGCAGCTTCAACCTTCAGGGCATCCTCCAGACCACGTTCGGCGACGCCAACCTGCTCAAGGTCGAGCTGGAGAACAGCAACGTCTACGCGGTGCTGTTCAACAACATCAAGCTGAGCGTGCTCGGCTTCTCGTTCCCTCCCGGCGTGGTCATCGATTTCCTCCTGTTCGCGGGGCAGCCTGACGGACAGTCGGATGCCTCCAGCACCAACACCAGCAACATCGCCTGGTATCTCAGCGCTCAGAAAGTGAACGGGTGAGCCGCATGCCTTTCTTCACCTCACCGCCGTTGACCGTCAATGACGTCTTCGAATGGGTGAACGGCCTGTTCGGCGGCCGCATCCCGACCATCCCGCTGCCGTCGAACTGGGGAGCGGCACTGCGGCGGTTGTGGAACACCTTCGTCATCGGCGACCTCCCCGATCCGGACGAGCCGAAGCCGTGGCGGATCGAGATCGAAGGCTCGTGGCAGCCCTTCGACTCGTGCAGCGCGACCTTCCACTGCATGTCGATCGACATCTACGACGGCGGCACGGTCCCCAGTCCGCCGCTCTGCTCCCCTGCCAGTCCGCCCATTCCCGAGCTCACGGCCGCCACGCCAAAGAGCAGGGTGGTTTCGAAGAACGCGCGCGCGCCGGCCAGACGCGCCCGCGAGCCAGCGGGATCGCCCGGCCGCGCCGATTACGCATCCTTCCGTCTCGACCATCTCAACCGTCGCAACCATCGACCATGAGGAGAAAACGATGAGCGTCATGCCGTTACCCGCCCTCGCCGTTCCTGCCGACGCCGGAGCCACAGGCAGCCCGCCCTCCACGCAACTGTCGGTCAGCGCCGCGCTCGACTTCAACGGGCAGCCGGTCTACATCTCGACCGGCAACCTCCTCGACGCGGGAGGCATCACGATGACCTTCTCGCTGACGAATCCCGTCGTCGTCGGCGATCTCCAGGATTTCATCATCTGGGCCGCGGGCCAGTTCGGCGTCACCGTGACGATCGCGGATATCACCGGTGTGATCAACCAGATTCCATCGGCCCTGGACTGGCTGAAAAGCGGCCTGAACTCGATCCTGACCGCGCAACTGGTGCTGACGATCGTCAATATCAACATTCAGCCCGGACGGCCCTTGTACGCGCAGGTCGGCGCCACCATCAATTTCATCAATCCGATCGGCCCGAGCTGGTTGAACCTCACACAGCTCGGCTTCACGTTCACCCAGGGGCAGACGACGGCGTCACCGGCGTAGCCGGAGCGGCATTCCGCGTGAGACGAGATGGCGACACAGGCTGAGATTCAGGTCATCGGAACGACGCTCGGGGTACCCGCCGAGCTGAATATCCATTTCGGCGGGGGCCCGCTCTCCATCCGTCTTGCCCCGAAAGAGGGCATCAACTTCAACGCGGTCTGGGACGAGATCAGCAATCAGCTCCAGCAGTTCCTCGGTTTCGGACTGCCGAGCCTCAACGGTCCGTGGGCAAAGGCGCTCCTCGGACTGTCTGATGACGGCGGCCCGCTGATCGTCACGCCCACCCTCTGGATCTCGCCGTCGGGAGCATCGAAGACCTACTCCGTCTCGCTGCAACTGGAGTTCAGCAAGATCCTCACGATCGGCGGGAGCTGGCAGGTCGGTCCCATCACCATCGAGATGGAGCCGACCTACCGGATCGAGGCGCTGATCTTCGCCTACGACTCGGCTGCCGGCGGTCTGACCATCAAGGCGAAGGTCGTCAACAAGACCACCTCCGTCCCGACCTCGCCGAACCAGGTGCGGCTTCTCGGCGCCGGCGCGCCGGCCGGCGAGAAGTCGCAGATCCTCACGTTCCCCTTCCCCGTTCCGGCGCAACAGCCGCCGGCCGGCAAGCTCTTCGTCTTCCACTACATCGGCATCGGCCAGCGCGTGGGGCCGAATCCGAACGTCAGCTCGGACGATCCGATGCTGGCGATCTTCGAGCAGCTCGAAACGCAGCTCACCGGCGATGACCCGGCCGAGGTGCTCACCACGCTCGCCAACAACTTCTACCACCCCGACCGCGGCTGGTTCATCGGCCTCGATGTGGAAATGCGCGGCTTCCGCATCATGCTGCTGTTCAACGATCCGGCGATGTACGGGCTGCGGATCTCGGTGGGGTACGAGCCGCTCACGCCGTTCTCGGGCTTCCTCTTTGAGATCCTCTACCAGAAGCTCAGCCCGAACCTGGGCGTGTATTACGGCGCGCTCACGCTGCCGTATTTCATGCGCCGGATCGTGCTGCAGGGCGTGATCCTGATCCTGCCGGGGTTCGCCATCTGGATCTATACGAATGGTGACTTCCGCATCAACGTCGGCTGGCCGCTGGGCGACAACTCGATCGCCGTGCAGGTCGGGCCGCTGGTCGGTGCCGGCGGCTTCTACTTCGCCAAGCTCCGCAGCGCGGACAACCCCGGCGTGCAGCCGACGGTCGACTACAACCCGATCCTCGCCTTCGGCATCGGGCTGATGCTGTACATCAAGCAGGGGTTCAACTCGAGCATCTTCAGCGCGCAGATCGACGTGTCGGTCACGGTGACGCTGCAAGGGCTGCTGGCGTGGAAGGCGGGGGCCGGGACCTTCATCACCCGGCTGCCGGACCACTACTGGTTCGCCGGCACGGCCAGCCTGTCGGTGCTCATTCAGGGCTCGGTCGATTTCGCGATCATCAAGGCTTCGGTCACGATCAGCTTCCAGGCCTTCGCCGGGCTGGCGCTGGAGACCGGTTACGGCACGCTGATCCAGGTTTCGGCGTCGGTCTCGGTGCGGGTGAGCGTGAAGGTGATCTTCTTCACCATCCACTTCTCGTTCAGCACGAGCGTCTCCACGCAGTTCACGATCACGGGCGGCACGCCGGCCTCGGTGAACGGGCCGCTCGATCCCGACCTGCAGGGCATCATCCATCCGAGCCTCCAGGAGCTGATGCGCGAGCAGGTCGAAGCGCACATACGGAGCACGATCACCCGCCTGACGCCGAAGGTGACCTCCGCATCGCGGCTGCAGATGGCGGCGCTGAGCGTGTTTTCGCCGCAGGTGATCGCGGTGCAGTTCGCGCTGCAGCCGACGGTGGTCTACACCAGCGGCGGCAGCGGCGCGTTCTCGGTGATCGCGTCGCTCTTCGTGGAGGCGCCGGCACCGGGCAGCACGCCGACGCTCTCGACCCCGTTCGAGCAGCTCATCATCTCCACGGTGGACTGGCTTCTCAGCCTGACCCTGCCCGGCCCCGAGCTTTCGGCTCGCTTCCAGCAGATCGTGACCATGCTCGGTGCCGGGAGCGCCGCACCGATGGGGGACTGGGTGACCTGGCGCACGCAACTGGACGCCTTCCTCGGCGCGCTGACGTTCGCGATCTCCGAGGTCGACACCACGTCCAATGACTCCCAGACCGCGGCCGTGCTGCCGATGCTCGACGTGCTCCGTCTCACGTACACCGACCAGGACGGCGTCGTGCAGAACGTCGATTTCGACACCTACACCCCCGTTGGCAACAACTACCCGTCGCTGATCAACGAGTACTACCAGAACGTCGGGTGGGTGGGGGAGAACCCCCAGACCCAGGCCGACGCGATGCGTGACTCGGTGAACGTGCGCGACAGTTTCGCGTCCTACATCCTCGCCGACTACTTCCTGATGCAGTCGCGCAACGCCGCGAATGCGCTGCTGACGGCGGCGCAGGCATACGAGAAGGAGCATCACCAGGCCCTGGTCGAAGACATGACCCGGATGGTGGGTGATCCGGCACGCGTGTTCGAGCTGATGGCGTGCACCACCGAGTACGTGGCGCAGGTCACCGGCACGGACGAGCTCGAGGCGATCCTGTCGACGTTCGACTACGTCTCGGCTGCCGGCATGGGCTCGCGCTACATCCTCAACGGGCTGCAGCTTCCGGTGCCGGACTCCCCCTCGTTCACCGAACCGATGAACGTCCTGACGGGGCAGCAGTACGGCGTGGCGCCGGGCGCACGGAGCGCCAGTGGAACGCTTTCGATCAGCCCCACCTCCGGCGCCCGGCCGGGATCGATCGTCTTCGACTCCGGCAGTCCCGGCAGCGCCACGTGTACGCTCGCCCTCCCTCCCCTTCCGCCGATGCCGTCGCCCGAATGGCAGGGCGCCACCGGCTCGCCGTACAACCCGGTCAACGGAACGATCGACCTGGCCGCGCTGCCGGGCGTCACGCCGGGGCCGCTCTACTACTCGACGAGAAATCAGGTGTCGTGGGACGCGGCCGGCCTGCCGCGGACGATCCTCCCGCTGCCGCAGCCGCTGCAGTCGCTGGTGGCGGCGGCTCCGGCGCCGTTGCAGATGACGGTGCTCACCACGCCTCCGCCGACCTCGAACGACCCCTCGGCCAGCTCGCCGCAGGGGCCGCCGCTGCCGGCCACCGGGGCGCTCCTGATCCGTCTCTCCATCAGCCAGGTGCCGTCGAACTCGGCGATCGACATCGCACCCGGCTCGCCCTCCGCGGGCGCGTCCGGGTCGCCGGGCACCGGGACGGCGACGCAGTTCCTGCCGTACGTCTACGCCGTGAGCGGGACGGACGAGGCAACGCGCGACCTGATCTTCAACGCCCTGCAGGGCGACTTGTTGTCGAACGCCTCGATCTCGCTGCTCTACACCACCACCGCCCGCAGCTCGCCGTCCTCGCGGCCGCCCGTCGCTTCACCCACGGGCCCGAGCGGCCTGGAATCGGACGACCTGTCGGAATCGGTGCTGCTCGCAAAGACGAACCTCTCGACGCTCAATCAGGCCCCGGGCGCCGGGGCCGCGCAGGCGGCGCGCTTCGAGTTAGTAGTCAAGCTGGGCGACGACGCCGCGGCGATCGGCGACGTCAAGGGCTTCCTGCGCCTCTTGTGGGAAGTGAGCGTCGTCAATGCGCCGGGGTTCTTCCTCTACTACATCACCGCGTCGGGTGAAGACCTGCCGCCGCTTTTCGGCCAGCCCGGCACCCCCGGCGGCAACCCGGCGCAGTTCGACATCCTCGTGCAATTCGCCCCCGAGCCCTCGAACCTCGTGCCGCTCACGAACGCGACGAACTGTGTTTTCCTGGACGAAGGGGCGCCGGGAGGCGCGGTCTATCTCGAGATCCTGCAACAGACCGGCGCGCCGGTGCTTCAGTATGCGCCGACCTATGCCGCCGGCAGCATCGGCTTCTCGCTCCTCTGGCACCGTCCGGAAAAGACGAACATGCCGGTCCCGGTGAACGACCTCTACACGCTGGTGCAGTATCAGATCGCCGGCGGCGACGGCTACACGGAGTCGGTCTGGAGCCTCCCGGTCGGTCCCTCGGAGAACAACGGTCCGCAGGCCGCGCTGGCCTCCCCCTCCGATTGGAGCTACGTGACGACCGTCGCGGCCAGCTTCTTCCATGGATCGCCGGCCGGCAACCGCTACTCGATCATCGACCAGGAGGTCGACCTCGGCTTCCGCATCGTCGACCTGTACGGCGACGTGTTGCCGGGGGCGGTGGAAGCGAGCTTCCTCCCGCTCTACCAGGACCCCCTGCTGACGATCGCGCAGTGGCCGGGCGTGATCTGGTCGTGGGCGGTGGTTGCGGGAGGCGACAGCGCGGCCACGCTCGTGCTGACCGTCACGTTCGATCCGAGCTCCGTCATCCCGCCTCCGGCGTCGCCCGACACCGGCGGCGAGACGGCATCGCAGCAGTGGCTCGGCATCCTGAGCCGCTACGGCCTGATCCTCGACCAGCTCACCGATCCGAACACGATGCTGTCGCTGACCTCGTCGCTCACCGGCGGCGCAATGGTCGACCGTGCGACGATCACTGAAAAGCTCGTGACGCTGGCGAGCGCGATCGCGAGAAATATCGGCGACGCAATCGGCAGCTCGCCCATCGACGTCGAGGGGCTCGTCGAAACGATCGAAGTGCCCATTCCCTTCTCCGCGGTCGTGGCACTCACCAACGACATCATCCATGTGAATTTCGCCGTCGGTGCTGCGCGCGACCCTGCGCTGGTCGATCCCACCGCGGTCGCGAAGATGCCTTCGGCGGTGTCGGTGTCGTACGGCATTCCGCCGCAGCTCGAAACGAGCTCTTCGCCGTCGAGCAGCCCGGCGCT